>Ga0180217_1000355_pt1 | contig 78962 bp, 80 predicted proteins | sample eDN3rd37CBELigOP_FD_128521 | JGI IMG/M metagenome (GOLD analysis project Ga0180217, IMG submission 128521) | Enriched Organic Plus compost microbial communities from Emeryville, California, USA - eDNA 3rd pass 37_C BE-Lig OP (version 2) (version 2) ...
CGGAGATCTCGGCGCCGGCCTTGAGCGCCTGCTGCTTGAGCCGGATCGCCGCGCTCAGGCCCGCCGGACCCGCGCCCACGATCACAACGTCAAACTCCATCGATTCTCGCGCAGGCAAATCGGACATGGGTGCTCTCTCTTGTACGCGGCTTCAACGTTTGAAGGGACAGATAGTTTATATATGAACTTTCTGTCCGATTTCTCAAGTCGTTCTCATCAAGTCACTCCTAGCTTCATTGCTACCAAGCGGAAAGTTCTCTTTGCGCATAAGGTCATGAGGAAAATTCAACTTGCTCCCGTTTTTGGGAACATGTATGAAGCCGTATGCTTGTGATCGGCATTTCAAGGCTCGAAGCCTATTGGACCCTTCATCCGGAAGCAGAACCCTCGCTGAGGGCCCTGCATGCCCTCCTTTCGGCAGCCCAATGGAGCAGTGCGGACGAGATGCTCCGGCAATGGCCCGCGATGGCACGCCAGGAAAGGGATGGCATCAGGCTGACCCTGGCCGAGGATGGGTGCGAGGTTCTGGTCCAGATCAACTTCGCCCGTGAAATTGCGCAGATTCAAGCCGTGAATGCCCTTACGCCCCATGGAGCAACGAGCGATGACCGTCAGCGTGCAACCGATCCGGTCCCCGGCGGATTACGAGCGAGCCCTGCGTGAGATCGAAGGCCTCATGAGTGCCGAGCCCGGCTCTCCCGAGGAAGACCGGCTGGAGGTTCTGGCGGCTCTCGTTTCCGCCTATGAGGCCAAGCGCGGCAGGGACGCCCCCGCCGATCCGATCAGCGTGCTTCAGTTGACCCTTCGCGCCCAAGGCAAGGGGCAGAAGGATGTTGCCACTGTTCTCGGCTCCCGGTCCCGGGCCTCGGAGATCATGAGCCGCAAGCGGCATATGTCCGCCGACATGATCGAGAAGCTGTCCAGCGCCTTTTCCATCCCGGCCCACCTTTTGGCGGCACCTTATGAGGTTGCCAGCGGTCGCCTGCGCCGGATTCTCGTCGGTGGTGCAGCGAGTGCGGTCATCGTTCTCGGCCTCATGGGAGCCGGGACCAGCCTTCTGTTCTGGCATTATGGCCAGGATCTGCCGGACGCCGCCGCTCTGGCAAGCTATCAGCCGCCGGATATGGCCAAGACCGATGAAACCGGCCGTCTGGTGGAATATCGCAGCTTCGTTCCGCTCTCCAAGATTCCTCCTCACGTGGTGAAGGCCTTCCTCGCCGCCGAGGATCAGGACTTCTACGAGCATGGCGGCGTGAGCACCCGCGCCATCCTGCGCGCAGCCCTGCAGAACATTGCCAGCCTCGGCATCGATCCTGCCGGAGGAAGCACGATCAGCCAGCAGGTCGCCAAGAACGTCCTGCTGCCGGGCCAGCCCCGCTCCCTCGAGCGCAAGATCAAGGAAGTGATCCTGGCCCGCCGCATCGAGGACAATCTGACCAAGGACCAGATTCTCGAGATCTATCTGAACCAGATCTATTTCGGCGGTAGCGCCTGGGGCATTGCCGCGGCATCGAAGGCCTATTTCGACAAGAGCCCCGAGGAGCTCACCCTGGCGGAGGCAGCCTATCTCGCAGCTCTGCCGAAAGCTCCCAATCACTATCGCCTCGACCGGGCGGAGAACCGGGATCGGGCCAAGCACAGGCGCGACTGGGTGCTCGCCCGGATGGCCGACGACGGCCTGATCACGACGAGCGCGGCCCATCTCGCGGCAGGCGAGCCTCTGCTGATGGAGAATTGAGGCGGAGCATCGTCAGGTCCTGAAAGGCACAGGAGCATCCTGAGTTGTCCCTCAGTCTCGGGATGCTAGAATGATTTCATGCAGGATCATCCCTCCGGGCGTGAGGTGTTCTACACGCTCTTCGATACGCCAATCGGCGTCTGCGGCCTCGCCTGGAACGGGCGCGGCGTTGTTGGCGTGCAATTGCCGGAGGACGACGCCGACAGGACGCGCGGGCGCCTCGAACGGCGCTTCTCAGGAAGCTCGAACGCCACGCCGCCATCCCACATTCAGGCCGTCATCGACGATGTAGTCGCCCTGCTGAAGGGCGAGGCGCGCGACCTCTCCCACGTCCCGCTCGAGATGGACGGCGTGCCGGAACTTCACCGGCGCGTCTATGAGGTGGCCCTCGGCATCCCGCCCGGCCGAGTGCTGACCTATGGGGACATCGCCTCTAGGCTCGGGATCGACAATGCCCGGCTGATCGGCCAGGCGCTCGGGAAGAACCCGTTTCCCATTATTGTCCCCTGCCATCGGGTCGTCGCGGCGGGCGGCAAGCTCGGCGGGTTTTCCGCCCATGGCGGCGGCCAGACGAAGCGCCGCCTGCTCGCCATCGAGGACGCCAGGCGCGACGACAGCCCGACGCTCTTCGACCTGATGCCGTAAGCGCCCGTTCGTTCGCCCATCCCCAGCGCCTGAGAGTCTGGCTCATGAAGCGCAGCGGAGCCCTCTCCCCCCTTGTCGGGGAGAGGTGGAGAGGGGGGTGTGAGCGATAGCCTATGAAGGTCTGGCGCCGGCACCCCCACCCTTCATCCCTCCCCACAAGGGGGAGGGAAATGCGCGCTACCTTTAGGGACCAACCACTCAGCATGAGGAAGAAGCGCCGCCCTGTGAGTTGTTCATCGGCGTCCGAACGCTTACATACGATCCATGCAGGATCTCCCCGCCGACCGCGATGCTTTGAGGGCGCTCCTCGACTTCCATGTCGAGGCGGGGGTGGACGTTGCCCTCGACGAGACCCCGCACGACCGCTTCGCCGAGCCGAAACCCGAACCGGCCCGGGCCGGACGGACGGTTCAGCAGGGACAGCCCTCGCGCGCCGCCCCCTCCCCGGCCCCATTACCCAACTGGGCGCTGCCGAAGGCCGCCGCCGGCGCGCCGGAAGAGGTCGCGCTGATGGCGCGCGAGCAGGCCCGCCACGCGCAATCGCTGGAAGAGCTGGAGGCGATCCTCGCGGCTTTCGAAGGCTGCGCCCTGAAGGTGTCGGCCAAGAACCTCGCCTTCGCCGACGGCAACCCGCAGGGCCGCGTGATGCTGGTGGGCGAAGCTCCCGGCGCGGACGAGGACCGGATCGGCAAGCCCTTCATGGGCCGCTCCGGCCAGCTGCTCGACCGGATGCTCGCCACCATCGGTCTCGACCGCACGCAGGTCTACGTGGCCAACATCGTGCCCTGGCGCCCGCCGGGGAACCGCACCCCGACGCCACAGGAAATCGCGATCTGCAAGCCGTTCATCGAGCGACAGATCGAGCTGGCCTCGCCGGAATTCCTGCTCTGCCTCGGCGGCCCCGCCGCCCAGAACCTGCTCGGCCTGAAGGACGGCATCCTGCGCACCCGCGGGCGCTGGTTCACCTACAAGACCGGGGACGGCCGCGAGATTCGCGCGCTGCCGACCCTGCACCCGGCCTACCTCCTGCGCCAGCCTCTCCAGAAGCGCCTCGGCTGGCGGGATTTCATGGCGCTCAGGCGAGCCCTCGACGCCAGGGAATAGCCCTTCCCTTTTCCGGCGTTCGGAACTCGTTCATACATTCTGGCCTTAAGCTGATGCAGCCCATCATGCTGCTGGCAGGTGAATCATGCGCTGGGAAGACTTTCGAACCTCGTCCAATGTGGAAGACCGCCGCGGCATGGGAATGGGCGGTGCGGGTGGCCTCGGGATCGGCACCATCGTGATCCTCGGCCTCGTCGGCTGGGCGCTTGGGATCGACCCGCGCATCCTGATCGGCGGCGCCGAGATGATCGCGGGCGGCGGCCCGGGCTACCAGCAGCAGCAGCAGGGTCGGCAGGGCACGCCTCAGGACGAGATGGGGCGCTTCGCCGCCGCGGTGCTCGGCAACACGGAAGACGTGTGGAAGGCCGTGCTGCCGCAACAGGCCAACCGCGACTACCGCGAGCCGAAGCTCGTGCTGTTCTCCGGCGCGACGCGCTCCGGCTGCGGCGGCGCGCAATCGGCGATGGGGCCGTTCTACTGCCCGCTCGACCAGACCGTCTATATCGACCTCTCCTTCTTCCAGGAGATGCAGCAGCGCTTCCGCGCGGGCGGCGACTTCGCCTATGCCTATGTGCTCGCCCACGAAGTCGGCCACCATGTCGAGAACCAGCTCGGCATCCTGCCGCGCGTGCAGCAGCGCCAGCAGGAGGTGAGCCGCACCGAGGCCAATCAGCTCTCCGTGCGCGTCGAGCTGATGGCCGATTGCCTGGCGGGCGTGTGGGCGCACCATTCCAACCAGCGCTGGCAGTCGCTCGAGCAGGGCGACATCGAGGAAGCGATCCGCGCCGCCGAAGCCATCGGCGACGACAGGCTGCAGAAGCAATCCCAGGGCCGTGTCGTGCCGGATTCCTTCACCCACGGCTCGTCGGAACAGCGCATGCGCTGGCTCACCACGGGTTTGAAGAGCGGTTCGATTCAGGCCTGCGATACGTTCCGCGCATCGCGGCTTTGAAAGAGATGAAACTCAACGCCCTGTGATCGTGGCACCAAAATCAGCTTGCGAATTGAGGGCGCAGCATCTCATGCATCTGATCGAGGTTTGCAGGCCCAATCCGCCAACGTGAGGGATCATCGTATTCAAAGTCGATTTTGAATTTTCCCTCGTGGCTGATTCGGACAAGCATCTGGACAGGCGCTCCTTTGCCCAGACGGCTCATTCCATCCCTGAGTGCGCGCACATAATCATTCACCCGTGGTCCGCGTACGCTCGTCGGAACGATTTCATCATCGAGGTAAGCAAAGCCACTGTTTGCGATCGATGCGTGTCCGATATCGAAAACGATGCTGACGCTTTTCCAGTCCAGCGTTGCAAGCTTTTCTGAGTTGATGATCTCTTGCCCAATCTACTCGATTAGAGCGTTGTTCTTTTCCAACTCCGTATGGACAGGCGCAGCCTGGGGTTCATTTTCGACGTGCCGCGCACGAGCCTGCGCATGCTGCCAGACAAGACCTATGCCCAAGAGAGCAAGGCAAACAAGAAGGAGGCCAAGTTTCATAGAAATAACGATATCTTATTTCATACCTCTAGCAAGTTGTTTTCGCGCTTCTGACATTTCTGGCCTACGATCCCGCCATGCCCCTTGATCCCGCTCTCCCATTCATCCCCCTTTCCATCGCGGTGCTCACCGTCTCGGACACGCGTACGCTCGACGACGACAAGTCGGGCGCGACTCTTGCAGAGCGCATCACGAAGGCAGGGCACAAGCTCGCCGACCGCGCCATCGTGCCGGACGATATCGATGCCATCCGCGAGAATGTGAAAGGCTGGCTCGCCGATCCCGCCATTGACGTCGTCATCACTACGGGCGGCACTGGCTTTACCGGCCGCGACGTGACGCCTGAGGCCATCGAGCCCCTGTTCGAGAAGCGCATGGACGGGTTCTCCGCCATCTTCCATCGCATCTCCTATGAGAAGATCGGCACCTCCACGATCCAGTCGCGCGCCACCGCGGGCGTGGCGAATTCCACCTTCATCTTCGTGCTGCCGGGCTCGCCCGGCGCCTGCAAGGATGCCTGGGACGGAATTCTCTTAAGCCAGCTCGACTACCGCTACCGCCCCTGCAATTTCGTGGAAATCATGCCGCGCCTCGACGAGCACCTGAAGCGCGGGAAGCTGCAGGGCTGATCAGCGCCTTGCGGGGCTGCCCAAGCGGCTCTTTCCCCGTCAGCGTCATCTCCGGCCCTGTGCCGGTGAACCCCGTCCTTCGAGGCGCGGCGCTTTTCATGATCGGGATGGCCGGGACGAGCCCGGCCATGACGGGAAGCGGAGTGTGATCTAGCCAAAAACCGGATCGCGCTCGATCCGCGCCTGCAGGCGCACCGGCGGGCGGGCCTTCATCTCATTGAGCAGGACCCGGCGATGGACGAGATCGCCCGCATGAACCTTCGAACGCGGGAAGATGCGGCGCAGGAGGCCCGCCGGTCCGCTGCCGGGGCGGCGAAGGCGGGCGAGGCCCCGGTCGGGCCGGGCGAGACTCACGAAGCGGTCGAGCACCCGGATCCAGCCCTCCTGCGGAATGTCGCCATCGTCGAGGCAGAGCAGCCATTCACGCCGCGCCGCGTGGACGCCCGCCTGCCAGGACACGCCCTCCTCCACGACCAGGCTCGCCCCCGCTGCATCGGCCACCTTCGCCAGCGTCTCGTCCTGCCCGCGCGCGAGAATGACCGCATCGCCAACGAGACCCGCCGCGACGGCGGGAACGAGGGCGCTCAAGGTGGCAGCCAGGGCCTCGGGCCCATGGGTGACGCGGACGAGAACGGTGATCATGCGCCCCTTATAGCTCTCGTGAGCGAAACGTCACAGCCGCATCAGTATGAATCCCACTTGATTTTGTTCTTATTTGGTTCTGTTCTTATTCTGTTCTTTGCCGACAGATTCGCCCGAGGCCGCCATGTCCATCCGTTTCAAGGATCAGCCCGCTCCATTGAGACCCGTGAAGCGCTCGCCGCTCGAAGCGGCGGAGGCCGCGCGGCGGCGCATGGACGACCCGGCCTACCGGGTCGAGGTGGAGCGCCGGCGCGGGCGTGGCTCCATGGCCAATCCGAGCGGGCGCTTCGAGCCCGCGCAGCGCGAGAGCTTCGACGACGGATGGGATATCGAGGAGGAGCTTCCTCCCCTGCCCACCGAGGTGATCATCGAGAAGCCGCGCACGATCATCACCAAAAACGATTCGCCCGACATCCTCTTCGAGAAATCGATCAATCCCTATCGCGGCTGCGAGCACGGCTGCGCCTATTGCTTCGCGCGGCCCACCCATGCCTATCAGGGCCTATCCTCGGGGCTCGACTTCGAGACCAAGATCTTCGCCAAGCCGAACGCGGCGGAACTCCTGGAAAAGGAGCTGCGCGCGCCAAACTACCAGCCGACCACGATCGCGCTCGGCGCCAACACGGATCCCTACCAGCCGGTGGAGCGGAAGTTCCGCATCACCCGCGCGATCCTCGAGGTGCTCAGCCGCGCCAACCATCCCGTCGGCATCGTGACGAAATCGGCCCTCGTGACCCGCGACATCGATATCCTGGGCCGGATGGCCGACAGGCAGCTCGCCAAGGTGGCGATCTCGATCACGACCCTCGACCCGAAGCTCGCGCGCCGGATGGAACCGCGCGCCGCAACGCCCGCGAAGCGCCTGGAGACCGTGCGCAGGCTCGCGGAGGCCGGAATTCCAGTGAGCGTGCTGGTGGCTCCCATCATCCCGGCCATCAACGACCACGAGATCGAGGAGATCCTGAAAGCCTCGCAGCAGGCCGGCGCGCAGGAGGCGGGCTACGTGCTGCTGCGCCTGCCGCACGACCTGAAGGACCTGATGCGCGACTGGCTCGTGGAGCACTATCCCGACAAGCTCAAGCACGTGTTCTCGCTGCTGCAGGAAGCGCGCGGCGGCAAGGATTACGATTCCGAATGGAGCTCCCGCCAATCCGGAATCGGCCCTTATGCCTGGATGATCGGCCGGAGGTTCGAGACCGCCTGCGAGCGGCTGGGCCTGAACAAGCGCAACCTCTCCCTGCGCAAAGACCTGTTCCAGGCGCCGGCCAAGGAGACAGGGCAGCTGTCGCTATTCTAATCTCAATCATGGCCGGGCTTGTCCCGGCCATGATTGAAAAGGCGCTGCGCCTCAGGAAATCGGGATCACCGGCAAAAGGCCGGTGATGACGTGCAGGCAATTCACACCGGCGGCATATAGCGCGGATGACAAGAGCAGGCCTTACCGCTTTGATCCCGCCCATGACCGCACCGATTCGCGCCCCGAAAAAAGCCGGCCTTGGACTTGACCGCGAGCTTGCCGCGCGTGCGGCGGGCTATTCATGCATCGTCGGTCTCGACGAGGTGGGACGCGGACCGCTGGCGGGGCCGGTGGTGTCGGCGGCGGTGGTGCTCGATCTCGACGATGCTCCCCAGGGACTTGCCGATTCGAAGGCGCTCTCCGCCCCGAAGCGTGAGGCGCTGTTCGCACAGATCCTGGCGACGGCAAAGGTGGGCATCGCGTCGGTGTCCCACGCGGAGATCGACACCATCAATATCCGGCAGGCCTCGCTCCTAGCCATGTGCCGCGCCATGGCCGCCCTGCCCTGCGTGCCGGACATGGCCTTCGTGGACGGCAACGATCCGCCGCGCCTGCCCTGCGCCACGGAAGCGGTGATCAAGGGTGATTCGAGCATCGCCTCGATCGCCGCCGCCTCCATCGTCGCGAAGGTCGTGCGCGACCGCATGATGGCGCGGCTCAGCGAGGCCTATCCGGCCTACGGATTCGCGAGCAACGCGGGCTACAGCACGAAAACCCATCTTTCGGTGCTGGCAACCGACGGCCCCTGCCCATTCCATCGCCTGAGTTTTGCGCCGTTACGCCAAGGGTTACTGGACCTGTAACCAAACCTAACGGGCGTTAACCTGAAAAGATCAATCTTTTCAATAAGTCGGCAAGATTTGCCGACCCAAAATAGCACGCATTTTTTCTGAGCGATAAACGCGTTCTTTACCCTAACGCCCGATGATCCGGAGTGTCAGTTGCGTAACCGGTGATCACCCATGGGTACCTTGCGTACCGGGGCTGCCGGCGCCGCCTCCCGGATCAGTGTCTCGCGTACCGGGCGGTCTGCGCCGGCTCCTCGGACGGGGCGTAAAACGCCCCTCTCCGTCGTCCAGCCGAAGTCTCTTCCTCTCAACGAGATCCTTCTCGGCGATTGCATCGCCAACCTCGAGAAGCTCCCGCCCGAGAGCGTGGACGTGGTCTTCGCTGATCCGCCTTACAATCTCCAGCTCGAGCAGGCGCTCACGCGCCCGGACCAGAGCCTCGTCGACGCCGTCGACGACGACTGGGACAAGTTCGCGAGCTTTGCCGATTACGATGCCTTTACCCGCGCCTGGCTCTCCGCCGTGCGTCGCGTGATGAAGAAGAACGCGACCTTGTGGGTGATCGGCTCCTACCACAACATCTTCCGCGTAGGTGCAGCCCTTCAGGATCTCGACTTCTGGATCCTCAACGACATCGTGTGGCGCAAGGCCAACCCGATGCCGAACTTCAAGGGCCGCCGCTTCACCAACGCGCACGAGACCATGATCTGGGCCTCGAAGAGCGCGGATTCGAAGGGCTACACCTTCCATTACGATGCGCTCAAAGCCGGCAACGAAGACGTGCAGATGCGCTCGGACTGGTTCATCCCGATCTGCACCGGCGACGAGCGCCTGAAGGACGAGCACGGACGCAAGGTGCATCCGACGCAGAAGCCCGAGGCGCTGCTCGCCCGCGTGCTGCTCTCCTCGTCCAATCCGGGGGACGTGGTGCTCGATCCCTTCTTCGGCTCCGGCACCACCGGCGCCGTCGCGAAGATGCTGGGCCGCAACTTCATCGGCCTCGAACGCGATCCGACCTATGCGAAGGCCGCGCGCAAGCGCATCGACGCGGTCGTGCCGCTCGACGACGTGTCGGTGGCCGCGCCGCCGGAAAAGCGCGCGGAGGTGCGCGTGCCGTTCCTCGCCCTCATCGAGGGCGGTCATGTGAAGGCCGGCGAGACGCTCTATGACGAGCGCCGCCGCCACAAGGCGGTGGTGCGCGCCGACGGCACGCTGGCCTTGGGGCCCATCATTGGCTCGATCCACAAGATCGGCGCGCTGACCCAGGGCTTCCCCTCCTGCAACGGCTGGACCTTCTGGCACGTGGAGCGGAACGGCAAGCTCGTCTCCATCGACGAGTTCCGCGCGAAGGTGCGGGCGGAACTGGCGGCGTAAGTCGTACAGTCAAACTGCTCTCTGAGATGGCCGGGCTCGCCCCGGCCATTTTCTTTCGGCCCCACAGCGCTTTATGCGCCTGACTCAGGATGAGGGATTGCCCTTAGACGGCTGATTTAAGCTCCAACCACTTCAGCAACTCCACATCGAAGAGCTCGCTCTCTTCGAGCTGCGGCGTGTGCCCGCTCTTCTCGAAGACGCGCACCGTCAGATCCCTGAAGCTGCCGCGGTAAGGATCCCACGTCGCATAGGGCGCGACGAGATAATCGTAGCGCCCAAGGGCGAGGAAGACCGGAGCGTCGAGCCGCCCGAGGCCGTGACGGATGTCGATATCGCGGAAGACTTCCCCCCAGAGATGATCGAAGACCGGCATGTTCACATGCACGCCCTCCCAGAGCGGCGTGGCATCGAACGTATGATCATACCAGCTCTTCGCGCCGAGACGGATGCAGAAGGTGATGAAGCGCTTTTCCGGCGCGGCCTCGATCTCGGCGGGCAGAAGCGCGAGATCGCTCGCGAGCTTCGCCTTCCGCTCCGGACAGACGGATTCCTGCCAGTACCGTTCGGATGCTTCGTGATGCGCCGCGCTGTGGCTCGGTCCGGTGCCGACCATCACCACATGCGACACGTGCTGCGGGAAGCGCTTGGCATATTCCAGCGCCATGTAGCCGTGGCCCGAATGGCCGATGACGATGACCTTGTCATGCCCGAAATGGCGCCTGGCGAGATCGATGTCGTCGAGCACGACGTCGAGGGCGTAATCGGCGGGCTGAAGATCCTTGCCGGTCCTCGCGAAGCCCCGATGATCCACGAAGATGAGCTGCAGGGATGTCCGCAGGGTCTGCGAGAAGGTTCGCGGATAATAGACCGCGCTGCCGATCACGATGGCAGGCACACCCCGCCCTTCCACGGAATAGGCGAGATCAAACCCACCGGATGGAATGGTGCCGCGCATGATCGCCGCTCCCGAAAACAGAATCGGGCCGTTCTCGCTCAACCCGCCCGGCTTGTGAAGCCCCATCGCCCGATCAAAACTGTAGAACGCTCCACGCCCCTGGCGGGTTGCGGGCGGGAGGATTTCACGGGATGGTGCGGGTGTCTCGCGACCACCTTGAAAGCACCCCTATGCCTGCCCCCGTCGAACGCTTTACCATCGATTCATGGCTCCTTCTTCTGACGACCTGTCTTCTCCCCGCATCCTCTTTCCCGCGGAACCGTCCTGGGACGACCTCAGGATCTTTCTGGCCGTGGTGGCTCATGGATCGATGAACAGCGCGGCGAAGGCCCTGAACCAGAGCCAGCCGACCGTCGCGCGCCGCATCAGGGCGCTCGAGGAAACCCTCGGGCTCGACCTGTTTCAGCGCGGCCCCAACAATCTCGAACTGACGGAAGCGGGCCGCGCGATCGTCGACGCCGCGTCACCTATGGGCAAGGCCGCGGGCACCGTGTCCCGCACGGCGGCGGCCTACAGGCCCGATCCCGATGCGCCCGTGCGGGTGACGGCGACATCCTCGGTCGCCATGTTCCTGTCGCTTCACTCGGCGGAGCTGCACAAGACCGCAGCGCCCGTTGAGATCGCCTATATCCCCACCCGCCGCAGGCTCGACCTCGCCTCGGGCGAGGCCGATATCGGCTTGCGCATGCGCATTCTGCCCGAAGGCGCGGACGATCTCGTGGCGAGAAAGATCGGGCAGATCGCCTTCGCCCTCTATGCCACGACAGAGAGCCCGGACGCCGTCATCGCCCCGCCGGAAGATCCGACCCTGTCGAAGCAGGCAGCCTATGTCGCCCAATTCGCACAGGGCCGCACCATCGCGGCGCGCATCGGCGACATGCCGATCCGCTATCAGGCCGCGAAGGCGGGTCTCGGCGCCGCCTTCCTCCCCTGCTGGCTCGGCGATTCCGATCCCGACCTTGTGCAGGTGGTGAAACCCGAGGGCGACCTGATCGAGGACGTCTTCCTCGTCATGCACCGCCGCAGCCGCAACCGGCCGAGCGTGACCCGCGTGGCGAATGCGCTCGCAGCGCTGTTCAAGCGCAATCAAAAGGCGTTGGTTGGCGGCTGACGGCTCCTACACGGTGTAGAAGTAGCGCGTCAGGTGGAAGAACAGGGGCGCCGCGAAGCTCACCGAATCCATGCGGTCGAGAACGCCGCCATGGCCCTCCACCATCGTTCCCCAATCCTTCGCGCCCATGGAGCGCTTGACGGCGGAGAGCGACAATCCGCCGAGAAAGCCCGCGATCACGATGAGCCCCGCCATCGCCGCCGCCGCCAGCGGCGAGAACGGCGTGATCGACCACAAGGCGGCGCCGAGCGCCATGGCGGAGAGGCCGCCGCCGACGAGACCCTCCACGGTCTTGGACGGCGAGATGACGGGCGCGAGCTTGGTCTTTCCCATCAGCTTGCCGAAGACATATTGCATCACGTCGCTGAACTGCACGACGGCGGTGAGGAAGAAGAGCAGCAGGAAGCCCTGGCCCTCGTATCCGGGGATCTGCAGCAGGATCAGCGCCGGCGCGTGGCTGATGCGATAGACCGTGAGCATCACGGCCCATTGGATATGGCTCACGCGCGACAGGAAATTCTCCGGGTCGCCCTGCAGCGATGAGAGGCTCGGCAGGAGAAGGAAGCCATAGACCGGAATCAGGATCGCGAACAGGCCGTACCAGTCGCTCCAGACAAGCCAATATTGCAGCGGCAGCAGCACATAGAACGCGAATACCAAAGGCGCATGGTCCGCGCGCTGCGTCGGCGTGAGCGAGATGAACTCGCGCAAGGTGTAGAAGGAGGTGAGCGCGAACAGCAGCACCGTCGCGGTGAAACCCAGCGCATAGCAGGCCGCGAAGATCGCGATCATCCCCCACCATGCCTTGATGCGCGCATTGAGGTTCTCGACCGTTGCCAGTCCGCCCTCGGATGTCACCCTGCGCGAAAGCCATGCGCCGATGGCGGAGGCCAGCGCCAGGATCACGACGACGATCCCGAACAGGATCAGGGATTTCTGGAAAAGCGTCATGACGTCAGGGCCTCGGGAGCGGGCGGCGCGAGCGCGGAGACGGCGGCCTGCGCGCGCAGAAGGAAGGCTTCCTTCTCCTCGTTCTCGACCCGTGCGAGAGCGAGGCCGAAATGCGCGGAGCAGATGATGGGAAGCGGCAGGAGCGCGCCTTTCGGCATCGCCCGCGCGGGATTGTCGAGATAGACCGGGATGAGTTCCGCGTCCGGGAATTCCTTGGCTAACCGATAAAGCCCGCTCTTGAACGGCCCGGGCAGCCTGTTCGCGCTGCGCGTGCCTTCCGGGAACAGGATCAGCGAATGGCCCTCGGCCAGCACCTGGCGCAAGGGCTCCAGCGCCGTGCCGGGCGCGGAGGACCCCGACCTGTCGACCAGCACGGCGTTGAGGCCCTTTTGCGCGATGTAGCGCTTGACGGCGCCCTGCCCCCAATAATCGGCAGCAGCGGCCGGATGGGTGATGGCGCGCAGATGCTTTGGCAGAGCCGACCACAGGAGCAGCGTATCGAGATGGCTGGCGTGATTGGCGAAATAGATGCGCTGCCTTTCCTCGGGAGCGGAGCCCGTCCAGCGACAATGCGCGCCGACGAGAAAGCGCGTGAGGCCGATGAGAACGAGATCGATCACGATTGTCCCTCGATGCGTCCGGCAATGGCTCTCAGGCGCGTTCCGCAGGTGACGAGCGATCCGATCAGGATAACCACGCGGCGGCGAACAGAACATGGCGCCCGTGCCAGACGAAGGCTTCGACGAGCGCGAGCGCGCAGGCCCCCGTCAGCAGCGCCATGCGATGCTGCTTCGCCATCGGCCCGCGGAAATCCTGGATCTGTCCGAGCGCGCCGCCGAACACGCAGATATAAGCCGTCAGGGCGGCGGCGAGCGCGCCCGCCCAACCGAGCCAGGAAGAGCCCGCGGCATAGCCCAGCGCCACGATCAGCATCGTGTCGGCGATGCGGTCCGGCACTTCATTGTAGAGCGCCCCGACCGGCGAGCCGCGCCCGCCCTCCACCGCCACCATGCCGTCGAGCAGGTTGCACAGGAGGCGCAGCTGAATGCCGAGAATGGCGACGACATAAAGCAGCGGATGCGCGGGCGCATGGACGAGGGCCGCAGCGCCCAGCGCCGCGAAGGCGATGCTCGCCACGGAGATCTGGTTAGGCGTGACGGAGGTTTTCAGAAGCGCCTGCGTGAGCTTTCGCGCGAAGCCGCTGTTGCGGGCGGCGATGGGCCGCCGCGCGTCGGACATCGTGCCAGCCCTGGGCTCATCGTCCTGCATGACCAATAGACCCCCGTTCCTGCGCTGCCGATCCTAACCAAAAAGCCGAGCGTCTGTGCTATTCTTCGGAAGGAGAAGCCGCACCGCCGACGGGAAGCAGAGCCCCCTGCCCCAAGACGAGGGTCGCCTGCCGCTTTCCTTGCGTGTCCGAGAGAGCCTGCAACACGCGCAGGTTCATCAGTTCCGGATTGCCTTTGAGCATGCGGGCCGCATTCGCCAGCGAGCGCAGGGCCGCATGTTCGCCGCGGGCGCGTTCCAGAGCGGCGAGCCCTTCGAATTTTGCCCGCTCGACTTCGGTGAACATGCGGCGGACCTCCGGCGGCAGCACCACTGAAGTGATCACCACGGAGGTGATCGCGCATCCCGAGATCGGCGACGGCAACATGCCGAACAGTTTCGCATGGAGATCCGCTCGTTGCGTCATGAAGGAATCGAGGGACTGCTCCGCCGCCAGCTTGGCGAGCGCCTGCGTCACGGCAAGACGGATATGGGCTTCGTGGGCTGGATTCTCGAAGGCCTCGCGGGGATCCTTGATTTCGTATGTGACGGTTGCCGACAGACGGAAGGGGAGCTTGTCGACGCTGGTCACGTCCAAGGGCAGCATGGAAATGAGTTGGGCGCTTCGATGAAGCGTATAGATGTTCCGTCTCGTTGTCAGATCGAAATTGAAGTGCCTTCCCGGCGGCAGCACGGAGGTGAAGCGGCCGTCGACATACAGCAGCGCGTATTCCCAGTCATAAACCGTGACGAATAATGAGTTCTGGCTCGATGCCTGCGCGAGATGCTTCAGCCCCTTCGAGAGAAGGATAAGGATCAGGAACCCACCCACGGCGGAAATCAGAAGGTCGAGCATGCTCCAAGCCCCCATCGGGACATCTTCCGTGCCCGATGTGATGAAAACCACCTGCCACCGGCACAACCTCCTGCATCACAAAGAATAAGCGGGAGCCCGAAGCTCACAGAGCCCAAACCTTGTTTGCCTTTCGGCCGATGCAGGAGGCGTTTTGAGCGGTTGCAGAAACCCGAGAGCCTCCTCTTTTTGAGCTGGCCGCGCTACGATTGAGCGTCGCGTTCTAATCTAAGGAGAACTCAGAAACTGAGTAACATTATAGAGGCTCAACGTCAAAGCAGAGCGCGACGGCTATCTCTTGGACGACGCTTTGGCGTTCGGCAGTTCCCCCAGCGCATGCACGATCACCTTCTTCATGGCGCCGGGCAGCGCCTCCTCGTGCAGCTTGAGGCGGGGGGTCCAGCGCATGCCGTCGGGCGCGGGCGTGCCCTTCGGCACCTTGGCGAAGAGCACCGTCAGCTCCAGCGGGAAATGGGTGAAGACATGGCGGACCGTGCCGGGAAGGCGCTGCCAGCGCGCCTCGAGGGGCGCATCGAGCACGGCGCGGGAGGCCTGATAATCCGGGGTCCATTCGCTCGTCGGCGGCTCGGCCATGCCGCCGAGAAGGCCCGTGGGCGGACGGGTGCGCAGCAGGATCGTGTCGTCGGCGCGCAGAACCACGAAGGCTGCGCCCCGGCGCAATGGCCCGGCCTCCTTCTTCTGCTTCCTCGGGAAGGCCTCCTGCAGGCCCTCGGCCCTGGCGCGGCAGGGCACCATCCAGGGGCAGAGCGCGCAGGCCGGGCGCTTGGGCGTGCAGATGGTGGCGCCGAGATCCATCACGGCCTGCGCGAAATCGCCGGGCCGGTCCTCGGGCACCAGGTCCTCGACCACCGCGCGGATGAGCGGCTTTGCCTTGGGCAGCGGCTCCTCCACCATGAAAAGCCGGGAGATCACCCGCTCCACATTGCCGTCCACCGCCGCCGCCTTCTGGTCGAACGCGATGGCCGCGACCGCCGCCGCCGTATAGGCGCCGATGCCGGGAAGCTTCAGAAGCTCGGCCTCCGTCGGGGGAAACCGGCCGGCGTGCTTGTCCACGACAGCCTTGGCGCAGGCGTGGAGATTGCGGGCGCGGGAATAATAGCCGAGCCCTGCCCAGGCCTGCATGACCGAATCCGAGGGCGCCTCGGCCAGGGCCTCCACGGTCGGGAAGCGCTCCAGGAACTTGAGGTAGAAGGGTTTGACCGCCGCCACCGTCGTCTGCTGCAGCATGATCTCCGAAAGCCAGACGCGGTAAGGATCCGCGGTCTCGCCGGGCCTGGCGCGCCACGGCAATTCGCGCCGGTGACGGTCGTACCAGGCAAGCAGGTCCTGCGGGTCGGGCTTGGTCGCGCTCGGGGCGGGCGTTAACATGGAATTCGGAATAACGATCTACATCGGATATTCCAACGCGGCTTTTGGACATTCAACATGAGACGACCGGGGCCCCTCGCCCGCCCGCTTGCCGAGTTTCTCGACGTCTGTCTCTCCCCGAGCCTGGCGGCGCAAGGCTTTGCCACGTCCGACATCATCATGGCCTGGCCGGAGATCGTGGGCGAGCGGCTCGCCGCCTTCACCCAGCCGCTGAAGATCGAATGGAAGCGGAAGGCCCCTCACGCGGATCCCGAGGCGCGGCCGGAGCCCGCCACCCTGGTGGTGCGGGTGGAAAGCGCCTTCGCCCTCGAGCTCCAGCACATGGCGCCGACCGTCATCGACCGGGTGAACACCTATTACGGCTGGCGCTGCGTCGGGAAGATCGTGCTGAAACAGGGCCCTGTGCGGCGGACCGAGAAGAAGAAGCCCTCGGCCCCCACCCCAAGCCCTGCGGACAGGGCCAAGGTCGGCTCCGCCATCGCGGGCATCGAGGATGACAGCCTCAAGGCGGCCCTCGACCGGCTGGGTCAGGCGATTGTCAGCTCCGGTTCACCCACGAAAGAGTGAGATGCCGGACGCTTGCCTCTCCGCTCAAGGCATTCTACCGCAGGACGAAACCCTTCAGGAGATCTTTCGACCATGATCACCCGGCGTCAGACGCTTCAGCTTCTCGGGACCGCAGCCATTGCCGCCACTCTCGCCACGAGCCTTCCGGCCCTGGCCCAGAACGTGGCCCCTCAGGACCTCGCAGAGGCCGGCCCCCTCGGGGACGTGGCCCTCGGCCCGGAGAACGCCAAGGTCACGATCGTGGAATACGCCTCGCTCACCTGCTCCCATTGCGCCAATTTCCACAAGAATACCTGGCCGGAGCTGAAGAAGCGCTACATCGACACGGGCAAGATCCGCTTCATCCTGCGCGAGTTCCCCCTCGATCCCCTGGCGACCGCCGGCTTCATGCTCGCGCGCTGCGACGGGAACGACAAATATTATCCCATCACCTACATGCTCTTCGAGCAGCAGAGGAACTGGGCCTTTGTGGACAAGCCCCTGGATGCGCTCCGCCAGTTCATGAGGCAGGCCGGTTTTTCACAGGAAAAATTTGACGCTTGCCTCAAGGACCAGAAACTTTATGACGCAGTCAATGCGGTGAAGAACCGGGCTATGGAGCAATTCAACGTAGACTCCACCCCGACTTTCTTCATCAATGGTCAGCGTCATCCGGGAAGCCTGTCGATCGATGAGATTGAAAAGGTCATCAAGCCCCTGCTGGGCGAATAAGCCCCTAGCCCCCGCCTCCATGAGGCGGGACGGGAAGGCGCGTCCATGAAGCTGACGCGCCTTCGCATCGCAGGGTTCAAGACCTTCGTCGAGCCGACCGACTTCCTGATCGAGCCGGGTCTGACCGGAGTGGTCGGGCCGAACGGCTGCGGCAAATCCAACCTCGTGGAAGCCCTGCGCTGGGTGATGGGAGAGAACTCCCACAAGAACATGCGCGCCACGGGGATGGACGACGTCATCTTCTCCGGCTCCGGCAACCGCCCGGCCCGCAACTGGGCCGAGGTGATGCTCACCATCGACAACATGGAGCGCACGGCGCCCGCCGCCTTCAACGATTCGGATATCCTCGAGATCTCGCGCAAGATCGAGCGCGAGGAAGGCTCCACCTATCGGGTGAACGGCAAGGAAGTGCGCGCCCGCGACGTGCAGATCCTGTTCGCGGACGCAGCCACCGGCGCGCGCTCGCCCGCTCTCGTCCGTCAGGGCCAGATCAGCGAGATCATCTCCGCCAAGCCCCAGGCCCGCCGCCGCATCCTGGAAGACGCCGCCGGCATCGCGGGCCTCCATGCCCGCCGCCACGAGGCGGAGCTGCGCCTGAAGGCCGCCGAGGACAACCTGGTGCGCGTCGAGGACGTGATCCGGGAGCTGGAAAGCCAGATCGAGAGCCTCAAGCGCCAGGGCCGCCAGGCCTCCCGCTACAAGAACCTCTCCTCCGAGATCCGCCGCCTCGAAGCGCTGATGTACGCCATCGCCTATGCGGATGCGCGCGATCAGGCCGCCGCCGCCGAGCGGCAGGTGGCCGAGGACCTCAAGGCCGTCGCGGACCTCACCGAGGCGCAGACCCAGGCCGCCACCGCCCAGGCCGTTGCGGCCCACGGCCTGCCTGCCCTGCGCCAGGCCGAGGCGGAGGCGGCAGCGGCCCTGCAGCGGCTGACCCATGCCCGCAACGAGCTGGAATCGGAAGAGCGCCGCTCCAAGGAGCGCGTGGTCGAGCTGGAACGGCATATCGGCGACCTGAACCGGGACATCGCCCGCGAGGCCGCGCAACGCGCGGATGCGGAAGCGACCATCGAGCGACTGCAGGCCGAGGCCGCCGAAATCGCCCAGACCACGGACGGGGCGGACGATGTCCGCGCCGAGAGCGAGGAGCGCCTGCAGTCCGCCGAGGCGGCCCTCGCCGAGGCCGAGGCGGCGCTCAGCGCCCTCCAGGCCCAGACCTCCGACCTCAATGCCCGCCGCGCCGCCCTCGAGCGGTCGGTGCGCGAGGAGATGGAGCGCGCCGCCCGTTTCCGCTCCGAGAAGGAGCGCCTGGAGCGGGAGATCGAAGCCCTTTCGGCATCCTCGACGCAGGACGGCCCGTCGCTCGACGACCTGCGCGAGGAAGCCGCCCTCGCTGAGGAAGCCGCCCAGGCCTCCGAAGAGGCCGTGATCGAAGCCCGCGAGGCTCTGGCCGCGGCGCGTGAGGCGGAACACCGCCTGCGCCAACCCGTCAACGAGGCCGAGCGCGCGGCCCAGCGCCTCGAGACCGAGGTTCTGACGCTTGCCAAGCTCGTCACCTCCGCCACGGGCGACATGTGGCCCCCGGCCCTCGACCAGATCACCGTGGAGAAGGGCTACGAGGCGGCGCTCGGCGCGGCCCTCGGCGACGATCTCGAAGCCTCCACCAACCCGTCCGCCCCGCACCATTGGGAAATGACGGGCTCGGGCGAAGACGACCCCGCCCTGCCGGAGGGCGTCCGTTCCCTGGCAGAGCTCTCCAAGGCTCCCGTCGAGCTGCAGCGGCGCCTGCGCCAGATCGGCGTGGTGAGCCGCGCCGACGGCGTGCGCCTGCGCAGCCTCCTGAAACCCGGCCAGCGGCTGGTCTCGCAGGAGGGCGACCTCTGGCGCTGGGACGGCTTCACCACCGCAGCCGAGGCGCCCTCCCCGGCGGCCCGCCGCCTTGCGGAGAAGAACCGCCTCGGCGACCTGGAGCGCGAGGCCTCCACCGCCCGCGAGCGGGCCGAGCAACTGCGCCACGAGGCGGAAGCGGCGCTCGAAACCGTCCGTCAGGCCGCCTCCCGCGAGATGCAGGCCATCGAGGCCGCCCGCCAGGCGCGGCAGGCACTCGACGCCGCCCGGACCCGCCTCTCCGCCGCGGAACGCAAGGAGGCCGAGCTCGGCCAGCGCCGGTCCGCCCTGCAGGAGGGCCTCGCGCGCATCGCCGAGAGCGAAGCGGAGGCCCTGGAGCGCGCGCAGGATGCACAGAGCGCCCTGCAGGATCTGGCGCCCGCGCCTGATCTCGAAAGCCGCCTGCTGGAAGAACGCACCCGCGTCGCCGAACGCCGCGCCGCCGCCTCGGAGGCCCGCGCCGCCCTGCAATCCCTGATGCACGAGGCCGAGCTGCGCCGCCGCCGTCAGGACTCGATCGCCGCCGACATCCGACTTTGGACCGAGCGCGCCGCCCGCGCCGCCAAGGCCCATGAGGATCTGGGCGAGCGCCTGGAACGCGCCCAGGATGAGCATCAGCGCCTGCTGGAGGCTCCCGACACCTATCTCCAGCGCCGCCGCGCCCTCATCAACGAGGTCGAGGAAGCGGAGGCGAAGCGCAAGGAAGCCGCCGACCGCCTGGCCGACGCGGAAACGAGCCTCGCCGAAACGGACCGCGCCGCCCGTGCGGCCCTCGAAGCCCTGGCCGCCGCCCGCGAGGCGCGCGCCGGCTCGCAGGCCCGCCACGAGGCCGCCGTGCAGCGTCTCGCCGAGATCACCCGCAACATCGCGGAGAATCTCGAGACCACCCCGGCTGGGCTCATCGAGATGGCAGGCCTGAGAGAGGTGACCGAGCTTCCCTCACACAGCGAGATCGAATCAAAGCTCCAGTCCCTCAAGGCCGACCGCGAGCGACTCGGCGCCGTGAACCTGCGTGCCGACGAGGAGCTGACCGAGCTCGAGGCCAAGTACACGGGAATCGCCTCCGAGCGCGACGACCTCGTGGAAGCCATCAAGCGCCTGCGCCAGGCCATCGGCAGCCTCAACCGCGAGGGCCGCGAGCGCCTCCTCGCCGCCTTCGACGTGGTGAACGGCCATTTCAAGCGCCTCTTCAACACCCTCTTCGGCGGCGGCACGGCGGAGCTGACCCTGGTCGATTCGGACGATCCGCTCGAAGCCGGCCTCGAGATCCTCGCCCGCCCTCCAGGCAAGAAGCCGCAGAGCATGACGCTGCTCTCGGGCGGCGAGCAGGCGCTCACCGCCACCGCGCTCATCTTCGCGGTGTTTCTCACGAATCCCTCGCCGATCTGCGTGCTGGACGAGGTGGACGCCCCGCTCGACGACGCCAACGTGGAGCGCTACTGCGACCTCCTGGAGGAGATGGCGAAGCAGACGGAAACCCGTTTCGTGGTCATCACCCACAACCCGATCACCATGGCGCGCATGGACCGCCTCTTCGGCGTCACCATGGCCGAACGCGGCGTCTCGCAGCTGGTATCGGTCGATCTGCAGAGCGCCGAACGTATTCTTGAGGTAGCCTAAGGCTTTCAAGCCTTGCCACGCTTCGGCCCCAAAATCGTGTGCGCTTTTCGGTCAAGCACGCGCAAAAACGCGCTTCTGGCAACAATATCAAGCATTTAGATGTTTTCAGACGGTCCTTGACAGGGGGGACCCCCGCTCATATGTTGCGCCCGGCTTTCGGGGCTGGGCTTTTCAAGCATTTTCCCGTAACGCTTTTTAGGAGATCGCAATGGCGGACCCTCACGAGCGGAACGGTGGAAATGAGAGGAAACCGGGCAATTCCGACGACGCCGACCTTTCCGCGAGGCTTCAATCTCTCGATGCTCGGATCGCTCAGGCATCCGCGCAACGGGCAGAACCAGAACCTCGCGACCGCCAGTCTTCGAATACCAGCGCGGTAGGCCAAGCCTTCAGGCTTTCGGCCGAATTCGTCGCAGGAGTCATCGCAGGCGGCGTCATCGGTTGGCTCGTCGATCACTTTGCCGGGACTTCCCCTTGGGGCCTGATCGTTTGTCTCATCCTCGGCTTCTTCGCCGGCATGCTGAACCTCTTGAGGGCGGCGGGTCTGGTCAAGCCGGCCAAGTATGACGAGAAGCGGTGATCCCGAGCCCGATATTCGACCGCCGAACGGCATTGGACAACAGCGAGAGTTAAGAGCGGATCATGGCGAGCCCGATCGAGCAATTCCAGATCAAGCCCATCATTCCAGCCATCAACTTCACGAATTCGTCGCTGTTCATGGTCGGCGCGGTCGCACTGATCGTGGGCGGCATCATGCTGGCGACCCGCAAGCGCGCGCTCGTTCCGGGTCGCGGCCAGTCGGTGGCCGAAGTGCTGCACGATTTCGTGGCCGGCACCCTCACGGACGCCGCAGGCAAGGAGGGAATGAGATTCTTCCCCCTCGTCTTCTCCCTCTTCATGTTCGTCTTCACGGCCAACATGCTCGGTATGATCCCGGGCTTCTTCACGGTGACGAGCCACATCATCGTGACCTTCGCCCTGGCCATCCTCGTCATCAGCACGGTGGTGATCTACGGTCTCGCCAAGCACGGCACCCATTTCTTCGGGCTCTTCGTGCCGTCGGGCGTTCCGGCATGGCTCTTGCCCTTCATCGTGGTCATCGAAGTCATTTCCTTCCTCTCCCGCCCGGTTTCGCTGTCCTTGCGTCTTTTCGCGAACATGCTCGCGGGGCACATCGCATTGAAGGTTTTCGGCGGCTTCGTCGTTGCGCTGCTCGGCGCCGGTGGAGCTTTGACGATCCTCGCTCCGCTGCCGCTCCTCATGGCGGTTGCTCTCATGGCGCTCGAATTCCTCGTCGCCGCTCTGCAGGCCTACGTCTTCACGGTGTTGACCTGCATCTACCTTAACGACGCGCTGCACCCGGGCCACTAGGTCTGCGCTCTCGTTACTCCCTCCCCTCCCGGTCACAGCACTACTCAAGGAGTTCACAATGGATCCGGTTGCTTTCAAGTTCCTCGGCGCGGGCCTCGCCTGCATTGGCATGGGCCTCGCCGCCATGGGCGTCGGCAACATCTTCGGCAACTTCCTGTCGGGTGCCCTGCGCAACCCGTCGGCTGCTGACGGCCAGTTCGCTCGCGCGTTCATCGGTGCGGCGCTTGCAGAAGGTCTCGGCATCTTCTGCCTCGTCGTCGCTCTCGTTCTGCTCTTCACCTAATTTCAAGTCGGTGATCGGGAGGCCGGAGCGCCCTGGGCGCTTCGCCTCGACAAGGGTGACGGCGGAAATCCGCCGTCATCGTTGTTTGTAAAACGTCGTGCGGAGACGGCCCTTGGCTTTCCCGGCATGATATGAAAGCGCAAGAGAGCGTGCTCCCGGTCAAACCGGAGGAGGCCTCTCGAAAGAATATTCAGGCTTCTAGGATCTGCTCCATGGCCCAGGCTCAGACGACCCACGCCACAACTGAAGCGCATGGTGGCGCTCACGAGGATGTCGGCTTCCCGCCCTTCCAGACGGAAACCTACGCCGGACAGCTCCTCTGGCTCTTGATCTCCTTCGCGGTGCTCTACACGCTGATGTCCAAGCTGGTCCTGCCGCGCCTGAGCGGGATCATCGAGAACCGGCGCTCCCTGATCGCGAAGGATCTCGACGACGCGGCCGCCATGAAGACCCGCGCGGAAGAGGCAGGCGCCGCCTACGAGAAGGCTCTCGCCGATGCCAAGGGTCGCGCCCAGGCTCTCGCCCAGGAGACCCGCGCCAAGCTGTCCGCCGAGAGCGACGCCCGGCGCAAGGCCCTCGAGGCCGACCTGAACAAGCGCCTTGCCGAGGCCGAGGCCACCATCACGGCCCGCAAGGCGGAGGCCATGGGCCATGTGCGCGGCATCGCGCGCGACACGGCCAGCGTCATCATCGAGCGACTGACCGGCAAGGCTCCGGCCCCGCAGACGATCGATGCCGCCCTCGACCAGATCAACGCCTGACCAGGAGGCACCCCATGAGCCATTTGTTCGCCGACGCCGAATTCTGGGTTGCCGTCGCCTTCGTCATCTTCTGGGGCATCATGTTCTACTATGGTGTCCCCGGGAAAGTGCTGAACCAGCTCGATGCCCGCGGCAAGCGCATCGCCGATGAATTCGCCGAGGCCCGGCGCCTGCGCGAAGATGCCGAGAAGCTCCTGAAGGAATTCGAGGCCAAGCGCGCTGCCGCTGAGCGTGAAGCCGCCGAGATCGTCTCCTCCGCCAAGGAAGAGGCCGAGCGTCTCGCCCGCGAGGCCCAGGAGAAGATGGCCGATTTCGTGAAGCGCCGCACCGCTTCCGCCGAGGCCAAGATCGCCCAGGCCGAAGCCCAGGCTGCCGCCGAAGTCCGCGCCGCTGCCATTGACGCCGCCGTCAAGGCTTCCGAGCGCGTCCTGCGCCAGGAAATCACGGGCGACGCCGCAGCGTCTCTGGTCTCCCAGGGCCTGAGCGAGGTGCGTACGAAGCTCCAGTAGGCTTCCCGCCCATCGTCAACGCATTCGAAGGCCGCCCCTCGCAGGCGGCCTTTTTGCTGAGAGGTCCCATGCTGCTGATCTTCGATTGCGACGGCGTTCTGGTCGATTCCGAGCCCCTCGCCTGCCAGGTCGACGCCGAGGTGCTGAACGGTCTTGGCCTGCCCTACACGGCCGATGACATCGCCCGCCAGTTCGTCGGCAAGAGCATGAAGGACATGATCGCGCGGATCGAGGCCGAGCACGGGCTCGTGCTCCCGGACGATTTCGCAGCGCGGATCAACCAGGCTCTCTTCGCGCGCTTCGAGACGGATCTGAAACCGATCGCGGACGTGCGCGCAGCCATCCTCTCCCTCCCCGACCGGCGCTGCGTTGCCTCCTCCTCCGTGCCTGAGCGAATCGCCCTGTCCTTACGCGTGACGGGACTTGCCGACCTCTTCGAGAATGTCTTCAGCGCAACGCAGGTCGCGCGAGGAAAACCCGCGCCGGACCTGTTTCTTTTCGCGGCCGAAAAGATGGCAGCGCGCCCGGCGGATTGCATCGTCATCGAGGATTCGCCCGCAGGCGTTCAGGCCGCTGTCGCGGCAGGCATGCACGTGATCGGCTTCACCGGCGGCGGGCATTGCGGGCCGGATCACGCCGAGAGGCTTCGGCAGGCCGGTGCAACCGTCATCGTTGAGAGAATGGCGGATCTCCGGGCGGCGTTGAACTCTTCAGCGGGTAACATGCAACGCAGTTAGCCAGCCGTTGCTTCGCGCCGCCGATCTGTCGCGCCTTCGGCATCCGCCGGGAACAGATCCGGCCGCACCTGTTTCATTCGCTCCCCCAAAGTGCCGGCCAAGGTGCGAGAAAACGTTGCGGTGATGTGGTGTCGATCGCTGTAGATGATCAGGTTGCCAGATACGGGGAAGCATGTGGACTGATCGCAGAAGCGATCCGTCATGTCGATGAACGCGACGTTGCCCGGCCTCGGTTGGAGCGCCAGGGCAGGATCGACATCGTTCAGAAGCCGCCGGCGTGGCCGGCTGCACGCCATGACATTCGAGGCATTCTTTTCAATGCATTCAGGCACATTGAAGCCCAGCCACGGATTATCTCGCACGGCGATGACACTCACACCACTTTCAGCGAGACGCTTCCATTGTTCCTGGTATCCCTTCGGGATGTACTCCTCCTTGCGGCCATTCCTGGTCAGCCGACGCGTCGAGGTTGTAAAGACAGCATCCGGCTTCAGCTTCCGGAGTTTCTCGATGACGTTCTTGTTCCATTGGATGCAGCCAGAATCCCGACCACCATTCGCATCGAATGCACAACCGCTCTTTGTGATGCTCACAATTCTCCATCGATACTGCTGAGCGAGAGGCTCCAGGGCCGCCAGCCAATGGGCCGAATGGGACCCGCCAACGAGAGCAATGGATTTGACGGGCTCATCCGTGCTCCCATATGTGCACTCAATGACCTCTGCCCTGAATAGATCCTGGTGACACATATCACCGTATACTTTGGCGATGTCCATTTTTGCCGCCGTCGGTGTCGGGCGGAGAGGAATACCGGGCTTGAGAGCAGTTTCCATCGAGGCCGGAACGGTCCCGCCCGGATAATCGGCGACTGGGAGACCTTGGCTCAAGTCAGTTTCAACGGGCCCAAGATGAATGCTCCAGGCGATTGCAATCATCAGCACAGGCGCGGCAAGGGCCGCTCTCATGGCATGAAGATGCCACGCCTTCCGCGTTCCGATGGCCGAGCGGAGGATGGGCTGCTCGATCCAGCGCGTGCTCGCATAGGCCGCGACCAGCGCGATCGCGATCACCGCCAGCCCACCCTGCAGCCCGAGCTGGGTCCGACCGCTGATGAGCAGCGCAAATACCAGCACCGGCCAGTGCCAGAGATAGAACGCGAACGAGATGTCGCCGCAGGCGACGAGCGGCTTCGACGCAAGCACGCGGTTGACGCCCAAGCGTGACGTGCCGCCGCTCGCGAGAAGCACCAGGGCGGCGCCAAGCGTCGGCCAGAGGGCCACATAGCCGGGATAGTGCATGAACCGTGGAACGAGCAGCCCGCAACTGACCACCGCCGCAAGCCCGATCCAGCCCATCGCCCCGCCGAGCCGCGATGAGACCGTCAGATGCGGAAGAGCGACGGCAAGGATTCCGCCGAGCGCGAACTCCCACACGCGCGCCAGTGGATTGAAGTATGTGGGCGAGGGATCGATCCGCGTCTGCACCACCGAATAGGCGAGCGAGATCAGGAACACGATGAGCAGGGCAGCAATGAAGGCCGAGGCTCCGCGGCGCAGCTGGCGCGCGGCAAAGGCAATCGACAGCAGCAGGAACGGCCAGACGGCATAGAACTGCACCTGCACCGACAGAGCCCAGAATTGCTGCACCGGGCTCGGCGCTTCATCGCGGGCGAGATAATCGACCGCGTTCATCATCAGCTTGAGGTTCTCGAGATGAAGCGCGCTGTAGATCACCTCGATGAGGAAGGGCCTTTGCCGCGAGTGGGGCATCCAGATCAGGGCGGCGACGAGCGTCGCGGCCAGAACCAGGAAGGCCATCGGCGCGATGCGCTTGACGATCCTGCCCCAGAACGCGACGACATCGATCGTGCCGCCGCGCTGCAGTTCCCGGTAGAGCGAGCCGGTGATCAGGAAGCCGGAGATGACGAAGAACACGTCGACGCCGCCCGAGACACGCCCGCCCCAGATGTGGAACACGGCCACCAGCAGCGCGCCGATCGTGCGGGTTCCCTGGATCTCCGGGCGGTAGGTGGAACGTTCGGTTGGAGAAGAAGTCATCGCGCCTGCCTGCACAAGTCACGATGCCCGGATGCCCCCGCCTACTGAGGCGAAATCCTGCCGGTAAACTCGGCCCGTCCCGGACGGGCGAAGGATCAATCAGCTCGAGCGCAAACCCGGCATCGTGTAACATTACGGTTACGTTATGACGTGGTTACAGCAAGTCGGCTGATTTGCCTCCTCCCTGAACAGAGGGGCCGTGAGGTGCGTAGGAGTCTTCGAGCCGCACCGCCGAATGCAGCCTGAAGAGAAAGAGCCAACAAAAATGCCGCCCGAAGGGGCGGCATTTCTTGCAGAGGGTTACCGACACGGCCCTGACGGGTCCGCTCGACTGATGCTTCGGCGCGCTTACTCTGCGGCCTCCGCCACCGGCGCGGGCGGCGTCCACTTGAGCACCGGGTTACGGGCGGCGCGGGTTTCGTCGAGGCGACGGCGCGGGGCGTGGTGCGGGGCACCCGTGAAGCGCTCCTTGTCGTTGCCCGTTTTCGCCGCCATGGCGAGATCGCGCAGGGTCGCGATGAAGAAGTCGAGGGACGATTTCGATTCCGATTCCGTCGGCTCGATCAGCATCGCGCCGTGCACCACCAGCGGGAAGTACATGGTCATCGGGTGATAGCCCTCGTCGATCATGGCCTTGGCGATATCGAGCGTGGTCACGCCCGTGTCCTTCAGCCACGCATCGTCGAACAGCACCTCGTGCATGCACGGCTTGTTGCCGAAGGGCAGCGACATCAGATCGGAGAGCCCCGCGCGGACGTAATTGGCGTTGAGCACGGCATCCTCGGATGCCTGCTTCATGCCGTCCGAGCCATGCGAGAGCATGTAGGACAGGGCGCGCACATACATGCCCATCTGGCCATGGAAGGCGGTCATGCGGCCGAAAGGCTTCTCGGCCGCGTCGGAAGCCTGCTCCACCAGCTCGAAACCATCCTTGCCCATACGCACGAACGGCACCGGCGCGAAGGGCGCGAGGCGCTCGGAGAGCACCACCGGGCCGGAACCCGGTCCGCCGCCGCCATGCGGCGTGGAGAAGGTCTTGTGCAGGTTGATGTGCATGGCGTCGACGCCGAGATCGCCCGGGCGCGCCTTGCCGACGATGGCGTTGAAATTCGCGCCGTCGCAGTAGAAATACGCCCCGGCCTCGTGAATCGCCTTGGCGATCTCGACCACCTGAGGCTCGAAGAGGCCGCAGGTGTTGGGGTTCGTGAGCATGATCGCCGCGACATCCGGCCCGAGACGCTCCTTCACGTCCTCCACATGCACCGTTCCGTCCTCGCGGGCCGGAACCGGCTTCACCACGAAGCCGATGAGGGCGGCGGTGGCCGGATTCGTGCCGTGGGCCGAATCAGGAACCAGCACCACGTTGCGGGTTTTGCCCTCGCCCCGCGCCTCGATGGCGGCCTTGATCGCCATCATGCCGCAGAGCTCGCCATGCGCGCCGGCCTTCGGCGAGAGCGCCACGGCGGTCATGTTGGTGAGGGTCACGAGATAGCGGCCGAGCTCGTTCATGAGCTCGAGCGCGCCCTGCACGGTCGAAACCGGCTGCAGAGGATGCACGTCCGAGAAACCCGGCAGGCGGGCCATGCGCTCGTTGAGGCGTGCATTGTGCTTCATCGTGCACGAGCCGAGCGGGAACAGGCCCGTGTCGATGCCGTAATTCATCTGGGACAGGCGCACGTAATGGCGCATGGTCTCCGGCTCGGAGAGGCCCGGAAGGCCGATGGCCTCCTTGCGCTCCAGCCCGCCGAGGCGCGGCTCGAAATCCTCCGGCTCGTCGATGTCGACACCGGTGGTGTCATGACGGCCGATCTCGAAGAGCAGCGGCTCGATCTGCGCCAGCGCCTTGTTGCCGGTGAAGGTCGGATGAGCGTTGGTGCCGGCCTCGCCGGCGGCGGTGGGACGTCCCTGGCGGTTCAACATCACAGAACCTCCTTCAAGGCGGCGACGAGGGCCGCGCGATCATCATCGGTGTTCACTTCGGTGGAGGCGACAAGCAGCAGATTGTCGAGGCCGGCACCCGGCAGCAGGCGCGACACGGGCACGCCCGCAAGCACGCCCTTCGCAGCGAGCGCTTCGACCACTTCGGCTGCGGGCTTGGCGAGCTTCACGGTGAACTCGTTGAAGAAGGTCTTGTTGAGGACCTCGACGCCCTTCACCCGGGCCAATTGGTCCGCGAGCTTGATCGCATTCGCATGATTGACGCGGGCCAGGCGCTTCAGTCCCGTTTCGCCGAGCAGGGTCATGTGAATGGTGAAGGCCAGCGCGCAAAGGCCTGAATTCGTGCAGATATTCGAGGTCGCCTTGTCGCGACGGATATGCTGCTCGCGGGTCGAGAGCGTCAGCACGAAGCCGCGATTGCCGTCCGCGTCCACCGTCTCGCCGCAGAGGCGGCCCGGCATCTGTCGGATGAACTTCGACTGCGTGGCGAAGAGGCCCACATAGGGACCGCCGAAATTCAGCGCATTGCCGATCGACTGGCCCTCGCCCACCACGATGTCCGCGCCCTGGCTGCCGGACGACGCGACGAGGCCGAGCGACACGGCTTCCGTGAACACGGCGATCAAAAGCGCGCCGTGCTGGTGCGCCTTCTCGGCGATGGGCTTGAGATCGCGCACATTGCCGAACACGTCCGGCGACTGCACGACCACGCAGGAGACGCTGTCGTCGATCTGCGAGAGGATGTCCTCGCTGCCTGAAACATCCGGCTGCATGGTGACGACGGCATCGCTCGCCATGTCGGAGAGCGTACGCACGACTTCGGCATAATGCGGATGCAGGCCGCCGGAGAGCACGGCCTTGCGGCGCTTGGTGACACGGTGCGCCATGAGCACCGCCTCGCCCGTGCCGGTGGAGCCGTCATACATGGAGGCATTCGCCACCTCCATGCCGGTGAGCGCGGCAACCTGCGTCTGGAACTCGAAGAGATATTGCAGCGTCCCTTGAGCGATCTCGGGCTGATACGGCGTGTAGCTCGTCAGGAACTCGGAGCGCTGGATCAGGTGATCGACGGTCGCGGGCACATGGTGCTTGTAGGCGCCCGCGCCCACGAAGAACGGCACGGAGGACGCCGTCACGTTCCTGGCGGACATGCGGGAGAGGATGCGCTCCACCTCCATTTCGCCCTTGCGGCGCGGCAGGTCCAGCGGCTCCTTGAGGAGCAGGTTCTTCGGCACGTCGGCGAACAGTTCGTCCACCGTCTTGACGCCGATCCGCGCGAGCATCTCGCTGCGATCGGTGTCGGAAAGAGGCAAATAACGCATCGGTTGAAAGCCTTGGGTTAATGCGAGGGAAGGCCCGCCACCACGATTTCCGTGAGCACGGAATTGGCGATGAAGCATTCCTTGTGAGCGAGGTGATGCATGTCGGCGATCTGCTCCGGGCTGGGGATCTTCTCACCCGAGAACACGATCTGCGGATCGAGCGTGATTTTGGAGACGAAGAGCTTGCCTTTTTCGTTGGGCGTCATCACGCCAACGGCCTTGTCCTTGTAGGAGTCGACGACGAAGCGCTTCTTGGCGGCGATGCCGAGGAAGGTGAGCATGTGGCAGCTCGACACGGCCGCGACGAAGGCCTCCTCGGGATCCACCGCATCTTCGCGCGAAAGGGGCAGCGGCACCACCGAAGGCGATGCCGACGCCATGACGTCGATGCCACCATCGAACGACCATCGATGGCCGCGGCTGTACCTGTTGTCGGAGAAGGCTTCGCCCTCCCCGCGCGTCCAGACCACGGTTGCCGTGTATTCGTGCGACATCGTTCGTCTCTGATTTACGAAATCGACTTCACGAATTCCTGGTACTGCTCTTCGGTCAGGAGATCGTCGAGCTCGCTCGGATTCGTGAGGCGGATCTTCATGAACCAGCCGCGGCCGGCGGGGTCCTCGTTGACCGTGCCGGGAGAGGCTTCGAGATCGCTGTTGACCTCCACCACCTCGCCGGAGACCGGAGCGTAGACTTCGCTCGCGGCCTTCACGCTTTCGACGACGGCGGCCTCATCGCCCTTCGCGAGAGTCTTGCCGATGCTCGGCAGCTCCACGAAGACGACGTCGCCGAGCTGCGACTGCGCATAATCGGAAATGCCGACGATGCCCGCATCCCCTTCGACGCGGATATATTCGTGATCCTTGGTGTAACGCGTGGTCATGTTTTTCTCCCCCTGGGATTAGCGCTTGTAACGATGCGGAGCGAAAGGCATGGCCGCGACCTTGGCGGGCAGCGGCTTGCCGCGAACGATGAGGTGAAGGTCCGTGCCGACGGCCGACACATCCTTCGACACGTAGCCCATGGCGACAGGGCCGTTGACGGTGGGGCCGAAGCCGCCGGAGGTCACGATGCCGACCTCGCGCCCGTCGGGCGTGGTGATGACGGTGCCTTCGCGGGCCGGAGCACGGCCTTCCGGCCTGATGCCGACGCGCACGCGGGCGGGACCTTCCTTGATCTCGCGCTGGATGCGCGCGGCGCCCGGGAAGCCCCCCTCCTCGCGGCGGCGCTTCTGGATCGACCAGATGAGGCCCGCCTCGATGGGCGAAGTGGTGGTGTCGATGTCGTGGCCGTAGAGGCACAGCCCCGCTTCGAGGCGCAGCGAATCACGCGCGCCGAGGCCGATCGGCTTCACTTCCGGATCGGCGAGGAGCTTGTTCCAGAGCTTGGCCGCATCCTCCGCCTTGCAGGAGATTTCATAGCCGTCCTCGCCCGTGTAGCCGGAGCGGGAGACGTGGCACCAGATGCCGTCGATCTGCACGTCGGCGGACATCATGAAGGACAGATTGGCCGCCTCGGGAGCGAGCTTCGCCAGCACGCCCTCGGCGGAGGGACCCTGGAGCGCCATGAGCGCCAGGTCGTCCTTGCGCTTCAGGCTCACGCCCTTCGGCAGCCGCGCCTGGATATGCGCGTAGTCCTGCTCCTTCATGGAGGCGTTGACGACGAGATAGAGCCAGCCCTCGTGTCCGGGCGCGCCGACGCGGGTGACCATGAGATCGTCCAGAATGCCGCCGTTCTCGTCGAGCAGCTGCGAATAACGCTGCTGGTTCGGCTTGAGGCTCAGCACATCCGCCGGTACCAGCGCCTCGAACACCCGGGCGACGGTCTCGTGGTTCTTGTCCTCGGCGATCAGGAACGCCTGGCCCATATGCGAGACGTCGAACAGGCCCGCATGCTCGCGGGTCCAGTTATGCTCGGTCAGGATTCCGGTGGGGTACTGCACCGGCATGTCGTAGCCGGCGAAGGGCACCATGCGGGCGCCAAGCGCCACATGCTCGGCATGAAGCGGCGTTTTCAGAAGCGGCTGATCGCTGTTGACGGGCTCGGCCATCGTGTTCCCTCAAAGGTGCGCGTTCCATCGGGCTTTGCGGCCCGTTGCTCTGCGCCCCCTCTGTCACGAGACCTGAGAGATTTCCCCACTGCATTCGCAACAGGTTACGCCCGTCGGTGGGCGATCCTTTTCAGGAATCGCCGCTTTCCAGAGTGCCAGCTCCCGCGCGGTCCATTGGCCTGAGCGTTTCCGGGGCGGTTGCGCCTTCGGCGCCGGACTTCGAAAGCCCGGTCTCTTCCGCGGGGATCATCGGCTGCCTTAGCTCTGAAGAGGAAATGCGATCCTGTCAACAAAACAGGGTGCCGCAATCCTCAGCTCCCTGCCTTAATTGACGCAGGGTCTCCGAGCCCCCATGTTAGGCCATCAATCACAGAAGGGGGAAAGCGCGACCTGATCCGGTCGGCAGCTCCTGGCACCGTTGCTCGAACTGGTCATCGCTCTTGCACTTGTCGCCCTGAACGGCGTCTTCGCGCTTTCAGAACTCGCCATCGTGTCTGCCCGCAGGGCCCGGTTGAAAACCATGGCCGAGCAGGGCCGCTCGGGAGCCAGCACAGCTCTCGTGTTGATGGAAGATTCCGGGCGCTTTCTCTCTACCGTCCAGATCGGCATCACCCTCGTCGGCATCCTCGCGGGCGCCTTCTCGGGCGCGGCGCTCGGCGATCGCCTGACCCAGTTTCTGATAGGGCAAGGCATGCCCGAGGCGGCAGCTCAGCCGTTGGGGTTCGGCCTCGTCATCAGCTTCATCACCTACCTGTCCATCGTGATCGGCGAGCTCGTGCCCAAGCAGCTCGCCCTGCGCCACCCGGAGGGCATCGCCTGCGCGATGGCACCGCTGATGATGGTGATTTCGAAGGTGGCGGCGCCTGCGGTCTGGCTTCTCAACGCATCGACGCGGCTGATCTTCAGCCTGTTCGGCTCCTCCTCGGAGGACGGGTCGACGGTGACGGAAGAGGAAATCAAGATGCTCGTCGGCGAGGCCGAGAGCGCGGGCGTGATCGAGGAAGAGGAGCGGCGCATGATCTCCGGCGTGCTCCGCCTCGGAGACCGGACCGTGCGCGGCCTCATGACGCCCCGCACCGACGTGGACTGGATCGACCTGGACGATGACGAGGAGACGATTCGCAGCGTCCTGATCGAGACCCCCCATTCCCGGCTGCCGGTCAGCGAAGGCTCTCCCGACAACATCATCGGGGTCGTGCAGTCGCGGGCGCTGCTCGCGGCCCTCCTCTCGGGCGAGCCGCTCGATCTCCGGGCCCAGGTCCAGCAGGCCCCGGTCATTCCCGACACGCTCGAGGCCCTCGATGCGCTGGCCGTCCTGCGGGATTCGGAAGTGCCCATGGCTCTGGTCCACGACGAGTACGGCCACTTCGAGGGCGTCGTGACCCCGGCGGACGCCCTGGAGGCCATCGTCGGCGCCTTCCGGTCCGACGGCGAGGCGCCGGAGCCGAACGCCATCCGGCGCGAGGACGGCTCTTGGCTGCTCGCGGGCTCCATGCCGGTCGATGAAATGGCGGATATCCTGGGCGTCACCCTGCCCGAAAACCGCAGCTATCACACGGTCGGCGGGCTGGTGATCAGCGAGCTGCAGCATCTGCCTAACACGGGCGAGTTCGTCGACATGCTCGGATGGCGCTTCGAGGTCATCGACCTGGACGAGCGCCGGATCGACAAGGTGCTCGCCTGCCCCCTCAATCAGAGGGCAGGTTCCTCCATTCTCAACTGAGCGTCAGGCTCTCGCTCCTCCTCGTCATCACCGGCCCTGTGCCGGTGATCCCGATTGTTCGAGCACGGCGCTTTGCCGATCGAGATGGCCGGGACAAGCCCGGCTGTGACGAGAAGGGAAGCGACTGATCGGCGGGTCTCTGAGACCGCGTCCTTCCCGAAAACAGGCAGATCAGCCGCGCCGGCCCCTGGCGCCGAGGGCCACTTCGATCTCGAAGCTGTTGGCGCTGGCCGGAGGCACCACGATTCCGTCCTCGACCACGGTCACAGTTGCCTGCGTGCCCCCGGCCGGGATGGCCGCCACGGTCGTGCGGCTGCGGTTTGCGATCACGGTCGAGCCGTCCTTCACCGCGATCTGAACCGGCACATTGTAGCGGCCCGCGGCACCGCCCGCACCCAGAAGCGCACGGGCCTCGACGCCCACCTTGACGAGGGTCGAGCCATCGGGCTGGCCGATGCATTCGCGGGCGAGATTGCTGATGGAGACCTGGCTGCGCAGGGCCGAAGAATCACCCGAGCGGCCGCCCGAATAGACCTGGATGGCGGAACCGCCGTCGGCAATGAGGACCGGGGGGCAATAGACATCGTCCATCGGCCTGGCCTGGACGGGAGCCTGGGAGGCGCCGCCCGTGAGCAGCATCTCGCCAAGGCCCATGCCCTCGCCGGATCCGGCGCATCCTGCCAAAGCCGAAACACCCAGAAAAGCCGCAGCCAGACTGGCCGTCGCCTTCACAATCCTACCCATCGGAACCCCCGGCTTGCCTCTTGCGACCCTTACGGCAGCGCATCGAACCCGGTCGCGAATCCATTCAGCGACACGGGAATGCCGATGCCCTCCTCGGGCGTCTGGAACACGATGAAGGTGGCGGTCTGCCCCGACTTCATCTGGTTGATGAGATTATCTTCCATGACAACCTCGGCGACGCAACCCGTGGCCAGGCAGCGTACGAATCCGGCCCGGCCGATATCGGTCTGGTCGATCTTGAGGCCAAGCCCGGACGGCAGGAGGATACCAAGGGGAGCGACCACGCGAAGGAGCCGGCTTTTGCCGTCGGCGGTTTTCAACACGATAATCACGAGGGTGACGTTGGGACGGTCCTCCGCCACCACGTTCTGAACGAGGGCGCATTGCTCGGACGTGGCGCCAGCGGGCGTTTCGCAGCGCATCTGCCAGTCGCCATAGGTGTTCTTCACCATGCCCTGGGCACTCGCGCCACCGGCTGCGGACACGGCCATCAGACCCAAGCATGCCGCCGCCCCGTAGCGGATCCATCGTGAAACGCCCATCGGCCTCTCCTTCCTGAGCCCTTCGCGCGCGAAGGGCAGCGGCTGAACCGCTCCGATCCAAATCCTGGCCCGTTGGGACCATGCCAGAGGGCACAATGTCAAGCGAGAGGGGATAAGTGGACGTCATAAACGCTTTTGGCAGTTATGACGCACAGATTGCGACCATAGAACCGTTGCGCTTCTCCGCGTCCTGTGGTCTTTGACACGGATCAAAGGTGATGGCGCAAGCCGGGCGCCGTTATTCGCACGCCCGCGCTGTCCCTTTATGCTTTCGTGGCCGCCCGGCCACCACATCTTTAGGAGCTTTGGAACGCCGATGCGGATCGAGACTGGACGTCGATCGGTGACCGCCCTCTCCACGGCAGCGGTCGCACTTGTGTTGGGCATAAGTGAGGCATGGGCTGCCGCAGGCCGCCCCTCTCCTTGGGAAACCGGCATGCAGGAGATGGTGACCGAGTTGGGGCAGAGCGTCGCCAACTTCCACACCTACCTGCTCTGGCTGATCGCTGCGATCTGCCTGTTCGTGCTGGCGCTTCTCCTGACGGTCATCGCCCGCTTCAACGAGCGGAAGAACCCGGTTCCCTCCCGCACGACCCACAACACCCTGCTCGAGGTGGCCTGGACCATCGTTCCGGTGCTGATCCTCGTCGCGATCGCCATTCCCTCCTTCCGGCTCCTGCGCCAGCAGCTGGTTCCGCCGCAGGCCGACCTCGTCGTGAAGGCCACCGGCTATTCCTGGTACTGGGGCTACGAGTACCCGGCCGATCAGGGCGGCTTCAAGTTCGATTCGAACATGATCACGGAGGACAGCGCACGCAAGCCTGACCAGCCGCGCCTGCTTGGCGCCGACAACGCGATGGTCGTGCCGGTCGGCAAGGTCGTTCGCGTGCAGGTGACTTCCGCGGACGTGATCCACGCCTTCGCGCTGCCGTCCTTCTTCGTCAAGGTCGACGCCATTCCCGGCCGCCTGAACGAAACCTGGTTCAAGGCCGAGAAGGAAGGCGTCTATTACGGCCAGTGCTCGGAGCTCTGCGGCAACGGTCACCCCTACATGCCGATCGAGATCCGTGTCGTGAGCGAGGAGCAATATGCCGCTTGGCTTGCCGAGGCGAAGCAGCGTTATGCTTCCACGGAAGGCACTGCTCCGATCAAGTTCGCGAACGCTCAGTAATTTGAAAAAGTAAGGACCATAGAGGTCTCATCATGGCACATGCAGCTGATGCCGCTCACGCGGATCACCACGATCATCATCCCGGGTTCTGGCGCCGGTGGTTCTATTCGACGAACCACAAGGATATCGGCACCCTCTATCTCATCTTCGGCTTCACGGCCGGTATCATCGGCGGCCTTCTGTCGATCGCCATGCGCCTGGAGCTCCAGGAGCCGGGCCTCCAGTTCTTCTCCAATCCGCAGGCCTTCAACGTCTTCGTGACCGGCCACGGCCTCATCATGGTGTTCTTCGTCATCATGCCCACCCTCATCGGTGGTTTCGGCAACTGGTTCGTGCCGATCATGATCGGGGCGCCCGACATGGCCTTCCCGCGGATGAACAACATCTCGTTCTGGCTCCTCGTGGCCGCCTTCGGCCTGATGATCCTGTCCCTGTTCGTGGAGGGTGCTCCGGGCGCGCTCGGCTTCGGCGGCGGCTGGACCGCCTACCCGCCGCTGTCCACCATCGGCCATCCCGGCCCGGCCTTCGACTTTGCGATCTTCGCATTGCACATCTCCGGCGCCTCCTCGATCCTGGGCGCGATCAACTTCATCACGACGATCCTCAACATGCGCGCTCCGGGCATGACGCTGCACAAGATGCCGCTGTTCGCCTGGGGCATGCTGGTGACCGCGTTCCTGCTGCTCCTGTCGCTGCCGGTGCTCGCGGGCGGCATCACGATGCTGCTCACCGACCGCAACTTCGGCACGACCTTCTTCGATCCGGCCGGCGGCGGTGATCCGGTGCTTTACCAGCACCTGTTCTGGTTCTTCGGCCATCCCGAAGTGTACATCATGATCCTGCCGGCCTTCGGCATCATCAGCCACATCGTCTCGACCTTCTCCAAGAAGCCGATCTTCGGTTATCTCGGCATGGCCTATGCCATGGTCGCGATCGGCGTCGTCGGCTTCGTCGTGTGGGCTCACCACATGTACACCGTCGGCCTTTCGCTGCAGACGCAGGCCTATTTCGTGTTCGCCACGATGGTGATCGCGGTGCCGACCGGCGTGAAGATCTTCTCGTGGGTCGCCACGATGTGGGGCGGCTCCATCCGCTTCACCGCGGCCATGTACTGGGCGATCGGCTTCATCTTCCTGTTCACGGTCGGTGGCGTCACCGGCGTGGTCCTGGCGAACGCCCCCGTCGACCGCTACATGCACGACACCTACTACGTGGTGGCGCACTTCCACTACGTGCTGTCGCTCGGCGCCGTCTTCGCGATCTTCGCCGGCATGTACTACTGGTTCCCGAAGATCACCGGCTACGTCCTGCCTGAGTGGATCGGCAAGTTGCACTTCTGGATCGCCTTCGTCGGCGCCAACGTGCTGTTCTTCCCGATGCACTTCCTCGGCCTGTCCGGCATGCCGCGCCGCTACGCGGATTATCCGGATGCCTTCGCCGGCTGGAACCTGGTGTCCTCGATTGGCGCCTACATCTTCTTCATCGGTCTCTTCGTCTTCATGGGCGGTGTGATCTATGCCTTCGCCCGCAAGGAGAAGGCCGGCAACAATCCGTGGGGCGAAGGTGCGACGACGCTGGAATGGACCCTGTCCTCCCCGCCTCCGTTCCACCAGTTCGAGACCCTGCCCCGCATCGTCGATACGGGCCATTAATCAAGCGAGCCGGGCGGCATCAGCCGCCCGCTCCTCCCCCGAGGGCTTGAGCGTTCCTCAAGCCTTCCGGCGAGGAGCTGGCACCGCGAGGCGCGTGGCGCCTCCCTTCAGCGTTTCGGAAGATCATTTGGTATGAACACCCTGTCGAACAGCTTGACCGAACCCCAAAACAAGACCATTGCCGGCAATGGTATTTCGCAGGGTGACGTGTCCGACTTCTTCGCTCTCCTGAAACCGCGCGTGATGTTCCTCGTCGTCTTCACGGCGCTCGTCGGCATGGTCGTCAGCCATCCGGACGTGAATCCCGTTCTGGCTTTCGTATCCCTGCTCATGATCGCGGTCGGCGGCGGCGCTTCGGGCTGCCTCAACATGTGGTGGGACGCGGATATCGACGCCGTCATGACCCGCACCCGCAAGCGGCCCATCCCGGCGGGCAAGATCCAGCCCGGCGAAGCCCTGGCCTTCGGCCTCACCCTCTCCGCGGGCTCGGTGATCATCCTCGGCCTCGCGAGCAACTGGCTCGCCGCAGGGCTGCTCGCCTTCACCATCTTCTTCTACGTGGTCATCTATTCCATGTGGCTGAAGCGCTCGACGCCCCAGAACATCGTGATCGGCGGCGCCGCGGGCGCCCTCCCCCCGATCGTGGCGCAGGCCGCCGTGACCGGTTCCGTGACCTGGGACAGCATCATCCTGTTCGCCATCATCTTCATGTGGACGCCGCCTCATTTCTGGGCGCTGGCTCTCGTGAAGTCGGGCGACTACGAGCGCGCCGGCATCCCCATGATGCCGAACGTCGCCGGCCCCGATTCCACTCGCTTCCAGATCCTCGCCTACACGGTTCTCCTGGTCCCGCTCGGCATGGCCCCCGTGTTCGCGGGCTTCGGCGGGCTGGCCTATGCCCTGATCTCGCTGGTCGGCGGTCTCGGGATGCTGGCGCTCGCGATCCAGGTCTATCGCCTGCGCGTCGGCGAGCCCGCCATGCGCGTGGCCCAGCAACTCTTCGCCTTCTCGATCCTTTACCTCTTCCTGCTGTTCGCCACGCTGCTTGCCGAGCACGGCTTCGGCTTCTTCCACGCGGTTCTGGGGTGAAGCGGATGACAGATCGGAACTCCTATCACCTCACTCCCGAGGAGCAGCAGCGCCGCAGGCGGCGCTCGATCGCGCTCGGCCTGACGCTCGGCATCCTCTGCATCCTGCTGTTCGTGATCACGATCGCGAAGCTCGGGCCGCAGGTTTTCAACCGCCCCCTGTGAGGTGAGCATGGCCGACACGCCTCATTCCCAGCGCAAGATGCATCGCACGGCCTTAGCCTGCCTCGGTATCGTCGTGGGCATGGTCGGGCTCGCCTATGCCTCGGTTCCGCTCTACGACCTCTTCTGCAAGGTCACGGGCTTCGACGGCACGCCGGTGGCCCGCGACAGCAACAATTCGGAAATCGTGGATCGCACGATCGCCGTGCGTTTCGACGCCAACGTGGCACCGGGCCTGAAGTGGCGGTTCACGCCGGAGAAGCCCGAGGTCACGGTCAGGCTCGGCGAGACCACGACGGTGTACTACAAGGTCACCAATACGGGCGACCAGCCTGCCACCGGCATCGCGACCTACAACGTGCAGCCGGATCTGGCGGGCAGCTATTTCTCGAAACTGGAATGCTTCTGCTTCACGGAGCAGACCCTGAAACCGGGAGAAACCCTGGAATCGGCGGTCGTGTTCTATATCGATCCCCGCCTCGTGCAGGATTCCGACGTGAAGGAACTTTCCTCCATCACTCTCTCCTACACCTACTTCCCGTCCAAGGCGGGCAAGCCGGTGGCGGAGGCGACATCTTCCACCCAACCCACCGTTCAATAAGGAACGTGACAAGCGGGACAGAAACGTCTTAAAGCGAAGTCACAATCGAGGCACGGAGACTTAACATGGCCGAGGCTCACGCCAAGAACCACGACTATCACATTCTTGAACCGAGCCCGTGGCCGCTGATCGGCTCGGTCAGCGCCTTCCTGCTGACGTCCGGATTCGTGACCTGGTGGAAGGATATCGCCTTTGGCGGCATGCATCTGGGCGCCTTCATCTTCGGCGCCGGCATCATCGGTGTGATCTACACCATGATCGCCTGGTGGAGCGACGTGGTGCGCGAGGCCAATTCGGGCTTCCACACCCGCGTGGTCCAGCTGCATCACCGCTACGGCATGCTCATGTTCATCGCCTCGGAGGTGATGTTCTTCGTGGCCTGGTTCTGGGCCTATTTCGACGCGGCCCTTTATGCCGGCGATCCGCAGCTCTATTCGCGCGTCGAAGCGCTCGGCGGCGTTTGGCCCCCGAAGGGCATCGAGACCTTCGATCCCTGGCACCTGCCGCTGCTCAACACGCTCATCCTGCTGACCTCCGGTACCACGGTCACCTGGGCGCACCATGCGCTGCTCCACAACGACCGCCAGGGCCTCAAGGCCGGTCTGTGGCTCACGGTCCTCCTCGGCCTGGTGTTCAGCTTCGTGCAGGCCTACGAGTACAGCCACGCCGCTTTCGGCTTCAGCGGCAACATCTATGGCGCCACCTTCTTCATGGCGACGGGCTTCCACGGCGCGCACGTGATCATCGGCACGATCTTCCTGGCCGTCTGCCTGCTGCGCGCCTATCGCGGCGACTTCACGCCCAAGCAGCACCTCGGCTTCGAATTCGCCGCCTGGTACTGGCACTTCGTGGACGTGGTGTGGCTCTTCCTCTTCGCCGCCATCTACGTCTGGGGCTTCGGTGGTCACTGACCCCGCCCGCGAATTGGAACTGAAACGGGGGCGGCTCAAAGCCGCCCTTCGCATTTTGGCCTTCCCTCACCATGTGAGCGGGTGGCACTTCTCGGAGAAACATCGTGGCTCAAGTCCAGAAGACGTCGTCCCCCCTCCTCGCTGGCCTCAAGTGCCGCTGCCCCCAATGCGGGAAGGGACGCCTGTTCAACGGCTTTCTCACTCTCGCTCCGCGTTGCGAGGTCTGCGGCCTGGATTATTCCTTCGCCGACCCGGCCGACGGTCCCGCCTTCTTCGTGATGATCATCATGGGCATTCCGGCAGCGGCCTTCGGCGTGTGGGTCGAGTTGACCTTCGAGCCGCCCTTCTGGGTGCATCTGGTCACGACGCTGCCGTTCCTGCTGCTGACCTGCATTCCCCCGATTCGCCCCGCCAAGGGCATGCTGATCGCGAGTCAGTATCTCCATAAGGCGGAAGAAGGACGTTTCCGGTAGTGTCCTCCGCCAGCCCGCAGAGGGTCCGCTCGCTCCTGGCGCCCGGTCTGGCGACGCTTGTCGTCCTTGCCGTCCTCATCGGCCTCGGCACCTGGCAGCTCCAGCGCAAAGCCTGGAAGGAAAGCCTGATCCAGCAGATCGAGGCCCGCGCCTATGGCGAGCCGGGCCCCATCGCTCCTGAAGCGGAATGGCCGGCCTGGCGCGCGGACCAGGACGAGTTCCGCAGGGTTCGCGTCACCGGCACCTTCCTGCACGACCTCGAGGCGCCGGTCTACGGCCTGGCCCCCGGCGCCCGCCAGGGCGCTCCCCTGCAGGGCTACTACATCCTCACGCCGCTGAGGCTGGCCACGGGCGCCCTCGTCATCATCAATCGCGGCTTCGTGCCGACGGAACTGAAGAATCCCGAGACGCGCCCGCAGGGGCAGCCGGAGGGCGAAGTGACCGTCACCGGCCTCGTCCGGGCACCCGAGGCGCGCACCCTCTTCACCCCGAGCGACGATCCCGGCCGGAACCTCTGGTTCACGCGGGATCCCGAGGCCATCGCCCAGGCGCGCGGGCTCGAGCCCGTCGCGCCCTTCCTGATCGATGCGGATTCAACCCCCAATCCCGGCGGCTGGCCGCGGGGTGGCCAGACCCAGCTGACGCTTCCCAACAATCACCTGCAATACGCGCTCACCTGGTATGGGCTGGCCCTGACCCTCGTCGCGGTCTTCGGAGCCTTCGCCTGGAAGCGCATCAAAGGATAGGGCCGCGCCAGAACCGGCTTGCCGCGACCTGCTGGGCCACCTATTGTCCGGCCGGATTTCCAGGAGATTGACCGTGCTCCATGTCTCGACCCGCGGGGAAGCGCCCGCGCTTGGCTTTTCCGATGCGCTCCTGACCGGCCTTGCGAGGGACGGCGGGCTCTACATGCCGGAGCAATGGCCGAACCTGCCCATGGGCACGATCCAAGGCTTTGCCGGGCGATCCTATGCGGATGTCGCCAAAGCCGTCCTCGGCCCGCTGGTCGGCGGCGACATCCCCGAGGCCGATCTCCACCGCATGATCGGGGAGGCCTATGCCTCCTTCCGCCACGCCGCCGTGTGCCCGCTGACGCAGCTGGACGACAACCTGTTCCTGCTCGAGCTCTTCCACGGCCCGACGCTCGCCTTCAAGGACGTGGCGATGCAGCTCCTCGGCCGCCTCATGGACCATGTGCTCAAGAGCCGCGGCGCCCGCGCGACCATCGTCGGCGCGACCTCGGGCGACACGGGCAGCGCGGCCGTCGAGGCGTTCAAGGGTCTCGACCAGGTCGACATCTTCATCCTCTACCCGCATGGCCGCGTGTCGGACGTGCAGCGCCGTCAGATGACGACAGTCGCCTCGCCCAACGTGCATGCGCTCGCGGTCGAGGGCACCTTCGACGATTGCCAGAACATGGTGAAGGCCATGTTCAACCATCGCGGCTTCCGCGACGAGCTGCAGCTGTCGGGCGTGAACTCCATCAACTGGGCGCGCGTGGCAGCCCAGGCCGTGTACTACTTCACCGCCGCCGTGGCACTCGGCGGGCCGCATCGTCCCATCTCCTTCTCCGTGCCCACCGGCAATTTCGGCGACATTCTCGCGGGCTGGGTGGCCAAGAAGATGGGCCTTCCCATCGACCGCCTGATGATCGGCACCAACGCGAACGACATCCTCGCGCGCACGCTGACCACGGGCACCTACGAGATGAAGGGCGTCGAGGCCACGACCTCGCCGTCCATGGACATCCAGATCTCGTCGAATTTCGAACGCCTTCTGTTCGAGGCCTACGACCGCGACGGCGAGGCGATCCGCCGGCTGATGGCAAACCTTAATCAGTCGCGTTCCTTCACGATCGATGCGGAACCTCTCGCGCGCATCCGCGAGGAATTCTCCGCCACGGCCGTGGACGAGGCGAACGTGGCCGACGAGATGGCGCAGACCTATCGCAGCACCGGCTATGTGCTCGATCCGCACAGCGCCGTCGGCACGCGCGCGGGCCGCGCTCTGCTGAAGCAGAAGCCGGAAGTGCCCGTCGTCGCCCTCTCCACCGCTCATCCGGCCAAGTTCCCGGATGCGGTGGAGCGCGCCACGGGGATCCGCCCTGCCCTTCCGCCTCACATGGCGGACCTGATGGAGCGCAAGGAGAGCTTCACGGTTCTCCCCAATGACCAGTCGGCGGTGGAACGCTTCATCCGCGAGCGCGCCCGGGCCGTCAAAGGCGTGGCTGCATGAACGAGCATTTCGTCCGCGAGAAGCGCGTCGACATCACGAAACTGCCGAACGGCCTGACGGTCGCGACCGAGCACATGCCGGAAATCGCAACCGCCACGCTCGGCGTATGGGTCGGCACCGGCTCGCGTCACGAGCAGGCGCACGAGCACGGACTGTCGCACCTCATCGAGCACATGGCCTTCAAGGGCACGGCGCGCCGCTCCGCGCGGCAGATCGCCGAGGACATCGAGAATGTGGGCGGCGACATCAACGCCGCGACCAGCGTCGAATATACGAGCTACACGGCGCGGGTGCTGGGCGAGAACGTGAATGTGGCGCTCGACGTGCTCGGCGACATCCTCATCAACTCCGTGTTCGACGACGCGGAACTCGCCCGCGAGAAGAGCGTGATCCTGCAGGAATACGCCGCCGTCGAGGATACGCCCGACGACCTGATCTACGACGCCTTCATGGAGACGGCCTTCGCGGGCCAGCCCGTGGGCCGTCCGATCCTGGGCACCCCGGAGACGATCAAGAGCTTCGATGCCGACACCATTCGCGCCTTTCTCGTCCGCGAATATATCCCGTCGAAGATGGTGCTCGCCGCCGCCGGCAACGTGGATCACGCTCGGATCGTCGAGGAGGCCGAGAGACTCTTCGGGGCGATGCCGGCCGCCCCGATCCGTGCGCCGGAGGCCGGGCACTACACGGGCGGCGAGCGGCGCATCACCCGCAAGCTCGAGCAGGCCAATATCGTGCTCGGGCTGCCGGGCCTCTCGTTCAAGGATCCCGGCTACTACGCCACGCATCTCTTCGCCCATATCCTGGGCGGGGGGCTGACCTCACGTCTCTGGCACGAGGTGCGCGAAACGCGCGGGCTCGCCTATTCCATCGATTCCTTCCACTGGCCCTTCTCCGATTGCGGCCTCTTCGGCATCGGCGCCGGAACCTCGGGCGCCGATGTGGCCGAGTTCACCAAGGTCACCCTCGACTGCGTGCGCCAGGCGACGACCGACATCAGCGAGATCGAGATGGTCCGCGCCAAGGCTCAGATGAAGGTCGCCCTGCTGACGGCGCTGGAAACCCCCGGCGGGCGGATCGAGCGCATGGCGCGCCAGCTCCTGTCCTGGGGGCGGATCGTGGCAAGCGACGAAATCGTGCGAAAGGTCGATGCCCTCGATCAGGACCACGTGCGCGAGGCCGGATGCCTCCTCCTGCAGGGCAATCCCACCGTGGCGGCCATTGGTCCCATCAAGGGTCTCCCCTCCCTGGAGACCATCCGGGCGAGCCTGCGAGGATAGGCACCTGCCGCTACGTCATATCCATTTCTCCTCAATCCCGCCGCAAAGGACATCCATGCGCGTGGTTAACGATAACGTATGAGTCATGCGGACAAGTGGGGGCCTCTCGAGGGCTTTGGCTTGCCCTCAAGCTCCCTGACCGGTACCAATTCGCCTTTCACCTTGGGACCGGACGAAAGAACCGAAGCAGTGCGGATCGTATCTTTCGCCATAGCCTTTCTTCTGGCGGCGTTCGTGGGGCTCGCTTGGCCGACATCCGGTTGGGCGGTCGAGTCCGTGCGCGTCGATCCCAAGATCAAAGCCGTCGACCTGACCCCCGCGATCGAGCGCTACAAGTCGGACGGCGATGAAATCCGCATCTCGACCGCCCCGGGCCGCGACGGCATCGTGCGCCGCATCGCGGTGAAGGCCCGCGAGGCCGGCACACGCCCGGACTGGATCGTCTTCGCGCTCACCAACGATACCGACGAGCAGATCGACCGCCTGCTGGTTGCCCCCCATTTCCGGCTCACCGGGTCGGGCGTGATCTGGCCCGACCTCGGCGCCTCCCGCATCGCCGCGGTGACCGCGAGCCAGGGCATCCGGCCCGAGCGGGACGACAGTCCCGACGCGGACGTGTTTCTCATCACGCTCGACCCCGGCACCACCGTCACCTTCGTGGCGGAGCTGCGCACCGACAGCCTGCCCCAGCTCCACCTGTGGGATGCCGCCGCCTACAAGGAGCGCATCAACGGCCTGACGCTCTACAAGGGCATCATCATCGGCATCGCGGGTCTCCTGGCTCTCTTCCTCACCATCGTCTTCGTGGTGAAGGGCGCCCTGATCTTCCCGGCGGCCGCGGCGCTGGCCTGGGCCGTGCTGGCCTATGCCAGCATCGATTTCGGCTTCTTCCAGCGCGTCTTCCCGATTTCCGAGGTCACCGAGCAGATCTATCGCGCCGGTGCCGAGGCGGTGCTTGCGGCAACGCTGCTCGTGTTCCTCTTCGCCTATCTCAACCTGAACCGCTGGCATGTGCGCTACAGCCACGTCACGGCCTTCTGGCTGGCCTTTCTCGGCGCGCTGCTGCTGCTCGCCGTCCTTGACGCGTCGGTCGCCGCCGGCGTGGCCCGCATGTCGATCGCGGCGGTCGCCGGCATCGGTTTCGTGCTCGTCATTCATCTCGCGACGCATGGCTATGACCGCGCCATCATGCTCGTGCCCACCTGGCTCCTGCTGATCGCCTGGACCGTGGCTGCGAGCTTCACGGTTCTGGGACAGCTGAGCTCGGACATCGTGCCCCCGGCCCTGATCGGCGGCCTCGTGCTGATCGTCATGCTGATCGGCTTCACGGTGATGCAGCACGCCTTCGCAGGCGGCGGCTTCGCCCGCGGCTTCGTCAGCGAGACGGAACGGCGCGCGCTCGCCCTCGCGGGCGCGGGCGACATCGTGTTCGACTGGGACGTGGTGTCCGACAACATCTTCGTGAGTCCCGAGATCGAACATCAGCTGGGCCTGAAGCGCGGTGCGCTCGAAGGCCCCGCCTCGGCCTGGCTCGACCTGATCCATCCCTTCGACAAGGACCGCTACCGGCTCGCGCTCGACACGGTGATCGAGCAGCGCCGCGGGCGTCTCGTGCAGGACTTCCGCCTGCGCTCCTCATCCAGCGCTCATCACTGGTTCCGTCTCAAGGCCCGCCCGGTCATCGGCTCCGACGGCGAGGTGATCCGCATCGTCGGCACCCTGTGCGATGTGACGAGCAGCAAGAATGCCGAGGAGAGGCTTCTTCTCGACGCGGTGCACGACAGCCTCACGAGCCTGCCCAACCGCCAGCTCTTCTACGACCGCCTCGAGGCCGCCCTCACCTTCGCGAGCCAGGACGATTCCTTACGCCCGACGGTGCTCGTGATCGACATCGACAAGTTCAAGGATGCGAACGAGCAATCCGGCTACACCGGGGGCGATTCCATCCTGCTCACGTTGTCGCGCCGCCTCGGCCGCCTCCTGAAGCCGCAGGACACCCTGGCGCGCATCGCCGGCGACGAGTTCGCGATCATCCTGCTCTCGGAGCGGGAGCCCGACCGCATCATCGCCTTCGCCGACATGGTCCGGCGCATCGTCACGACGCCGGTCACCTACGCCGACCGCGAGATCTTCCTCACCGCCTCCATCGGCATCGCCCTGCATGATCCGCAGATCGCAGCCCGGCGCGAGGAGGTGCTGCGCAACGCCGAGATCGCCATGGCCCATGCCCGGCATCACGGGGGTGATCGCATCGAGGTGTTCCGCCCCACCATGCGCTCGGACCGCAGCGACCATTTCACGATGGAGAGCGATCTTCGCCATGCGCTCGAGCGCAATGAGATGAAGGTTCTCTTCAAGCCCATCGTGCGGCTCGAGGACCGCACCATCGCGGGCTTCGAATCCATGCTGCGCTGGGAGCATCCGCGTCTCGGCACCGTCGCGCCCGAGGACTTCATGTCGATTGCGGAGGAGACCGGCCTCATCGTCAAGCTCAGCGTGTTCCTGCTGGAACAGACGGCCCGCGAGCTCGCGATCTGGCAGAACGCCCTCGAGGTCGAGCCGCCGATCTTCGCCAGCGTGAACATGTCGAGCCACGACCTCCTGCGTCACGACCTGCTGCAGGAAGTGAAGGCCGTGATCGCGCGCACCCGCGTTCTGCCGGGCTCGCTCAAGATCGAGATGACGGAAAGCCTCGTGATGGAGAATCCGGAATATTCGGCGCAGATGCTGGCGCGCCTGCGCGATCTCGGCGCCGGGCTCTCGCTCGACGATTTCGGCACGGGCTATTCCGCCCTCTCCTACCTGCTGCGCTTCCCCTTCGACACGATCAAGGTGGACGAGTCCTTCGTGCGCCAGATGGCCTCGGGCAACGCGGTGATCCTGCGCTCCATCATCAAGATGGCGCATGAGCTGGGCATGGAGACCGTCGCGGAAGGAGCGGAGACCGAATCGGAAGCGATCGAGCTCTACCAGCTCGGCTGCGAATACGCGCAGGGACCGGTCTTCGGCGAGCCGATGTCGGTGATGCAGGCCCGCCAGCTCGTGGGCGCGACGGCGACGGAAGCGGCGTAAGCCGCGCGCCTAAGCGTGCCCCGCTTCCATGGACAGCATGGCAGGCTCGATGCCGATGCGGCGCAGAGCCATCTCGTAGCGGATATCGGCGGGAGTGCTGAAAATCAGCTCGGCATCGGCGGGGCAGTTCAGCCAGCCATTGGCCTGCAGCTCCAGTTCGAGCTGCCCGGCGCCCCAGCCGGCATAGCCGAGGGCCAGAATGGCCTCGCGAGGGCCACGTCCCTGGGCGATGGCGCGCAGGATGTCGATGGTGGCCGTCAGGCACACGCTGTCGTCGATCGGCAGGGTGGACTGCGCAATGTGATAATCCGGCGAGTGGAGCACGAAGCCCCGGCTCGTCTCCACGGGCCCGCCCATCAGAACCTGCATGCGGCCCACCTGCTCCGGCAGGTTGATGCGGTCCATCTCGGGCAGGATTTCAAGCTGGACCAGGAGGTCCGGCATGTTCACGTTCGCGGCGGGGCGGTTGAGAATGATCCCCATGGCCCCTTCCGGCGAATGGGCACAGACATAGATCACCGCGCGGGCGAAGCGCTCGTCCATCATGCCGGGCATGGCCACCAGCAATTGCCCGTCGAGATACGGGGAATCGGCGCCATAGGGGGTCAGCTGAAAGCTCATGTCTCGAAATCTGCCTTGTCGGGCCCGGCAACCCGATCACAGGATCGTGGATGGCAGCCCCGATGAAAAAACGCATAAAGGAAGCGCCTCAGGGAGGCGTCAGTTCCATGACCATGACATTCCGCATGGCCGCACCGGCCATTTTTCTGATCTTGTCCCTTTTTCCGGGCTTTGCCCAGTCCCCTCCCGGGTCGAGCGCGGCGCAGGGCTTCCACTCGCAGGTGCGCCTCCTCTCCGGCGGCAGGCAGGGCGAGATCTGGCTCGCCGGCATCGAGATCACCCTCGACGGGGGCTTCAAGACCTACTGGCGCAACCCCGGCGAATCGGGCCTGCCGCCGAGCTTCGACTGGTCGCGCTCCGAGAACGTGGAGCATGTCGAGGTGCGCTGGCCCGCCCCCAAACGGCACGAGGACGCGGCGGGGGTGGCCTATGTCTATGCACGCCAGGTGATCCTGCCGCTCGTGGTGAAGCCCGCCGCCGCGGACAGGCCGGTCAGGCTCGCCCTCACCATCGACTACGGCATCTGCAAGGACATCTGCATTCCCGCGCACGCGGATCTCACCCTTCCCCTCTCCCAGGGCGGCCCCGATCGCAACGCCATCGACGAGGCCATGGCCAAGGTGCCGCGCCCGCAGCCCCTGGGAGCGCAGGGCGATCTCTCCATCCTCTCCCTCGACACGCGCGACGGCGCGAAACCCGCCTTGTCCGTCAGCGTTCGTGCGCCGGCCGGCGCGAAGCCCGTCCTCTTCGCGGAGGCGCCGGAGAACTGGTACGTCTCGTCCTCCACGGCGGATGCGGACAATCGCTTCACCGTCACCGTGGAGGACAAGCCGAAGGACGCGGCCGGCCCCGTTCCCCTGACCCTCACCCTCGTTGCCGGGGACAAGGCCGTCGAGACGCAAGTCCGTCTCGACGCGGCTGGCCGGCCGCGCTAGGGAGAATGTCCTCGAGGACAAGCTTTGGAGAACAGCGCATGGCCATTCAGGTTGGAGAACGCCTCCCCCAGGTCACCTTCCGCGTCATGACCCCGGACGGACCGGTCGCCAAGACGACCGATGATCTCTTCAAGGGGCGCAAGGTCGTGCTCGTGGCGGTGCCCGGCGCGTTCACCCCCACCTGCCACCGCAACCACCTGCCCGGCTATGTGCAGAAGGCCGCGGAGATCAAGGCGAAGGGCGTGGACGCCATCCTGGTGACCGCCGTCAACGACGTGTTCGTCATGGATGCCTGGGCCAAGGCCGCAGGCGCCGAGGGCATCGAGTTCCTGTCCGACGGGAACGGCGATTTCGCCAAGGCCATCCAGCTGACCATGGACGGCACCGGCTTCGGCCTCGGCATCCGCTCCCAGCGCTATTCGATGGTGGTGGAGGACGGCGTCGTGAAGGCGCTCAACGTCGAGGACACGCCCTCCAAGGCCCAGGTCTCGGGTGCCGAGAACATCCTGAAGGACCTCTGATCCTCGCCGTTCATCCATACGGAAAGACGCAGGGCCCCTGATCGCCGGACGGCGCAGGGGCCCTTCTCATGCGCTCTGCTTCCTGAAGCGCCGCTTCTTCCTGAAGGGCCGCTTCCGGGGCGGACGCCCGTCGCTGGAGGGCTGTCCGTTGCTGGAGGGCTGCCGGTTACGCTTGAAGGGCTGCATGGCGGCGACGGCCAGCTCGTCGACGCGGATATTGGTGGGATCATCCGCGTGGCCCTTCACCCAGTGCCAGGCCACGTCGTGGCGGGATGCGGCCTCGTCGAGCGCGCGCCACAGATCCTCGTTCTTCACCGGCTTGCCGTCGGCGGTGCGCCAGCCCCGGCGCTTCCAGTTGTGCATCCATTGCGTGATGCCCTGGCGCACATATTGGGAATCCGTGAAGAGATCGACGGCGCAGGGGCGCTTGAGGGCGTTGAGCCCCTCGATCGCGGCCCTGATCTCCATGCGATTGTTGGTGGTGAAGGCCTCGCCGCCGGAGATCTCCTTCTCGCTGCCCTTGAAGAAGAGGATCGCGGCCCAGCCGCCCGGCCCGGGATTTCCCGAGCAGGCGCCGTCCGTATAGATGAGGACGCGCTCGGATCCGCTCATGCATCGAGCCCGTATTCGCGGGCATGCCTCACATGCCGGTGGAAGTGAAGCTTGCGGTCGTATTCCATCGGGTCCTTCGGCTTCACGAGCGCGCCGGGCGGCACGTTGAGCCAATCCACCAGGCGGGTGAGCATGAAGCGCATGGCGGAGCCCCGGCAGAGCACCGGCAGGGCCTCGGTCTCCTCGGGCGAGAGCCTCCGGACCGCCTGATATCCTGCCAGGAGCGCCTGCCCCTTCGTGAGATTGAAGGACCCGTCCGGCTCGAAGCACCAGGCGTTCAGGCAGATCGCCACGTCGTAGGCCAAGGCGTCGGTGCAGGCGAAGTAGAAGTCGATGAGCCCCGATACCTCGGTGCCGATGAAGAACACGTTATCGGTGAAGAGATCCGCATGGATGATGCCCGCGGGCAGGCCCTGCGGCCAGGCCTCCTTCAGATAGGTGAGCTCCCGCCGCGTGCGCTCCGCGAGACCGCCCGAGACCGTATCGGCCTGTGCTTCGGCCTGCGCGAAGAGCGGCGCCCAGGCGTCGAGGGAAAGCGCGTTGGGCCGGCTCATCGCGAAGTCCCGGCCTGCCAGATGGAGCTTGGCGAGCGCTCCGCCCAGGGCCTCGCAATGCTTCGCCGTGGGCCTGCGGACGGCGATGCCTTCGAGGAAGGTGATGATGACGGCGGGGCGGCCGGCGACCCGGCCGAGAGCCTGTCCCTGCCGATTGTTGACCGGAAGCGGACAGGTCAGGCCCTTGTTGGCCAGGTGCTGCATGAGCCCGAGGAAGAAGGGCAGATCCGCCTCCCGCACCCGCTTCTCGTAGAGGGTGAGGATGTAGGAGCCCTGGGTGGTGTGGAGGAAATAGTTGGTGTTCTCCACGCCCTCGGCGATGCCCTTGTAGGAGAGTACCGTGCCGATATCGTAGGTATCGAGAAAGCCCGCCAGCTCCTCGTCGCTGACTTCCGTATAGACTGCCACTGCTTACTCCGCCGCCTGCTCACGCAACTCGCGCGGCAAAGGAAAGAACACGCTCTCGTCCGCCGTCGACACGCTCTCCACCGACACCTCGTAGCGCTCGGCAAAGGCGTCGATGATCTCCTCCACCAGGACCTCCGGCGCGGAGGCGCCGGCGGTGATGCCGAGACTGCGGATATTGCCGAACAGCGACCAGTCGATGTCCTCCGCGCGCAGGATCAGCCGCACCACGGGGCACCCTTCCCGCTCGGCCACCTCGCGCAGGCGCTGGGAATTGGAGGAGTTCGGCGAGCCCACCACGATCATGGCGTCGACTTCGGGTGCCACGCGCTTGACCGCGCCCTGGCGGTTCGTGGTGGCGTAGCAGATGTCTTCCTTGTGCGGGCCGACGATGGTGGGAAAGCGCTCCTTCAGCGCATCCACCATGTCCTGGGTATCGTCGACGGACAGGGTCGTCTGCGTCACGAAGGCGAGGTTGTCCGGGTCCTCCGGCTGGAGCCGGGCGATGTCGTCGACGGTCTCGACCAGGGTGGCCGCCCCCTCGGGGAGCTGGCCCATGGTGCCGATCACCTCCGGGTGCCCCGCATGGCCGATGAGGACGATGTGGCGGCCACGCTTGTTGTGGACCTGCGCCTCGCGATGCACCTTGGTGACCAACGGGCAGGTCGCATCGATGGCGAAGAAGTTGCGGGCGGCCGCCGCCTCGGGCACGGATTTGGGAACCCCGTGGGCGGAGAAGATGACCGGGGCCGTGGTCTCCGGGATCTCGTCGAGTTCCCGGACGAAAACCGCCCCCTTCCGCTTCAGGTTCTCGACCACGTATTTGTTATGAACGATCTCGTGGCGCACGTAGACGGGCGCCCCATGGATCGCCAGCGCCTTCTCGACGGCGTCAATGGCGCGAACGACCCCGGCGCAGAAGCCGCGGGGGGCGCAAAGCAGGATGTCGAGGGCTGGCTTCGTCATGATCCCGCGATGTGGCGAGACGAGGCCCCTCCTGTCAAGCGGAAGCGATCGAATTCGCCCCGCGCCATGTTCAGGAGGTTCAAGAATTGCTCGCCCGACGCAAAAATACTCCCTAGAAAGAGGGGCCTCCTCCACCTGGACCGGTTGCCCGATGGCCAGCACTGCCTCCCATGTCAGCTTTCTCCCTCCCGTCCTGACCTTCTGCGGGGCCGCCGTGATCGCCGTGCCCGTCTTCCGGTTCATCGGCCTCTCCGCCGTGCTCGGATACCTTGCCGCCGGCGTTGTCATCGGCCCGTCCGTTCTCGGCCTTGTCGGCGATCCGGAGACCATCAGCTCCGTTGCGGAAATCGGCGTGGTCCTGCTGCTCTTCATCATCGGGCTCGAGCTCAAGCTTTCCGACCTCTGGTCGATGAAACAGGCCATTTTCGGCCTCGGCTTCGCCCAGATGGCCCTCACCACGCTCTGTCTCGGCGGAGCGGCCATCGCCATCGGTTTCGAAGCCAAGGCAGCCTTCGTCACCGGCATCGCGGTGGCGCTTTCGGCCACGGCCATCGCCCTCCAGATGCTCGGGGAGCGCAACGACATGTCGACCCCCTACGGGCAGCGTTCCTTTGCGATCCTCCTCTTCCAGGATCTTTCGGTCGTTCCCGTTCTCGCCATCCTGCCCCTTCTCGCCTCCGGCATGGCGGTGGATCACGTGTCGCACCTCGATCAGCTGATCGCCGTGGCCGAAACCATTGCAGCCATCGCTGCCGTGGTGCTCGTGGGCCGCTATGGACTGAACCCCTTCTTCCGCATCCTGGCGCGCACCGGCGCCCGCGAAGTGATGACAGCGTCGGCGCTCCTGGTCGTGCTCGGCGCGGCCCTTGTCATGCAGGAGGTCGGCCTGTCGATGGCCATGGGCGCCTTCCTCGCGGGGCTCCTGCTCGCCGAATCCAATTTCCGCCACCAGCTCGAAGCGGATATCGAGCCGTTCCGCGGCATGCTGCTCGGCCTGTTCTTCATGAGCGTGGGCATGTCCATCGACCTGGCGCTCGTCCGCGAGCAATGGGTGCTGCTCGCCCTCGCCGCTCCCGTCGTGATCGTCGGCAAGACGATCCTGATCACCCTTCTCTCGCGCCTGTTCGGCGCCACGTGGCGAGATGGGCTGCGATCGGGCACGCTGCTCTGCACCGCCGGCGAGTTCGCCTTCGTCCTGCTGCCCGTGGCGACGGGCGAGGGATTGATGTCGGCCAAAGAAGCCCAGCCCGTCACCGCCCTCGCGGCCATCACGATGCTGCTTGGCCCCATCTTCTCGAGCCTTGCCGAGAGAGCCCTGCAATCGCGACCGGAGCGTTCGACCGAGTCAGGGGCGGAGGATCTGCTGAACCAGGAAGGCGAGCTGTCGAGCCGGGTCCTCGTGATCGGTTTCGGCCGTTTCGGCCAGATCGTGAACCAGGTGATGCTGTCGCAGAACATCAACGCCACCGTGATCGACAACAACGTGGAACGCGTGCGCGATGCGGCCCGGTTCGGGCTCAAGATCTATTACGGCGACGGAACGCGCCTGGATGTGCTGCGCGCCGCGGGCGCGGAGAAGGCGGAGATGATCTGCGTGTGCACGGATGATCCCGACACCATCGAGAAGATTGCCGAGATCATTCGCGAGAACTTCCCCGATGCGAGGAGCTTCGTGCGCGCCTATGACCGGATCCATGCGGTGCGCCTCCTGAAGATCGGCATCGACTACCAGCTCCGCGAGACATTCGAATCCGCCATCGTCTTCGGCCGTTCGGCCCTCGAGGAACTCGGGATCGACGCCGAGATCGCGGCCAATGCGGCGCAGGACGTGCGCAAGCGGGACATCGCGCGCCTGTTCCTGCAGAAGGAGATCGGCGCGATGGGCGGCGCGGAACTCGTGGTGGGCGCCACGATCACGCCCGAACCCCTCACCTCGCCGGCCGGGAAGGCAAAGGCGCTCAGTCCCGAGACGCGCGACATTCTGGGCGAGGGAGTGCTCTAGATGGATGTGCCTCCTTCCGAGCGCACCGAGACCCCGGTCTTCGTGCAGGGATCGACCATGCGCCACGTTCTCGTGATGACGGGAACGGGCGCCGCTGGCCTGATCGCCATCTTCATCGTCGATCTCATTTCGCTGCTCTACATTTCCTGGCTCAACGATCCGAGCATGACGGCGGGCGTCGGCCTCGCGACGGTCGTGATGTTCTTCACGGTCTCGATCAATGTCGGGCTGATGATCCCCATCGGCGCCCTGGTCTCCCGCGCCCTCGGCGCGCGCAAACCCGCTGACGCGCGGCGGCTTGCCGCGTCGGGCAGCATTCTCATGGGCCTGATCGGCCTCGCCGTCAGCGCGGCCGCCCTCGCCTTTCTGCCGCAGATCCTGGGCGCGATGGGCGCGAGCGACCAGGCCTTCGACGTGGCCCGCCGCTTCCTCTGGATCGCCTTGCCGACGAATGTGCTGATGTCGCTCGGCATGGCGTTCTCGACCATCCTGCGCGCGGCGGGGGACGCCAAGCGCAGCATGTACGCCTCGCTGTCCGTCGCTGTCGTGACGGTGCTGCTCGACCCCATCACGATCTTCGTTCTCGACCTTCGGTCGGACGGCGCGGCCTGGACCATCAACATCGCGCGCGTAGCCTATCTGTATGTCGGCTACCTCTTCGTGACGCGCGCCCACAGGCTTCTCGCACGCCCCACAATGCGCTCCGTGCTGCACGACGCGAAGCCGTTCTTCGCGATTGCCGTTCCGGCGATCCTCACCAATATCGCGGCTCCTGCCTCGAACGCCTTCTTCACCGGCATCATGGCGCGGTTCGGAGACCAGGCCATCGCCGCTTCGGCCATCATCGATCGCGTGACGCCGGTCTCGTTTGCGGGCGTCTTCGCCCTGGCGGGAGCCATCGGTCCCGTGCTGGGGCAGAACTGGGGCGCGGGGCGCTATGACCGCATGCGGCAGACGCTGAAGGACTCGCTGACCTTCATGATCGTCTATGTGCTGGGCGTGTGGCTGCTGCTCGTTCTGCTGCAGGTGCCCATCGTGATCGCCTTCAACGCGCCGCCGCTCACGGCCGAACTGGTGCGCTTCTTCTGCCAGCTGAGCGGTCTCATCTGGTTCTTCATCAGCCTCGTCTTCGTGGCGAATGCGTCCTTCAACAATCTCGGCTATCCCCTGCTCTCCACGTTCTTCAACTGGGGACGAGCCACGCTCGGCATGATTCCCTTCGCCTATTACGGCGCGCTGATCGGCGGTCCGAAAGGTGCCATCATGGGGCTTGGCGCCGGGTCCGTCGCCTTCGGGATCGCCGCCATCGTCACAGCCTTCTGGACAATCCGGCGTCTTGAGAGGCAAGCTGTCCCGATACCGTAAGCTGCAAGTGAGCGAGAGCGTTCGAGGAGCCTGCCATGTTCAATTGGTTCGAGCTGATGCGACAGGCGCAGACGCAGACGGGCTTCGAGACCCTAGCGCGGCAGTTTCATCTCTCGGGAGAGCAGCAGCAGCGCGCCATGGCCGCCTTCATGCCGGCCTTCGTCATGGGCCTGCAGCATGCCATGGCGACCCAGGGTCCGCTCTTCCTTCAATCCCTGATGAGCGGCGGCTATCAGAACTTCTGGCAGAATGCGGGGCGCGCCTTTTCTCCGCAGGCGCAGCAGGAAGGAAGACGGCTGCTCGACCAGCTTTTCGGCTCCGATGAGACCAGCCGCAGGGTGGCGCATCAGGCGGCGGATTTCGCGGGCATCGGCGTCGAGACCATGCAGCAGATCCTGCCTCTCTTCGCCGGCATTCTCGCAGGCGGCCTGTCGCAATGGATGGCCGCGCAATCGCACGCCGTCCAGTCGTTCACCTCGCCTGGTTCCGACACCGAAAAGCCGAAGCAGGATGCCGACAATCCATGGGCCGATTGGTGGACCGGATGGATGAAGACCCAGGAGCCCCAGAAGAAGCCGGAGGCCAATCCGTTTCAGGAGATGATGGCCGGGTTCCTGCAGAAGCCGGAACCCGAAAAGCCGAAGGAACGGCCCGTCGCGTCCTCCTGGGACGAGATGTTGGAGAAGGGACGCGAGATGCAGATGCAGTATCTGACGTCCCTCCAGTCGATCCTGGAAGAGGCCTGGGGAGCCGGTTCCAAGAAGTCCTAGAGCATCGGACCCAAAGGTGGATTTGCACTTTTGGGCTTCAATCCGATGCTCCCCTCCTGAGCGAGCGCATCGTTTGAGCAGACCCAGCGGGCAGCGCGATGCGCTAGGATCGGTTCACGAGTCGAACCACCGGCCTTGCCTTCCGTGCACCGGCGGACCGGGGCGCCTGCTCCCTGCGCTGGACGCGGCGCACCAGCACCCATGACGGCCGACGGTGGATCGGCTCCGCCAGCGCACTCATCACATCGTCCTGGGTCAGGCCGATATCCTTCAGCATCCGCTCGTCCAGCTCGGCGAGGTTCATGACCTCTCCGCGATCTCGGAAAGCCTTCGCGAGGGAGATGAGCGAACGCACGAACCCTGCCAGGATGCTGGATCCGGGGATCGTCGTGACGTGTGCTGCAGACCGGGTCATGTCAGGTCTCCTTCGCATCGATGAGGTTTTCACCTTCCCTTCAGGAAGGGCGGTGAATGCTCCAGGAGCGTTTCACAAGCGTTCCAGGGAGCGTTTCAGGACATTCTCAAAGGAGTCCTGGAAGAAACTCCCAGAGAAATGCCACATGTCTCTCAGTTAAGTATTTGAAATCATTGGTATATTTTTGATCCTATATGAACGTATAGCATGGAACGTATCATCACTTGAAACGATTGTTTGAGATATGTATCATCATTGAAAATGATGGGAGTGTAAGGCCATGCACTTGCTTGATATCGACCAGCTCAGGACCTTCGTGGCGATCGCGGATACGGGGTCGTTCACGCGCGCGGCGGAGATCGTGCACAAGACGCAGAGCGCTGTGTCCATGCAGATGAAGCGGCTGGAGGACCGGGTCGGCAAGGCGATCTTCGAGCGCGACGGGCGCCTGTCCAAGCTCACCGACGAGGGCGAGCGGCTGCTCGACTACGCCCGCCGGATCGTGCGGCTGAATGCCGAATGCATGGCCTCCTTCAACGACAACGAGCTCACCGGCCGGGTGCGCCTGGGGCTGCCCGACGACTATGCCGACCGCTACCTGCCGGAGATCCTGGCGCGGTTCTCGCGCTCCAATCCGAAGGCCGAGGTGACGGTGATGTGCGAGCCCACGCACAACCTGATCGGGCGCGTGCAGCACGGCGACCTGGACCTGGCGATCATCACCCATGTGGACCGGCGCGGCCCCTCCGAGATCGTGCGCATCGAGCAGCTCCTGTGGGTCACCTCCGCCCGCCACGGGGTGCACGAGGAGAACCCGATCCCGCTGGCCCTGGGCCGCCCGAACTGCGACTGGCGCCACTACGCCACGGAGGCGCTGGAGGGCGCGGACCGTCCCTTCCGCATCGCCTATGTGAGCTGGAACTCCACCGCCGTCGGCGCGGCGGTCCTGTCGGGCCTTGCGGTCTCGGTCCTGCCGGAGAGCGCCGTGCGCCCGGGCATGCGGATCCTCGGCCCCTCGGACGGGTTCCCCGCCCTGCCCTCGTGCAAGATCGGCCTGATCCGCGCGCGCGGCGAGGAGAACCCGCTCGCCGATGCGCTGGGCGTCCACATCAAGCAGTCGCTCGACAATCTCGGCTCGACCCGGCCGGTTTATCCGGTCGCCGCGGAATAGATCATCGTGCGGACCCAGCGGGCCGCGCAGCGAAAAGTGGCTCCGGTTTTCCGCATCAAACGACGCTCTGAGCGAAGAGAAGCATCGGACCGACTTTCGGGTCCGATGCCCTAGCCCTACTTCGCGGCGGGCCTACGCAGCACCAGCACGTTGCCGACGAGGGCGAACGCCACGCCGACCACGGCGAGCGGCGTCCACACATAGCCCTCGAGCAGGGTCGAGACGGTGAGCGCCACGATGGGGAACAGCACCGTGGCATAGCCCGCCCGCGCGGCGCCGAGGCGGCGCAGCAGCGTGAGATACGACATGAAGGCGAGCACCGAGGCGCCGATCGCGAGATAGAGCAGCGAGCCGATATATTTCAGCGTGGGCTCGATGATGAAGGCGTTGCCGCGCAGGAGGTTGAGCGCCAGCAGCACCACGCAGCCATAGGTCATGCCCCAGGCGGTGGCGGAGAGGAGCGGCACGCCGCGGCGCTGCACCACCGTCGAGATCATGTTGCCCGAGCAGAAGAACAGCGTGCCCATCACGCAGAGTCCGAGGCCGGTGAGCGCGGCGGCGTTGAAGCCCGCGCCCGTGATCTCCGGCCAGAACAGCAGCCCGATGCCGACGACGCCGATCAGGCCGCCCAGCGCCACGCGCGGCTCCACCTTCTGGCGGAAGACGATGAAGCCGAGGATCAGGTTGAACACCGAGGCGAGGGAGAACACCACCGAGAGCAGGCCCGAGGGCACGCTCAGGCCGCCGTAATAGAACGAGATGAAGTTGAACGAGAACAGGCAGCAGCCCACCGCCATGAAGCGCAGGTGGTCGGCGAGCGCAAAGCGCACCTGATGGCCGGTGACGAGAACCCAGCCCCACATCAGCACGGCCGAGAGCAGGAAGCGCCACAGCACCGACATCTCCGGCGCCACGACCCCGAGCTGCGCGCGGATGCCGATCCAGCTCACGCCCCACAGGAAGACGGTGGCGGCGTAGAGCCCGAAGGTGGTTCCGTCGAAGCGTCTGGCGTCCGGGGCGGACATCGTGGCGGTGGCCTGGGTCATGGCGGCTGGTCCGAAGTTTCCAAGGCGCTGGAATTACGCCCTTCGGCCCATCAGCGCAAATGATGAAATGTCATCGATCACCTCTGAAACGGTGATGAAACGTTCCAGGAAACATCCGGAAACTCCCCTGTAAAGCATTGAAACAGCTTGAAAAACCCGTTTCAGCAATGCCCTGTCGCCCGGCATCGGGTGAGGTAATAGGCTTCCGCCGCGAGAAACCCGGTCCGGCTCCGCCACCCCACATAGCGGCTCGTCGGCGTCGGCGACGGCTCCGCCTCGATCCCGAGCCGATGGGCGATCGCCATGGCCCGGCGCATGTGCAGTGGATCGCTGACGATCAGGACCCGCCGCACGCCGTTCCGCTCCAGGATCGGCTTCGCGAAGGCGAGGTTCTCCTGCGTGGTCCGGGAGGCCTCCTCCAGCAGAATCGCATCAGGCTTGACCCCATGCTCCACGCTCCAGTCCCGCGCCGCCGCCGCCTCCGTCAGTTTGTCGCCCTGGGCGAGGCCGCCGGTCATCACGAGCTTTTGCACCCGGCCCGCCTTGTAGAGATTGACCGCGTGCCTGATGCGTTCCGCGAAGACGGGCGACGGCCGGTCCGTATAGACCGCCGCTCCCAGCACGATGGCCGCATCCGCCGGCCCGTCGCTGGAGCGCCGCGAATACAGCGCGATCTCCGCCATGGTGCCGAGGGCAAGGAGCGCGAGCAGCGCCGCAAGACCGACGGCGCCGCGCACCATGACGCGTGCGATGCCCCTGCCTCTGCGAAATGCCATGCCGCCCCCCTGTTCCTCTGGACGGCGCCGGACGGCGAACCGATCCTCAGCCTGTGCAGGTCTGACGCTGCCTTTTTCTCATCCCTGGTTCTGCGCCATGCCTGCGGAGCGATGCAAGCCCGCTGGAACGATCTCGCGCCGGTTTCCTACGGGCAGGCGCCGAGGATGAGGGCCGTGCGTGCGCTACCGGCCTCTCCGGGGTCTCACCAGCCTCGGGCCGGCGATCTCACTTGTTTGAGGCATGGCGCTCGTCTTGATCGGGATGGCCGGGACAAGCCCGGCCATGACGAAGAAGGGCGTGTGCTGCTTCCCTCCCCGCGCAAGTCGGGTGCTCCCGACTTGCGTTCACATGGTCCGATCTCGGCAACAGCCGAGATCGGTGGGGAAGGAAACATGTGCCTCATCCGGGACAGACAAAGCCAAGCCTCCTGAGAGTCGGGCTCGTGAAGCGCTGTGCCGCCCTCCCCCCTTGTGGGGGAGAGTTGGAGAGGGGGGTACTGGGGTGGGGGAGAGTTGGAGAGGGGGGTACTGGCGCCAGCCTTTCCGAACGCAGCGCTCACACCCCCACCCTCAATCCCTCCCCACAAGGGGGAGGGAAACGCGTTGCGCGCGAGGCCACCGGATTCGGCAACAGCCGAAAGCGGCGGGAGGGGAAGAGCGGAGCCAATGATGAGCCGGCCTCCTGGGCCGCGCCTCCTGGGCCGCGCCCCCTGCGCGGCCCCGGACGAAACCTTGACTCTTTTCCCCCATCCGCTACATTGTTCTTGTTTTGTTCCAATATTGATTGCCATGCCTGCCTGTTCCCGTCATTCCCATTCTCCTGTCGTGACCCCTGCGGCCTCGGGCCGTCCCAACCGCGAGAAGCTCTCCCCTGCCCTCATTGCCCGAGTGCGCGAGCGGGTGGAGGGCACGCGTCTCTCCTACCGGCGCATCGCCGAGGAGCTTGGTGTGTCCATCGCGACCGTCTCGCGCTATGCGGCGCAGGAGGGCTGGCAGCGCCCGCCGGGAGCCGCCGTTCCGGCCCGCACCGGCAGCCCGCGCGAACGGGTGACGCGAAAGCTCTGGAAGCTCACCGAGCGCCACGCGGAGGCGCTGGAAGACCAGCCGATCGAGCTCGCCCAGCGCTCGCTCCAACCCCTCGCCCGCCTCACGCGGGTGCTCGGCGACATCGACAAGCTCAGACCGGACCCCGCCCCTCAGCGTGAGCCCGTCGTCGAAAGCGGGCCGCCTCCACGCTCCCTCCATGAATTGCAGTCCGAGCTCCAGGCTCATCTCGACCGCATCATGCAGGAGGAGGGCTATGGCTGGGAGGTGTGGGAATGGTGGTTCGAGAACGGCGAAGGCATCTGAGAGAAAAGGGCGCAGCCTCTTAAGGAGAGTTCCCTTTACAAGCCGCATCCTTCGCGGCGAATGTAGGAATCGTCGAGCCGCTTCCGGACGCTCCATGTGCGACGGAGCTACTCATCCGCACGGAATGTCTGCTATCCTGAGGGCTCCTGCTGGAGAAGCGCCGTGATTGCTGGCCTCACTGTCGACTTCATCGCGATTCTCGTCGGCGCCATCGGGACGCTGTTCGTGCTCGTTCTGCTGTTCGGGAGGCAGGCCCCTGTCGTTCCCTATGCGGAGCCCTTCGATGCCGCGGACGACGGCGCCACGGCCACCGACGACGCGGACGGACTTTTCGTCAGGATGCCCGAACACCTTCGCACGCATGCCGAGATGGTCGCCTGGATGACGCAGGAACTTCCGCGGTTGACGGAGGGCGTCACGACCAAGCCGCGGCGCAACTGAAACTGCTGCCTGCGCGGCCCAGGCTGCGTGCCATATGGGCCGGTCCGCAGCGCATGGTTTCGGACGGCCTGTCCCCTGCCCGGATAGGATCCCGTCATTCGCGCCTTCACGAACGCCCGGCAGACGACGATGTGTCGTGAATGGCCATGATCGCAACGACGGATGCGCTGCGCGTCAACGTCCTGCGCCGATGAATCCGTTTGTCACTGCACCGTCACCTGATCCTTGACCTTCTCATAGACCGAGCGGCGAAGAATCTTGCGGGTGACGAGTTCCTCCACCGAGGCGTAGGGACGTCCCCTGATGATGGCGCGCCCGATCGGACCGGCGTTGGGCATGGTGTTGAGCTGCTCGAAGGAGGCGGTGTTGAGATCGATGAGTTCCTTGTCCGCCTCAGCATCCACGGCGCTGCCCGCGTCACCCACGGCACCCGTCATCTCGGGCGAGGCCGGCGGTTCGCCCGCGCTGGCCTGCTGCATCTCGTGGGAAGACGAGTCCAGGGCCTGACCCGGAGAGATGACCGCGGCGTCGTTCTGAGGCGCCGCCTCGGCCGCCGCAACCGCATCGACCGGATGCGCCTCCTCGGTCATGGGAGCCGACACCCCGGTCACCAGGGCCTGGGCGGCGGCGAGATCGGCCGCACCGGGATCGGCGCTCGCCATCTGCGCGGCAACCATCGGCGCCGGAGCCGGGTGCTCGGGCACCCGCGCCATATCGGTGGCGGCTTGCGTGCTGGCCGCGATCTCGTCGGAGGAGCCCTGATCCTCCGTCGTGAGGGACACTGCGAATGCGCCCGAAGCCGCCAGGCTCAGAATGATGACGACGCGAATCCACTGAAACGCTGCGGCGCGGCGCGGCCCGCGGGCCGGCTGGAGATTACCAATCTGCATAATGATACTCGCACGCTGTTCCAATCGAATTAACGAAGCATGCGAGTCGTAATCACGTGATATGGCAGTTCAGTGGCAAAGCTTGCGCAGGTTATAGCGTTCTCCTGCCGCGTCATGGCCGGTTGAGCCAGTAGTTCTGCATCTCCCTTTCGCGATCTTTCTCGAGTTTTCCTTCGCGCTCATGCGGGAAGGCCGGAGCGCCGCGCAGTTGTTCTTCCGTGACCTCGGTGTGATAGCCTTCGAGTTCCGGGTCGTAGGTGAGCTTGTCCCATGGAATGGTGTGATGGTGCGCGCCCAGGCCGAACAGGCCGCCGAAGGTGACATCCACGTAGAGCACGCGCCCGCTCACCTTCTCGATGATGAGCCGCCGGATGGTGCCGATCTGCCTGTTGTCGCGGTCGTAAACCGCCGTGCCCTCCACGCGGTCGCTCTCGATGATGGGCCGGGGCGCAGCCTGATGCAGCGGGCCGGAGAGGTAATAGCCGTTCTCCAGGATCCCGGCGGCCACCACTGCCCGGCTGGTGTCGAGATTCCATTCGTCGTCGGGCCCGATCTCGCGGGCCAGGATCCAGGGGCCGTATTCCGGCGGCAGAAGTTCGGCGCGAGGCTCGTCGGTGTATCCGCGCAGGCCCGGCATGTTCACAGCCTGGAACACGTAATAGCTTCGCATGACGGCCTCCTCCGTCACCGGATGCCCCTTGTTGATTCCCTCATGTTTCCCGCGGGAACGCAAGGGCGCAGAAGTCCATCCCCGCCCTTGGGGGCCGGCGCCCCGCCATTGACCTTGCCTGCGGATCACCTAGCCTCTCGTCCGTCACAGGAGAACCACCGATGCGACATGGATGGCGGCTTTCCCTTTTCGTGGCTCTGGCCGTGATTGCGACTCACGCGCCGGCCCTCGCGCAGGGCGTGACCCTTCGGGTCGGGCATTTCCCGAACATCACCCATGTGCAGGCCCTCGTGGCCCGGGCCATGGAACGGCAGGGCAGGAACTGGTTCGCGGACAAGCTCGGACCGGGCACGAAGATCGAGTGGTATGTCTATAATGCTGGGCCGAGCGCCATGGAGGCGATCTTCGCCAAGTCGCTCGATCTCACCTATGTGGGACCGAACCCGGCGCTCAACGCCTATGCCCGCTCGCGCGGGGACGAGGTGCGCGTCGTGGCAGGCGCGGTGAACGGCGGATCGGCCCTGGTGGTGCAGGGCGATTCCACGCTCGCGAAGCCCGCCGATTTCAAGGGCAAGCGCATCGCCACGCCGCAATTCGGCAACACGCAGGACGTGGCGGCCCGTGCCTGGCTCGTGGCCGGGGGGCTGCGCATCACGCAGACCGGCGGCGACGCCCAGGTCGTGCCCACCGCGAATCCCGACCAGCTCTCCCTGTTCCAGTCGAAGCAGCTCGACGCGGTCTGGACCGTGGAGCCCTGGGTCTCGCGCCTCGAATCGGAGGCGGGCGGCAAGGTGCTGGTGGAGGAGAAGGACGCGATCACGACCGTGCTCGTCTCCAGCGTGGGCTTCCTCGCCCAGCACCGCGATCTCGCCAGGCGCTTCGTGGAGGCGCATCGCGAACTCACCGAATGGATCAGGCAGAATCCGGACGAGGCGCAGAAGCTTGCGCGCGAGGAGCTGCAAGCCTCCTTCAGGATCGGCATGGCACCCGAGCTCGTCGCCCGCGCCTGGGCCCGCATGAACATCACGCCCGGCGTGACGCTGAATGCCTTCCAGGACTTCGTCACGAGCGCGCAGGCGGTGGGATTCCTGCGCGGCACGCCGGATCTCGGCCGGCTGATCGAGGCGCCTTGATGGAGGCATCCGCTCCCCTTTCATCGCAGGTGCGCCGGCCCAAGCTCGCGATCGAGGGCGTGTCCAAATGGTTCACGTCCAAGCGCAATATCGTGCAGGCCCTCGACGACGTGTCGCTCTCCGTCGCGGAGGGCGAGTTCGTCTGCCTGCTCGGACCGAGCGGCTGCGGAAAATCCACGCTGCTTGACATCATCGCCGGCCTCACCAAGCCCGACCAGGGCCGCGTGCTCGCCGACGGAAAGGTGGTCGAGGGGCCGGGACGGCAGCGCCTCGTGATGTTCCAGGAATCGGCCCTGTTTCCGTGGCTGGATGCGTTCGGCAACGTGATGTTCGGCTTGAAGCTCAGGCCCGATCTCACCAATGCGCAGCGCAGGAAGATCGCGAACGAGTATCTCGATCTCGTGGGGCTGGAGAAGTTCAAGCACGCGCATGTGCATGAGCTCTCGGGCGGCATGAAGCAGCGCGTGGCACTCGCCCGCGCGCTCGCGCCCGATCCGCAGGTGCTGCTGATGGACGAGCCCTTCGCGGCCCTCGACGCGATGACGCGCGACCAGCTCTACGACGACATCCAGCGCATCTGGATGGAGAGCCGCAAGACCATCGTCTTCGTCACGCACAACGTGCGCGAGGCGGTGTGCCTGGGCGATCGGATCGTGCTGATGTCGCCCTCGCCGGGGCGCATCGCGCAGATCTTCGACATTCCCCTGCCCCGTCCGCGCGACATCAACAGCCCCGAACTCGCGGCCTATGCCTCGAAGATCGCAGCGGCGCTCAAGGGCACAGCGACAGGAGCGGCCTACGAATGAAGCGCTTGGCCGTTGCCCTCATCTTCTTCGCCGTTCTCGTGGGCCTGTGGGAGCTGGCGGTGCGCAGCGGACGCTGGTCTTCCGTCCTGCTCCCCTCGCCCGTCTATGTGGCCGAATACATCTGGTACGCGCTTCTCGACGGCACGCTCGTGGAATCGATCTGGGTGACGCTCAAGCGCCTTCTCGTCGGCTATATCGCGGGCGTGCTCATCGGCCTGCCGCTCGGCCTTCTCACGAGCACGTCGCAGTTCCTGGAGGACACGGTCGGCGCCTTGGCGCTCGGCCTGCAGACCCTGCCCAGCGTGTGCTGGGTGCCGCTCGCGCTCGTGTGGTTCGGGCAGACGGAGGGCGCGATGCTCTTCGTCGTGATCATGGGCACCGTATGGTCCGTGATCATCGCCACCGACCACGGCGCGCGCAACATCCCGCCGATCTACGCCCGCGCCGCGCGCACCATGGGCTCGGAGGGCTTTCACAAATGGACGCGGGTAATCCTGCCCGCCTCGCTGCCCTTCCTGGTGAGCGGCATGAAGCAGGGCTGGGCCTTCGCCTGGCGCTCGCTGATGGCGGCGGAGATCTACGTGACGATCCTCACCGGCTTCGGCCTCGGCCATCTGCTCCATTACGGGCGCGAGCTCAACGCCATGGAGCAGGTGATCGGCATCATGATCGTGATCGTGGTGATCGGCCTTCTCGTCGACCGCCTGCTGTTCTCGCCCTGGGAGCGCTTCCTCCACCGCCGCTGGGGCACGAACGTGAGGGAGACCTGAGGCGTCAGACGCGCCTCACTCGCGCCGGAACGCCGGGCTCGCATTCCAACGCCTTCCGGTCCCACCCCGCCGCGTCCGCGGCGGCGGCATAGGTGCTGTTCAGGAAATCGAGCAGCAGCGCGTCGGGATCGCTGGCTTTGCGCAGCGTGTCATAGGGCAGGATGAACTCGCTCAAGGTGGTGTCGAAGGACGCGCCCTGGGGCACCTTGGCGTCGCGAAAGCCCGGCGGCTCGGGATAAGCGTAGGAATAGAAGGCGGCCTTGGGATAGGCATCGCTGCCGGGCCAGAAGCCCGCGCTGCTCACCTCGTCGGAATAGGCCTCGCGCGTGACCGCGTCCGGCAGCCCCGGCACGCCGCCGGGATGTGGCGGCGCCCTGCGGCCGGAGAAGCGCGTGACGGCGAGATCGAAGCTGCCCCAGAAGAAATGGACCGGCGATGCCTTGCCGAGGAACGAGCTGCGGAACTGCTTGAACACCCGGTCCGCCTGCACGAGAACGCGCCAGAAACGATAGGCCGCGTCCTCGTCGTAGCTCGCATGGATGCGATCCTCGGAGAAGCGGACCGGATCCGGCATCTCGTTCGGCTTCTCGTTGATGGCGACATGCACGCCGATGCCGCGCAGGAGATCGAGGAGTTCCTCGTAGAACTCGGCCACGCTGCGCGGCTCCAGCGCCATGATGCCCTCGTCGCCGCTGCTCATGCGCACGAGCAGCTCATGGGCGATGAAGTCGAACTCGATCTCCACGACCTCGTGCCCGACCGGCATGGGCGAGGTCGTGAGCCCGCACGCGCTCACATAGAGCGGCACGTGCCAGCCATGATTGAGCCAGGGCGTCAGCGCCAGCCTGATCTTGCCGACGATCTGCGTCCAGAGCTGAAGCGTGACAGCCGTGTCGCGCCATTGCGGATAGGGCAGCGGGGGCCAAGCGGCATCGTCCATCGGGCGCCTCCATTCGCAACGGCCGGGACGCCCGACAATATAGCGCGCTCTTTCCGCGCGTCACGGGAAGGAGCGCGTCAGTGCCCCTCGCCCTTCATCGCGCCGGTGCCGCGGCCCTCCGTCGGCGCGCCGCCCGTGCCGACCGATCCCACGGTCGAAGCGGGGCTGGAGCCGGGAGCGGTTCCACCGGGCTGGAGCGGCGTCGACAGGCCCGATGGCGCCTGGGGCGGATTGGCGGACGAGAACCAGCGCTCATCCGAGCCCGCGCCCGAGCCGGTCGCTCCCGTGTCGCCGCTCGTCGGGCGCGACGTCCCGGCACTGCGGGCTTGCCCCGCCCCGCTGCCGGGCATACCGCGCGAACCCGAGGAGGCGCGACCTTCCATGCCGCGGCGGCTCAGGGAGTGATCGACCACGCCGCTGTCGAGCGGGAAAGGAGGCTGCGGGCGGCGTCGCGCCGGACGCAGGGGGCGGTTCGCGCGGGACGGGGTGCTCCCGGCCATGTTCCAGGCGAGGAGCGCACCGCCGATGGCGAGCGCCCCCGCCAGGATCCCGAAGGTCATGCCCGTGGGCATGCCATAGCGGCTCGGCATCATGGCGTGCGGCAGGTGCCAGCGCTCGGCCTCGTAGAATGCGATCTTCTCCCGCTCATAGGCGCGCCGCAGCTCGTTCGCCTCCCGCGCCGAGATGAGGCCATGCGCCGTCGCCAGGAGGCCGTTCTCCTCAAGGCTGAAGGCATGGCGGATCACGCCGACGAGTTCCTTGAAATCGAGTGCCCATCCCCGGCTGTTCTTGTCCGGGCGCGCCGAGAGGGCATCGAGCCTGCGGCGGATGTCGCGGTGCTCGTCGTCGAGTTCGTGGAGGTAGGTTTCCGTGCGCCCATCCTGCGCCAGAACGGGATAGAGAACGTTCCGCTTGGCCGTGATGTGACGATCCAGTTCATCCTCGAGGTCGGCAAACAGCTCTGCGCGGCTGTTGGGCCCTGTCGCGGTGGCTTCCAGCACCTCGCGGCAGAGCTCCTCGATATTCGCATGCTCCGACAAAATCATCCGCCACAGATCCATGGCATGCCTCCTCTGGCGATTGTTCCTGCGGAGAACGGCTGAGAAGGACGTGCGTTCCGGCAAAGCCTCGACGCACGCCGGACCTGTCCTGAATGGTCATCCGTTCGGCGAAAAACCGAAATCGTCGGCGCTCAACTGGGCGATCCTGATGTTCCTGAGAATGACGACCGAGGGATCGGAGCCCGTGCCATAGGTGATATGAACGTTGTTGCCGACCTGCGTCGTGAAACCGGCCAGCATCGTCGCGAAATCCTCGAACAGATCGTTCTCGATGGTGATGAGGTCCTGACCCGGCTTGAAATCGAGCACGGTATCGATGCCGCCGCCGTCGCCGGAGGAGAACAGGAAGGTGTCCTCGCCAGGGCCGCCTTTCAGCTGGTCGTCTCCCCAGCCGCCATAGATCCAGTCGTTGCCGCTGCCCGCGTCTATCGTGTCGTTGCCGAAGCCCCCGTGGATGGTGTCGTTCCCGTCATTGGCGAAGATCTCGTCGTTGCCGTGCTGTCCGCCGAGAAGGTCGTTGCCGCTCCCTCCCTTGACGGAATCGTTGCCGCTGCCGCCGTCGATGGTGTCGTCGCCCTGCTCGCCTCTCAGCTCGTCGTTGCCGTCGCCGCCGCGGATCACGTCGTCCCCGCCGCGTCCGAGGATCCTGTCGTTGCCATAGCCGCCGAACAGGAAATCCGTCAGGTCATGGCCCTTGAGATAATCGTCGCCGAAACCACCCCACAGCCAGCCCTGGCCGGTCTTGACGAACAGCGTGTCGTTCCCGCTTCCACCGCTGAGGAAATTGTACCGCGCCGTACCACGCAGCTCGTCTGCGCCATCGGTGCCGCTGCGCACGAGCGGTTGGATGCTCTCGGGCAGCCACAGCCCATCGACGCGGGCCCGCGCATCGTTGTCGTCGCTGATATCGACGAAGCTCTCGCGGATATTGACATTGGGGCCGTCGGCGCCATCGAACACGGCCAGGCTCAGGAAGGGAAGCGGCTCGCTGGCGCGGCCGAGCGCGATGCGGATATTCGTCGTGACGATGTTGTCCTGCGTGTAATCTCCCACGCGAGGCTGCTCGAAGAAGAAGCTGATGCCCGGCGTCGTCCTGTCGAGATCGATCGTACTACCGGACGGCGCGGATGTGACCTGCGCCAGGGCATCGCCCGACAATTCGAGGAAGCCGCCGATCAGCTGACCTTCCGTGTACCCGCCGACGGTGGCGCCGTAATCCGGCGAGATGAAGTCCTCGTTGCTCAGATCCTGGTTCGGATACGCGGCTTCGACACCACCGTAGAACACGTAGCGCAGGCTTTGCTGCGATGCGGCCATGACAACCTCCGTGATGGGAGGCAACACGGGTGCGCGACCGGCGCATCAGACCCGAAAAAGGCTTTTTGTCGTGAAATCTTGGTCGGACCGTGCTCCTCACGACCCCCAGGGCGACCTTGCATCCGCCTGTGACCTTGTACAAGGTCCCATAAGTGGTATCCCTGAGACCCGTAACATCCTCCCGGACAGGACAGCCGTCCCTCTCGCAGGCAGGGCCGTCCGCAAGATCAGCATCATGACCATCTCGCCCCCGAACACGTCAGCGTCTTCCTCCGACAGGCCGAGCCTTCCCACCTATGACGACGTGATCACGGCGGCCTGGCGCATCGCCAACGTGGCCCATCGCACGCCCGTTCTCACCTCCCGCACCGCCGACGAGCGCACGGGCGCCAAGCTCTTCTTCAAGGCAGAGAACCTGCAGCGGGGCGGCGCCTTCAAGTTCCGCGGCGCCTACAACGCCATCGCGCGGCTGTCCGAGGATGCGAAGCAGCGCGGCGTCGTGGCCTTCTCCTCGGGCAATCATGCGCAGGCCATCGCCTATGCGGGCAGCCTCCAGAAGGTGCCGACCGTCATCATCATGCCCAAGGACGCGCCGGCCATGAAGGTGGCCGCCACCAAGGGCTATGGCGGCGAGGTGGTGCTCTACGACCGCTACACCGAGGACCGGGAGGAAATCGGCCGCAGGCTCTCCGAGGAGCGCGGCCTCACGCTCATCCCCCCTTACGACCATGAGGACGTGATCGCAGGCCAGGGCACCGCGGTGAAGGAGCTGATCGAGGAGGTCGGCCCCCTCGACATGCTGCTCGTCTGCGTCGGCGGCGGCGGCCTCCTCGCGGGCTCGGCCCTCGCCGCCCAGGCGCTCTCGCCCGCCTGCCGCATCTACGGCGTGGAGCCCGAGGCCGGCAACGACGCGCAGCAATCCTTCCGCACGGGCACCATCGTGCGCATCCCCGTGCCCGTCACCATCGCCGACGGAGCGCAGACCACCTATATCGGCCAGAAGACCTTCCCGATCATCCGCGCGCTGGTGACCGACATGGTGACGGTGAGCGACGAGATGCTGGTGGACACCATGCGCTTCTTCGCCGAGCGCATGAAGATCGTGGTCGAGCCGACCGGCTGCCTTGCCGCGGCGGCCGCTCTCCAGGGCGTGGTGCCCTGCCGGGGCAAGCGCGTCGGCATCATCATCAGCGGCGGCAACGTGGATCCGAAGGCCTTCGCAGGCTTTCTTTCCGGCGCGGTGGCCTGAGCAACCTTTCCCAGGACGTCATGGCCGGGCCTGTCCCGGCCATCTCGATGAAGAAAAGCGCCGCGCCTCAGGGAATCGGGATCACCGGCACGAGGCCGGTGATGACGTGAGCGAGCATGACTGCGCCCTTGCCCTTTCAGGGTGAGGCCTGTGTTGCTGAAGAAGAACGGCTCGCGCGCAGGATCACCGCCCGTCCGTCGTGATCGCCGGTCGTGCGCGCGGGATCGTCGGAGAGAGCGTTGTCGAGTTCGGCGAAGCCCGAGGCCTCGTAGGTCGTGGTCCCATCCAGCCTGTCCGCGAAATCGTCCCGCGCCTGGTTGAAGGACGCGTAGCGGTGGCCCGGCCAGCGGAACGGATCGACGCGCTCCCGGCTGAACGCTCCGGTAAAGACATAGGCCTGCCCGAGCTGATGCGGACCGAAGATGCGCCCGTGGTTGTTGCTGAGCTCGAACACCTCGTTGGAGAAGGCATCGTCCCAGCCCTTCGGCAGCTGCGCGTAAAGCTCCGTGCCGATCACGGCCTGATAGCCGGCGGAATGCCCCATGCGCACCGGATAGCCCGCCTTCGCGGCCGCCACGAGAAGGCGCACGACGGCATCGTCCCGGCTCTCCGCAGCTTCGTCGACGATGATCACGTTGATGGGCTCCCGCAGAAGCTTGCCCTGATAAACCTCGCCCAGCCAGTCCGACGGCACGCCCTGCGCGGTGAGCATCCACTTGCCGATGGCCGACAGGCCCGGCGGATCGGCGGTTTCATGGCCGGGACTTGCCGTCATCTGCGAGCGGGAAGGCTCGGCCCATGGGATGTAGGTCGTCGCCAGCACGGCGCAGCCCAATGCGATGGCATGCAGGGTTCTCATGACTGCCCCTGAGGCACGAAGAAGCAGATGATGGCCTTCGTCGTATGCTCCTCGCAAATGTGGAATTTCGCGTCCGGAGAGGCCTTGGTGTATTCGCGGCCGACGAAGCGGCCATCCCAGAGGCGGTAGCCGTCCTCCGTCTCCAGCACCGTCTCGCCCCTGGCGGCGAGCAGTTCGTGGCAATCCTGGTCGTTGCAGCACCAGGCCGGATACCAGCTATGGGCCAGCGTCCGCGTTCCGGCGAGGATCATCGCTGCGAAAGCGGCGGCCTGGAGCGACCGGGAAGCCCTGCGTGAAACCATGCGGGACAAGCCTTTCTCGAGGGTCGTCATCCCCGGCGGAGAAGCTTGTCTTAAAACTTGGGCGCAGGAGCGCCGCGTCCAGCGGCCGAAGCGGAGCAGGATGCGGATTTTTGTCGCCCCGCCGAACATCCCGAGCCTTATCCCCATTGTCTCGTCGGATGCACGAACCATGAAGGGGATTGGCCATGACAGCCAAGAAGGCAGAGGACGACCTCGTCGATGTGGGCTCGGAATATTCCTTTCCGGCCAGTGATCCACCATCCTATATGGGCGGCACCCTGGTCACGGGCGCTCCCGCCCATGACGGATCGCCGCCGCGCGAGCCGGTCAGTCATGAGCTGATTGCGCCCGAGGAGGCGACGCCGGCCGGGGATGCACCTCAGGGCACCGATCCGGCGCGGGTCGGCAAGGCTCCGCCCCAGCAGGGCTCGGGCGGCAACAACCCGTAGGGGGAGCCCGGCGCTCAGTCCTGGGACTGCAGATAGGGCTCCACCGTGCCCTTGAGCTTGATCGTCATGGGGTTGCCGAACCGGTCCTTGGCATTGCCGGCGACCACGCGGACCCAGCCTTCGCTGACGCAATACTCGTCCACGTTGGTCTTCTCGGCCCCGTTGAAGCGGATGCCTACGCCCTTGGCCAGCAGCTCCTCGTTGTAATAGGGGCTGTTGGGATTGGTGGACAGGCGGTCGGGAAGCGCATCGGCCATCGGCAGGTTTCTCCATCGAGAGTTCAGATGGGCGGCAACCTACCCGCTCATGGCGCCGATGCCAATTCCGTCCGCCGCCGCCCGTGACATTGTTCGCCCACGCCCTAAATCCCTGCTTCCGTTTCGCGCAAGAACGAGAGCTGACGGGGCCCAATCGAGCCAGGGAGGGCGGAATGGCGGCCGACACGGAAGGGATCCACACCGATTTCGAGGACGGCATGAGCTATGGGGATTATCTCCAGCTCGACACCCTTCTCGCCGCCCAGAAGCCCCTGACGGGCGAGCATGACGAGCTTCTCTTCATCACCATCCACCAGGTGATGGAATTGTGGCTCAAGCTCCTCAACCGCGAGCTCGACACCGCCCTTTCCCATCTTCGCGCCGACGAGTTGCAGCCCGCCTTCAAGTGCACGGCGCGCATCAACCGGATCCAGGAGCAGCTGATCCAGGCCTGGACGGTGCTCTCCACCATGACGCCATCGGATTACCTGAGCTTCCGCCCGGCGCTCGGAAAGGCCTCCGGCTTCCAGTCCTGGCAATACCGCCTTGTCGAGTTCAAGCTCGGCGCCAAGGATGCGCTGAAGATGGCGCCGCATCGTCACCGCAGCGATCTCGCGGCCCAGCTCGAGGCCGCCTACCAGGCGCCGAGCCTCTATGACGAAGCTCTGCGGATCCTGGCGCGTCGCGGCTATCCCGTGCCCAAAGAAGTCCTCACCCGCGACGTGACGCAGCCCTATGTCGCTCATCCCGGTGTGGAAGCCGTGTGGGAGGATATCTACCGCCACTCGAACGAGCATTTCGATCTCTACGAACTCGCGGAGGAACTGGTCGATCTGGAGGACGCCTTCCAGCAATGGCGTTTCCGTCACATGAAGACGGTGGAGCGCATCATCGGCATGCGGCGCGGCACCGGCGGCAGCACCGGAGTCACCTATCTGCGCAAGGCGCTGGAGCGCTCCTTCTTTCCGGAGCTGTGGTCCGTGCGCGGGCGTCTCTGACATCGAGGCGCCGCCATGCTCGACCTACGCCCGCATTTCTCCCGCTTCCTCGACAGCCAACCGGAGCGCCTGCATTTCGCAGCCCACAGCCACCATCCCTGGCCCGACGTGACGCGCGAGGCGCATCTCAAGGCCTGGGACGATGCGGCGCGTCTCATCGACGACAAATGGGAGCACGTGCTTGGCCCCGTCTTCGAGGAGTTTCGCGCGCATGTGGCCGAGGAGCTGAACCTTCCCGATCCCGCCGCCATCGCAGTGGCGCCGAACACGCACGAATTCCTCAAGCGCATCCTGTCCTGCTTTCCGGGCGACGCGCCTGTCCGCATCCTTACCTCCGACAGCGAGTTCCATTCCTTCAGCCGCCAGATCGCGCGGCTCGAAGAGGAAGGCGCCGTCAGCGTGATGCGCGTGCCGACGGAGCCCTTCGCGAGCTTCGAGGACCGCTTCGCCGCAGCGGCGCGCGAAAAGGAATTCGATCTCGTCTTCGTCAGCCAGGTCTTCTTCAATTCGGGCTTCGCGGCAGATGTGCGCCGGCTCGTGGACGCGGCGGGCGAGCGCGCGATGGTGGTGATCGACGGCTATCACGGCTTCATGGCGCGCCCGACCGATCTCGGCGATGTGGCCGAACGCGCCTTCTACATCGCAGGCGGATACAAATACGCCATGGCGGGCGAAGGCGCATGCTTCATGCATTGCCCGCCGGGCTGGGGACTACGCCCGCGGGACACGGGCTGGTACGCCGCCTTCGGCCATCTGGCCCATGCGCAGGAAGGCCGGGTCGGCTACAGCAGCGACGGCTGGCGCTTCATGGGCGCGACCTTCGACCCGTCGGGTCTTTATCGCTTCAACGCCGTGATGCGATGGCTGCGGCAGGAGGGCCTCGCGCCCGCGATCATTCACGCGCATGCGAAAGCGCTGCAGGAGACTTTCCTGCAGCGGGCGCCCGATTGCGCCCTGTTGTCCCAAGCCCGTCTCGTGGTGCCGCGGGACGATCTGCGGCGCGGCAATTTTCTCACCTTCGAGACGCCGAAGGCGCAAGCCATCCATCGCGCCCTGCAGGACCAGCACGTGGTCACGGATGTGCGCGGCGATCGCCTGCGCCTCGGCTTCGGGATCTACCAGACCCAGGAGGAAGTGGAGGAGCTGCTCCGGCGGCTCGACGAAGCAGCGCCGTTGGCCTGAGCTGCTCTCACAGCCCTACCGTCTGCATGCCGGCCGCCGCATAGCGCGTGCCGGCAGCCGCGCCCGGCGGGATGATGCGGTCGATGCGCGCCAGATCCTCCGCCGTCAGGGTGACGTCGAGCGCCCCGACGTTCTCCTCCAGGTACTTGCGGCGCTTCGTGCCGGGGATCGGCACGATATCGTTGCCCTGAGCCAGCACCCAGGCAAGCGCGAGCTGCGCAGGCGTGCATCCCTTTTCCTTCGCGATCGTCTCGACCTCACGCACGAGATCGAGGTTCTTCTGGAAGTTCTCGCCCTGGAAGCGCGGCGCCGAGCGGCGGAAATCGTCGGGGGCGAGATCGTCGATGCTCTTGATCTGTCCCGTGAGGAAGCCGCGCCCAAGCGGCGAATAGGGCACGAAGCCGATGCCGAGCTCGCGCACCGTATCGAGGATCTCGTCCTCCGGATCGCGGCTCCAGAGGGAATACTCCGTCTGCAGCGCCGTGATGGGATGCACCGCGTGCGCGCGGCGGATGGTCTGCGGCGCGGCTTCGGACAGCCCGAGGTAGCGCACCTTGCCTTGTTTCACGAGATCGGCCATGGCGCCGACCGTGTCCTCGATCGGCGTGTCGGGATCGACGCGGTGCTGGTAATAGAGATCGATCACGTCGACCTTCAGCCGCCGCAGGCTCGCGTCGCAGGCCTGGCGCACATAATCGGGCTTGCCGCTGATCCCGAGGCGCTCGCCGTTCGGGCCGCGCACATTGCCGAACTTGGTGGCGAGCACCACCTTGTCGCGGCGATCCCTGATCGCACGGCCGACGAGTTCCTCGTTGCGGCCGACGCCGTACATGTCGGCCGTATCCAGGAAGGTCACGCCGAGGTCGATGGCCCGGTGGATCGTGGCGATGGACTCATCCTCGTCGCCGCCGCCGTAGAATTCCGACATGCCCATGCAGCCGAGGCCGATGGCGGAAACCTTCAATTGTCCAAGCTGACGTGTCTGCATGTGAGTTCTCCGGATGAGAGCCTGATCGTTTCGCGCGCTCGAAGGGCCCGCAGCCCCGATGAGCTAGGGCCGCCAGCCGCGGTGTCGAGAGTCACGGTGCAGGAGGCTGAACCGGCCGGCTCTCAAGCGGCCTGCCCGGCGCACCAGCCGGACGACCACGCCCATTGGAAATTGTAGCCGCCGAGCCATCCGGTCACGTCCACCACCTCGCCGATCATGTAGAGGCCGGGGACGGACTTCACTTCCATCGTCCGGGAATCGAGTTCGCGCGTATCGACGCCGCCGAGGGTCACCTCGGCCGTGCGGTAGCCTTCCGAGCCCGCGGGCTTGAAGCGCCACCGGTTCACCGCCTCCTCGATGCGCCGCAGGGACTTGTCCGAGCAATCGGCGAGGTTCGCCGGCCCCTTCTCCGTCTCGGCGACGAGCTGCGCGAGGCGCTTCGGCAGAAATTCGGCCAGCGCCGTCTGAAGCGCCTGCCGCCCGTTGCGCGAGCGCGCGGCGCGCAGCTCCTCGAACAGGTTCACCCCCGGCAGCATCGACACGACGATCTCCGCGCCCTCGCGCCAATAGGACGAGATCTGCAGGATCGCGGGGCCGCTCAGGCCCCGATGGGTGAAGAGCATCGCCTCGGCGAATTTCGTCTTGCCGCAGGCGACCACCGCATCGACGGAGACGCCCGCGAGCGGCGAGAGCCGCTCCAGCATCGAGGGCTCCAGGGTGAGCGGAACGAGCGCCGGACGCGGCTCGACGACGTTCACGCCGAACTGGCGGGCGAGATCATAGCCGAAGCCGGTGGCGCCCATCTTCGGGATCGACTTGCCGCCCGTCGCCACCACCAGGGAGCGGCATCGCACGGCGCCGTGCGAGAGCTGGAGGTGAAAGCCGTCGCCGATCCTTTCCACCTGCGTCACGGAAGTTTTCAGGCGCAGCTCGACTCCCGCCTGCTTCATCTCGGTGAGGAGAAGATCCACGATCTGCCGCGAGGAGCCGTCGCAGAACAGCTGGCCGAGCGTCTTCTCGTGATAGGCGATGCCGTAGCGCTCCACGAGCGCGATGAAATCGGCCTGGGTGTAGCGGCGCAGGGCCGAGATGCAGAAGCTCGGATTCTGCGAGATGTAATTGGCGGGCGCCGCACGGAGATTGGTGAAGTTGCACCGCCCTCCCCCGGAGATGCGGATCTTCTCGCCGGGCTTGGCCGCATGGTCGAGGATCAGCACCGAGCGGCCGCGCTTTCCCGCCTCGGCAGCGCACATCATCCCGGCTGCGCCCGCGCCGACCACCACGACATCGAAGAGTTCCAAGAGGCGTGTTCCCGAGAGGTTTTCACAAGAGACGGCAGGCGTCGGCCGTTGGTACTCACCGGAGCCGTCATGCGCAAGCGGGAGTGCACCGCTCCCCAGCCCGCCCGTCATCACCGGCCTTGTGCCGGTGATCCCGATTGTTCAGAGCGCAGGGCCCTTCTCAATCGGGATGGCCGGGACAAGCCCGGCCATGACAGGAGGGAATCATCTCAGCGCCGACGGAATTGGGATTGCCCGGCGGGCGTGTTAAAGCCGTGGCTCCGCAACGGCGCCCCGGACATTGCATGCCTCCCCTTGCCGAATACGGCGCCCTCTTCGCCGCCGCGTTTCTCTCGGCCACGATCTTTCCGTTCCAATCGGAAATCGTGCTCTTCGGCATGCTGGTGAGCGAGCACTCCACCTGGTGGCTCCTCGTCCTCGTCGCGAGCGTCGGCAACATCCTGGGTTCCGTGGTGAACTGGTACCTCGGGCGCTTCTTCAGCCGGTTCGAGAAGCGCCGCTGGTTCCCGGTCAAGCGCGAGCAGATGGCGAAGGCGGAGGGCTGGTACCATCGCTATGGCCGCTGGACCCTGCTGCTCAGCTGGGCGCCGGTCATCGGCGACCCGCTCACCATCGTGGCAGGCGTGCTGCGCGAGCCGCTGCTCCCCTTCATCCTGCTCGTGGCAATCGCCAAGACGGGCCGGTACCTCGCGGTCGCCGCCCTGAGCCTGGGCTTCCTCTGAGGAGCCTACGGCCCCTGCAGGCTCAGCCAGATCTCCTCCAGCATGGCGGGCCCGAGCACGGCGCCGGACGACGTGCGGATCACCGCCTGCATGCCGGCCGGAGCCTCGTTGGTCATGGCCCAATGGACCGCTTCGCGGAGATTGTCGAACTCGGTCACGTCGCTCGGGTCGCGGGGGGCGGCCCCTTTGGGCACCGTGATCGGCTCGTATTGGAGGTGAGCGGGGGCATCCCAGTCGGCCTTCGGAACCATGGCGTCGTCCTGCCCATATGCGGTGGCGTCGACAGAAACAACGCGGCCCCGGACCGCCGGTTCAGCTTGAAACCCTTGCATTTCAAGCCTGGCAGCGCCGCCGCAGTCCGAAAATGCCGTTCCGGCATGCGCTCTGCGCCTAAAGGCGACACCGAAAGCGCTTGCAACGGGCGCGTTTTCGGCCGAACAAGACGGGCTGAGAATTGTGAAGACCGGGAAATTCAATGCCAGCCTATCGCTCTCGTACCACCACCCACGGCCGCAACATGGCGGGCGCTCGCGGCCTCTGGCGGGCCACGGGCATGAAGGATTCCGACTTCGGCAAGCCGATCATCGCCGTGGTCAACTCCTTCACCCAGTTCGTACCGGGCCATGTCCACCTCAAGGACCTGGGCCAGCTGGTCGCGCGGGAGATCGAGAAGGCGGGCGGAGTCGCCAAGGAATTCAACACCATCGCGGTGGATGACGGCATCGCCATGGGCCATGACGGCATGCTCTATTCCCTGCCCTCGCGGGAGCTGATCGCCGATTCCGTGGAATACATGGTCAACGCCCATTGCGCGGACGCCATGGTCTGCATCTCCAACTGTGACAAGATCACCCCCGGCATGCTGATGGCGGCCCTGCGCCTCAACATCCCCGTGGTCTTCGTCTCCGGCGGCCCGATGGAGGCCGGCAAGGTCCAGCTGCATGGGGTGACCAAGAAGCTCGACCTCATCGACGCCATGGTCGCCGCCGCCGACGAAAACGTGGCGGAAGCGGACATTCAGGTCATCGAACGTTCGGCCTGCCCCACCTGCGGCTCGTGCTCGGGCATGTTCACCGCCAATTCCATGAATTGCCTCACCGAGGCGCTGGGCCTGTCGCTGCCGGGCAACGGCTCGACGCTGGCCACCCACGCCGACCGCCGCCGCCTCTTCGTGGAGGCGGGCCACCTGATCGTCGATCTCGCCCGCCGCTATTACGAGCAGAACGACGAGAGCGTGCTGCCGCGGTCGATTGCGAGCTTCGCCGCCTTCGAGAACGCCATGACCCTCGACATCGCCATGGGCGGCTCGAGCAACACGGTGCTCCACCTCCTGGCCGCCGCCTATGAGGCCGAGGTGAACTTCACCATGAACGACATCGACCGCCTGTCGCGCCGCGTGCCGGTGCTCTGCAA
>Ga0180217_1000357_pt1 | contig 78574 bp, 82 predicted proteins | sample eDN3rd37CBELigOP_FD_128521 | JGI IMG/M metagenome (GOLD analysis project Ga0180217, IMG submission 128521) | Enriched Organic Plus compost microbial communities from Emeryville, California, USA - eDNA 3rd pass 37_C BE-Lig OP (version 2) (version 2) ...
GACCTTGCGGGCGGTGGTGGTCATGCGCTGGGCGTCGCGGTGGGTGCGGCCGGTGTGGATCCGCAGCCAGGCGGCCATGTTCACCGACCCGTCCCCGTCCCACAGCTCGGCGGCGTCGAACTCCCCGACCGCGGCGCTGATCTTCGCGGCGAGCCGGTCCTGCACGAACACCGCCCGAGCCAGATCCCGTTCGTCCGCGTGGATCTGCAGGCCCTCCACCACCTCAGCCAGCAGATCCAAGGTCATGCCCCCATCCTGACGACAGGGTGTGACAGCCGTCGCAGGCCGTGGCTCACAGGACGCTGGGAGTCAGGCATCATTGCCCGATGGGCGGACCAGCAGTGTGGGTGTACAAGACCAACATCAGGACGGTTGGCGTCGACGGCGACTGGCGCAACTTCTTCGCCTCTGGGCGGCGGCGCACCTGGGGCGGTGAGGACACGATGGGCCCCCACAACCTGGCGGCGATGCGGCAGATGGCTGTCGGTGATCTCGTGATCGCCTGGCAGAGCGACCGCCGCCATGCGGTGGGCCTCCTGCGCTTCGAGGGTCTGCGGCGCCGTGACGGCGTGCAGAGGATGCTGTTCACCCCGCTCGAGCAGTTCGACCCTCCCGTTCCGATCCTCGACATGCGCTCGACGGTCAAGGGCCTCGACCGGGTGCAGGCGTTCAAGCGCGGTGTGCGTCGTACCCTCTACGCCACCTCCCCGGAGGAAGGTCAGCTGTTGCTCGAGGTGTGCGGCGTTCGTCGTGCGAGCACCGCAACGGGTCGTGGTCCTGTCACGACCACCCCGGCGCAAGGTGCGGCCGTCGGTGCAGGGTTCGGCGCCGCTGAGCAGAACATGCTGGTCGAGACCGCCGCCGTCAACGCGGTTCGGGCGCACCTGCGTGGCTGGAAGATCACGAGCCGAGAACGAGACGGGATCGGCTTCGATCTCGAGTGCACCCGGGGACGAAAGGTCCGACACGTCGAGGTGAAGGGCGTGCGGGGCACGAAGCCGGAGTTCATCCTCACCGAAGGGGAACGGCGCCGTGCGGAGACTGATCCGGACTTCGAGCTCATCGTCGTCACCGACGCGCTCCGTGCCCCGAAGCTGCACCACTTCCCGGGAGCGTCGATCCTCGAGCGCAGCACGCTCACCCCGATCTCGTGGCGGGTGAAGCCTCAACGCTGACCGCCTCGAGCCTGCGCACGGAACCCACGGTCCCGACCGCATTCCCACGGGCGCGGTCACAGCGCTCCGGTACCGACATGCGACGGGGGGAGTCCCCGTGCTCGCCGAAGCAGCGGAGGTCATCGTGGGCGGGACCGCACATGCTGGGGAAGAGGACGTGCCGTTCGCGCCGTCGGGAGACGGGGACACCGCCGTCACCCCCGGGAGGGCGTCGTGGTGGAGGCGGCCGGTGCCGGCGGTCGCCGTGCTCGCCGCGGTCGTCGTCGCGGCGGTCGTCGTCACGGCGCTCGCCGTGAACCTCGCGTCGACGACCTCCGACCTCGACGCGCTGACCGAACAGCTCGCAGACACCGAGGCCGCGCTCGACGGGGCCCGGCAGGACCGGGATGACCTCGAGGGCGACCTCGAGGCCCTCCGGAAGGATCTCGAAGAGGAACGGGAGCGTGCGGACACCGCTGAGGAGCGGGCCGTGGAGACGGCCGCGGCGGAGCTGGCCGACGAGCGGGCGGCGCTGGACGCGCGGGCGGCGGAGCTCGACGCGAAGGAGGCGGACGTCGTCACCCGGGAGCAGCAGCTCGATGCGCTGGTGAACGGGCTGCGGGCCTCGGAGTTCGGCGACGGGGTGCATCAGGTCGGCCGGGACATCCAGCCCGGCAGGTACCACACCGAGGGCAGCGGGCGGACCTGCTACTACGCGCTGCTCGGCCCGGACGGACGGGACATCCTCGACAACAACCTCGTCGAGGGCCCCGCCACCGTCGTCATCGACTCGCCCTACTTCGAGTCGAGCCGGTGCGGCACCTGGACCAAGGTCGGCTGACCGGACGCCGACGCCCACCACGAGGCGACCGACGGTCCCGCGGACCGCGCGCGGCCGGCCCGGCGCCGCGTCAGGCGGGGCGGGGGAGGCGGTAGAGCACGTGGCGGCGGAGGCGGTGGCCCTCGGGGAGGCCGGGGTGGTCGAAGTCCTCGCCCGGGTCGCGGGTCATGCCGAGGCGGCGCATCACGGCCTGGGACCGCTCGTTGACCACCGCGGTGAACGAGACGATCTCCTCGAGCCCCACCCGGGCGAACCCGTCGGCGACCGCGGCGCGAGCCGCCTCGGTGGCGTAGCCCCTGCCCCAGTGCGCCCGGGCCAGCCGCCAGCCCACCTCGACCGCCGGCGTGAAGTGGGCCTCGAAGGTGGCCGGCCACAGGCCGACGTACCCGGCGAAGTCACCGCTCTCGGCCACCTCGACGGCCCAGAGCCCCCAGCCGGCCTCGTCGAGGTGCGCCTCCACCCGATCCACGAAGGCGTCGCTCTCCGCCCGCGACAGGGTGGCCGGGTAGTGCTCCATGACCACCGGGTCCGCGTTCAGCGCTGCGAACGGATCACGGTCCTCGTCCCGCCAGCGCCGCAGCACCAGCCGCTCCGTCCGCAGCCCGAGCTCCCCCACGCCGCGATCATGCGACACCCGGCTCGGGTCCGCACGTGAGAACCAGAACCTGGCTACTCCCAGCGGAACCAGCGAGCGGCGGCGGCCGGCGCGGCGATCGCCCACGCCACCAGCACGACCCACGCCCGGCCGGGCACGGCGAGCCCGGCGGTCACCGAGCCCCGCACCGCGTCGGCCAGCGCGGTGCTCGGGAGCGCCTTGCTCCCGGCCTGCACCGCGCCGGGGAGCTCGTCGAGCGGCACGACCATGCCCGACAGGAGCAGCAGGACCAGGTAGAGCCCGTTGGCGGCGGCGAGGACGACGAGCGCCTTGAGCGTGCCCGCCATGATCAGCCCGAGGCCCCCGCAGGCCACTGTGCCGAGCACGACGGCCACGAGGAACCCGACGTCCACCGCCGGCTCCCACCCGAAGGCCAGGGCCAGCAGCCAGAGGACGCCGATCTGGACGACCTCCACGACGAGGACCGACAGCACCTTGGCGGCGACGAGCCGGGGACGGCCGAGCGGCGTGGCGCCCAGGCGCTTCAGCACGCCGTAGTCGCGGTCGAACCCGGTCGAGATGGCGAGGTTCACCATCGCCGTGGACAAGACGGCGAGGGCGATGACACCCGGGGCGAGGAAGTCGATCGGCTCGCCGTCGATCGGCAGCACGTCGACGTTGGCGAAGAACGCCAGCAGCATCACCGGGATGCCCATCGTGAGCAGCAGCGACTCCCCGTTGCGGGCCAGGAGGGCCAGCTCGAGGCGCAGCTGCGCGGCGAGCGCCCTCATGCGCCCCGCCGGCGTCGTCGACCCCGCCGCCCCGCGCCGTCGTCCGGCGCGGCGGCGGGCGGCTCGCTGACGAGGCGCAGGAACACGTCCTCCAAGCGCTGGCGACCGGCGCGCAGGTCGGCCAGCGGGAGGTCCTCGTCGGCCAGCCATGCGGTCAGCCGGGCCAGGAGCACCGGGGTGCTCGCGGCGTCGACCACGTACTCACCGGGCCGGTCCTCCCGGACGGGGGCGTCGAGGTGAGCGGCGAGGTCCGCCACCCGCAGGCCGGGCGGGGCGGCGAAGCGGACCTCGGCGGCGGCGCCAGCCCGCATGAGCTCCTCCGGGGTCCCGGCCGCCACCACGTGGCCGTGGTCGAGGATCACGACGTGATCGGCGAGGCGCTCCACCTCGTCGAGGTCGTGGGTGGTCAGCACCACGGTCACGCCGTCGTCGCGCAGCCCGGCGACGACGTCGCGGATGGCCTGCCGGCCCTGCGGGTCCACGCCGGAGCCGGGCTCGTCGAGGAAGGCCACCTGCGGCCGACCCACGAGGGCGAGCGCGAGGGCCAGGCGGCGCTGCTCGCCGCCGGAGAGCTGTCGCCAGGTCCGCCGCTCCTTGCCCGTCAGGCCGACCCGCTCGAGCAGGGCGCCCGGGTCGAGGGGCTGCGGGTAGAGGGCGGCCGCGTGGCGCAGGGCCTCGCCGGCCCGCACGCCCGGTCCGACGCCGCCGGCCTGGAGCATCACGCCCACCCGCTCCGTCAGCGCGCGGTGGTCGGCCATCGGGTCGAGCCCGAGGACCCGCACGCGGCCGCTCGTCGGGCGCCGGTAGCCCTCGAGCGTCTCGACCGTCGTCGTCTTGCCGGCGCCGTTCGGGCCGAGCACGGCGGTGATGCGCCCGGCCTCGGCGGTGAACGAGGCGCCGTCGACCGCCACCACGTCGCCGTAGCGCACGGTGAGCTCCTCGACCTCCACGGCAGCCATCGCCGCCGACGCTACCGACCGCGGTCGTCGCCGGGCCGACTCGGCGGTCCGGGCCGGCCTCGGGCCCGGGCGCCACCTGGTGGGCAACGGCTTCGGGCACCCCGGGGCGGCGCCGCTACCGTGCTGCCATGCTCGACATCCGCCGCCTCCGCACCGACCCCGATGCTGTGCGCGCCGGCCTGTCCCGGCGCGGCGGGGACGCCGTGGCCCACGTGGACCGCATCGTCGAGCTCGACGCCGAGGTGCGGGCCGCCGTCGCGCAGCGCGACGAGCTGCGGGCCAAGGTGAAGTCGCTGTCGAAGCAGGTGGGCCGCCTCCGAGGGCAGGGCGACACCGAGGGCGCCGAGGCCCTGATGGCCGAGAGCCGGGCCCTCGGGGACGAGGAGCGCGCGCTCGACGCGAAGGTGGCCGAGCTGGAGGCCGAGGTGCGGGACCTGCTCCTGCGCACCCCGAACCTGCCCGCCGACGACTGCCCGGACGGGGGCGGGGAGGCCGACAACGTCGTCCTGCGGGTCGAGGGCTACGACGAGGGCGCCTACGGCGAGCACCAGCGGGTGCCGCACTGGGACATCGGCACCGAGCTCGGGATCCTCGACGGGGAGCGGGCGGCGAAGATCAGCGGGTCGATGTTCGTCATGTACCGCGGCTGGGGGGCCCGGCTCCTGCGGGCCATGGTGCAGCTGAGCCTCGACCGCAACGCCGACGCGTACGAGGAGATCCGACCGCCCACCATCGTGCGGACCGACACGATGATCTCCACGGGCCACCTCCCGAAGTTCGAGGAGGACGCCTACCACATGGAGCGCGACGACCTCTGGGCCATCCCGACGGCCGAGGTGCCGCTCACGTCGCTGCACCGCGACGAGATCCTCGCCGAGGCCGACCTGCCGCTGCGCTACACCGCCTACACGTCGTGCTTCCGCCGGGAGGCGGGTGCTGCCGGGCGGGACACGCGCGGCCTGCTGCGGGCCCACGAGTTCGACAAGGTCGAGCTGCTCGCCGTCGCGGCCAGCGCCGAGCAGGCCATCGCCTGCCAGGAGGACGTGCTCGCCCGCAGCGAGGCGCTCCTGCGCGAGCTCGGCCTCGCCTACCGGGTCGTCGACCTCTGCGCCGGCGACCTCGGGAGCTCGGCCGCCCGGACCTGGGACATCGAGGCCTACGCACCCGGTTGCGACATGTGGCTCGAGGTGTCGTCGGTGTCGTGGTTCGCGGACTACCAGGCCCGCCGGGCCAACATCCGGTACCGGCCCACCGAGGGCAAGGGCACCGAGGTCTGCCACACGGTGAACGGGTCGGCCATGGGCTGGCCCCGCACCGTGGCGGCCTACCTCGAGACGCACCGCCAGCCCGACGGCAGCGTCGCCGTCGTGCCTGCGCTCCAGCCGTACCTCGGCGGCGCCACCGCGATCACCCGCCGCTGACCGGCGCGCCCTGCCGCACCGGTCCCGGTCAGGTGGGCGGGATCGCTCGAGGCGTGGGAAACTTCGTCCCGATATCGGTCGGTCCGTCCCGTTCGCGCACGCCTCGGGTGTGACCGACGCCAACCGCGGTCGGTACGGTCCTCGTTACCCCCTGGTAACCGCCGCCCCCCAGCGGACCACCGGCCGGATGCCGCCCGGCCCTACGGAGGATCAACCCGTGCAGAAGCTCTGGGCCACGATGGCCGTCACCCTCGGCAAGCGCGCCGCCCTCGTGGGCATCGTCGTCTTCGTCGTCACCGCCGTCCTCGCGGTCGGCGCCTCGCGCCTCGAGTTCGCGACCGGTCAGGACAGCTACCTGAACGAGGGCTCGGAGGTCTACGAGGACAACGTCGAGTACCAGGACCTCTTCGGCGGCCAGGCGCAGCTGACCCTCTTCACGATGGACGAGGGCAAGACGATCGTCGACCTCTTCACGCCGGCGAACCTCGCGGCGTGGGAGGAGATCGAGGAGCGGCTCCTCGCCGAGCCCGGCATCCTCAGCGTGATCACGCCGAAGGCGGCGCTCGAGTTCACGCAGCGCATGGTCACGATGACCCCCGAGGGGGAGGTCACCGACGACCCGACGCAGAGCGTGGCCGGCATGGCCCTGCTCGGGGCCCGCGAGCGGGAGCCCGACGAGGCGGCGAAGCAGATCCGCCTCGAGGACGCCGCCACCACGCTCACCCGCCTCAACGAGGTGCCGGTCGAGGAGCGGACCTTCGACAACCCGGCGTGGATCCAGTTCCTCCTCACCGACAACCGCGGGGAGATCCGCAAGGCGCTGCGCCCGTTCTTCCCCGACGAGCGCCACGCCCAGCTCGCCGTCCGCCTGACGGGCAACGCCGACCTCGAGGAGGAGGGCAAGGCCAGCGAGATCGTCAACGAGGTCGTCGGCAGCTACGAGTACGAGAACGCGACGCAGGTCACGACCGGCGCGGCGACGCTGCTCAAGGAGCTGAACGACTACCTGCGGGGCGGCTTCCTGACCCTCGGCGGGGTGGCGGTCGTGCTGATGCTCGCCATCCTCCTGCTCACCTTCAAGGTGCGCTGGCGGCTCCTGCCGCTCGCCGTCGTCCTCGTGGGCGTGATCTGGGCCTTCGGCCTGGCCGGCTGGATCGGGATCCCGCTGTCGATCGTGACGATCTCCGGCTTGCCCATCCTCCTCGGCATCGGCATCGACTTCGCCGTGCAGCTGCACAGCCGCGTGGAGGAGGAGGTGCAGCTCGACCGGGCACCGCACCCGATCCAGGAGACCACCACGAACCTCGGCCCGCCCCTCGTCATCGCGACGGTCGCTGCCGCGGTCTCGTTCCTCGCCCTGCTCCTGGCCGAGGTGCCGATGATCCGGTCCTTCGGCGTGCTGCTCGCGATGGGCATCGTGATCGTGGTCGTCGCCGACATCGTCCTGTCGGTCGCCATCCTCGGCAACCGCGAGTACCGCTCGCCCACCCCGCCGCGCGACTACACCCGTGACGCGGTGGCGGCCGGCGTCGTGAAGCTCGGGGGCCTGCCCAAGGCCGCGGTGCCGGTGCTGCTCGTGGCCTCGGTCGCCGTGTTCGCCGGCGGCGCGATCGTCGAGCCGAAGCTCGACATCCAGACCGACCCCGAGGAGTGGGTCGACCAGGACCTGCAGGTGATCGCCGACATCGACCACCTCCGCGAGGAGGTCGGCTCGTCCTCGGAGCTCGGCATCTTCATCCAGTCCGACGACCCGTTCAGCGACGAGACGGTGGAGTTCGTCCACGAGTTCGCCACGAGCTCGCTGGCCGAGCACGACCTGCTGCTCAGCGCGTCGAGCATCGTCACCACGGTCAGCTTCCTCATCGAGATCCCGGACACCACGCCGCTGCCCCCGCGGGGCATCGACGTGGCCAACGCCTACGCGCTCGCGCCGGACGGGGTGAAGGCCTCGACGGTCGACGAGGAGACGGGCTCGCTCAACCTCATCTTCCGCACGGGCGCCGGCCCGCTCGAGGACCGCGCTGTCGTCGTGAACGCCATCCGCGACTCCGTGAACCCGCCGGAGGGCATCCGGGCCACCCCATCGGGCCTCGCCGTCGTCGGCGTCGGGCTCCTCGAGAACATCGAGGCCAACCGGACCGTCCTCAGCTACCTCGCCCTCGGTGCGGTGTTCGTGTTCCTGCTCGTCCGCCTGCGGGGCATCGTCCGGGCGCTGCTGTGCATGGTCCCGGTGCTGATGGGCGTCGGCGCCACGTCGCTGGTCGCCTACGCCGCCGGGTTCAAGCTGAGCCCGCTCACCGCGGTCGGCGGCCCGCTCGTGATCGCTGCCTGCGTGGAGTTCACGTCGCTCATCCTCACCCGGTACATGGAGGAGCGAGCCCGCGGGCTCGAGCCCCAGGAGGCGTCGGACCTCGCCGCCGCCCGCACCGGCCGGGCCTTCGCGACCTCGGCCCTCACGACCATCGTGGGCGTGGGCGTGCTCGTGGTGTCGCCCTTCCCGCTCCTGCGGGACTTCGGCCTCATCACCGGCGCGAACGTCGCCATCGCGCTGCTGTCGGCGCTGATCGTGCTCCCGCCGATCATGGTGTGGGCCGACCAGCGGGGCTGGGTCCACCGCGGCAGCCAGCCGGAGGCGGCCGCCGGCTGATCCTCCGAGGAGGTGGGGCAGACCGGACATGAGTAGCGTGTCGGACATGGCCCGCTCCTCCGAGGGCCGCACCCGCCTCGTGGTCGCGGATGACGACGAGCGGTTCCGGCGGATCCTGTGCTCCGTGCTCGCCACGGACGGCTACGACGTGGTCGCGGAGACCGGCGACCGCACCGAGGTGGCCGGTCTCGTGGCGGAGCACCAGCCCGACGTGGTCGTGCTCGACCTCGTGATGCAGGGCGTGTCGGACCTCTCCACGCTGCGCTCCGTCCAGGCGGCCCGACCCGGGCAGCCGGTCGTCGTGATCTCGAGCCTGTTCGATCCCCTCGTCGAGCAGGACGTCGTCGCGGCGGGTGCCCGCTACGTCGAGAAGGCGGAGGGCATCGACGTCCTCGAGCAGGCCGTCGACGCCCTCGCCGACACCCTCTCGATCTGAGCGGCGCCGCACCGAGCAGCGCGCGAGCATCGGCTCCGTGGACCTCGACGCCCTGCGCCGCGAGTACGAGTCCCGCCCCCTCGACGTGGCGGACGTCGATCCGGATCCGATCGTCCAGCTGCGGCGGTGGCTCGACGAGTGGATCGCCCACACCGCGCACGAGCCCACGGCGATGGTCCTCGCCACGGCCGACGCAGCCGGCGCGCCCTCGGCCCGCAACGTGCTCCTGCGGCGGCTCGACGAGCGGGGACTCGTGTTCTTCACCAGCTACGAGAGCCGCAAGGCCCGGGACCTGGCGGCCAACCCGCAGGCCACGGCGCTGTTCAGCTGGGTGCCCGTCCTGCGCCAGGTCCACGTGTCCGGCACCGTCGAGCGCCTCGACCCGGCGGAGAGCGACGCCTACTGGGCCACCCGCCCGCGCGGCAGCCAGCTCGCGGCCTGGGCCTCCCGCCAGTCGGCGGTGCTCGGCAGCCGGGTGGAGCTCGAGGCGCGGGTGGCCGAGGTCGAGGCCCGCTTCGCCGGTGCCGACGTGCCCCGCCCGCCCCACTGGGGCGGCTTCCGCCTCCGGCCCCAGACGGTCGAGCTCTGGCAGGGACGGCCGAACCGGATGCACGACCGGCTCCGCTACCAGCCCTCGCTGACCGAGCCCGGCGCCTGGGAGATCGTCCGCCTCAACCCCTGAGGTCGCCGCGCTGGTCGGGGCCCGGGGTGACGGACGCGACGTGCCCATCCCGCAGGGCCGGCGGTACGGTCATCGCCGTGTCTGAGCACGAGCGCGAGCGCCTGCCGGTGCGGGTCATCGTCGCCTCCACCGTCATCGCCCTCCTCGCGGCGCTCGCCACCTACGTCGTCCTCGAGGGCGGCGACGACGGCGAGCAGGCCGGCGCCGACGACACCGTCGTGCTCGACCTCGACGGGAACGTGACCGTCGACAAGGACTCGGTCACCTTCCAGACCTACGAGGGGGAGGAGGTGGCGCTCGCGTCCCTGCGGGGCGGGCCCGTCCTCGTGAACTTCTTCGCCTCCACCTGCGCGCCGTGCATCGAGGAGATGCCGGCCCTGGAGGAGATCCACCAGGAGCTCGGCGACCAGGTCACCTTCCTCGGGCTCGCCGTCCAGGACCGCCCCGAGGACGCCCTGGACCTGGTCGAGCGCACCGGGGTCTCCTACCGCACGGCCCTCGACAAGCGCGGCGACGTCATCTACGCGCTCGGCGGGATCCTCCTGCCCACCACCGTGGTGCTCGACGCCGACGGGGAGATCGTCGGCTCGCACACCGGCGAGCTCACCGCCGACGAGATCCGGACGCTGCTCACCGAGAGCCTCGGGCTCGGGGCGTAGCCGTGATCGAGGCGCCGCTGGCGCTGGCCTTCGCCACGGGCATGGTGGCGACCGTGAACCCGTGCGGGTTCGCCATGCTCCCGGCCTACCTCAGCTACTTCCTGGGCTCCGACGACGCCCCCCGCTCCCTGCGGGCTGGGGTGGCCCAGTCGCTGCGGGTGGGCCTCGCCGTCTCCGCCGGGTTCCTCGCTGTCTTCGGCCTCGCCGGGCTCGCCTTCCACCACCTCTCGGCGCCCGTGTACCGGTGGGCCCCGTGGCTGACGATCCCCGTGGGCGTCGTCCTCGTCGTCCTCGGGGTGGCCATGCTCCGCGGGTTCGACCCGGTCGTCGCCCTGCCCAAGCTCCAGCGGGGTGGCAGGGACCGGACGGTCCGGTCCATGTTCGTCTTCGGGGTCAGCTACGCCATCGCGTCGCTGTCCTGCGCGCTGCCGCTGTTCCTCGGCATGGTGGCCGGGACGTTCCAGCGGGAGAACCTGCAGTCGAGCCTCGCCGCCTTCGCGGCCTACGGGCTCGGCATGTCGCTCGTCCTCGTGACGCTCACCGTCAGCCTCGGCCTGGCCCGCCAGGGGGTGCTGCGCACCCTGCGCCGGGTCATGCCCCGGATCGTCCAGGTGTCGGGCGCCCTCCTCGTCGTGGCCGGCGCGTACGTCGCCTACTACGGCTGGTACGAGCTGCGCCTCCAGCGGGACGGCCCGGGCCAGCGCTCCCGGGTCGTCGAGCGGGTCACCGGGTGGTCCGACGACGCCTACCGCTGGATCATCGACTTCGGCCCGACTCGCCTCGGGCTCCTCCTCGCCCTGCTCCTGGCCGGGGTCCTCACGGCGGCGCTGGCCACCGAGCCCACCCGTCGGAAGTAGGTCCCCGGGCGCGGACCGGCCCCGCCCGGGGGCGGGGCCGGTGACCGACGACCGGGGGGGTGCGGTCGGCGGTGGGACCGTCGGGCAGGCCGAGGCTCGGTCGTCGCTCGCCGCGCACCCGGGGGGCCGTGCGCGAAGGGCTGCCGTCACCTCGGACCACCGCATCGACGGTGTCCTCGGCCCGGGGCGGTGGGCCCGCCCCGGGCGTGATCGGTGCGCCTGATCAGGCGCTCTTGTAGACGATCCGGTCCCGCAGGTGGACGGGGACGGGGATCTCGGGGAGCTGATCCTCGGGCCGGGGGACCTTGGGCGGCCGGCCGCGGCGCCGCTTGCTCTGCAGCACCTTGCCGTTCAGCAGGAGCTGCCCGCCCCAGACGCCCCACGGCTCGCGCCGCTCCAGGGCGCCCTCGAGGCACTCGGCCACGACGGGGCACTTCGCGCAGATCAGCTTGGCCTTCGCGATGTCCTGCAGCTCCTCGCTGAAGAACAGGCCGCTCATGGTCCCGGCCAGGTCGTTGCAGCGGGCCTCACTCCACCAGTCGCGGTCCTCGACCGCGAGGGCGCTCACCCCGGGTTGGTCGCTCTCCAGCTGTTCGTAGCGCTCGGGCAACATGCCCATCTCCAGTCTGTCGTTGCTCGTGTTCGTGTCTGACGTGTCTCGGTGGGGTCGTTCATCGCTCCGGCGAAGTGGAAGCGGAAAAGGCGAGAGGCCGCCGGGTGATCCCGGCGGCCTCTCGGAGGTCGATGCGCTCTCTTGGCGGGTCGTCGCCTAGGTCGAGCGCTCCGGGAGGAGCCGGGTCGGGCAGTTCTTGCGGTCGAGCACCACGAAGGTGGCCTTGGTGGCCGCAGCGCCCTCGGTCCAGGAGGTCATCCGGGAAGCCGGCACGGAGGCATGGATGGCCTGCGGGGCGTGCGGAGCCGGATGGGTGACGAGGGCGTGGCCGTAGCCTGCGTGCGCCACCGCCTCGACGCGGAGGCGCGCGGCACCGGCGAGGGCCGTGTGGCCTGCCATGGTGCGGAGCATCTCCATCGTCGGGGAACCCTCCTCGGGTGGGGTCGGCGCCGAGCCGGGCGGCTCGGGCTCTGGCATCGGACCACGGCGCCGCCAGGTGCGTCAACCGATTTGTTGCAGATGGGTTGCGGACTTCTCCGCGACCGTCCGCGGCCGCCTCGGCGGGGCGGCCGGAGGGCCCGGCGGGGCGGGGTAGCGTGCGCTCGATGCCGCCCGCTGCGCGCCCACCCTCGGACGAGCTCGTGCCCCGGCCCGACGTGGGCCGGATCTTCGAGGCCACCCGCCGGGTGCGCCTCGGTGACGTGAGCCCGGGCGGCCGTCTCCGGCTCGACGCGGCGGCCCGCTACCTGCAGGACCTGTCGGCCGACGACACCGCCGACTCGGGGCTGGAGGACGCCGAGGCCTGGGTGGTGCGTCGGACGGTCATCGAGGTGCGGACCTTCCCCCGCTACCAGGAGCCGCTCCGCCTGGCCACGTGGTGCTCCGGCATCGGCAGCCACTTCGCCGAGCGCCGGATCAGCATCCAGGGGGAGCGGGGCGGCGCGGTCGAGGCGGCGACGACATGGGTCCACATCGACTTCGACTCCGGCCGGCCGTCCCGGGTTCCCGGGAGCTTCGCGGGGCTGTACGGCGCGTCGACGGGGGGACGGAAGGCGAGCGCCCGGCTGAGCCACGCCGACCCGCCGGAGCATCCGGACCTCCGGGCGCCGTGGCCGCTGCGGTTCACGGACTTCGACGTGCTCGACCACGTGAACAACGCGGCCTACTGGGAGGCGGTGGAGGAGACGCTGGCCGACCACCGGGACCTGCGGGCCCCGCTGCGGGCCGTCGTGGAGCACCGCAGCGCCCTCGAGCGCGGCGCGGACGCGATCCGCACCGTGGTGCGCGAGGGCGATCGCCTCGCCGTGTGGCTCAGCGACGGCTCGACGGTCGCCGCGTCGGCGACCGTCGACGCGCTCCGCTGAGCGCGCTCGCTCAGTCAGTCAGGCGGTAGCGCAGCTCGCCGCGCTCGCGGCGGGCCTCGACCTCGCCGAGGGAGCGCAGGTGCTCGAGGTGGGCGTAGGTCTCGCTCTCGGCCATCTGCCCCCAGGAGCGGGGCCGGAACAGCCGCTTCGACAGGTCGCTGACCGTGGCCGTGCCGAGCTCCGCGGCCGCGTCCCGCAGCGTCTGGAGCCGCTCCTCGTGGTGGGCCTTGATCGCGTTGGCCCGCCCGGCGAGGTCCTCGAACGGGTGGCCGTGGGCGGGCAGCACGGTCCGCACGCCCTCGAGGGCGGCGACCTTGTCGAGCGAGGCGAAGAACGCGGTGAGCGAGTCCGTCTCCGTGCCGGCGTCGAGGCCGGAGATGTGGGGGGTGATCGTGGGCAGCACGTGGTCGCCGGAGAGCACGACGCCCTCGGCCGGGTCGTAGAGGCAGAGGTGGTCGGCGGTGTGGCCGGGCGTGTGGAGCGAGACCCACTCCCGGCCGGCCAGCCGCACGACCTCGGCCTCCTCGACGCGGCGGGTGGGGCTCGGCGTCCGCATGAACGGTCGCAGGGCCGCGCGCATGACCCGCATGCGGAGGCGGTGGCCGCGCGGCGGCCCGAAGGTCTCGCCATCGCGCCAGGGCACGGCGCGGCCCCAGCGGGAGGCGGGCACGGCCACGGGGTTGCCGTCGGCGTCGAGGTCCGTGTCGTCCTCGGTCGGGTCGAACCACGTGCGGAAGCGGCGGTGGCTGATCACCTCGGCGCCGTAGGAGTCCCGCAGGCGCCCCGCCCCGCCGAAGTGGTCGGGGTGGGAGTGGGTGACGATGACCGTGTGGACGTGGCGGGGCTTGAACCCGGCCCGCTTCAGCCGGTCGACGAGGGCGCGCCAGGAGCCCGGGCCGGGGAGCCCCGGATCGACCACCGCGACGCCCCGCTCGTCCTCGAGCAGGTAGCAGTTCACGTGCCCGAGGCCGGGCATCGCGATCGGGAGCTGTGAGCGGAGGATGCCGGGGGCGACCTCCGTGATCTCGGAGGTGGCGCGCTCCTGCTCCTGCTTGCGGGGCTTGGCGGCAGTTCCCGACATGCCCCGAACCTACTTGACCAGGCGGTCAAGCGGGCGGGGCGGCCTCCGCCGGGGGCGCGGCGGGCCCGTCGGGGGCCGGCGACGGCGCGGGGACGGGCACGTCACCCGAGGCCTTGAAGAGGTGCGCGCGGTACCACCGCAGCTCCTCGATCGACTCCCGGATGTCGTCGAGCGCCCGGTGCGCGGTGGCCTTCCGGGGCACCGCCTCCAGCACCCCCGGGTACCACCGGCGGGCCAGCTCCTTGATGCTCGACACGTCCACCGACCGGTAGTGGAGGTGGGCCTCGATGGCCGGCAGGTGCACGGCGAGGAAGCGCCGATCCGTCCCGATCGAGTTGCCGCACAGCGGCACGGTGCGGGGCTCGGGCACGTGGGCCTTGATGAACTCGAGCGTGGCGGCGCCGGCCTCCTCGAGGGAGATCGTGGACGCCTGGATGGCCGGCAGGAGCCCGCTCGTCGTGTGCATGTCGCGGACGACGTCGTCCATCAGCTCGAGGGCCGCCGCGGGCTGGTGCACGACGAGGTCCGGGCCCTCGGCCACCACGTTCAGCTCGTCGTCCGTGACGATCGTGGCGATCTCGACGATCACGTGGCGGGCCGGGTCGAGCCCGGTCATCTCGAGGTCCATCCACACCAGCACGGCCGGCACCCTACCGGCGGGGGTGTGACAGGCCCATCCCCCCGGGCTGCGGCGGTCGAGCCCCGGGGAGCGTCCCGTAGGGTGCCCACCCATGACGGAGCCGATCACCATCCCGGTCCGCCGCCTCGACCCCGACCTCCCGCTCCCCGCGCACGCCCGCCCGGGGGACGCCGGTCTCGACCTCGTCGCCCGCGAGGGAGCGGTCCTCGCCCCCGGCGGGGGTCGAGCCCTCGTGCCCACCGGGATCGCGCTCGCGCTGCCGGAGGGCTACGCGGGGTTCGTCCAGCCCCGCAGCGGCCTCGCCCTCCACCACGGCGTGACGGTGCTGAACAGCCCCGGGCTCATCGACAGCGGGTACCGGGACGAGCTGAAGGTCGTGCTCGTGAACACCGATCCGACCGAGGCGTTCACCATCGAGCGCGGCGACCGCATCGCCCAGCTCGTCGTGCAGGCCTTCGCCACCGTGACCTGGCAGGTGGTCGAGGAGCTGCCGGCGTCCGCCCGCGGCGGCGGGTTCGGCCACACCGGACGGCGGGCCCTGCCCGAGGTGCGCTGACCGGCCGTCGCCCTCCTCGGCGTCAGCCCTCGTCGGACACGGCCGCCCACAGGTGCACGGCGCCCGTGGCGGCGTCGACTTCGTGGCCGTCGGCCAGCCCGTCGTGCAGGCGGGGCGCGGCGGCCGGCGGCGGGGTGACCGCGAGCGACGCGTCGATCCGGCCGTCGCCCCACCACACCTCGACGGCCACGGTGGCGGTGCGGTCGTGGTCGACGGCGTCGAGGAGCGCGAAGAAGGCGTGACCGGCCGCGGCCTGGAGGCGGCTGCGGGTGTCGTCCGGCGCGCCGACCCGGCCGGCGACCACGCGGACCGTCCCGCGGACGAGCGACACGTGGTCGACGAGGGCCGGCACCTCGAGCCTGATGGTCCGTTCGTCGTCGCGCGCCTGGCCGGCCACAGCTGCACTCTCGCGCACCGGCGGCGCGCTCGCGGGCTGGGGTCAGGGCTCGCGCGTCACGTCGGCCGCGTCCTTGTCGTCGCGCAGCCCCAGGTAGCTCGGATGGCGGAGCCGACCATCGGTCGTCCACTCCCCGAAGGCGAGCTCGGCCACGAGGACCGGCTGCAGCCAGCGGGGCCCGCGGGCGAGCTCGGGCCGCGGCGGAGGCGGGTCGAACGGGCAGACGTCGGTCTCGAGGGGAGCGAAGACCCCCTCGAGCCGGGACAGCTCCGCGCTCGTGAACCCGGTGCCGACGCGCCCGGCGAAGCGCAGCGGCGAGCCGTCCCCCGGCGCGTCGTGGTAGCCGACGAGGAGCGCGCCGATCCGCCCCGCCCGGCCGCCCTCGCCGGGCACCCACCCACCGACGACCATCTCCTGGCGTCGACGCACCTTCACCTTCAGCCACGTCCGGACCCGCTTGCCCGGCTCGTACACGGAGTCCAGGCGCTTGGCCACGATCCCCTCGAGGCCCTGCGCGGTGGCGGCCTCGAGCAGGGCGTCGCCGTCGTCCACCTGCGGTGAGGTGCGCCAGGCGGGCGCGGGGTCGACGAGCCGCTCGAGGAGCGCCCGCCGCTCGCGGAGGGGCAGGCCCATGAGGTCGTGGTCGTCGAGGTGGAGGAGGTCGAACACGACGTAGGTGACCGGCACCTCGGCCGCTCGCGCCGCGACCTCGGCCGGGCGGGTCAGGTGCATGCGCTGCTGGAGGCGCCCGAAGCTCGGGTGACCCCGGTCATCGGTGGCGATGAGCTCGCCGTCGAGGATGGCCCGGCGCACGCCCAGGGCCGCGGGCAGGGCAGCCAGCTCCGGCCACGACGCGGTCACGTCGCGCTCGTTGTACGACTGGACCCGGACAGCCCCGTCCTCCACGAAGGCCAGGGCTCGCATCCCGTCCCACTTGACCTCGTAGGTCCAGGCGTCGCCGTGCGGGAGGTCGCCGCTCGTCGCCTTCATCGGGACCAGTGAGCGGGGGAGGGCGGCCACGGCGGGCAGGGTACGGCGACCGGCCGGAGCCCGTCGGCTCAGCGGCGGCGGCGGACGGCCACGAGCGCTGCCGCGACCGCGGCGGCGATCGCGGCACCGCCACCGACGACGGGGAGCGGGATGCCGTCCCCGCCGGGCGCCTCGCCCTCGGGGACGGGCGGTCGGCCGTCGTCGTGGACCGGGGTGCCCTCGGCCGGCGCAGGGTCCTCCAGCGGCTCCTCGGCGACGGTGAGGGTCATCGGCGGGATGCGGTCGGCGCGGCGTCCCGCGCCGAAGCGCTGCGAGCCCGGGTCGTCCCGGTCGACGTGCCACCACTCGGCCTGCACGTCGTCAGGCCCGAGGTCGACGAGCAGGTAGCCGTGCTCGCCGAGCTCGGCGTAGGCCAGCTCGTCGATGTCGCCCAGGATCGCCTGCACCGCGCCCGCCGGGACCGGGAGCCGGTCGGCGAGGGTCGTCGAGGACACGGCGGGCGTGACGAGCTCGATCATCGCGGGCCCGGCGTCGGTGCGGGCCGGCCCCTCCCACGCCCACGACGAGTGCACGTCGCCGGTGAGGACGATGACACCGCCCCGCTCCCCGATGGCCTCGACGACGCGATCCCGGGCGGCGGGGTAGCCGTCCCACTGGTCCGGGTTGAGCGCGGTGCCGTCCACGACCACGAACCCCTCCGCTCGGATGCGGTCGGCGACCAGGCCGGGCACGGACAGCTCCATCGGGTGGAAGACCACCTGGTTGGCGAGGAGCACCCACGGCGGCCGGTCCGGTCGGCGCAGCCGCTCGAGCAGCCAGGCCTCCTGCTCGGGGCCGAGGATGCTGCGGTCGTCCTGCCCGCCGGCCCGCACGGCGGCCAGCTCGTCCTCGGTCGGCGGCTCGTCGCGGTGGGAGCGGGCGTCGAGCACGAGGATCTCCGCGAGCTCGCCGATCTCGACCGCCCGCCACGGGGCGAGGCGGTCGCCGGCGGTGCGGCGGGTCCGTCCCGGAAGCCACTCCTCGCGTGCCCGCGCGGCCGCCGCGACCCGCTCGCGCCACGGCCCGTGCTCGGCGTCGTCGTGGGCCTCGGCGCCGTCCCGCCAGGCGTTGCCGGCCAGCTCGTGGTCGTCCCACACCGCGACCATCGGGTGGCGGGCGTGGAGCGCCTGGAGGTCCGGGTCCTCGCGGTGCTGGGCGTAGCGGCGCCGGTAGTCCTCCAGGCGCACGAGGGTGGACGGCGGGTCCTGGGCGCGAGCACCAGCGCCGCCGTCCTCGTAGATGTAGTCGCCGAGGTGGAGGACGAGGTCGACCTCCCGGTCGGCCAGCGCCCGGTAGACGGCGAAGCCGCCGTCGGCGTACCGCGCGCAGGAGACGCTCGCGACGCGGAGCCGCTCCACCGGCCCCGCGGGCAGGGTGCGGGTGCGGCCGATCGGTGACTCCACGCCGTCGGCGTCGCGGAACCGGTACCACCAGGTGCGGCCGGGCTCGAGCCCGGTGACCTCGACGGTGACGCAGCCATCCGCGTCCTCGGTCGCAGTGGTGTCGCCGCCGGCCCGCAGGTTGGTGAAGCCCTCGTCGGCCGCCAGCTCCCAGCGCAGGGGCGCCGGGCGGCCCGTCGGCTCGATCCGGGTCCAGAGGAGGACGCCGTCGTGCGTCGGGTCGAACGAGGCCACGCCCCACGCGAAGGGGCTGGTCGCCTGGCGAGGCGCACGGGCCGCCCCCCGGGGGAGGGCGGGGGCGACCAGGAGCGCGCCGCCGGCCTTCAGCACCTGTCGTCGGTCCGGGTCGAGCACCGGACGACGGTACCGCCGGCGTCCGCGGTCTCCGGGTCGGCCTCCCGAGGCCCTCCACCTCCGGCCGCAGTACCGTCTCCCCCATGGCGGGGTCAGGGGCGGTCTGGCCGGCGGGGCGGTCGGTTCAGGCGATGGTGGGCGGCGCGGTCGCCGTCGCGTACGTGGCGATGGCGTGGCTCGGCAGCGAGATCGGGTCCATCGGCACGCTGACGGTCTGGTACCCGCCGGCCGGCCTGGCGATGGTCGGGGGGCTGCTCGTGGGGTGGTGGATGGTGCCGTTCGCCGCGGTCGGCGAGCTCGTGGCCTCCGTGCTCGTCTTCGACGTGCACCGCGACTTCAGCGCGCCGCAGCTCCTGCTCAACGCACTCGGGTATGGCGCCATCTGGGCCACCGCGGGCGTGGTGCTGCGCCGGGCCACCCGCGTCGACCTGCGCCGGCTCACGCGCGGCGTGCTCCTCGCCCTCGTCACCTCCGCGGTGGTGGCGCCCTTCGCCGCTGCCTGCTGGGGCGTGGCCATGCAGCGGTGGGCCGGGATCGACGAGCGGTCGCTGTGGGAGGCCGTCTACCTGTGGTCGATGGGCGACGCCGTGGGCGCCACGTCGCTCGCCCCGTCGCTCTCCGTGCTCGCGTTCTCCTTCGAGGCCCGCCGTCGCCGCGTCGCCTACGAGGCCTTCCCGGGCGGGTCGACGGCGCTGACGCTGCTGCTGCTCGTCAGCCCGATGGCGGTGGCCGCCGCGGTCTTCCTGCCGGACCAGGACCTCTTCCGCTTCGCCTTCCTGATCGTCGTGCCGGTCGTGCTCGTCGCGGTCTGGCGGGGGGTGGAGGGCGCGGCGCTGGCCACGCTCGGGCTGACGCCGGTCGTGACCATCCTCGCCCGGGCCAGCGAGGCCGCCGTCGACCGGGCGGCGCTCCAGACGCTGCTGCTCGTGTCCGTGGCCGCCGGCCTCGTCGTCGGCGCGATCACGAGCGACCGGCTCCGCATCGCCCGGATGCTCCGGGAGCTCGGCGCGGTGATCGAGCACTCGCCGGACCTCGTGATGATCGTCGACGTCAACGGCCGGGTGACCTACCTGAACCCCGCCGCTCGGGCCGCGGTCGGCCTCGGCGCTGACGACCCGCTCGACGCGGTCCGCGACGTCGAGCTCCTCGGTGGGGGCCTGCTCGGGCAGATGGGGGTGTCGGCGCGGGAGGCGGCCTTCCGGGACGGCCAGTGGCGCGGCGAGGTTGCGGTGCGCACGGTCGACGGACGGGAGCTGCGGGGCTCGGCGCTCGTCGTGGCCCAGCCCGAGCGGGTCGAGGGCCGGCTGGCCACGCGCGCTGCGACGGTGATCCGCGACATCAGCGAGCTGCGGGCGCTGGAGGAGCAGGTGGCGCGCGACGCGCTGCACGACCGCGTCACGGGGCTGCCGAACCACACCCTCTTCCGCGAGCACGTGGCCCAGGCCCGGCGGCGGTCCCCGGAGATGGCGGTGATCGTGGCCCGGGCCCATCGACTCCGCCACATCACCGAGGGCGCAGGCGTGTGGGCCGCGGAGCAGGCCGTCGTCGCGCTCGCCGTCAACCTCGTCGAGACCGCGGGGACCGGGGCCATCGTCGCCCGCCTCTCCACCGACACCTTCGGGGTGCTCCTCGACGCGGGGATCGGCCGGGAGGAGGCGACGGCGCTCGCCCGCCGGATCATCGAGGTGGCGGAGTCGGCGCGGACCCCTGACGGCCCGCCGGTGTCCGTGGCGGTGGGCATCGCCGCGGGGGACACCGGCGCGCGCGACGCCGACGAGCTCATCCGCTTCGCCCAGGTCGCCGTGGGCCGCGCCGCCGTCGAGGGGCGGGCCGTGCTCTACACCGCCGAGCTCTCCGACGCCGCGGAGCGGCTGCTGCAGGCCGAGACCGAGCTGCGGGAGGGGCTCGACCCGGACCGGTGGTGGCTCGACTACCAGCCGATCGTCGATGTGCCGACCGGGCGCATCGCGGCCGTGGAGGCGCTGCTGCGGTGGCGAGACCGGGACGGCGCGCCGCAGTCCCCGTACGACCTGATCCTGCTCGCCGAGCAGACCGGTGCGATCGTGGCCCTCGGCGAGGCGATCCTCGAGCGAGCGTGCCGGGAGGCGCGCCGGTGGGAGGTCGAGCGCGCCATCGCGCTCGACGTTGCCGTGAACGTCTCCGCCCGCCAGCTCGCGGACCCCGCGTTCGCCAGCACCGTCCGGGCCGTGCTCGACCGGACCGGCTTCGACCCTCGGCGCCTCTCGCTGGAGGTCACCGAGACCGCGTTCGTCGGGGACCTCGTGCCCGTGCGGGCCAACCTCCACGAGCTCATCGCGCTGGGCGTCGCCGTGGCCATGGACGACTTCGGGACCGGGTACTCGTCGCTCGCCCAGCTGAGCGGTCTGCCGATCTCGACGGTGAAGCTCGACGGCACGTTCACCGGCCAGCTGGCCGATCCGCGCGGTCGCGAGCTCGTCCGCGGCGTCATCACGCTGGCCCACGCGCTCTCGCTCTCCGTCGTCGCGGAGTTCGTCGAGGACCACCAGCAGCTCGACGTGCTGCGCGCGCTCGGGTGCGATCGGGCCCAGGGGTTCCTGCTCTCGCCGCCCCTGTCTGAGCCCGAGCTGGTGGAGGTAATCAGCACGCGTCCCGTGCTCGTCTGACCGTAGGGCTTTTCGCCCTACCGACCGGTAGGTAGGCTGTGCTCATGCAGGACGCCCCCCTCCTCGTCGAACTCGAACCTGTCGCCGCTGAGCTGCTCGACCGCCACATCAAGTCGAGCAAGGAGTGGTTCCCCCACGCGCTCGTGCCGTGGAGCCGCGGCCGGGACTTCGAGCCGGACTACGAGTGGTCGCCCGACGAGGTCGACCTCCCGAGCGAGGTCCGCTCCTCGCTGTTCGTGAACCTCCTCACCGAGGACAACCTGCCCTACTACTTCCGCACCATCGAGCGGATGTTCGGCCGTGACTCGGCCTGGGGCGAGTGGAGCCGCCGGTGGACGGCCGAGGAGGGCCGCCACTCGATCGTGATCCGCGACTACCTCACGGTCACCCGGGCCATCGACCCCGTCGCGCTCGAGCGGGCCCGCATGGCGCAGGTCCAGTGCGGGCAGGTGCCCGAGCCCGAGACGGCCTACGACGGCTTCGCCTACGTGGCCCTCCAGGAGCTCGCCACCCGCATCGCCCACCACAACACCGGCAAGCTCGTCAACGACAAGGCCGGCTACGACGTGATGCGCAAGGTCGCCTCCGACGAGAACCGGCACCACCTCTTCTACCGGGACCTCGTGTCCAAGGCCCTCGAGATCGCCCCGTCGGAGATGCTCATCGCCATCGAGCGCCAGGTCCGCACCTTCGAGATGCCCGGCACCGGGATCATCGACTTCGCCGCCCACGCCAAGGCGATCGCCAAGGCCGGCATCTACGACTTCGCGATCCATCACGACCAGATCCTCCAGCCGGTCGTGATCCGCCACTGGGCCGTCGAGTCCCTCACCGGCCTCACGCCCGAGGCGGAGCGGGCCCGGGACGCGCTCCTCACGCGCATCGAGCGCATCGGCCGCGCCGGCCGCCGCTTCGCACGCCAGCGCGAGGAGGACGCCGCCGCCGAGCGGCGCGAGCTCGTCGACGCCTGACGCCCCCGCCGGACGAGGAGCGGGCGCTCCTCGTCCGGGCACCACCCCGCCTCGCCTCGGCGCAGGGCACGCCGGCGACGCCGAGAGGTCAGCCGCCGGTGATGCGGTCGCCCGCCTCCAGGACGCCGTCCGCGGCACCGTCGCTCGCCTCGTCGGCGGCGCGGTAGGTGATCGTGATCGGGGCCGACCCGAAGGAGGGCCGCTCGCCGGCAGCGTCGACCCCGGGCACCCCCAAGGGCGCGGCCGACGCGACGCAGATGAGCGTCACGCCGCAGCTGATGTCCTCCGCGTCCAGCACCGTGCAGGTTCCGTCGTCGGTGCAGATCTGGACCTGCGAGCCGACGAACTCGGACAGCCGGCGCAGGGTGACCCGCGCCGAGAGATCCCCGTCGTCGTCCGCGAAGAGGGACTCTGGCAGGAGAGGGACACAGGCGAACGGCGCCGTCATCTCGGTGCCGTGGAGGGCGGCGGCGGCCGCATCCGTGAGGCACACCTCGACCACGACGATCTCGCCGGGCCGGAACCCGGCGCCGAGGACGTGCACCTCTTGGCCGTCGCGGAGATCGGTGGCTGGCGTGATCTCCAGCGTCGGCGCGGTGGGAGGCGGCTCGTCCCCGCGGAAGGCCAGCGCGGCGGGCGCGGGCACCTTGTCCAGGCCGACGAACCGAAGGACGCATCGGCTGATCGCACAGTCGGCGTACTGGTCTGATCCCGCGGGGAGGAAGCGCCACACCCTCACCTTGAGATGGGCCTGCCCCCCGTCCACCTCCATGCCGCTCTGGGCTGCCGTCGGCGGGTCGCCGACCCGCAGCATCGTGTCGGCGCAGACGCTCGGATCGACGCTGCACTGCTCGACCCAGATCGTCGTCCGCGGCGGGAGGCCCCGCACGTCGACCTCGACGACCTGCCCGTCGGTCAGGTCGGTGGAGGGGGTCACCGACGACGATGGGATCTCGACCGGGTCGCCCGGCGCGAACTGGATCCACACACCGCCGGCGCGGTCGTAGTCGCTGATCGCGCCGACGCCGAGGCCGCAGCGCCGCTCGGAGGACGCGCAGTCGATCGTCCCGGTCAGCGGGGTCGTCAGGATGCGCGAGACCCGGAAGGTCCCCGTGGCGACCCCGTCGGCGTCCGCGGTGACCGGCGTGGGCCTCGCGATGTCGCAGGCGTCGACGCCGGCCCGCAGGTCCCGGGCCTCGACCGCGCACTGGACGATCCCGACGGTCTCCCCGGGTGCGAAGCCGGAGCCGGTCACGGTCACGATGTCGCCGTCGACCACCCCCCGGTCCGGGGAGGCGGTCACCGGCAGCTGCATCGAGTCCTTGCCGTCGCGGGGGCCGAGGAGGGTGAGCGGGCGAGGGTCGAGATCGACCTCGTGGTCGACGGCGACGCGCTCGCCGTCGTCGCCGCCCATCGCGAGGGCCAGGCCACCGGCGGCCAGCGCGACGACCGCGAGCACCGCGGCCGCTCGAGCCCAGCTCGGACTGCGGCGGGCGGGCGGGAGGTGGTGGGCCGCCGTCGCCGGGTCGAGGCCGGTGCCGATGTGGTCCCGGAGGCCGCGGGCGGCGGCCCGCAGACGGCGGTCGACGACCCCGTCGGCGGGCTCGAGCTCGACCAGCTCCAGGTCGGGTACGTCGGGGTGCTCGTGGTCGGTCATCGTGCCTCCGGGGCGTCGAGGCGGCGGGCCAGGGTCCGGCGCGCCTTGTGCAGGTGGGCCTTCGCCGTCCCCTCGGCGCAGCCCATGACGGCGGCGAGGTCGGCGATCGAGAGGTCGTCGAGGTAGTAGAGGGCGATCGCAGTGGCCTGGCGCTCGGGCAGCGAGCGGACGTGCGCCCAGACCTCCTCGACCTCAGGCGGCGGGGTGGCGAGCGGGGCGGCGCGGGCGCTGCGAGCGAGTGCGCGGGCCTCGTTGCTGAGGCGGCGGCGCCGCGAGGTGGCGAGGTTCAGCGCCACCCGCCGGACCCAGGCGCCCGGCCGGTCGTAGCGCTCGATGCGCCGCCACGCGCGGTGCGCGCGGAGCAGCGCCTCCTGGGCGATCTCCTCGGCCTCGGCGGTGCCGACGAGCGCGACGGCCAGCGCGGTCAGTCGGGGGAGCTCGCGCCGGTAGAAGGCGGCGAAGTCGACGGTGGCCGGTGCGGCGACGAGCGGGAGGACTGGCGCGACGTCCCCGCCGAGCGCGCCCACGCCCTCACCGTCCGCTGGCCATCGGTCCACTGATGCTGCCCCCATCACCCGGTGCACACGCCCGGGACCGCGGGTCGGTTTACCGGATCTGCCTCGCTCGTGCGCTGGGAGACCGTCGTCCGACCGGAGTCGGGGCGGGCGTCGTCACTCGCCCGCGACCCTCCTGACCTGGGCCGATGCGGGGGACGAGCAACGCGAGGGGAAAAGGGGCATGCTTGGTCCACGTGGGGCAGAGACAAGCCCCAGTGCAGAAGGAGCAGTGATGAGCCGACGTCACCACGATCTGCTGCCCGCCCGGTCTGCTCGCCAGCTGGCCAAGCTGGAGAAGCGCCGGGCTCGCCACAAGGCGAACCTCGCGCTGCACACGGCCATCGATCCCGAGGACCTCGTCGTGGAGGACCCGAAGCCCGAGCGCATCGCCCGGGACACGCTCCCCTCGAGCGGCAAGCGCCTCCGCCACTGGAAGGTGAAGGAGTGGAAGCGCCGCAACAACGAGCGGCGCCGGCGCAACGAGCTGCTCGCCCAGCTCCGCCAAGCCGGCTGACGAACGAGTGGGCCCGGTCCTCGTGACCGGGCCCACGCCGTTCCCGGCCTCCGGCCGCTCCCGTCAGCCGGCGGGGAGGTCGAGGGCGCGAGCGGTCGCGGCCCAGGCTGCGGCCGCGGCGCCGTCGAACGGGGTCGCGCGGTCCGCGACCAGGCGGAGCGCGGTCGCGGCCTCGGCCTCGGTGCGGGCGATCAGGTCTGCGGGGTAGCCGAGCACGACCTGGTGCTCGGCGAACTCGTCCTGGTCGACGATCGACGCCTCGCCGTCCACGGTGCGGACGACGTCGAGGTCGAGGTCGACGTACACGAGGTCTGACCCGCGCCGCTCCACCGGGGTGTTGATGTTCACGTAGAGCTCGACCGCCCGGTGCCCGAGCCACCACGACGCGAACCACCACGCGCCGCGCGGGGCGAGGGCCACCGAGTCCTCGCGGGTCGTGTGCACGACCTCGTCGCCGCGGCGGATCGCGCGGCCGCGCGGGCCCCACAGCCAGATGCCGTGCTCGTCCTCCCCGAGGACGTGCATCGGCGCCCGGTAGTGCGCCCGGCCGCCCCACTTCTCGGCGACGACGTCGACGATCTCCAGCGCAGCACCGGTCCCCACCGGTGCATCCTCGCCGCCGTCACCGCGGCGCGCCAGCAGCGTGGCGCTCCAGCGGCGCGGCGTAGGGTGCTCCGCGGGCCGCTGGCCAAACGGTTAAGGCAACGGACTTTTAATCCGCAGACTCCGGGTTCGAATCCCGGGCGGCCCACGACCCGTCGCCGGGACCTAGCCTCGCGGCGTGGAGCAGCAGCAACCTGGCGCCGAGCGCCCCCCGTCGGACCCCGTCCCGACCACCCCGCCGGCGGAGCCACCCGTCGACCTCTCCGTGCTCGAGCGCATCGAGGGCGAGCTGGCCGCGGTCGAGCAGGCGCTGCGCCGGATCGACGAGGGCGAGTACCAGGACCTCGGCCTCGACCTCGAGCTCGCCGCCCCCGCGCCGGCGCCGGACGGTGCGGCCGGTGCGACCCCAGGTGCACCGGCGGGACCGACGGCCGCGCCCGCTGCGCCGTCGGGCGCTCCCGGCCCGGGCGGGGGCGCGGTCCCCGCACCATCCCCGAGCGCCCCGACGGCTGCGCCCGGCGGTGACGTCGCCCCTGCGGGCGGTGCCGAGCCTGCGGGGGAGGCGGGTGGTGGCGCCGGGTCCGCGGGTGACGCCGAGCCGCCCGGTGGTCCGGACCAGCCGCACCCGCCGCGGTTCCCGGCCCCGGAGCGGCCGGGCGGATCCCACGACTCGGACGAGCAGCACCCGCCGCGCTTCCCCCGCCCCGGGGCCTGAGCGGCCGGCCGCGGTCAGCGGCGCTGGAGCAGTTCCGCGGCCATCAGGAAGCCGCGGGCCCGCTCCGTCTTGGGGTAGCGCTCCACGAGGGCCCAGAAGGCCCGGGAGTGGTCGGCGTGGCGCAGGTGGGCCAGCTCGTGCACCACCACGGCGTCGACCACCCACTCGGGGAACCCGGCCAGCCGGTCGGAGATGCGCACCGCGCCCGAGGTGGGCGAGCAGGAGCCCCAGCGGTGGGCCTGGTTGCTCACCCAGCGGATCGAGCTGGGCTCCGGCAGGTCGTAGCGGCGGGCGAGCACCCGGGCCCGCTCCTCGAGGTCCACGGCGTCGGCGCGGTGGGCGCGCTCGAGCTTGGCGACCAGGCTGGCCACGCAGGCATCGACGTCCTGCTGGGACATGCGCTGCGGCACCCGCACGACGATCCGCCCGTCGACGATGCGGGCCCCGGCGGTGCGGGTCCGCCTGGCCGAGCGGATCACCTCGACGGGCAGCGTCGCCGGCGCTGGGCCCGCGGCCGCGGTGCCGGCGATCGGGTCCTCCACCACCTCGTCGTCGACGTCGACGCAGGGCGCCCCGCCCGCGGATCCCGGCCCCCGACCCGACGCGGGCTCCCCCGCAGCCCCGCGCCTGCGAGCGGCCGGCGGGGCCGCCGGCTCCTCCCAGTCGTCGAAGCCCTCGGACCAGAGCGACGTCACCCGAGGGACGCTATCCCCGCCCGGCGACACCCCCGTCACCCCGTCTCGAGGCAATAGCGCTCACCACGCCCCGCTTGAGGCGATGACGACCGCATGTGAGCGCCATCGCCTCGAGACTGCCGGCGTGAGCGCCATTGCCTCGAGTCGGGGTGGGGTGAACCGGGGAGGCGGTCAGATCTGGGTGGGGACGGTGAGCTCGTCGGGGTCGACGAGGACCACGCGCTCGCCGAGCGCGGTGGGGCCCTCGGGGCCGACGTCCATCCAGCGCCCGCCGAGGTTGGGGAGGCGCACGAAGGTGGCGCCGAGGTGGCGCTCGAGGGCGTAGATCAGCCCGCCGTGGGTGACGGCGAGGACCTCGCCCGCGGGGACCATCTCGTGGATCCGCACGAGCGCGGCGATCGCCCGCTCGAGCACGGACTCGTCCGACTCCCAGCCCGGCGGCCGTCGCTGGGCGGCGCCCAGCTCGCTCGCCGGCGTGCCCGTGGTCGGCACCTCGTGGCCCTGGCCCTCGATGGGCGGGGGCGGCCCCAGGTAGCCCGGCCAGTCCCGCTCGATCTCGGCCCGGGTGAGGCCCTGCCACTCGCCGGCGTGGCGCTCGCGGAGGCCCTCGTCGGTCAGCACCGGCCCCACGCCGATCTGGCCGGAGATGATGGCCGCCGTCTCCGCCGCCCGCTGCAGGTCCGAGGCCACGATGGCGTCGACGGCCCCGATGGCCCGGCTGGCGTGCAGCGCCTGGTGGCGGCCGAGCTCCGTGAGCGGCGGGTCCGCCTGGCCCTGCCACCGCCCGGAGGCGTTCCACTCGGACTGGCCGTGGCGGAGGAGCAGCACGCGGGTCATGGCGCGCCAACCTACCGGCGCCGCCCCGGCGCCCTCCCCTCCGGCGCCCTCCCGGCGGTCCGGCGGACCGCATGAGCCCTGGGGGCGCGGAGAGGCCCGCCACTACGCTGCCGTATGTGGTGACCGGCCGACGAACGGGGCGCTCCTCCGCATGAGGCGGGGGTGGACGATGCCCGCGTCCGTCGAGCTGCAGCGCTCCGCCCGACCGCTCGCGTCGGCGCCCCTCGATCCCGGGGCGCGCCGCTGATGGCCGGGTCCCGCACCCCGGCGCGCGGGGAGCGCCCCGCCCGGCGCCCACCGGCCCGCCGGGCGGACGACGGCGGCGGCCGCCGGGGCCCGCAGCGGTCCCGCCCCGCGCCCTCCCGGCCGACGCGCCGCTACGCCGTCGTCCACGACCCGACGGGGCCGAAGGTCCGCCTCGGGGTGCTCTGGTTCCTCGTCGCCGCCGTCGCGGTGGCCGTCGGCCCGCTCGCCGTCGGGGCCGTCTACGGCATCACGGCGGCGGTGGCCGCGGCGCAGACGGCCCGGGCCTGGCGTCGCCGCCGGTTCCGCCCGAACGAGCAGGTGGCGGCCGTCGTGGCGGGCGCGATGGGCGTCGGGGCCGTCATCGGCGCCGGCGGCGCCGGCCTGGCGCTGCTCGCCGGTGTGATCATCGCCTACGCCATGGCGTCGGGGGACGCGAAGTCCCCGCACCCGGTCATCGGGGACACGGGCTGGACGCTCCAGTGCGCGCTCGGGCCGGGCGTCGCGGCCATGTCGATGGTGCTGCTCACCCGGCTCGACCGCGGTTCGGCCCTGGCCCTCCTGCTCCTGGTCTCCGCCTACGAGACGGGCGACTACCTCGTCGGCACGGGCGCGAAGAACCCGCTCGAGGGGCCGGTGGCCGGCGGTGCGGCCATCGCCGTCATCACCTTCATCCTCTCCACGACGCCGCTCTCGGCGCTGAGCTTCGCCCAGGCCTGGCTCTTCGGCGGCGCGGTGGTCGTGCTGGCGCCGCTCGGGCAGCTCGCGGCCTCCGCGCTCCTGCCCGCCGCCGGTGCTCCCGCCAGCGCGCTCCGCCGCCTCGACTCGCTCCTGCTCGCGGCGCCCTTCTGGTCGATCGGCATCGGCCTCGTCATCTGACCCGCCGCGGGCCGCCTCCCCCGTCGTCTGCGGCCCGACCGGTGCCCGGACGCGACCGCGGCGCCGGCCTGCGCCGGCGCCGCGATCCGCGAGGGTTCGCCCGGATCAGACCGAGGCGAGGTTCTGGGCGACGAAGTCCCAGTTCACGATGTGGTCGAGGAACGCCGTGATGTAGTCGGGGCGGGCGTTGCGGTAGTCGATGTAGTAGGCGTGCTCCCACACGTCGATCGTGAGGAGGGCCTTCTGGCCGTGCTTCAGCGGCAGGTCGGCGTCGTGGGTCGAGGTGACCTTGAGGCCGGAGCCGTCGTGGACGAGCCAGGCCCAGCCGGAGGCGAAGTGGGTGGCGCCCTCCTGCTTCAGCTGCTCCTTGAAGTCGGCGAAGGAGCCGAAGGCGGAGTTGATGGCCTCGAGGAGCTCGCCGGTGGGCTCGCCGCCGCCGTTGGGCGACATGCACTGCCAGTAGAAGGAGTGGTTCCAGTGCTGGGCGAGGTTGTTGAACAGCCCGCTGGGCACGTCCGCCTCGAGGATCAGCTTCTCGAGATCCTCGTTGGTGTGCTCACCGTTGGTGAGCTCGTTGGCCTTCGTGACGTACGTGTTGTGGTGCTTGCCGTGGTGGTACTCGAAGGTCTCGGCGCTGAGGTGGGGGGCCAGCGCGTCGGGCGCGAAGGGGAGGTTGGGAAGGGTGAAAGCCATGGCAGTGACCGTACCCACGGATCCGTGGGGACGTCTACGCTCGCGGCCATGGGCGCCGCACTCGACCAGCTCCTCGATCCGAGCTACCCGGGGGACCTCGGCGCCCGCTCGATGGCCGAGCTGCGGGAGATGCGGGCCGAGTGCCAGGCCGTGGAGACGGGCCTGTCCCTGCTGCGGCGGATCGTGCAGGGCCGCCTCGACATCGTCGGGCTCGAGCGGCAGCGGCGCGCCGCCGGCGGCCCCGCCGAGGACCTGTCCGGGCTCATCGCCCAGCTGCCCGATGCGCTGGCCGACCGGACCTCGGGTCCGGGGCGGGGGCAGCTGACGGCGGTCGACGCCGACGTCGAGGTGCCCGCGGACCTCGCGGCCGAGCTGGAGGCGATCGCGCCGGCGAGCAGCGTCGCCGACCCCTCGGCGCTCGACGACGCCACCCTCCAGGAGGTGGCGGAGCGGCTCAGCGCCTTCGAGCGCCACGTGTCGGACCAGCGCCGGGAGCTCTTCGGTCGCATCGACGCCCTCCAGGCGGAGATCGTCCGCCGCTACCGGGACGGCGAGGCCAGCGTCGACGCCCTCCTCGGCTGAGCGCGCTCGCGCCGGACGAAGGATCGCTCGCGGGCGTCGCGTACCCTGGGGGCATGAAGGACGAGCTCGAGACCCGCTGGCGGGAGCTGGGTGAGTTCATCCGCGATCAACGGCGCTCCGGGCACCTCAGCCTCCGGAAGCTCTCGGAGAAGGCGGGGATCTCGAACCCGTACCTGAGCCAGATCGAGCGGGGGCTGCGGAAGCCGTCGGCGGAGATCCTCCAGCAGATCGCCCGGGCGCTCGAGATCTCCTCCGAGACCCTCTACGTGCGGGCGGGGATCCTCGAGGAGCGCGAGGGCACGGACCTCGCCGCCGAGATCCGCCGGGACCCGTGGCTCACCGAGGAGCAGAAGCAGACGCTCGTGCGGATCTACGCCTCGTTCCTCCGCGAGAACGGGATGCCCGCGGATCCGGCAGACGGGGAACAACTGGTGGACAGCCAGCGTTGACCCGCCCGGGTGACCGCTCGCTCGCCCCTCATCCCCCCAACGCACATGCGCCGCCTCGCCGTCCTCTCGCTCCACACGTCCCCGCTCGCCCAGCCGGGCCAGGGGGACAGCGGGGGCATGAACGTGTACGTGCGCGAGCTCGTCTCGTCGCTGGCCCAGGCCGGCGTCCGGGCGGACGTCTTCGTCCGCCGCTGGGACGAGGCCTCGCCGGAGATCGTCGACGTGGAGCCGGGGTTCCGGGTCGTCCACGTCGACGCCGGGCCGCCCGAGCTCACGAAGGACGAGCTGCCCGACGTCGTCGACGAGTTCGCGGCCGGGGTGCGAGCGCACCTGCACCGCCTCGGTGACGTCGACGCCCTCCACGCGAACTACTGGCTGTCCGGCGTCGCCGGCCACCAGCTGAAGCACGAGCTCGAGCTGCCGCTCGTGTCGACCTTCCACACCCTGGCCCGGGTCAAGGCCGAGACCGGCGATCCGGAGCCCGCCCGCCGGGTCCGGGCGGAGTCCGAGGTCATCGGCTGCTCCGACGCCATCCTCGCCTCCTGCGTGGCCGAGGCCGAGCAGCTCATCCAGCTCTACGGCGCCGACCCGCAGCGGATCGAGATCGTCGCCCCGGGCGTCGACCACGCCTTCTTCTCCCCCGGCCCCCGGGCGGGGGCCCGCCACGCGCTCAGCCACCTCGAGCTGGGCGATGGGCCCGTCCTCCTCTTCGTCGGCCGGATCCAGCCCCTCAAGGGCGTGGACGTGGCGGTGCGGGCGCTGGCCGAGCTCGACCGGGAGGACGCCACGCTCGTGATCGTCGGCGGGGCGAGCGGCCGCGAGGGCGACCACGAGGTGGCTCGGGTCCACAAGCTCGTCGCCGACCTGGGCCTCGGCGCCCAGGTCCGCTTCGTCGACCCGGTGCCGCACCACCTGCTCTCCACGTACTACCGGGCCGCCGACGTCTGCCTCGTGCCGAGCCGGTCCGAGTCCTTCGGGCTCGTCGCCCTCGAGGCTGCGGCCTGCGGGACGCCCGTCGTGGCCTCGGCGGTGGGCGGGCTGCGCACCCTCGTCGAGCACGAGCGCACCGGCTACCTGGTGGAGGGGCGGGACCCGGCCACCTTCGCCCGGCACGTGCGCCACGTCCTCTCGGTGCCGTCGGTGGCGGCCGAGCTGTCCGTGCAGGCGGCGCAGCGGGCTCGGGGCTACACGTGGTCCACCGCCGCCGGGCGCCTGCGGCGCATCTACGCCGACCTCACCGCCCGCCAGCTCGTCGACTGCGCGTAGCGTCCCGGGGATGGCGCATCCCTCGACCCCTGACGACCTGGAGGCGCTGGCCGCCCGCATCGAGGCCTGGCTGGACGTGCAGCGCGCGGAGAACCCCGTGGTGGACGCCGTGGTGCGGGACGAGGAGTCCGGCGAGCGGCGCTGGTTCGTGCGCATGCGGGGCGAGCAGAAGGACGTCTTCACGATCTGGTTCCACCTGCGGCAGCGCACGCTCCACTACGAGACCTACGTGATGCCGGCGCCGGAGGAGAACCACGCCGCCTTCTACGAGCACCTCCTCCGCCGGAATCTGAAGCTCTACGGCGCCGCCTTCGCCATCGGTGAGGAGGACGCGATCTTCCTCGTCGGGCAGCTGGCCAACGAGCACGTCACCGACGACGAGCTCGACCGCATCCTCGGCTCGCTCTACCAGTGGACCGAGCAGTTCTTCCGGCCCGCCATGCGCATCGGGTACGCCAGCCGGTTCAAGGGCTGACGTGAGGATCCTCGATGACTCTCCGTTGATCTCGTTGCACCACGTGCCTACGCTGCGAGGGATCGACGACGGAGGGGTCGGGGGCGCGATCCGATCGGGGAAGCGGTGAGCGAGCCCACCCCTCCGCCGTCCGAGCCGCTGGCCACGCCGCCCACCCACCAGCCGGCGCGGCGTCCGTCGCTGCCGCTGATCTTCAGCATCACGATCACAGGCATCCTCGCCAACACCCTCGTGGTGCCCGCCGTGCCCGACATCCTCGACGCCTTCGAGCGCGGCGACGGCGACGCCGGCATCTTCGTGGCCGCCGGCACGATCCCGGGCATCGTCGTCGCCCCGATCATCGGGGTGCTGGCCGACCGCTTCGGTCGCCGGGCCGTCCTCGTCCCGTGCCTGGGGACCTTCGCGGCCTTCGGCCTGCTCAGCGCGCTCGCCCCGTCGTGGCCGGTCCTGCTGCTGCTGCGGCTGGGCCAGGGCGTCGGCGCCGCCGGGCTCATCAACCTCGCCGTCGTGATCATCGGCGATCACTGGGACGGCCTGGAGCGGGCCCGCCTCGTGGCCCTCAACGCCGCGGTCCTCACGGTGTCGCTCGCCGTGTTCCCGCCCATCGGCGGGCTGCTCACGGAGCTCGGTGGGTGGCGCTGGTCGTTCGCGCCCTACGCCATCGGGTTCGTCACGGCCTGGCAGATCGCCACCCGGCTCGACCGGGTCCGCCCCGCCGTCGCCCACACGGTGCGCGAGCAGCTGCGGGGCGCGTCGGCGGCGATCCGAAACCGGGACGTCCTCGGCTCGATCACGATCGGCTCGATCGTGTTCCTGCTCATCTTCGGGCTCTTCCTCACCGCCATGCCGGTGCACCTCGAGGAGGACTTCGGCCTCTCCGCGGGCCGGCGCGGCCTGATCGTGGCGGCGCCGGCCCTGTCGTCCACCGTGGCCGCGCTGCTCCTGGCCCGGCTGCGGGCTCGCTTCGGCGCGGTGGCGCTCGTGGCCGGCGCGTCGGTGCTCTTCACCGCGGCGTTCGTGGTGATCGGCTCGACCGGCTCGCTCGTCGTCCTCGTCCTCGGCACGATGCTCTACGGCCTCGGGGAGGGCGTGTTCATCCCGACCCTCCAGGACGTCGTCGCCGGCGCCGCCCCGCCGGCCCAGCGGGGGGCGACGATCGCGGTGTGGGTGGGCGCGGCCCGCCTCGGGCAGACGATCGGCCCGCTCGGCGTCGGCGCGCTCTACGAGGTGATCGGCACGGGGCAGACCTTCGTCGTCGGTGGCGGGGTCGCAGCGGCGCTCGTCGTCGCCGAGCTCCTCGGCCGCTTCGGCGACGACCGCCGCCCCACCCCCGCCACCTGACCCCACCCCGGCCCGAGGCAATGGCGCTCACCGACGGGGCCTCGAGGCGATGACGACCGAATGCGGTCGTCATCGCCTCATCCTCGGGGAGGTGGGCGCCATTGCCTCGAGACGGGTTCGGACCCAGGGGGTGGGGGTGCGCGGCACTAGCGTTCGGGGGATGGGACGGCTCCAGCTGATCGGCGGCGGACGCATGGGCGAGGCGCTCGCCTCCGGGCTCGTGCAGGCCGGGATCGTCGCCGCGAGCGACCTCCACGTCGTCGAGCCGTCGGCCACCCGGCGCGAGGAGCTGGCCCAGCGCCTCCCCGGCGCGTCGCTCGGGACCGAGCCCGCCGCCGCCGACGGCACGATCATCGCGGTCAAGCCGCACGACGTCCCGGCTGCGTGCCAGGCCGCCGCCGGCCCGGGCAGCGGGCGGGTCCTGTCGGTCGCCGCCGGCGTCACGATCGCCGTCCTCGAGGCCAACCTCCCCCCGGGCACCGCCGTGGTGCGGGCCATGCCGAACACCCCGGCCCTCGTCGGCCAGGGCGCCTCGGCCATCGCCGGGGGCACGGCGGCCACCGACGACGACCTCGCCTGGGCCGAGTCGCTGCTCGGCGCGGTGGGCACGGTCGTGCGGGTGGCCGAGCCGCTGCTCGACGCCGTGACCGGCCTGTCCGGCTCCGGGCCCGCCTACGTGTTCCTCGTCGCCGAGGCGCTCATCGACGCCGGCGTCCTCGCCGGCCTGCCCCGCGACGTCAGCACCGCGCTGGCCCAGCAGACCCTCCTCGGCGCCGCCACCCTCCTGGCCGAGAGCGACGAGGGCGCCGAGGCGCTGCGGGCCGCGGTCACGAGCCCCGGCGGCACCACCGCGGCCGGCCTCCGCGTCCTCGAGCAGCGCGGTGTGCGGGCGGCGCTCCTCGACGCCGTGATGGCCGCCACCGAGCGCGCCCGCGAGCTCGGCCAGCGCTGACCCGCGCGACGCCGCGGTCGTCAGCGACGGGGCAGGCGCACGCAGCCGGCAGCGAGGTCGACCTCGACGCCCTCGGCCCGGAGGCGGCGGGCCTGCTCCCGCTCGTGGTCGGGGACGAGGCGACCGGTGGCCGTGACGACCCGCCACCAGGGGAGCGCCACCCCGGCGACGCCGCGGGCGAGGAGCGCGCCGACGGCCCGGGGCAGGCCGGGGTACCCCGCCTCGGCGGCCACCTCGCCGTAGGTGACGACCTCGCCCGGGCCGACCGAGTCGAGCACGGCGACCACGGCGGCCTCGAACGGAGAGCCGGGCCCCGTCGGCGTCGGACCCGACCCGACCTCGTCCCCACTAGCAACAGGAGTCACAGCCGCCTACGCTGCCACGCGTCACCTTTGCGGAGAAGGGTGCCTTCCATGGCCACGTACTCATCGCGCACGCGCTTCCTCACCCCGGCGGAGGTCGCCGAGCAGCTGCGGGTCTCGTCGATGACCGTCTACCGGCTCATCAAGGCGGGCGAGCTGCGGGCGGCTCGGATCGGCAAGTCGTACCGCATCAGCGAGGACGACGTCGACGCGTACCTGCAGGACCGCTTCAGCGACGCCGGCTGACCCGGGCTGCACCGGCCGCGCGGCCGGCCGGTAGCGTCGCGGGGGCCATGGCCCCCCGCTTCGACACGATCACCTTCCTCTCGGACTACGGCACGGCAGACGAGTTCGTCGGCGTCGTGCACTCGGTGATCCGGTCGATCGCGCCGCACGTGCACGTGATCGACCTCACCCACGAGATCCCGGCCTACGACGTGCGGGCTGGGAGCCTCACCCTCGGCCGCGCCGTGCAGTACCTCTGCCCTGGCGTGGTCCTCGCCGTCGTGGACCCGGGCGTCGGCTCGCCCCGTCGGGGGATCGCCGTGGAGGTGGGCGGCGGGCAGAGCTACCTCGTCGGCCCCGACAACGGGCTCCTCGCCTCCGCCGTCGCCCTGTGCGGCGGGGCCACCGCGGTGGTCGAGCTGAACAGCGCCGAGCACCAGCTGCCCGCCCCGGGCGCCACCTTCGCGGGCCGGGACGTGTTCGCCCCCGCCGCCGCGCACCTCTGCAACGGCGTGCCCCTCGAGGCGCTCGGCACGCCGATCGACCCCGTCACCCTCTGGCCCGGCCTCATGCCCCTCCCGCGGGAGGAGGACGGTGCGGTCGTCGCCGAGGTGATCTGGGTGGACCGCTACGGCAACTGCCAGCTGAACGTCGACCCCGACGAGGTGGCCCACCTCGGTGACCGCATCGGCCTGCGCTGGGGCAACGAGTCCCGCACCGCGGTCCGCACCACGAGCTTCGAGGGGATCGAGGCGGGCGGGATCGGTCTCGTCACCGACAGCTACGGCATGCTCGCCGTCTGCATGGACCGCCGCTCGGCTGCCGCCCACCTCGGGCTGGCCGCCGGCACGGAGGTCACGCTCGTCGCCCCCGGGGAGGACGACGACCGTCCCGCCCCCCAGCCCGTCACCCTCACCCCGAGGAGCCCCTCGTGAGACCCGGCACCACCCTCGTCCTGGCCATCCTGCTGGCCCTGATCCTCGGCGCCGCCGTCCTCCAGCTGTTCATCCTCGCCCGCTAGCGACGGGCCCGCCGGCGCCGCCGGCCCTCCTCAGACGCGGGCGGCGAGCTGGTCGCGGGTGAAGCGCTTCGCGCCGCCCCGCACGAGGACGATCGCCAGCACCCACACGACCGCGCCGATGGCGAGGGCGATCGGGAGGTCGACGAGGAGCAGCCCGCTCGACTGACCGACGGACAGGAAGATGAGCGGGAGGATGACGGCGCCGCCGAGCTGGTTCGCCTCCTGGCTGGTGCGGGTCCGGGCCGAGACGCGCACCATCACCGCCAGCCCGAGCAGGGCGACCGCCGGTCCCACCCAGAAGATCATCACGAGCCAGAGCGAGGTGGGCACGAACACGCGGTGCATCACCGGCCAGGCCACACCGTTCGACACGAGGCAGAACGCGCCGAAGCCGATCCACGACACCGCCAGCGCCGGGAGCAGCGCGGTGAGGAGCTTGGCGACGAACAGGTCGCGGTCCGGGATCGGCAGGTGCAGGAGCGACTCGAGCGTCTTGCGCTCCTTCTCGCCGGCGAACGCGTCGGCGGCGAGGACGGCCGAGACCATGAGCGGGACGATGAGGAAGAGCGGCGCGAGCAGGTAGCCGTTCACGAGGACCACGAGGCGCTCGTGCTCGGGCAGGCGCAGGATCGGGTCGGCCATCCCGGCGGGGAGCGAGTCGAGGATGCGGGTGATCTCGCCTCCGCCCTGCCCGCGCGCGGCCAGCCCGACGCCGAAGGGCAGCACGACCATGAGGATGATCGGCACCGCGAGCATCGGGATGACGACGGCCTTCGCGCGACGGATGGCGGTGAGGTCCTTGCGCACGATGGTCCGGATCACGGCCCACCGGGCGGCGCGGTCGGGGACGGCCGGGGCAGCGCTCGGCGCGGTCGGGGCGATCACGACGCGACCTCCGTGGCATCAGGGGCGTCCGCCGGCGCCGACGCGTCGCCGCTCGGCTGCTCGAGGGCTGGGCCGCCTGCGGCGATCCGGGCCTCGACGGCGAAGTAGACGTCCTCGAGCGTCGGCACCTTCGCCTGGGCGCCGTACACCGGGAGGCCGGCCCCGACGAGCGCCCGCACGATGGCCGGGAGCACCTCGCGGTCCTGGACGCGGGCGATCCCCCCGTCGGGCGTCGGGGCGACGGAGCGGACGCCGGGGAGGCGGCGCAGCTCGTCGGCGGCGCGCTCGGGGAGCGGTCGGCCGAGCTCGACCGTCACGTCCACGCCGTCCCACAGGGTCGCCGCGATCTCCTCCGGTCGGCCGAAGGCGTGGAGGACCCCGTGGGCGAGCACCGCCATCCGATCAGCCAGCCGGCCCGCCTCTCCGAGGAAGTGGGTGCAGAGCACGACGGTGCGGCCGTGCTCGCTGGCCAGGGAGCCGATCAGCTCAATCACGTCGCGGGTGGCCGCGGGGTCGAGGCCGGAGGTGGGCTCGTCGAGGAAGAGCACCTCCGGGTCGTGGAGCAGGGCCCGGGCGAGGGCGAGGCGCTTGCGCTGGCCCGTCGAGGTCCCCTGGACGGTGCGGTCGGCCCAGCTGCCGATCCCGAAGCGCTCGATGAGCTCGGCCGACCGGGCGGCCGCGACCCGGCGGTCGATCCCGCGCATCCGGGCGGTCAGCTCCAGGTTCTCCCGTGCCGTGAGGCGCTCGTCGAGCCCGGCGTGCTCGGTGAGCACCCCGGTGCGGCGCCGCACCTCGTCGCCCTGGGTCTGGGGGTCGAGGCCGAGGACCCGGGCCGTGCCGCGGTCGGCGCGGAGGATGCCGTTGAGCAGGCGCACGGTCGTGGTCTTGCCGGCGCCGTTGGGTCCGAGGAGCGCGAGCACCTCGCCGGGCGGCACCTGGATGGTCAGACCGTCCAGGGCGACCCCGCTCGGGAACGAGCGGGTCAGCTCGTGGGTCTCGATCGCCGCGCTCATCGGATCGAGTCTCGTCGGGTCGGGGCCCGTCCGTCGCCCGCCACGGTCAGCGGGGTTCCAGGGACCGGAGCGGCTCGAGCACCGCGACCACCCGCTCGGGGGGCGGTGTGGGGCGCGGCGGCTCGGTCGTGGTGGTCGGGGCCGGGTCGGCGGGGGCGGGCGCGGAGGTGGGCGGCGCGGCCGACGGCGGGGTGGCCGGCGGTGCGCTGGCCGGCGGAGTCGTCGGCGGCGGGGGCGGGGGAGGAGGCGGCGGCCCGCCGCCGGGCATCGCCATGAAGTTGTGCGTCGTGTAGATCGTCCCGTCGCCGAGGACGACGACCCCGACCCCGACGTGCGTCCACGCGGGGTCCACGAGGTTGGCGTAGTGGCTCGGGCTGGCGACGAACGCGTCCCAGAGGCCGGGCACGTCCCAGCCCACGCCGACGTTCTCCCCCAGCTTCGTCCACGCCCCACCGACCTGACCGCCGAGGTTCGGGTTGTGGGAGATCTGCCCGGCCTGGGCCATGCGCTCGGACCAGCGGCGGGCGACGCTCGTGAGCTCCCCCGAGACGGCGAGCTGGCTGAGCCCCCGCGCGCCGCGGAGGCTGTTGATGCGGCTCACGAACTGCGACTCGATGCCCGCGTTCGCCGGCGCCGGCGGGACGGCGGGGGCGCCGACGGCCGCCGGCTTCCCCGGCGCCGCGGGCGCGCCACCGGCGGGGGCCGGCCCCCAGGCGGTGGCCGTCCCGAGCGCGATCGCGACCACGAGGGCCAGGACGGCCCGGAGCCGCAGCGGTCGGCGGTCGCTCACCACGCCATCATGATCGACCGCGGAGGCTGCGGCCTTGAGGTGGCTCGCGGTTCTCGGAGCAGAGCGCCGGACCGTGTGGTTGACTCCCCGCGATGAACCTGGCGGCGGTCATCGACGGACACCCGGACGACGCCGTGGCGCTCATCGCTCGGGGACGGGAGACGACCTACGGGACGCTGCGCGACCAGGTCGCGCACCTGCGGGGCGGGCTGGGAGCGCTCGGCGTCGAGCCCGGCGACCGCGTCGCGATCGTGGCCGGCAACAGCTGGTATTTCGTCGTCGCCTACCTCGCGGCGCTCGGGGTCGGCGCGGTGGCCGTCCCCCTCAACCCGCTCAGCCCCGGGCCGGAGCTGGCCCGCGAGCTCGCTGCGGTCGGCTGCCGGGTGGCCTTCGCCGATCCGAGCGGCGCCCGCTCCCTCGCCGCCCTCGACCGCGCAGCCGCGCCCGAGCTCGAGCAGCTCGTCACGCCCACGGGCGACGGCGGGGGCCCGACCTACGCATCGCTCCTCGAGGCCGCGCCGGCGCCCGTGGTCGACCGGTCGCCGGACGACCTGGCCGTGCTCGTGTTCACCAGCGGCACCGCCGGCGCCCCCAAGGCCGCGATGCTCACCCACGGCAACCTGCGGGCCAACCTCGACCAGTGCCAGGCGCTGCCGATCCGGGCGCAGGGACCGGACGACGTCGTGCTCGGCGCGCTGCCGTTCTTCCACATCTTCGGGCTCAACGTCGTGCTCGGCCTGACGCTGCTCTCGGGGGCGTCCGTCGTGCTCGTCGAGCGCTTCGACCCGCAGACCACCCTCGAGCTCGTCGAGGCCCACGGCGTCACGGTCGTCAGCGGGGCTCCGCCGATGTGGGCGGCCTGGGCGGCGCTGCCCGGCACCCGCCCGGGTGCGCTGGCCACCGTCCGGCTGGCCGCCTCCGGCGCCGCCCCGCTCGACGTGCAGGTGCGGCGCACGATCATCGAGCGCTTCGGTGTGGCCCTCGTCGAGGGCTACGGGCTGACCGAGGCGTCGCCCGTGGTCACGACGGGCACGGGCCTGGAGGCCCCCGAGGGGAGCGTCGGCGTGCCGGTGCCGGACCTCGAGGTGCGCCTCGTGGACCTCGACGGGCAGGACGCGCTCGTGGGCGATCCCGGTGAGATCTGGGTGCGAGGCCCGAACGTCTTCGTCGGTTACTGGCAGGACGAGGCGGCGACCCGCCAGGCCCTCGACGCCGACGGCTGGCTCCACACCGGCGACGTCGCGGTCGTGGACGACGACGGCTACCTCTACCTGGTGGACCGGGCGAAGGACCTGGTGATCGTGTCCGGGTTCAACGTGTTCCCGGCCGAGGTGGAGGAGGTGCTCCTCGAGCACCCCGACGTGCAGGAGGCGGCCGTCGTCGGCGTGCCGCACCCGCACACGGGCGAGGCGGTCAAGGCGTACCTCGTGCTCCGCGAGGGGGCCCACCTCGACGAGGAAGGGGTGGTCGCGCACTGCGAGGCCCGGCTGGCCCGCTACAAGTGCCCGAGCGCGGTGGCCTTCGTCGACCGGATCCCGCACACGGCCACCGGCAAGACGATCCGCGCCGCCCTCCGCTGACCGCCTCGCGCCGACAGGGGCCGGGCTGTGCTCTGGCGACGGGTGGGTTGCACGAACCCGCAACGACGCGCTCGAGGCGCGGGGGAAGTTCGTGAACACGTGAACAAGGGCGGTAGGATCCCCGGGCGATGGCCGCCGCGAGTCGTCCCGCCCTGCCGCCGCCCGGCTCTGGCCGAGGCCGTCGCAAGATCCCCGAGGCGACCGTCGCGCGCCTGCCGCTGTACCTGCGCAGCCTGTTCGAGAGCCAGCAGGCCGGGCTCACCACGATCTCCTCGGAGCGCCTCGCCGAGCTGGCCGGCGTGAACGCCGCCAAGGTGCGCAAGGACCTCTCCTACCTGGGCTCCTACGGCACCCGGGGCGTCGGGTACGACGTCGAGTACCTGCTCTTCCAGATGAGCCGGGAGCTCGGCCTGACCCACGACTGGCCCGTGGCGATCGTCGGCCTCGGCAACCTCGGCCAGGCCCTCGCCAACTACGTCGGCTTCGGCGAGCGCGGCTTCCCGATCGTCGCCCTCTGCGATGCCGACCCCAAGGTGGTCGGCACCGAGGTGCACGGGGTGACCGTGCGCCACGTGGACGACCTGCCGGACATCGCGGCCGACCACGGCATCGCCATCGGCATCATCGCCACCCCGGCCGGGGCCGCGCAGGACGTCGCTGACCGCCTCGTCGCCGCCGGGGTGTCGTCGATCCTCAACTTCGCGCCGACGGTGATCTCGGTCCCCGAGCACGTGTCGCTCCGCAAGGTCGACCTTGCCGTTGAGCTGCAGATCCTGAGCTTCTATCAGCAGCGCCGTGCCGGCGGGCCCCAGCCCGACGTCGTCGGCGCGGACTGAGCCGGAGGGGCGCGACGTGCCCGTCGACCCGCCCGCCTACCCCGTCAACCTGCTCGTCGCGGGTCGCCCCGTCCTCGTCGTCGGCGGCGGTGCCGTGGCCCTCGAGAAGGTGCGCGGCCTCCTCGCCGCCGAGGCCGTGGTGACCGTCGTCGCCCCCGAGGTGCTCGACGAGCTCGCCGCCCTCGCCGTGCGGGTGGAGCGGCGGCCCTACGTCCGCGGGGAGGTGGCGTCATACCGGCTCGCGGTGGCCGCCACCGACGACCCCGCCGTGAACCAGGCCGTCTACGACGACGGCGAGGCCGCCGGGGTGTGGGTGAACGCGGCCGACGACCCCGAGCGCTGCTCCTACACGCTGCCCGCCCGCCTCGATCGGGGCCGGCTCCTCGTGACCGTCTCGACCTCCGGTCGCAGCCCTGCGGTCACGAGCTGGCTGCGGGACCAGCTGGCCGAGGTGATCGGCCCCGAGCACGAGATCCTCCTCGAGATGGTGGCGGAGCGCCGGGCCGCCCTCCAGGCCGCCGGCGCGCTCCCGCCGGCCGGGAGTTGGAGAACGGCCCTCGAGTCGGGAATGCTGGAGCTCATCCGGGACGGCCGCACGGACGAGGCTCGCGCGCTGCTCGACAGCGTCGTGGGCCCGCCACCGGCCGAGCCGGGGACCTAAGGAGCCCAACGCCTTGTCCGTCGTCGTCATCGGACTGAACCACCGGAGCACTCCGCTCGAGCTCCTCGAGCGGGTGACCATCGGTGACGCCGCACTTCCGAAGGCGCTCCACGACCTCGTGACCCGCGACCACGTGTCCGAGGCCGTCGTGCTCTCCACGTGCAACCGCACGGAGATCTACGCGGTGGCCGAGCGCTTCCACGGCGCCTACCAGGACATCCGCGACTTCCTCGCCGAGACGGCGTTCCTCGCCCCCGAGGACCTCGCCGACCACCTCTACACGCACTACGACGCCCAGGCCGTCGCCCACCTGTTCGCCGTCACCGCCGGGCTGGACTCGGCCGTCCTCGGCGAGCACGAGATCGTCGGCCAGGTGAAGGGCGCGTGGGAGTCGGCGCGGGAGGAGGGCACCGCCGGTCCCGCCCTCAACCTGCTCTTCCGCCACGCCCTCGAGGCCGGCAAGCGGGCCCGCACCGAGACCTCCATCGGGCGCCACACCGCCTCGGTCTCCCACGCCGCCGTCGAGCTCGCCACCGAGCGCCTGGGCGATCTCGCCGGACGGCGGGTCCTCGTCCTCGGCGCCGGCGACATGGGTGAGTCCATGGCGCTCGGGCTGGCCAAGGCCGGCGTGTCCGACCTCGCGGTCGCCAACCGCACCGCGGAGCGGGCCGAGGCCCTCGCCGCCGCCGTCGGTGGGCGCGCCGTCCCGCTCAGCGAGCTGCCCGAGGCGCTCGCGAGCACCGACGTGCTCCTCACCTCGACGGGCGCCGCCTCGCCCATCGTGGACCTCGACCGGGCCCGCGAGGTCATGGCGGTCCGCGACGGCCGCCCCCTGCTCATCGTGGACATCGCCGTCCCCCGCGACGTCGAGCCCGAGGTCGGCACCATCCCCGGCATCACCCTCCTCGACATGGAGGACCTGCGGGCCTTCGCCGACGCCGGCACCGAGCGGCGCCGCCAGGAGGTCGCCGCCGTCCGGGCGATCCTCGACGAGGAGCTCGAGCGCTACCTCGGCGCCACCTCCGCCCGCGAGGTCGCCCCGATGATCGTGGCCCTGCGCAACCGGGCCGAGGCCGTCCGCGCCGCAGAGCTCGAGCGCCAGCGAGGCCGTCTGGCCGGGTTCACCGACGAGCAGCTCGAGGCTGTCGACGCGCTCACCCGGGGCATCGTCGCCAAGCTCCTCCACGACCCGACGGTCGCGCTGAAGGACTCGGCCGGCACCGCCCGCGGCGAGCGGCTCATCGCCAGCCTGCGGGACCTCTTCGGCTTCGACGCCGAGCCCTGACGTCGCCGCCGTGGCCGGGCCCGTCCGCATCGCGACCCGCGGCAGCGCGCTGGCCCGCTGGCAGGCCGAGCACGTCGCCGCGCTCCTGCGGGAGGTCGACCCCGGGATCGAGGTGGCGCTCGTCATCGTCGAGACCCAGGCCGACCAGCGCCTCGACGTCCCGATCTGGGAGCTGGGCGGCAAGGGCGCGTTCGCCAAGGAGGTGCAGGCGGCGGTCCTCGACGGCCGCGCCGACCTCGCGGTGCACTCCGCCAAGGACCTCCCCTCGGTGACCGTGCCGGGCCTCGTGCTCGCCGCGGTGCCCGAGCGGGGCGACCCCAGGGACGCGCTCGTCGGCGCCACGCTCGCCGAGCTGCCCGAGGGCGCCGAGGTCGCCACCGGCTCCCTCCGCCGGCAGGCGCAGCTCGCCGCCCTCCGCCCGGACCTGCGCTTCGTCGGGCTGCGGGGGAACATGCAGACCCGCCTCGCCAAGGCGCAGGACCACGACGCGATCGTCGTGGCCGCCGTCGCCTTCGAGCGCCTCGGCCTCGGCGAGCACATCGCCGAGGTCCTGTCGGTCGACCAGGTCCTGCCCCAGGTGGCCCAGGCCGCGCTCGCCATCGAGTGCCGCGCGGACGACGGGCCGCTGCGCGAGCGCCTCGCCAGGCTGGAGGACGCCGACGCCCGCCGCTGCGTCGACGCCGAGCGGGCCTTCCTCGCCGAGCTCGGGGGCGACTGCTCGCTGCCCGCCGCCGCCCACGCGACGGTCGTCGACGGCGCGGTCCACGTCCGAGCCCTCCTGGCGTCGGTCGACGGGGCCACCGTCCTCCGCCACGAGGGCCCCGACGGCGCCGCCGTCGCCCGCCACCTGCTCGACCACGGCGGCCGCGAGCTCCTCGCCCGCTGACCGCGCGCCGCGCGGGCCGCACGCCCGAGCAGGTTCGGGAACTCACGGGGATGACGCCGGAGGCGGGGCCTAGCCTCGGGCCGGTGGAGGTCGAGGCCGAGACCCTGCGGGGGTACGTGCACCGGGCCCTCGACGGGCTGCTCGCCGTCGTGGACCGGGTGGGGGACGCACGGCTGAACCAGCGCCCGCACGGACCGTCGACGAACTCGGTCGCCGTGCTGGTCGTGCACTGCTGCGGGGTCGTCGACCACTGGCTCGGACGGGTCGCGCTCGGTCGCCCGGGGGAGCGGGACCGCCCGGCCGAGCTCCGCGCCACCGCCACCGCCGACGAACTCCACGCCCTGGTCGCCGCCACCCGCGCGCAGGCCGACGCCGACCTCGCCGCGCTGGACGGCACCCCGGCGGGGACGGCACCGCCCCGCTACCAGGAGGGCGATCTGCCCGGCCCGGGCACCGTCGCCGACGTCGTCCTCCACGTGGTCGAGGAGCTCTACCAGCACCTCGGGCACGCCGAGCTGACCGCCGACGCCCTCGCCGCCTGAGCGAGCCCGCCGCCGGGCGGTGCGGGCCGACCCCGTACGATCCGACCCGTGACCGTGTACCTCGTGGGCGCCGGCCCTGGTGACCCCGGGCTCCTGACCGTCCGCGGCGCGGCGCTGCTGCGCCAGGCGGACGTGGTCGTCTACGACCGGCTCTCCGTCGAGGCGCTGCTCGACCTCGCCCCGTCGGGCGCCGAGCGCATCTCGGTCGGCAAGGCCCCTGGCGCGGTCACGATGCCGCAGGAGGAGATCAACGCCCTCCTCGTCGAGCGGGGGCGGCGGGGCGAGACCGTCGTGCGCCTGAAGGGCGGCGACCCGTTCGTGTTCGCCCGGGGCGGAGAGGAGGCGGCCGCGCTCGCGGCGGCGGGCGTCGACTACGAGATCGTCCCCGGCATCACCTCGGCCATCGCGGCTCCCGCCTACGCCGGCATCCCGGTCACGCTGCGCCACTCCTCCACGAGCTTCACGGTCGTCACCGGCCACGAGGACCCGTCGGTGGGGGAGGAGGGCACGGTCGACTGGGACGCCGTCGCCCGGGTCGGCGGCACGATCGTCATCCTCATGGGTGTGGCCCGCATCCGCTCGATCGCCGACCGCCTGATCGCGGCCGGCCGCTCGCCCGACACCCCGGCGGCGGCCGTGCGCTGGGGCACCCGCCCGCAGCAGGAGACGATCCGGGCCACCTTGGGCACGATCGCCGACCAGCCGCTGCGGTCGCCGTCGGTCATCGTCATCGGCCAGGTCGCGGCGCAGGAGCTGCGCTGGTTCGAGGACCGGCCGCTGCTCGGCCGGCGCGTCGTCGTCACCCGCACCCGCGCTCAGGCGTCGAGCCTCGCCGAGGGGCTGCGCCAGCTCGGCGCCGAGCCGCTCGAGGTGCCCGTCATCCGCATCGACGAGCCGCACGACGGCGGCGCCGCCCTGCGCGACGCGGCGGTCCGGGTCGGCGAGTACGACTGGGTGATCGTCACGTCCCCCAACGGGGCCGAGCGCCTCCTGGCCGCCGTGCGGGCCGCGGGCGGGGACGCGCGCCGCTTCACCGGTGCGCGGCTGGCCGCCATCGGCCCGGCCACCGCGGAGGTGCTCGAGCGCGCCGGGCTCGTCGCCGACCTCGTCCCGCCCCGCTACGTCGCGGAGTCCCTCCTCGAGGCGCTGCGGGCCGCGACCCCGGACGGCGGCCGCGCCCTCCTCACCCGGGCCGCCGTCGCCCGCGACGTCCTGCCCGAGGGGCTGCGAGCCGCCGGCTGGCAGGTCGACGTGGTCGAGGCCTACCGCACGGTCCCAGCCGAGGTGGACGACGCGCAGCGCGCCCTGGTGCGCGGCGCGGACGTCGTCACCTTCACCTCGTCGTCGACGGTCGACCACTTCGTCGCCGCCTTCGGCGCCGACGCCGTCCCGCCGGTCGTGGCCTGCATCGGTCCCGTGACCGCCGAGACGGCGCGCGCCCACGGCCTCGACGTGACGGTCGAAGCGGAGGCGCACACCGTCGACGGGCTGCTCGCCGCCCTCGCCGCGTGGGGCGCCTCGTGAGGCTCCAGGCGGTCGTCTTCGACTTCGACGGCCTCATCATCGACAGCGAGTGGTCGATCTTCGAGATGGCCGCCGCGGCGTTCGCCGAGCACGGCCACGACCTCACCGTCGAGGCCTGGGCCACGATCGTGGGCACCAACGACAGCGACCACGGCTGGTGGGACACGGTCTGCGCCGCCGCCGGCATCACCGGGTTCTCGCAGGCGGAGTTCGAGGCGGCGTACGCCCGTCAGCCCCGCACCTACGACGACCTCCCCCCGCTGCCCGGCGTGCTCCAGCTCCTCGACGAGCTCGAGATCGTCGGCGTGCCGGCCGGGATCGCCTCGTCGTCGGGCACGGCGTGGCTGCACCGCCACACCCGGCGCCTCGGCATCGAGGACCGCTTCGCCGCGATCGTGGGCAGCGACCAGGTGGGCGGCGTCGGCAAGCCCGCCCCCGACGTGTACCTCAAGGCCTGCGCCGACCTCGGGGTCGAGCCCGCGGCGGCGGTCGCCCTCGAGGACTCGGCCCACGGTGCGAGCGCGGCGAAGGCCGCCGGGATGACGGTGGTCGCCGTGCCGGGCCCGATCACCCGCAGCAACGACTTCAGCCACGTGGACCTCGTGGTCCGCAGCGTGGCCGAGGTCAACGTCAGCATCCTCCGGTCGCTCCTCGGCTGAGCGGGCGAGGCCCGCCGAGGGTGGGGACCGTACGCTGGGGGCGATGGCCTTCCCCGAGCGGCGGCTCCGTCGCCTCCGTCGCACCCCCGCGCTGCGCCGCCTCGTCGCCGAGACGCAGCTGTCCGTCGACGACCTCGTCGCGCCCCTCTTCGTGCGCGAGGGCATCGACGAGCCCCAGCCGATCGCCAGCCTCCCCGGCGTCGTCCAGCACACCCGGGACAGCCTCCGCAAGGAGGTGGCGGCGCTGGCCGGCCTCGGCGTCCCCGCGGTGGTCCTCTTCGGCGTGCCGGCGCACAAGGACCCGGAGGGCTCCGGCGCCTGGGACCCGGAGGGCATCGTGCAGCTCGCGCTCCAGGACCTGCGGGCCGAGGTGGGCGACGACGTCGTCCTCATCGCCGACCTCTGCGTGGACGAGTACACCGACCACGGCCACTGCGGGATCGTGGGCCCCGACGGCGACGTCGACAACGACGCCACCCTCCGCCTCTACGAGCGGGCCGCCGTCGCCCAGGCCGACGCGGGCGCCGACGTCGTCGCCCCCAGCGGGATGATGGACGGGCAGGTCGCCGCCATCCGGGCCGCGCTCGACGGGGCCGGGCACGCCACCACGCCGATCCTCGCCTACGCGGCCAAGTACGCCTCCGCGCTCTACGGGCCCTTCCGCGACGCGGTCGACGTCACGATCGCCGGGGGCGGGGACCGCAAGGGCTACCAGCAGGACCCGGCCAACCTGCGGGAGGCGATGCTCGAGATCCACACGGACCTCGAGGAGGGCGCCGACATGGTGATGGTGAAGCCGGCGCTCGCCTACCTCGACGTCATCGCCGCCGCCCGGGCCGAGGTGGACGTGCCGATCGCCGCCTACCACGTGTCCGGCGAGTACTCGATGATCAAGGCGGCGGCCGAGCGAGGCTGGATCGACGGCGACGCCGTCGCCCTCGAGCACCTCACCAGCATCAAGCGGGCCGGCGCCGACATGATCCTCACCTACCTCGCCCGCGAGGTGGCCGAGCGCCTCACCCGTTGACCCACCCCCGTCCGACGCACAGGAGGCAGCCGTGAGCGCCACCAACGAGGCCCTCTTCGCCCGCGCCCAGCAGGTCATCCCCGGGGGCGTGAACAGCCCGGTCCGCGCCTTCGGCAGCGTGGGCGGCACCCCCTACTTCGTGGCCCGGGCCGAGGGACCCCACGTGTGGGACGTGGAGGGGCGCCGCTACGTCGACCTCGTCCAGTCCTACGGGGCGATCATCGCCGGGCACGCTCACCCCGCCATCGTCGAGGCCGTCCAGCGGGCCGCAGTGGACGGGACCTCCTACGGCGCGCCGACCGAGCGCGAGGTGCTCCTCGCCGAGGCGATCAGCGAGCGGGTCCCCTCGGTCGAGATGGTGCGCCTCGTGTCCTCCGGGACCGAGGCGACGATGTCCGCCATCCGCACCGCCCGCGGCTTCACCGGGCGCGACGTCGTCGTGAAGTTCGCCGGCAACTACCACGGCCACGGCGACCTCCTCCTCGCCGAGGCGGGGAGCGGCCTCGCCGCCCTGGGCCTGCCCGGCTCGGCCGGCGTCACCGAGGCCGCGGTGTCCGACACGCTCGTGCTGCCCTACAACGTCGTGCCCGAGCTCGACGAGCGGGTGGCCTGCGTCATCGTCGAGCCGGTCGCCGCCAACATGGGGCTCGTGCCGCCGGCCCCCGGCTTCCTCGAGGGCCTGCGGGCCGAGTGCGACCGGGTGGGCGCGCTGCTCGTGTTCGACGAGGTCATCACCGGCTTCCGGGTCGCCCGCGGCGGCGCCCAGGCGCTGTACGGCGTCACGCCGGACCTCACCACCTTCGGCAAGGTCATCGGCGGCGGGCTCAACATCGGCGCCTACGGCGGCCGGCGCGACGTGATGCACCAGGTCGCGCCCCTCGGACCCGTGTACCAGGCGGGGACCCTCTCCGGGAACCCGCTCGCCACCGCCGCCGGCCTCGCCGCGCTCGAGCTGCTCGACGATGCGGCGTACGCCCGGCTGACGGCGACCGCCACCCGGCTGGCCGACGGGATCCGCGCCGCCCTCGCGCAGGCGGGCGTCACCGCCGTCGTCCCGCAGGTGGCGTCGCTGGTCGGCCTCTTCCTCGGCGCCGAGGCGCCGGTCGACTACCCGACGGCGCAGCAGACCGACACCGCCGCCTACGCCCGGCTCTTCCACGGCCTGCTCGAGCGCGGCGTCGCCATCGCCCCCGGCGCCTACGAGGTCCTCTTCCCCGGCCTCGCCCACACGGACGCCGTCGTCGACGAGGTCGTCGCCGCCACCGCCGAGGCCGCCGCCGCCCTCTGACCCCCCAGATCACGAACTCGTCGACGAAAAGCAGCAGGAACGCCGCCGTTCGTCGACGAGTTCGGGGTGGGGGGTGCCGGGTCGGCCGGGGCTGCGGATCTCGCCGGGATCGAGACCGGGGGACGTGGGAAGGTGGTCGGCACCATGGAGCTCTCGCCTGCGAACCACACCTCCCTCGGTCCGCTGGGGAACGCCGCCGACGCCGCCCTGCGCCGCCTCCTCGAGCGCGACGCGGTGGCCCGCACCTTCGCCGCCGACCACACGCTCTGGCGCGACGACCCCACCGAGCTGGCCGACCGCCTCGGCTGGATCCCCGTCGTCGACGAGGTCCTCGCCGACCTCCCCGCCCTCCGGGCGCGCTGCGCGGCGCTGACCGCCGACGTGGACCACGTGCTCGTCATGGGCATGGGCGGCTCGAGCCTCTTCCCCGAGGTGCTGGCCCGGACCCTGGCCACGGGCACCGGCGGGCCCACCCTCCACGTCCTCGACAGCACCGACCCGATGGCCATCGCCCGCGTCGCCGCCGCCTGCCCGCCCGAGCGCACGCTGCACCTCGCGTCCTCGAAGTCGGGGAGCACGATCGAGACCCGCAGCCACCTGGAGTGGGCCTGGACCCGCAGCGGCGACCCCGCCCGCTTCGCCGTCGTGACCGACCCCGGCTCCGAGCTCGGGGCGCTGGCCCGCGAGCGGGGCTTCGCCGACGTCTTCGAGAACCGCGCCGACATCGGCGGCCGCTACTCGGCCCTGTCCCTCTTCGGCATCGTGCCCGCCCTCCTCGCCGGCGTGGACGCCGAGGGGCTGCTGCGGGGCGGGCGCGCCGCCCTCACGGCGTGCGGGCCGGACGCGGCCGCCGCCGACAACCCGGCGCTCGCCCTCGCCGCCGCCATGGCCGCCGGGGTGGAGACCGGCCGGGACAAGCTCACCTTCCTCCTCGCGCCCGACGTGGCGGTCTTCGGCCTCTGGGTCGAGCAGCTCGTGGCCGAGTCCCTCGGCAAGGACGGGACCGGCGTCGTCCCCGTCGTCGGCGAGCCCCCGGACCCGGACACGGCCTGGAGCGAGGACCGCCTCCTCGTCCTCGGCACCGACCGGGAGGAGGGCGTGGGCGACGAGATGACCGACGACCCAGCGCGGGCCACCCTCGCGTCGCTCGGCCGCATCCTCGTCGAGGGCGGCCACCCGGTCCTCTGGCTCCCGGTCGCCCCCACCGCCGAGTCGCTCGGGTGGGCCGTCGTCGTCTGCGAGCTGGCCACGGCCTGGGCCGGCGCGGCGATCGGCGTGCAGCCCTTCGACCAGCCCGACGTCGCCGCCGCCAAGGCCGCCACGAACGAGGTGCTGGCCGAGGGCGGCGCCGAGGTCGACGAGGTCCCGCTGGCCGACGCGCTCGCGCTCGTCCGCCCCGGCGATCACCTCGTCATCCAGGCCTTCGTCGACCCCGACGGCCCGGTGGCCGACGCGCTCGAGCTGACCCGGCTCCGCCTCCGCGACGAGCTCGGCGTCGTGACCACCCTCGGCTTCGGGCCCCGCTTCCTGCACTCGACCGGCCAGCTCCACAAGGGCGGGCCCGAGTCGATCGTGTGCGTGCAGGCCGTCGCCCCGGATCCCGACGAGATCCCGATCCCCGGCCGGGACTTCGGCTTCGGCCACCTGAAGCAGGCGCAGGCGACCGGCGATCTCCGTACCCTGCAAGCGCGAGGGATCCGGGCCGCCCGGGTCCCGCTCGCCGACCTCGTCGACGATCGCTGACCCCGAGCCCGCCCGTCCGCTCGACGGGGCCGGGCTCTGAAGGAGGAGCATGAAGATCGGGATGATCGGCCTCGGCCGGATGGGCGGGAACATGGCCGCCCGCCTCCGCGACCACGGGCATGACGTCGTCGGGTACGACCCCTTCAGCGACGACTCCGACGTCGACAGCCTCGAGGCGCTCGTCGCCGCCCTGCCCGCCCCGCGCGTCGTCTGGGTCATGGTCCCGGCCGGGCAGCCCACCGAGGACACGATCACCGCCCTCGGCCTCCTCCTCCAGGAGGGGGACGTCGTCGTCGAGGGCGGCAACTCGTTCTGGCGCGACAGCGTGCGGCGAGCCGAGGACCTCGGCGACGCCGGCATCGGCTACGTCGACGCCGGGACGAGCGGCGGCGTCTGGGGCCGCACCGAGGGGTACTGCCTGATGGTGGGCGGCGCGCCCGAGCACGTCGCGCTGGCTCAGCCGGCCTTCGACGCGCTCGCCCCGCCCGGCGGCTTCGTGCACACCGGCGGGGTCGGCACCGGGCACTTCACGAAGATGGTCCACAACGGCATCGAGTACGGCCTCATGCAGGCCTACGCCGAGGGCTACGAGCTGCTGGCCCGCTCCGGCCTCGACATCGACGCCACCGGCGCCATGGCGGCCTGGCGGGAGGGGAGCGTCGTGCGCTCGTGGCTGCTCGACCTCTTCGTGCGGGCCCTCGAGCAGCGCCCCGGACTCCAGGGCCTGGCCCCCGTGGCCAAGGACTCGGGTGAGGGTCGCTGGACCGTGCAGGAGGCCGTCGAGCGGGGCGTGCCCGTCCCCGTCATCAGCGCGGCGCTGTACGCCCGCTTCACCAGCCAGGACACCGACGGCATCGCGATGAAGGCGATCGCGGCGCTGCGGGAGCAGTTCGGCGGCCACGCCGTGCTGCCGGAGGACGCACCCGGCGAGGGCGCGCCCGAGGTCGAGCCGAGCGACGAGGGGGCCACGTGAGCACCGACCCCGTCCGCTCCGACGCGCTGGTCCTCTTCGGCGCCACCGGTGATCTCGCGAAGAAGAAGATCTTCCCCGCCGTGTACGAGATGTCCCGGCAGCCGGAGCTGCGGGTCCCCGTCATCGGCTTCGCCTCCTCGGAGTGGGACACGGACCAGCTCCGCGAGCGGGCCCGCGAGGCGATCGAGGAGGCCACCGGGGGCGACGTCGACGAGGCGGTGTGGGAGGACCTCGCCCGCCGCATCACCTACGTGCGGGGCGACTACCGCGACCCCGAGTCCTACGAGGCGCTGCGCGCCTGCCTCGACGGCCACGACGCGGCCCATCCCCTCTTCTACCTGGCCATCCCGCCGGAGCTCTTCGACGACGTGATCGTCGGGCTCGCCCAGCGCGGCCTGAACGAGGGCGCCCGGGTGGTGGTCGAGAAGCCCTTCGGCCGAGACCTCCAGTCGAGCCGGGAGCTCAACGCGATCCTCCACAAGGCGTTCGACGAGTCGGCCGTCTACCGCATCGACCACTACCTCGGGAAGGAGTCGGTCGAGAACCTGCTCGTGTTCCGGTTCGCCAACTCGCTCCTCGAGCCGGTCTGGAACCGCGGCTTCATCTCGAACGTGCAGATCACCCTCGCCGAGAGCTTCGGCGTGGAGGGGCGGGGCCGGTTCTACGAGACGGTCGGCGCGCTGCGCGACGTCGTCCAGAACCACATCCTCCAGGTCGTCGCCCTCCTGGCCATGGAGCCGCCGGTGGGCAGCGACGCCGACAGCCTCCGCGACGAGCGCACGAAGCTGTTCCGCCAGATCCGCACGGTCGAGCCGCGGTCGGTGGTCCGGGGTCAGTACCGCGGGTACCTCGACGAGGAGGGCGTCGACCCGCGCTCGGACGTCGAGACGTTCACCGCGCTCCGCCTCGAGATCGACTCCTGGCGCTGGGCCGGCGTGCCCTTCCTCATCCGGACCGGCAAGTGCCTGCCGGTCACGGCCACCGAGGCCATCGTGGAGTTCAAGGCGCCGCCGCAGCTGCTGTTCTCGCCGCCGGGGTCGCGCCCGCCCAGCCCGAACCACCTGCGCTTCCGCCTCGGCAAGGAGGACGGCGTGGTCGTCCACCTGCAGACCAAGGTGCCGGGCGACGAGCTGCGCAGCCGGCCCGTCGACCTCGACGTGTCCTTCGACGAGGTCTTCGGCGAGCGGGAGGAGGCCTACCAGCGGCTCCTCGAGGACGCGATGGCCGGTGACGCCCGCCGCTTCGGCCGGGCCGACGCCCTCGAGGAGCAGTGGCGGATCTTCGAGCGCGCCCTCGCCGACCCGCACCCGGTCAGCCTCTACCACAAGGGCACCTGGGGGCCGAGCGCCGCCGAGACGCTGGCCGCTGACGTGGGGGGCTGGCACGAGCCCATGTAGCGCGGCTGTCGTCCGGGCGACCGGGCGTGGGAGCATGACCGCGTGCTGGCCGTGATCCCGTACACCACCTTCCCGACGATCGACCTCGGGATCTTCGAGCTCCGCACGTTCGGGCTCATGGTCGCGCTCGGCGTCCTCCTCGGCGCCTGGCTCGCCGCCCGCTACGGGGAGGCCCACGGCATCCCGCGGGACACCACGTACAGCCTCGGCATGCGCATGGTGGTGGCCGGGGTCATCGGCTCCCGGGTCACCTGGGTGCTCACCCACCTCGACGATCTCGACAGCCCGATCGACGTCATCGCGATCTGGGAGGGCGGTCTCCAGTTCTCCGGCGGGTTCATCGCCGCGGTGATCTTCGGGTTCCCGGTGTTCCGCCACTGGACCCGCCTCACCCGCTGGAACAGCCTCGACGGCCTCGCGCTCGGTCTCTCCTTCGGCCTCGCGATCGGCCGGATCGGCTGCTACGCCGTGGGCGAGCACTTCGGCCGGGAGTCCTCCTTCTTCCTCGCCACCCGCTACGACGGCGGGTCGGTGCGGGAGCCCGCCATCGGCGACGTGCCGCTCGTGGAGGGCATGTCGTTCCACAACCTGTCGCTCTACGAGCTGCTCTACATGCTCGTGATCGGCACGGTGCTGGCCTGGATCCTGCGGGGCCGTCGCACCACGCCCGGGACGGCGATGGCGGTCTTCTGCCTGCTCTACGGGATCTCCCGGTTCGCGGCCGACGCCGTCCGCGTCAACGACGAGCGGGTCCTCGGGCTCACCGGCGCCCAGTACCTGAGCATCGTGCTCGTGGGTGTCGCCGCGTGGGTGTGGGTCAAGGTCCGTGCGGACCTCCAGGCCGACCTGGCCGCCGGCGAGGTCAGCGGGCTCACGCCGGCCGATGACCCCTCCGCCGCGACGGACGACGAGGGCGACCGCGACGACCCGGCGGCCGCGGGCGCGGACGAGCGCAGCGAGCCCCTCGTCGAGGACCTCGACGCCGACTGACGCCGGCGCGCCGAGGCGCGCCCGCACCACCCAGGGTGGCGATCTCCGGCCCGACGGTGGCCGCCCGTCCCCCTGTCGCCACGGTGCGTGACCGCCCTTGTCGCCTCCGTCACCAGACCCGTACGGTGCCTGCCGATGGACGGGGCTGGGGCGGTGCGACGACGCCCGGCAGCGATGCTCGGCACGCTGCGGGTGGCCCCCTTCCGCCGTCTGTGGCTGGCCGACGTCATCTCCCTCCTCGGTGACTGGGCGGCGCGCCTCGCGCTCAGCCTGATCGTCCTCGAGCGGACCGGCTCGCCCGGGTGGGCCGCCGCGGTCACCGCCGTCTCGCTGGCCGGCTACGTCGGGATCGGGCAGCTCCTCGCCACCTACGCCGACCGGCGCGGCCGGGTGCCGGTGATGGTGGTGGCCGACCTCGTGCGGGCCGGGCTGTTCGCGGTGATGCTGCTCGACCTCCCCATCGGCGTCGTCCTCCTGCTGGCCTTCCTCGCCGGTCTGGCCACGCCGCCCTTCGAGGCCGCCCGCTCCGCCGCGATCCCGGACCTCGTGCCCGAGGCGCAGTACGGCGACGCGCTCGCCCTCGCCGGCATCTCCGTCCAGGGCGCGGTCATCCTCGGGTACCTGGGCGGCGGCGGCCTCATCGCCTGGCTGGGGGCCGAGACGGCGCTCGCCGTGAACGCCGCCAGCTTCGGGGTGTCCGCCCTGCTCGTCCTCGGGCTGGCCGGCACGCCCGCCTCGGCGCCGTCGACGACGCAGTCGAGCCGCGCCTCGCTCCGCGACGGCGCCCGCGACCTCGTGGACGACGTCCTCCTGCGGCGAGCCATCCTGCTCGTCTGCGTGCTCGGGCTGCTCGGGACGGTCGACGAGGCCCTCCTCGTGCCCTACGCGGACCACGTGGGCATCGGCGTGGGCAGCCTCGGTGTCCTCGGGGCGGCCATCCCGGTGGGCACGATCGTCGGCACGGCGCTCCTGCCCACCCAGGGCGACCACGGCCACCTCCTGCGGTGGGCCTCGGTGTGCGCCATGGTGACGGGGGCCGCGGCGGTGCCGCTCTTCCTCCTCGAGGTGGGGGCCGTCGGCGCCTTCGTCGCCTTCCTCGTGTCCGGCGGGATGTTCGCCGTGTCGGTGCCGGCCAACGTCGTCATCGGCACGCGTCTGCGGCGCGAGACCAGAGCCTCGGCGATGGGCATCGTGGTCGGCGCGCTCATGGGCAGCCAGGCCCTCGGTGCCGCGCTCGGCGGTGCGGTCGCGGAGCTCGTCGGGCCGCCGCGGACGATCGCCGGCGCGCTGGCCCTCGCCGCCCTCTACTCGGCCTGGTCGGCGGCGACGACCCCGCGAGAGGCGAGGGGCCGCCGCGGTGGGCGCACCCGCGACGCGGCGGACGACGGCGAGGCGGACCGGCCCGTCGTCCCGGCGGACGCGACCGCGCACCTCGCCGCCCCCGCCTGACCGCGCGACCTCCCGATGCGGGACCGGGCGCGGCCCGCGGCGACAATGGACGGGTGAACCCCCCGGAGCGCTACGACCTCGCCGTGATCGGCGGCGGCCCCGCCGGCGCCGCCGCGGCGATCCGCGCCGCCCGCGGCGGGGCTCGCGTGGTCGTGTTCGAGAAGGGCCGCCACGGGCGGGACAAGATCTGCGGCGACGGGCTCACCCCGCGCGCGGTCGGCGCGCTGCGGGACCTCGACATCTCGGTCGAGGAGGCGCACCGCATCGACGGGCTCCGGATGATCGCTGGCCGTCAGCGCCGCGAGCTGCCGTGGCCGGCCCACGGCCGCTTCCCGGCCCACGGTGCGGTGTGGCCCCGACGCCGCCTCGACACCCACCTCATCGACGTGGCGGCCGAGGCCGGCGCCGAGGTGGTGTTCGAGACCGAGGCGCTGCCCGTCCTCGAGGGCGACCGCGTGGTCGGCGTGGAGGCGGGCGGCCGTCGCGTCGACGCCGCCATGACCGTGCTCGCGGCCGGTGCGCAGGGCGCAGCGGCGGCCCGGGTCGGTGCCGAGCGCGATCCCGATGAGCCCTTCGGGCTCGCCATCCGCACCTACATCGAGTCGCCCCGCCACCTGGACCGGCACCTCGAGGCGACCCTGACGCTGCGGGACCAGAACGGCACCCCGGTGCCCGGGTACGGCTGGATGTTCCCCTGCGGCGACGGCACCGTGAACATCGGTGTCGGCGCGCTGTCCACGATGCGCCGGTTCAACGAGCTCAACCTGAACCGGCTGCTCGACGACTACCACGCCATGGTCCGCGACGAGTGGGGCCTCGGCCCGCTCATCGAGCGGGCCCGCGCCTGGCGGCTCCCGATGAGCTCGGTCCGCCGGCACGGGCCGGGCTGGGTGGCGGTGGGCGATGCCGCGGGGCTCATCAACCCGATGAACGGCGAGGGCATCGACTACGGCCTCGAGTCCGGCATGCTCGCCGCCGACCGCTTCCTCGAGGACCCGACGACCGCGCCCGCTCGCTACGACATCGAGGTGGGGGAGCGCTTCGACGGGTTCCTCCGCACCGGTCGCCGCTTCTCCTTCCTCATCGGCCACCCCTGGATCCTCCGCAACGGCCTCCGCGTCGCGGTGGGCACGCAGGCCGTCGCCAACATCACCCTCTCGGTGATGGGGAACCTCGTGGACAGCGAGACCCCCGGGGCCGCCGGCCGGGTCCTGCGCATCGTCGACCGCGCCCTCGCGGCCGCCGACCCCCTCCTGCGCCGCACCCGCGCCTGAGGGCGGCGGGCGGGTGCGCCGGGCCGGGACGCGACAGACCCGGAGCCTGGGCTCCGGGTCCGTGCAGGTCTCGTGGTGGGGCGACGCCCCGGAGGGTCAGCCGCCGAAGTCCTCGGCGGTGAGCCCGGCCTCGGCCGACTCCGGCCCGACGCCCTGCTCCTCGAAGACGGCGGCGAAGGTCGTGCTGCCCTCGGCGATCTCGACCAGGGCGAGGTACTCCTCCGAGCCCTCCTCGAGCTCGCCGAAGACGACGCGCTCGTAGAGGACGACCTCGGCCAGCTCGGCGTCGGTCATCGTCTTGTGGGCCGGCATGCCGCCGTCCTTCGACTCGTCCGTGGCGCCGTAGGTGGGGGTGGGCCAGCCCTCGGAGCCGAGGCGCACCCACATGGCGTGGTCGCGGTAGTCGGGCCACGTCTGGAGGACGTTCGTGAGGCCCGGGGTGGCGCCCACGCCCTGGCCGGTGGCGCCGTGGCAGCCGGCGCAGCCGCCGTAGACGATCTCGCCGGCCTCGAGCGGGGTGAGCTCGGAGGCGGGAGGCGGCTCGAGGGTGCCCTGGTAGAGGTAGGCCCACAGCGGCAGCGCGGCGAGGACCGGCATGGCCCAGAAGGGGATCTTCTTGCGGCGCTGCGCCGCCGCGACCTCGGGGCGGACGAGGACGGGCTTGGGCGCCTCCTCGACCGGGGCCGGGGTGGCGGCAGCGGCGGCCGGGGCCGGCGCCGACTCAGCCGCCGGAGCGGGGGTGGCAGCCGGCGCCTCGGAAGCGGCCTCGGAGGAGGCGTCGCCGCCGCCGATGGCGGCACGCCGCTCCTTGGAGCGCTTCAGCAGGTGCTCGGGGATCTCGGTCACGCGGTTGGGTCCTCCGCAGCGCAGGGGCGTGGTGAGCGAAACCTAGGTCAGCGCTGCGCAGCCGACCAAGCCAGCAGGCGCGCGCACGAGGCGCCGGCGGACCCGCCCGGGAGCCGTCGCCCCCGGTCGCCCGCCCGTCCGCCTGGGCCGCGGGTCCCGGATGTGCTGGCCGCGGAAGCGCCGTGCTAGACCGGATCCGTGTCCGCCGGCTGCCGGTAGGCGCGCCGACCATTGTGAGAGATTTCACGAGGGAGCCCCGCGAGTGATCGCGTTCCTGACATCGCTGATCTTGGCCCTCCTGGGCGATCTCGCCATCGTGCTCTACAGCAAGCGCCGCAAGCCGGGCACCCGGCTGACGTGGGGCGAGGCGATCGCCGCGGCAACGTTCGCGTTCGTGATGTTCAACCTCTGGTACGGGATCGTCCCGCACCAGTGGATCACCCTCGCCGACAGCGAGTGGAACTGGCGCAGCGACCGCATCCTCGTGGGCCCCGGCGGGATCCTCGAGGCCAACCGCTTCCAGCCGCTGACCATCGAGTACACGGCGCTGCGGGACCTCGTGGTCCTCGCCATCTACGGCGCCGGCATGTTCTTCCACGTCTTCCACTGGATCCAGTGGAACGACCGAGGCAAGAAGCAGACCGAGGTCGTCCCGACCTCCACCTACGGCCGCCCCCTGGCCCGGAAGAGCTGATCGACCCATGGCTCGCACGGACGCCAACCCGCCGATGCCCGAGTTCCGGAGCGACTACGTGCTCCAGGAGGTCGACGCGGCGTGGCTCGGGAAGGCGGTCAAGCCGAAGCAGTTCATCCACATCGACCAGTCCGAGTGCATCATGTGCGAGGGCTGCGTCGACATCTGCCCGTGGAAGTGCATCCACATGGTCCGCCCCGACGCGATCGAGGAGGCCGTGGATGTCGACCAGCCGGGTCTCGACCCGAGCGACCACGTGGTGTTCCTGATCGACGACGACGTGTGCACCCGCTGCGCCCTCTGCGTCGATCGCTGCCCGACGGGCGTGATCATCCTCGGCAAGGTCGGCGACCCCGAGCCGGGCGGCGACCTCCATCAGCGCACCAACACCCACGGCTACGGCTACGGCATGAGGCTGGGGTAGGAGACAAGAACCGTGGCAAACACGATGGACGGCAAGAGCGTCGGTGAGCGCATCGGCGACTCCCTGAAGAAGCTCCCGGAGACCATCCAGGGCAGCCAGGCCTGGAACTCGATCTTCCGGCCCGGCTCGATCTTCAGGAACGGCTACACGGACTCCCCGCGTAACCGCTCCTACGTGATCATGAACTCGGTGCTGTACCACCTCCACCCGGTGAAGGTGAAGCGCCACGCCGTGAAGGTGAGCTACACGCTCTGCCTCGGCGGCCTCTCGTTCTTCCTCTTCATCCTGCTGACGGTGACGGGCATCTTCCTGATGTTCTTCTACCGTCCGACCGCCGCCCAGGCCTGGGACGACATCTACACGCTGCAGACGTCGGTCACCTTCGGCCTCCTGGTGCGGAACATGCACCGATGGGCCGCCCACCTCATGGTGCTCTCGGTGTTCCTGCACATGGCGCGGGTCTTCTACCACGGCGCCTACAAGCCGCCCCGGGAGTTCAACTGGGTGATCGGCGTCGTGCTGCTGCTGCTCACCCTGCTGCTGTCCTTCACCGGCTACCTGCTCCCCTGGGACCAGCTGGCCCTGTGGGCGGTGGCCGTGGGCACGAACATGATGGGCTACACCCCGGTCTTCGGCGACGAGGTGCGCTTCGTGCTCCTCGGCGGCGTCGAGATCGGGACGGACACGCTGCTGCGCTGGTACGTGCTGCACGTCCTGATGCTCCCGTTCGTGATCGTCATCTTCATGGCGATCCACTTCTGGCGGGTCCGCAAGGACGGCGGCATCTCCGGCCCGCTGTGATCGAGGGCTGACACCGACATGACCGAGATCCCCGAGCACCTGCGCAAGCGAGCCGAGGAGGCCCGCAAGAAGGCTGCGGCGAAGGCCGGCGGCGAGGGCGGCGACGCCCCCGCGGCGGCTGACGCGCCCGCCGCCGACGCGCCCAAGAGCGAGGCGGCGAGCAAGATCCCCGCTCACCTCCTCGAGCGCTCCAAGGCCGCCAAGGCCAAGGCGAGCGGCGACGCCGGCGGCTCCGCCGAGGTCGCCCCCGCCGGTGGCGGCGGCGCCGTCGCCGCCCCGCCCGCGGCCGCCTCCGGGGTGCCGGTCGGTGCGGGCCCCGGCGGCCACACCCAGCGCCTCCTGACCGTCGTCAAGAGCGGGTCCATCCAGGACGTCAAGGCCACCCCGCAGGACAAGGTCCACGTCTGGCCGCACCTCCTGGTGCGGGAGTTCGTGGCCGCCCTCGCCTGCACGGCCTTCCTGCTCATCTTCTCGACGTTCGTGAACGCCCCGCTCCTCGAGCTGGCGAACTTCAACCAGACGCCGAACCCGTCGAAGGCCCCCTGGTACTTCCTCGGTCTGCAGGAGCTCCTGAAGTGGTTCCACCCGATGGTCGCCGGCGTGCTCCTGCCCGGCATGGCCATCGTCGGCCTGATCCTGGCCCCGTACACGGACCGCAACCCGAGCAACAAGCCCGAGGACCGGAAGTTCGCCATCTCCCTCTACACGCTGTTCCTCGTGTACTGGGCGACGCTCGTGATCATCGGCACCTTCTTCCGTGGCCCGGGCTTCAACTTCATCTGGCCGTGGAGCGACGGCCTCTTCGTGGAGCTGTGAGGTAACGACCATGGAGACCACCACCGCACTCCTGATCGCCATCCCGGTCCTCGTCGTCCTCGCCGGCATCCTCGTGATCGCCTCGGCCCGGCGACGGGACACCGGGGAGGTCATCGGTGCCCTCGCCCGCGAGACCCGCAAGCGCGACCGCGGCGCCGTGCGCCCGAGCGACCCCGAGGCCAAGCCCACCACGGGCCGCGAGGTCGAGCGCGCCGCTGCGCTCGAGCTGAAGGGCGGCTCGAAGGAGCTCGCCACCGTCGGCGCCAAGGCCCCCGTGGCCTGGGTGCCGCCGGACGAGGAGGCGCTCGGCGTCAGCCGCCGTCAGTTCTTCAACCGCGGCATCGTCACGTTCTTCGGCCTCTCCCTCTCCGGCTTCGGCACGGCGGTCATCGCCTTCCTGTGGCCCCAGGGCGGCGGCGGCTTCGGCTCGGTCATCGACGTCGGGACCATGGGCGACGTGGACGCCGCCATCGACGCGGGCAACGGCTTCGCCTACTACCCCGAGGGCCGCATGTACCTCACCAAGTACCCGAAGGCGGCGCTCCCCGCGGCTCGCACGGTGTACAGCCAGGAGCTCCCCGGCATGGAGGCCGGCTACACGGCCATCTACCAGAAGTGCGTGCACCTCGGCTGCCGGGTGCCGCAGTGCGACACGTCGCAGTGGTTCGAGTGCCAGTGCCACGGCTCGCAGTACAACCGCAACGGTGAGAAGAAGGGCGGCCCGGCCCCGCGCGGCCTCGACCGCTTCCCCATCCAGGTGAACGGGTCCCGCATCGCGGTCGACACCGGCACGATCATCACCGGTCCGCCCATCGGCACGAACACCACTGGGCAGGAGGCCGAGGGGCCGCACTGCGTCAGTGGGGGGAGTCACTGACACATGGTCGATCTGCACGCTGCCGTGCTCGCTGCGAGCACGGCGAAGTCCATCGGCGCGGTCATCGCGGCCATCACGCTCATCGGCTTCGTCTGGTACGCGGTCGTCAACATCCGGGCCGGCCGCGCCGAGGTCGGCTCCGAGATCGAGCTGGCGCCCAACCGCAAGCCGTACTTCGACGACGAGGAGCTCGAGGGCCCGCAGCTCACCCGGGTCCTGTCGACCGGCCTCCTGCTCCTCGGCGTGCTCGCCGTGGGCCTGCCGCTCTACTGGCTCAACGAGCCCGGCCGGCAGGACGGCGCCGTCGAGATGTACGACAACACGTTCATCAAGCGGGGCGCGGCGCTCTTCGCGCCCACCGCTGAGGGCGGCTACGACTGCGCCGGCTGCCACGGCGCCGAGGGCGTGGGCGGCCTCACGAACTTCACGCTGACCGACGAGAACAACGACTTCGTCGCCCAGGTCAGCTGGCGGGCCCCCGCACTGAACACCGTCTTCCTGCGCTTCAGCGAGGACGAGGTCCGCGAGATCCTCGTCTACGGCCGGCCCGGCACCCCGATGCCGGCGTGGGGGGCTGAGGGCGGCGGCGCCCTGACCACCCAGCAGATCGACGAGCTCATCGCCTACCTGCGCACGATCCAGATCAGCCCCGAGGAGGCCCAGGCCCAGGCCGAGGACATCCTCCGCAGCGAGCTCGGCCTCCAGGAGGGCGAGCGGATCAACTACAACGACCCGGCCGTCGGCGAGGCCCTGTTCAACCTCGGCCTGAAGTCCGGTGCGGCCGGCGGCGCCTTCTCCTGCGCCCGCTGCCACACGAAGGGCGCCTCGATCATCGACGGCTCCGAGCAGCCCGCCGGGGCCGACCTCTCGGCCCACAAGGGCTTCGAGACCGGCTCGGGCGCCTTCGGCTTCAACCTCACCGACGGCGTCGTCCCCCGGCAGTTCCTCACCATCGACGACCTCATCGAGTTCCTGACCAAGGGCTCGGAGTACGGGATGCTCTACGGCCAGCGGGGCATGGGCACCGGCCGCATGCCCGGCTACGGCGACAACCCGAACACCGAGGCCGAGGGCGACGGGATGTGGACGCCCGAGATGATCGAGGCCGTGGCCCGCTACGAGGCCAGCCTCGGCACCGGCTCGATCAGCTCCGATGAGGAGACCGGCAACCCGGTGACCACGACGACGGTCGGGTCCACCGGCGCCAACGCCCCGACCACTTCGACCACCGAGGAGCCTTGAGCGAGATGTTGCTCCACACCCTCGCCGGCATCGCCTGGGACCCGCAGATCCGCGGCATCCTGGCCGTCGCCGTCGGCGTCGTCGTCCTCCTGGGGTCGGTGCACCTGCTCCTGGCCACCAACGTCGGCAACCGCCTCGGCTTCCTCATCGCCTCCGCCGCCTTCTTCGGCTGGATGACGATCATGGGCGTCGTGTGGTGGGCCTACGGCACCATCGGCATGCTCGGCGAGGCGCCGAGCTGGGAGGTGGTCGAGACGGTCTACCCGGGGGTCGAGGACTCCGGCATCGACGAGGTCCGCGAGCTCGACACCTCCGAGCTGCCCCCGGCCGAGGAGATCAACGGCATGGAGCCGACCGACCTCGAGGCCGTCCGCGACGAGCTCGAGGCCACCACCGGCGGCTGGCGCCTGCTCCCCGAGTCCAACCGCTCCTTCGGTGAGGCCAAGGCCGCCGTCGACGCCTACTTCGAGGCGAACCCGAACGCCGAGCTCGCGCTGGACGGCGCGGAGGACTACATCTCCACCTACGCGTTCGAGCTCGGTGGCAAGGAGCGCCTCCCGAACGACCCCAGCCGCTGGGATCGGATCTCCCGGAAGGTGAAGACGGCGCTCCAGCTCCGCCACCCCACCCACTACGCGATCATCCAGGTGCACCCGGTCATCCAGCAGGAGGCCGAGCCCGGCCAGCCGCCGCCCACCCCCGTGGCCGACCCGTCCAAGCCGGTCGTGACCGTGGTGATGGAGCGCAACCTCGGCGACGTGCGGTTCCCGGCGGCGATGATCACCGTGTTCTCCGGCATCGTCTTCGCCCTGCTCTGCATCCAGCTGCACCGTCGTGACAGGCTGGTGGACGAGCACCGCGCCCTCGAACCCATCGGAGGTTGAGCGCCATGGGCCAGTACCTGCCCGTCGTCGCCCTGGCTGTCCTCGCGGTGGCCTTCGCGGTCCTCAGCCTGCTGGCCTCCAAGCTGCTCGCGCCGCGCCGCTCCACGGCGGCCAAGCGGGCCCCCTACGAGTGCGGGATCGTGCCCGGGCGCGAGACCCTGGAGCGCTTCCCGGTCCGCTTCTTCCTGATCGCGATGAGCTTCATCGTGTTCGACATCGAGATCATCTTCATGTACCCGTGGTCGGTCGTGTACCGGGACCTCGGGGCGCAGGGGCTCGTCGCGATCCTCGTGTTCGCGGTGCCGGTGATGCTCTCGCTCATCTACGAGATCGCCCACGGCTCGCTCGAGTGGGGCCCGCTCCAGAAGGCCCGGCGCCTGTCGCCGATGGTCACCGCCGAGCGCACCACCCGCACCACCGTCCGCCGGGTCGGCCTCGACGGCCGCATCGTGGAGGACGCCGCCTGATGGGCTGGCAGATGGACAAGGGGCTCGAGGGCCTCGACCACAACGTCCTCACGGGCACCCTCGAGGAGTTCGTGAAGTGGGCCCGCCGCATGTCGGTCATGCCCGCCACCTTCGGCCTCGCCTGCTGCGCCATCGAGATGATGGGTGCCGGCGGCCCCCACTACGACATCGCCCGCTTCGGCATGGAGACCTTCCGGGCCTCCCCCCGCCAGGCCGACCTCATGATCGTGGCCGGCCGCGTGAGCCAGAAGATGGCGCCGGTGCTCCGCCAGATCTACGACCAGATGATGGAGCCCAAGTGGGTTATCAGCATGGGCGTGTGCGCGAGCAGCGGCGGCATGTTCAACAACTACGCCATCGTCCAGGGCGTCGATCAGATCGTGCCCGTGGACGTGTACGCCCCCGGCTGCCCGCCCGGCCCGGAGACCCTCGTGCACGCGATCAACACGCTCCACGAGAAGATCCGCGACGGCCAGCTGACCCGCCGCCCCGGTGAGGGCCTCGGCCTCCAGGTCGAGCAGCGCGACGGCCAGCCGAACACGCAGCCCGTCGTCCTCACCAGCGGGGCCCGCTGATGGCTGACGACGCCGCCCACGAGGACGGCGCGCCGGCGGAGGAGACCGAGGCGGTCGCCGACGCGCCGGCTGCGCCCGAGACCATGCACGGCGCCCTGGTCACCGAGCGCCGAGGCCAGAAGGTCCTGCACGTCGCCCGCGAGGACCTGCCCACGCTCGTCCGCACCCTGCGCGACGAGGACGGGTTCCTCATGTGCCTCGACGTCACCGCCGTCGACTACCTGATGCACCAGGGCGACCGCGGCCTGCCCGAGGGGGTGACCCCCGAGCGCTTCGAGGTCGTCGTCCACCTCATGTCGCACGCCCGCCGCGAGCGGCTGCGCATCCGCGTGCAGATCCCCGAGTCGGACCCGACCTGCCCCACCCTCTTCCAGGTGCACCCCGGCACCGAGGCGATGGAGCGCGAGGTCTACGACATGTTCGGCATCGCCTTCGACGGCCACCCGGACCTCACGCGCATCCTGATGCCGGAGGACTGGGAGGGGCACCCGCTCCGCAAGGACTACGCGGTGGGCACGATCCCGGTGCAGTTCAAAGCGCCCCAGGACGCGAGGTAGCCCCATGAGCACGACCGAGCACCCGCTCGTCCAGACCTCCGAGGGCGCCCAGGAGATGGCGCCCCGCTCCTCGGCCGACGCCGAGGAGATCCTGCGCGAGCTCGGCGCCACCCTCCGCATGTCGGAGGCCGAGGCGGCCGACCTCGTCGAGGAGGGGCCCTCCGAGGACCAGACGATGATCATCAACATGGGGCCGCAGCACCCCAGCACCCACGGTGTGCTGCGCCTCATGCTCGAGCTGGAGGGCGAGTCCGTCCTCCGCACGAAGCCGGTCATCGGCTACCTGCACACGGGCATGGAGAAGACGGGGGAGAACCTCACCTACCTCCAGGGCCCCACGAACGTCACGCGGATGGACTACGCGTCCCCGCTGTTCACCGAGCTCGCGTTCTCGATGACCACCGAGCGGCTGCTCGGCATCGACGAGGACATCCCCGAGCGGGCCCAGTGGATCCGGATGCTCCTCACCGAGGTGAACCGGATCACCAGCCACCTGCTCTTCCTCGCCACCAACGGCATGGACATCGGCGCCGTGTCGATGATGCTCTACGGCTGGCGGGACCGGGAGGAGGGCCTGCGGGTCCTCGAGTCGATCACCGGCCTGCGGATGAACCACAACTTCATCCGCCCCGGCGGCGTCGCCGCGGACCTGCCCGACGGCTGGCGGGACACGGTGCTGCGCTTCCTCGACGCGCTCCCCGAGAGCCTCGAGGAGTACGACGTGCTCCTCACCGGGCAGCCGATCTACCGCGAGCGCCTCCAGGGCGTCGGCATCATCACGCCGGAGGAGGCGATCGCCCTCGGGGCCACCGGGCCGATCCTGCGCTCCACCGGCATCCCGTGGGACCTCCGCCGCGACATGCCGTACCTCCGCTACGACGAGGTGGACTTCGACGTCGTCGTCGGCACCTACGGGGACTGCTTCGACCGCTACGCGATCCGCCTCAACGAGGTCCGCGAGTCGATCCGCATCGTCCGCCAGATCCTGGAGAAGATGCCCAAGGGCGACTACCGCATCCAGGACAAGAAGGTCACCCCGCCGCCGCGGGCCCGCATCGACGAGTCGATGGAGGCCCTCATCCACCACTTCAAGATCTTCACCGAGGGCTTCAAGGTCCCTGAGGGCGAGGCGTACTGCGCCGTCGAGAGCCCCCGCGGCGAGCTCGGCTGCTACATCGTGAGCGACGGCTCCTCGAAGCCCTACCGGATGCACGTTCGCGGGCCGAGCTTCGTGAACCTGCAGACCCTCCCGCACATGATGCGGGGCGGTCTGATCGCCGACGCGGTGGCGGTCATCTCGAGCGTCGACCCGATCATGGGCGAGGTCGACCGCTAGGTCGTCCACCTCGACCGGCCGCCGCCCGTCGGTCGCAGCCGCTAGGTTCGCCGGCCATGGAGCCGGACGTGCCCGCCGTCTCGGCCCCGGACGCGGTGCCGGACGCTGACGCGCCCGTGCTGCGCGTCGAGGGGATCAGCAAGCGCTTCGGCTCGCTCCAGGCCGTGCGCGACGTCAGCCTCCGCGTCGCGCCGGGCGAGACGTACGGGCTGCTCGGCCCGAACGGCGCCGGGAAGTCGACGAGCATCTCGATCATCTCTGGCCTCATCGATGCGGACACCGGCACCGTCGAGGTGCTCGGGCAGCCGGTCAGCACGCGCACCACGGCGGTCCGCGCGTCCATCGGCCTCGTGCCGCAGGAGTCGGCCGTCTACCCCGACCTGACCGCCCGCGAGAACCTCCGCTTCTTCGCCCGCCTCTACGACCTCGACCGCGCCGCGCTCGACCACCGGGTGGACGAGGTCCTCGACGTCGTCGGCCTGGCCGGCCGCGCCGACGACCGGGTCAGCACCTACTCCGGGGGGATGACCCGGCGGCTCAACATCGGGATCGGGCTCCTGCACCGGCCCCGCCTCCTCGTCCTGGACGAGCCGACCGTCGGCGTCGACCCCCAGTCCCGCAACGCGATCCTCGAGGCGGTCGAGCGGCTGTCGGGGGAGGGCACGGCCGTCCTCTACACGACCCACTACATGGAGGAGGCCGAGCGGCTCTGCGACCGCATCGGCATCATCGACGAGGGCGAGCTGAAGGCCGAGGGCACCCGGCGGGAGCTGACCACCCGGGTGGGGGAGTCGGAGCGCCTCCGCATCACTGCCTCCGGCCCGCTCGACACCGCCATCCCCGGGCTCGAGGCGCTCGCCGGCGTGGTCGCCGCCTCCCCGGTCGACGGCGGCGTGGACCTGCTCGTGGTCGACGCGGGGTCGGTGGTCGCCGCCGCCATCGAGGTGGTGACGGCGGCCGGCGCGAGCGTGACGTCGGTCGCGATCGAGCAGTCGGACCTCGAGGCCGTGTTCCTCCACCTCACGGGCAAGGCGCTGCGGGACTGATCGTGCGCGCGGCGCGCCTCATCGCCGGGAAGGACCTCCGCCTCCTCCTCCGCCAGCGCACGATCTGGGTGCTCGGCCTGCTCGCCCCGCTCGGCCTCTCAGCGGTGCTGTCGGTCGTGTTCGGGGGCGGCGCCGCGGATGGCGAGGTCACCTTCGCGGTCGGCCTCGTCGACGAAGACGGCGGCGACGTGTCCGCGGCCTTCACCCAGGTCGTCTCCGACCTCGAGGAGGCCGGGCTCCTCGAGGTGACGGTCTACGACGAGGGCGCCGCGGCCCGGGCGGCGGTGGACGACGGGGACATCGCCGCCGCCTGGGTGGTCCCCGCCGGCTTCACCGACGCCGTCCGCGCGGGGGAGCGGGCCCGGCTGACGGTCGTCGGCGACGTGGACGCGGGCATCGCCAGGTCCGTGGCCGAGGCGATCGCCTCCCGGTTCGCCGTGCAGGTCGGGGCGGGCCGGCTCGCCGTCACCGCGGCGCTGGACCGCGACCTCGCCGGGCCGGACGAGCTCGCCGCCCTGGGCGAGGAGGTGTCGCGCGCCCCGGCGACCATCCGGGCCGTCCCCGCCGCGGTGGGCGACCGGCTCCTCGACCCGACGACCTCGATCGTCGCCGGCATCGCGCTGTTCTTCAGCTTCTTCACGGCTGGTCTGCCGATGCTCAGCCTCCTCGAGGAGCGCAGCGCCGGCACGCTCGTGCGCCTCCTCGTGGCCCCGATCCGCCAGGGGTCGGTCCTCGCCGGGAAGGTCGCCACCGGGCTCGTGCTCGGCGTCCTGTCGCTCGGTGCGCTCGTCGTGGCGTCCTCGGTGCTGCTCGGCGCGGACTGGGGTCCGCTCCCCGGCGCGCTCGTGGTCTGCTCCGCCGGCGTGATCGCCGTCGCCGGGGTGATGTCGATCGCGGCGTCGCTCGCCCGCAGCATCGAGCAGGCCGGCAACCTCCAGTCGATCGTGGCCGTCGTGCTCGGGGTGCTCGGGGGCACGTTCGTCCCGATCGCCGGCTCGGAGTCCGGTCTGCTCCGGACCCTCCAGCGCTGCACCCCGAACGGCTGGTTCCTGGAGGGGCTCGAGCAGGCGCGGGCGAACGGGCTCGGGGCCGCCCTCCCCGCGGTGGCCGTCCTCCTCGGCATCGGCCTCGTCACCGGCGCGATCGGGCTCATCCTGGCCAACCGGAGGCTCCGGTGGTGAGCGCCGTCCGCCGCGCCCTCGCCATCGCCGGCGCGAACCTGCGCCGCTTCGCGCGGGACCGGACCAACGTGTTCTTCGTCTTCGTGTTCCCGGTGGCGCTCATCCTCGTGATCGGCACCCAGTTCCGCGGCGAGGAGGACCCCCGCCTCGGCGTCGTCGGGCCGGAGGGGGAGACCGCCGCCCTCGTCCTCGACTCCCTGGCCGCGCACGACGTCCAGATCGACCGCCTCGGGCGCGCCGAGGACCTGCGGGACCGGGTCGAGGGCACCGCGCTCGACGGGGGGATCGTGCTGCCCGCCGACCTCGACGAGCGGGTGCGGTCCGGCGCGCCCGTCGACGTCGAGGTGCTGACGGGGACGACCGCCGCCGGCCAGCAGCTGCGGACGCTGGTGGAGGAGGCGCTGGCCCGCGTCGACGCCCGAGCCGCGGCCGAGCGCGCCCTCGTCGCCCGCGGCGCCTCCCCTGAGCGGGCGCAGGCCGCGGTGGCGGATGCTGCGGGCGCGCTCGACGCCGTCGAGGTGCGCACGGTGACCGCCGGCGACCGCCTCTTCCCCGAGGGCGTCGCCAGCTACGACGTCGCGGCCCCCAGCCAGCTCGTCCTCTTCCTCTTCCTGACCGGGATCAGCGGAGCCGCCGCGCTCATCCAGACCCGTCAGCTCGGCATCAGCAGCCGGATGCGGTCCACTCCCACCACCGTGGGGACGATCATCGCGGGCGAGGCCCTCGGCCGGTTCCTCGTGAGCGTCGTCCAGGGGGCCTACATCCTCGTCGCCACCCTCGTGCTCTACGGGGTCCACTGGGGCGACCCCCTCGGCGCGGCCGCCGTCATCGTCCTGGCCGCCGCCGCGGCCAGCGGGCTCGCGATGGTCTTCGGCACCGTGTTCGCCGACCCCGAGCAGGCCGGCGGGGTCGGGACGATCGTCGCCCTCTGCCTCGGGGCCCTCGGCGGGGCGATGCTGCCGATCGAGCTGTTCAGCGACACCCTCGCCACGGCGGCCCGGGTGACCCCGCACTACTGGGCCATCGACGCCTTCGCCGAGCTCATTCGCCACGACGCCGGCGTCCGCGACGTGGGCCCCCAGCTGGGGGTCCTCGCGGGCTTCGCGGTGGCCCTCCTGGCCCTCGCGACGTGGCGGATGCGGGCTGTCCTGCGCCGCACCTGAGGCCTCCGGAGCCTCGGTTCGGAGCGAGCAGCAGCGGACCGCTAACGTCCGACGTGCACTGCCCGCGGCTGCCCGGTCGCGTCCCAACCGAGCAAGTGCAAGGATTCACGAATGGCGCGGTTCTCCGAAGCGAACCTCAAGACGGCCACCGAGATCATCTCGCGCTACCCGCGGCCGAAGTCCGCGCTCATCCCGCTGCTGCACCTCGCGCAGGAGCAGGACGGGTACGTCGCCGAGGACGCGATGGAGCACATCGCCGAGCTCGTCGGCGTCACCCCGGCCGAGGTCCTCGGGACCTGCTCCTTCTACGAGATGTTCAAGCGCGAGCCGGTCGGCAAGTACCTGATCAACGTGTGCACGAACATCTCCTGCATGCTCCTCGGGGGTGAGGAGCTGCTGCACCACCTCGAGGACCGCCTCGGCATCAAGGCCGGCAGCACCACGCCCGACGGGATGTTCACGCTCGAGGACGTCGAGTGCATCGCCGCCTGCACCGAGGCCCCGTGCCTGCAGGTCAACTACCGCTACCAGTACAAGGTCACCCCCGAGGACGCCGATCAGCTCCTCGAGGACCTGCGGGCCGGCCGCCGGGCCCACGAGGTGCCAGAGCACGGCACGCTCGCCCGCGTCCGCCAGCACATCCCGGCCGACCGCCGGGCCGGCAACGCGATCCCCGGCCAGTGCGAGGAGCCGGTCTGGATCACCCGCGCCGCCGCCAGCGAGGGAGGCGAGGCCTGATGGCCGTCACCGACGCCCGCCCGATCGTCACCCGCCGCTTCGGCCTCGACGACGGGCACACGCTCGAGCGCTACGTCGCCACCGGCGGCTACGAGGGCCTGAAGGCCGCGCTCGGCAAGACCCCCGACCAGGTGCAGGAGGAGGTCAAGGCGGCCAGCCTGCTCGGCCGGGGCGGCGCCGGCTTCCCCGCCGGCGTGAAGTGGGGCTTCTGCCCGCCCGGCGTGTGGTCGCGGTACCTCGTCGTCAACGGCGACGAGTCGGAGCCCGGCACCTACAAGGACCGCCTCCTCATGGAGCGGGACCCGCACCAGCTCATCGAGGGCGTGCTCATCGCGTCGTACGCGATCGGCGCCGCCCAGGCCTTCCTCTACATCCGGGGCGAGATGGCCCTCGCCCAGGAGCGGGTCGCGCAGGCGCTGAACGAGGCCTACGAGGCCGGCTACATCGGCAAGAACATCCTCGGGTCGGACTACTCGATCGACGTGGTCCTGCACTGGGGTGCCGGCGCCTACATCGTGGGCGAGGAGACCGCGCTCATCGAGTCGCTCGAGGGCAACCGCGGCATGCCGCGCCTCAAGCCGCCGTACTTCCCCGCCGCCAAGGGCCTCTACATGCAGCCCACCGTGGTCAACAACGTCGAGACCCTCTCGAACCTGCCGTGGATCCTCGCCAACGGCGCCACGCAGTTCGGCGAGCTCGGGGCCGAGTCCGCCCGCGGCACCCGCATGTTCGCGGTGTCCGGCCACGTGAAGAACCCCGGCGTGTACGAGGTCGAGTTCGGCGTCACCACGTTCCGGGACCTCATCTACGCCCCCGTCTACGGCGGCGGCATCCGCGGCGACCGCAAGCTCAAGGCCTTCATCCCCGGCGGCGCGTCCGCCCCGTGGTTCTACGAGGAGCACCTCGACCTGCCCCTCGAGCCCGGCGCGGTCGGCCAGGCCGGCTCGATGCTCGGCTCGGGCGCCGTCGTGGTCATGGACGAGACGACCGACGCCGTGAAGGCGGCGTGGCGCCTCGTGCGCTTCTTCGCCCGGGAGTCCTGCGGCAAGTGCACGCCCTGCCGCGAGGGCACCAGCTGGCTGGAGAAGATCCTCCGCCGCATCCTCGACGGCCAGGGCCGCCCCGAGGACGTCGACCTGCTGATGGACGTGTCCGACAACATCAGCCCCGGTCTGTCCTGGCCGCCCCGCCAGACCACCATCTGCCCCCTGGGCCAGTCCGCCACCCCGCCGATCGCCTCGGCCGTGTACCGGTTCCGCGAGGAGTTCGAGCGCTACATCGGCGCGCCGGTCGAGGTGACCGTCCCGGTCAAGGGCCGCACGTACATCCCCGTCACCGCGGAGGCCGCCGGTGTCTGACACCAAGGCGCCCGAGACCGTCGTCCTGACGATCAACGGCAAGCAGGTCGAGGCCGCGCCGGGCGAGCTCGTCATCGACGCCGCCGAGCGCACCGGGACCTACATCCCCCGGTTCTGCTACCACCCGCGCATGGAGCCGGTGGGCATGTGCCGGATGTGCGTCGTCGAGATCGACACCGGCCGCGGCCCCGCCCTCCAGCCGGCCTGCATGATCCCGGTGGCGCCGGACATGGTCGTCGACACCGAGAGCGACGTCACGAAGAAGGCGCAGGACGGCATCCTCGAGTTCCTCCTCGTCAACCACCCGCTCGACTGCCCGGTGTGCGACAAGGGCGGCGAGTGCCCGCTCCAGGACCAGACCATGTCCTACGGGCCGGGCGAGAGCCGGATGGTCGAGGAGAAGCGGCACTACGCGAAGCCGATCCCGATCAGCGACCTCGTCGACCTCGACCGCGAGCGCTGCATCCTCTGCGACCGGTGCACCCGCTTCGCGAAGGACGTCGCCGGCGACACGCTCATCCACTTCATCGACCGGGGCAACCAGACCCAGGTCAACACCTTCCCGGACCACCCCTTCGCCAGCTACTTCAGCGGCAACACGGTCCAGATCTGCCCGGTCGGCGCGCTCACCGCGAACCCGTACCGCTTCAAGGCCCGCCCGTGGGACCTCGACCAGGTCGAGAGCACCTGCACCTCGTGCTCGGTCGGCTGCCGGATCGTCGTCCAGTCCACCCGCAACGAGGTCGTCCGGTACTCGGGTGTCGACATCGACCCCGTGAACTGGGGCTGGCTGTGCGACAAGGGCCGCTTCGACTTCCAGGCCATGGCCTCGGAGGCCCGCCTCGGCGGCCCGCTCGTGCGGGGCGCCGGCGGCGAGCTGCAGCCCGCCACCTGGGGGGCCGCCCTCCGCCAGGCCGCGGACGCGCTGCGCAGCGCCGAACCCGGCCGCATCGGCGTCATCGGCGGCGCCCGCCTCACGAACGAGAGCGCCTACGCCTGGGCCAAGCTGGCCAAGGGCGTGCTCGGCACGGACAACGTCGACGCCCAGCTCGGCGACGGCCTCCCCGCGGAGGTCGTGCTCGGCCTCCCCCGGGCCACCATCGACCAGGCCTGCGCCCCCGGCGGCACGGTCCTCGTCCTCGGCCCGGACCTGAAGGAGGAGCTGCCGGTCCTCTTCCTCCGCCTCCGCCACGCGGTGACCCGCGACGGCGTGAAGGTCGTCGAGGTGGCCCCCCGGCGCAGCTCCGTGTCCGACCTCGCCGCCGCCTCCCTCGTGTGCCGCCCCGGCGCCGAGGCCGAGGTCGTGCAGGCCCTCCTCGCCGGGGGCACCGCCGCGGCCGGCGGGCTCGAGGCCGACGCCCTCGCCGCCGCAGCTGCCCTGCTCGAGCAGGGCCCCGTCACCGTGATCCTCGGCCGGGCCAACCTGGCCGACCGGGGCGACGGCGTCGTCGCCGCTGCGGCCGCCATCCACGAGGCCCACCCCGAGGTGCGGTTCCTCTCCGCCCTCCGCCGGTCCAACGTCCACGGCGCGCTCGACATGGGCCTCGCCCCCGGGCTCCTGCCCGGCCGCACGACGCTCGACGCCGCGGGCGGCTGGTTCCGCGACGCCGGCTGGGCGGCCGTGCCCGGCCAGCGCGGCCTCGACGCCACCGGCATCCTCGAGGCCGCGGCGGGCGGGAAGCTCGACGTGCTCGTGCTCCTCGGCGCCGACCCGCTGGCGGACTTCCCCGACGCCGGGCTGGCCACCAAGGCCATCGCCGGCGCCCGCACGGTCATCGCCGTCGACCTCTTCCTCACCCCGAGCGCCCAGAAGGCCGACATCGTGCTCGCCGCGGCGGGCGACGGTGAGGTGGACGGCTCGACCACCAACCTCGAGGGCCGCGTCAGCGCCCTGCACCGCAAGGTGACGGCGCCCGGCACCGCCCGCGAGGACTGGATGATCGCCCACGAGCTGGCCCGGCTCATCGGCCAGGACCTCGGCTTCACCTCCGTCCAGGAGATCTGGGACGAGGTCGAGTCCCTGTCCTCGGTCCACGCCGGGATCACCTGGGAGCTCCTGCACGGGGTCGACGGTCGCGACGGGGTGCTCGCCCCGATGGCGGCGCCGCCCGCCCCGCCGGCCGACGAGATCTCCTCGACCGAGGGCGCCGCCCCGTCCGGCCCGGACACCGAGGGCGAGAGCGACTCGGGCGTGACCGAGGAGGCCGCCGAGGCCGCGGTCGCCGCCGAGGCCAGCGACGACGACCCCGAGGCCAAGCAGGCCGAGGAGGCCGCCGCCGCGGAGGCCCAAGCCGATGCCGCCGCCGACGAGGCCGGGGCGCGGCCCGAGCCGCAGGCACCTGGCCGTCCGGAGGCGCTGCGCTTCACAGCCCCGGCCGTGGCCAGCGAGCCGGCCCCCGACAGCTACTCGCTGCGCCTGGTGGCCACCCGCAAGCTCTACGACCTCGGCACGATCGTGCAGCACTCGCCGCACCTCGCGAAGCTCGTCGGCGAGAGCGCGGTGCGCCTGCACCCGCACGACTTCGACCGCATCGGCGTCGAGCCGGGCGCCCCGGTCACGCTGACCGCCGCCTCCGGCGCCGTGCAGCTGCCCGCGGTGCCCGACCCCGGCGTGCCCCGGGGCGCCGCCGCCGTCCCCGTCAACCAGCCCGGTCCCGCCGTGGGCCAGCTGGTCGACGCGACCCAGCCCGTCACCGACGTCCGGGTGGAGCGCGCATGAACCTCCTCGCCCTCGACCCGCTCCTCAGCGGGCACATCGACTGGGGCATCGTCGGCATCGTGGTGCTGAAGGTGGTCATCACCTTCGCCCTCGTGCTCGTGGCCGTGATGCTCATGATCTGGTTCGAGCGGAAGGTCCACGCGGACATGTCGAACCGCCTCGGCCCCAACCGGGCCGGGCCCTTCGGCATCCTCCAGACGCTCGCCGACGGCACGAAGTTCTTCTTCAAGGAGGACCTCATCCCGGACCGGGCCGATCGGTTCGTGTTCCGGCTGGCGCCGTTCCTGTCGGTCGTCCCCGCCTTCCTCACCGTGGCCGTCGTCCCGATCGGCGGCGTGTTCACCCCCGAGAAGGGCGGCCAGGTCGAGCTCCTCGGCAAGCAGACGCTCTTCCAGCTCGCCGACCCGCCCATCGGCGTGCTCCTCGTGCTGGCCTGCTCGTCGATCGCCGTCTACGGCGTGATGCTGGCCGGCTGGTCCTCGGGCTCGAAGTACCCGCTCCTCGGCTCGGTACGCGCCTCGGCCCAGATGGTGTCCTACGAGGCCGCCCTCGGCCTGTCGGTCGTCACCGTGGTGATGCTCACCGGCTCGCTGTCCACCCACGACATCGTCATGAACCAGGCCGGTGAGGGCTTCCTCGGGTTCATCCCGGACTGGAACGTCGTGGTCACCGGCGTCGTGCCGTTCGTGATCTTCATCATCGCCGCCACCGCCGAGCTCAACCGCCCGCCCTTCGACCTCGTCGAGGCCGAGCAGGAGCTCGTCGGCGGCTTCCACACCGAGTACTCGTCAATCCGGTTCGCGCTCTTCTACCTGGCCGAGTTCATGAACGTCGTGACGATGTCCGCGATCATCGTCACCCTGTTCCTCGGCGGCCCGGCCGGCCCGACCTTCTTCGGCCCGGACTGGATCTGGGGCCCGATCTGGTTCCTGCTGAAGATCCTCGTCTTCTGCTTCATGTTCGTGTGGTTCCGGGCCACGCTGCCCCGGTTCCGCTACGACCAGCTCATGGACCTCGGCTGGAAGGTCCTGATCCCGCTGGCCCTCGGGTGGCTGCTGCTGCTCGCCTCGATCAACATCGCCCGGGACGAGGACTGGAACCTGCCCCTCGTCGTGGCCATCGGCTTCGCCGTCATGATCCTCGGCTACGTCGGGCTGGTCGCCGCCGTCCGCACGGCACGGCACCACCGCGAGATGGGAACGGAGGTCGGCAGCTGATGGGCTACCTCGAGGGCTTCGCCGTCACCTTCAAGAAGATGTTCAAGGGCACGCGGTCCGGCAAGACCGTGACCGTGCCCTACGTGAAGGACGCCGGCCCCAAGCGGGAGAAGGCCGTCCGCCTCCACGGCCGCCACGTGCTCAACCGGTACGAGGACGGCATGGAGAAGTGCATCGGCTGCGAGCTCTGCGCCGGAGTCTGCCCGGCCAAGTGCATCTACGTCCGCGGCGCCGACAACCCGCCGGAGGACCCGGTCTCGCCCGGCGAGCGCTACGGCTACGTCTACGAGATCAACTACCTCCGCTGCATCCACTGCGACCTGTGCGTGGAGGCCTGCCCCACCGAGGCGATCACCGAGTCGAAGCTCTTCGAGTTCTCCTTCACCGACCGGCAGGACGCGATCTACACCAAGGAGGAGCTGGTCGTCGGCGACGACGGTCGGCCCAAGCAGCTGCCGTGGGAGGACTGGTCGGACATCGACGAGGTCGCCCACCTGTCGTCGGCCTGGGTGCGGGCCACCGCCCCGTCCGGCTCCGCCGACTTCGTCGGCGTGGTCGGGTGGTCCGGTGAGCTCGGCTTCGGCGTGAAGCCGCCGGAGGCCGGTCAGAAGGCCGAGGACCCCGCCCCGCCCGCCGAGGCGGCCGCGGACGACCACGACGACCACGGCCACGGAGGCCACCACTGATGGTGGAGCTCATCGTCTTCCTCATCGCCGCCGCCGGCACCCTGGCCGGCGCCCTCGGCGTCATCCTGAACCGCAACCCCGTCCACGCCGCCCTGTCGCTGGTGGGGACCCTGTTCGGCATCGCCGTGCTGTTCGTGGCCCAGGAGGCGCACTTCCTCGCCGCCGTGCAGGTCATCGTCTACGCCGGCGCGATCGTCGTCCTGTTCCTCTTCGTGCTGATGCTCCTCGGCGTGGACCGGGCGGAGGACCTGTCGGTCGAGCCGATCAAGGGCCAGCGCGTCGTCGCCGGGATCATCGGCGTCGGCGTGCTCTGCCTCACCCTCGTCGCCCTCGCCTCCACCTCGTTCGAGGCCACCGGCGCCCGGCCCGCTGAGGGCGACCGCAACCTCCGGGTCGAGGCCGTCGCCGACGTGAACCAGCTCGGCGAGTCGATCTTCACCGACCACCTCTTCGCCCTCGAGATCACCTCGGTGCTCCTCGTGATCGCCATCGTCGGGGCCGTCGTGATGTCCCGTCGGGTGAAGCGCGACCAGCTGATCGAGGACCCGCTCGTCGCTGCCGCCGAGGCCGAGGAGGCCGCCCGCCGCGAGGCCGAGGAGGCCGCGCAGACCACCGAACCCGAGACCGAGGGAGCCGACGCCTGATGCTGCTGGCCGTCGCCGAGGTCACCCCCGCCTGGTACCTCACGCTGGGGGCGCTCCTCTTCACGATCGGGGCCGTCGGCCTGATGGTCCGCCGGAACCCGCTCGTGATGTTCATGTGCGTCGAGCTCATGCTCAACGCCGTCACCCTGACGTTCGTGACCTTCTCCCGCATGCTCCAGGACGTGAACGGCCAAGCGGTCGTCGTGTTCGTCCTCGTGGTCGCTGCGGCCGAGGTCGTCGTGGGCCTGGCCATCATCGTGGCCCTCCTGCGCCGGCACCCCGAGGTCACCGCCGACGATCTCAAGGTCCTGAAGGGTTAGGCCCCCGGCATGCTCGATCTGGTCTGGCTCATCCCCGCCCTGCCCCTGGCCGGCTTCCTGGTCGTCCTCGTGGCCGGCCGCCGCCTGGGCGAGCCCGCCGCCGGGTGGGTGGCGACCCTCGCCGCCGCCGGCTCGTTCCTCGCGACGGTCGGCGTCTTCCTCGCCCTCGTCGGCGAGGACCACCACCACCGGCACCACGTGGTCACGCTCTTCGAGTGGATCCCGGCCGGCGGCTTCTCCGTCGACGCCGCCCTCCTGGCCGACCCGCTGTCGATCACGATGGCGCTCTTCGTCACCGGCATCGGCTCGCTGATCCACCTGTACTCGATCGGCTACATGCACGGGGACGCGAACTTCTCGAAGTTCTTCCTGTACCTGAACCTGTTCGTCTTCTCGATGCTGATGCTGGTGCTGGGCGACAACCTGCTCATCACCTTCCTCGGCTGGGAGGGCGTGGGCACCTGCTCGTACTTCCTCATCTCCTTCTGGTTCGGCAAGGACGCCAACGCCTCCGCTGGCAAGAAGGCCTTCGTCACCAACCGCGTGGGCGACTGGGGCTTCATGCTCGCCATGTTCCTCGCCTTCGCCACGATCGGGTCCCTCAGCTACTCGACCCTCGCCGAGCAGGCCTCCTCGATGGCACCGGTGACGGCCACCGCCATCGCCCTCCTGCTCTTCGTCGGCGCCTGCGGCAAGTCCGCCCAGCTGCCCCTCTACATCTGGCTGCCCGACGCCATGGCCGGACCCACCCCGGTGTCCGCGCTCATCCACGCCGCCACGATGGTGACCTCGGGCATCTTCCTCATGACCCGGGTGAGCCCGATCATCGCCCAGGCCTACGACTGGGCCCCGGACGTCATCGCCTGGGTCGGCGCCATCACCGCCCTGTTCGCGGCGACCATCGCCGTCGCCCAGAACGACATCAAGAAGGTCCTCGCCTACTCGACGGTCAGCCAGCTCGGCTACATGTTCCTCGCCGTCGGCACCGGGGCCTACGTGGCGGCCATCTTCCACATGGTCACC
>Ga0180217_1000359_pt1 | contig 78336 bp, 45 predicted proteins | sample eDN3rd37CBELigOP_FD_128521 | JGI IMG/M metagenome (GOLD analysis project Ga0180217, IMG submission 128521) | Enriched Organic Plus compost microbial communities from Emeryville, California, USA - eDNA 3rd pass 37_C BE-Lig OP (version 2) (version 2) ...
AAAAAATTAATTACCCCTTATTAAAGAAATAATTAAATGGGAGGGATCTGGCTAACCCTCAAACTAACCCTCATTTCGCAAGACAGTGCGTCATTACGAGTGTCTTGTGAAAACGGGGGAGGGACAACGGGGGTTAGTTTCAAAAACGACGACAAACGATGGGTGTTGTGTCTTGGAATTTGAAGAACAGGATGGAGTACTTTTGACACATATATTTTTCCCGACAATTCGTGTTGTGTTGTCGGACGTTGGAGGGTTTGAGCTATCCTCTCCAGCGAGGAGAAGCAACCGTGTGTTCCTCGGGTTTGAAAACTCAAATTTCAAACCCCTCTCCGCCCAAGGAGAGCGCGGGCAGTTTCCTCGGGTGGATGGGTTCTCTTCCGGTCGGCGGGGGTGTGGCAGAAGCGGTATTTATATCATGTTTCGTTTTGAGTAATTCCATCCACCCATTTTTCAAATGCGAAATGACCCCATCCACCTGACTGTGGACAGTCGGGCAAAAGACAGAGGAGTTACATTTCTCAGAGTTGTATACTGGGTGTGTGGGGAGTGTCGTGGAGTAAATATCAAGACACAGTGACAGACAGTGACGAAACACGCCATACCACATGAATAGCACTCCACGCAGCGAGACCGTTTCTCGCAGACGGTCCGGGATAAACGGACGACGCGAACTCCAGCACCTCAACTGGAAGTTTCTGGCGATACAATCGCTGGACCCAGCACGTGCAGAGAGGGACCGTGCACACCAGAATGCGCAGCCTAGCCTTGGGCAGCTTGCAGCTGATGCAGTTGAGACAGAGCTGAGTAATTTCAATGAGTTGGATGCTGTAGCAAGGACCTTGACCTCTCGACTGCAATTCCACAAGCCTGACAGTCGCTCGGGCGAGCAGGAGCGTTTCTCGGTCGAAGACATTGCCAAGGAGATGCAGCCTACCCGTTTCTCCTTCTCGGCGCTACACCAGGCGGGGCGGTCCTTGCGAGAGGGAATGAACAGAGGTCCCCCAGGCAGTAACGGACGCTCCTCTGACCAGCAACAGCAGCTCCAACAGCAGCAGCAGCAGCCACAGCAGGCGACAGACTCGAAATCAGATCCACTCGACTCGCTTGCACCTAACCTGCCTATATTTAACCAGTTACAGTTCCAGCCCTCTGCTCCTGTTGGAGTCCAGCATGGCCCTGTGGGTTCAGCAGGGTCAAGTTCCGCTGCTGCAATTCGGAAACCGAAGCCGATTACGTACTCCTCGATCCTCGCCTCACTAGTTCAGGACGGAGATGACTTACTCAGACGAAGTTTGCGGAGCCAAGAGAGTAGCACTGCGGACTCACCCGCACTGCCGACAGGCACGCCGCTCTCTTCAGAAAACTCAGCGGCGCCAAGTGGTATCGAGCTGACAGACGAACAACGCAAGAAACGAATCCAAGATGTGTATCAAGAACGTCAACGCCGTAGAAGGAAACGATTGAGCCGTATTGGAGCGATTGATCTAGAAATTCCACCAGGCGGACCGCTGCAGGAAGTGGCTTCCACAGGGCGTAAGAGCTCGGCGAGGAGGTCGCATCAATGCGCAAAGGACGAGGAGGATGAACAGGAAGAGGATCTGGTTACCTACCTGCAAAAGACATGGCTCGCGGCTATGCGTGTAGAGAATGCCATCCCCTTGGTGGGGGGATCAGACACAGGAGTGCACAGTCATGAGAGCCAGGGTCGCAGCAAAGCTGACCGATCGACAGACGCTGGCAATGGCGACAATGATGATGATGATGATGATGACGAATTCGATCGTCGAGAGATGAGAAAGCGTGTGGACGATCTCGTCAGCGAGCTAGACAACGCTATTGAAGCCAACTTGCGTAAGCCTCAAAGCTCGCCGGCGGGTGAAAAGACGAACAAGCGCCCACCCTCACCCGTCGTTCTGTGGAAGGCTTCGTCGCGGGTGCAACTGGCGACTCATATCCCTAGCGCGCTTCGCACGCTTCTGCTACAAAACGCTGCTGTGCAACATATGAAGCAACACCAGCAACCCCATCAGCCTGGTAGTAAGTCGGAACATTCTCCAACAGAGAACAAACAACAGCCTCAGACACCGTCATCTAACGGCAGCACGGAAGCACTCGGTGAGACCATTGATCCACCGCGGTTCTCCGATGTGATTGGTCGTGATCCTCAGACACCTGGTCGCGCTTCTTCGACTAAACCTACCCTGGGGAGTCCTGTTCCCCAACTGCAACTGCCACCTGGATCCTCATCGACCCAACAAAACGACACGGCTCGATCGAAGCGAGATACTTCCCGACACAAAGCACAAAAGCTGTCGGATTTCTCGATATTGCCGTCGGCGAGGGCAAATGACAACGATGAGGAGCGTCGCCTGACAGCAAGGCGACGTGCTGAGGCTCGAAACTACGGTGCCTGGTACATTTCGCCAGAGCTCTGGACCGCTCGCTCAGCTGCACGACAGACATTAGAGCAACTTGAAGCACCCTTGAATTCGCTGAGTGGTCGACTAGCAGATGGCGCAGTAGCGTCAGAGACGATGACCAGTCGCAAAACGAGCACGATGAGTTCAACTGGCTCAATGCAGAAGAGAGAAGTGCGTAAAACAAGTCCCACACCACTCTCAAGTTCGATAGCTTTGCCAAAGGCAAGCAACCGAACCAATGATGAGCACGACGCCGCCTTACTCACTCTATTGGGAAGTGCAGCAGGCGATTCGGAAGCATTAGAAGAAGTGTTGTGTAGATTGGCTGCCCGTGAACTCACTCTTCACACCAAGAGGCATTCATCTCAAGTTCGGTCGTTATCCCCCATGACTCCCTCGTCATTTGATATTCTGGCCCAAGCGCACGGAAAGGCTAAGTGGTCGGCTGAGGACAGAAAGCTTGTCTTGCCGGTGGAGGCTGAACGCGCGCTTGCGATGAAGCTTCGAGAGCTTCATCCACGTACCCAATCACGCTTCCGTTCGAAGCCCCGAGAAGCGGAAGCTGAGGCTGAAGGTACCAGCAGTCAGGATTCGATTAATCCTGACTCTACTGATGCCGCGGCCACGATGGCTGCAGCAGCTGCACGGGATGCTGAAGCTCAACGAAAGCTTGGCGAGACAATCCGCTCGTTGCCGATTGCCAAGGAATTCGTCTCGTTTCTCTTATCCGGTGGTGGCGAAGGCGAGAGTCCAACGGGCCAAAAGCGTTCTGTCTGTTTACCCGCCTACCTTCGCGGTGTTGTCGTGGACGATCACGCCTCCCCCCAGAAGCCGTTGGATGACTAACCGTCTTCCCACCGCAATGCATTCCATCTCAGCGCCTCAAGTTTCAACACAATCAAGTCGCACATGCGTGTGGTGTATTCGGATGATGTGGAAAATGCGGAATCGAGACTCGATACATTCATTCCGTGAGATAGGTGGGTAGTGTCAGGCTAAGAGCTAGTATTAATCCTAGGAGAAATCAGATGGGTGCAAGGTAGATTGGGACTGCCATACTGTAAGCAATAAAATACACAGGATTGACAATGAATGGTGTGAACAAAAGAGTGCTAACTAAGTACAGGATGCTCATGTGATGGGCTCAGAATATTGACTTCGTTCGCACCTAATGGAAATAAGAAAGAGAACCAGAGTTGGTGCTTCCTGTAACTGTGAATTACAGCATTGCATCGGGATCCATATCTCGGTGTATCGTCACGGTCTTTGGAGGCAACTTGGGCGGTGCCTTGGCATCGGGGCCACCAATCGAACCTGAAGCCTGTGACTTGGACTCCATAGATGGTACTGGAGACGCCGCTGATGCGATGTTCGTGCTCTCCTGTCTTACCTTCTCTTCCTTTTTCTCATCCTTCCTATTGTCCTTCTCCTCCTTTTTGGCTGCCTGCTGTTCCTGCTTCTGCTTAGCGAAGTTCGGGCGATCGTCAATGTCCTCTTCGGAGTCAGTGCCGTCTGCGAAGACATTCATCTTGCGCATCTCCTCGCGCTCTTCACGCTTATCAGCCTCGGGGTCGTATACAAGACCAGGGTGCTTCTCGTCTTCGCCCCGCTTCAAGGCTTCGATGTTCTCCTGGAACTTTTGAGCTAGCTGCTGCGCCTCTCGCTTGCGCTTCTCGAGAACCTTGGTCTTAGCTGCTAGACGCTCCTTGACAGTACGGAGTCGGAACACACGCGTACGCATGGCCTTGTCAGCCAATGCAATAAACTTGTGGTTCATCAGGATTGGCTCCTTGAGTAGCTTCTTGAACTCCGAGCGGAACTTGTTTTCGGGATCGATCTTTTGGTTAATCCAGAACTGCTCAAGGACCTTGACAGTCTCGTCGGTTCTGGGAAGCATACCTTCACGCGACATGCCTGCAGTTCCGAAGACGCCGGCACGCTCGGTGAACAAGAGGTTAAGGGCATTCTTCTTCAGCTCTTTCTCACGGTCGATGGAGCTGGCCTGCATGATCCTTGCGAAGCGATTCTCAGCGTCACCCAGCTCGATTTGGATGTTGAGCAGCTTCTCCTGGACCTTTTGAGTGTCATGAAGCTTCTGGAGCTGGTCCTCGAACTTCTTGACCTCTTCTCGAATCGCCTTGGACTCGTCTCCAAGCACGCCGAGCTGCTCACCATACAACTTGGTCTGGTCCTCCAGCGCATTGTTGATCAAGGCGTACTTGCAGTTTTCGACGTCCGCACGTTGTCGAACACCGTCCAGCTGGTTCGCCAGATCCGCAAGCGAGGCAATCGTTGCGAAGTCCCAAACGAAGATCAAACCGAAGAGCGCATAGACCATGAGGAAGATAGCGAAGTATCTAGTATCAAGCTTGCCGTCGTACATGACATACACGCCAGCGAGCACACAGCCAGCGAAGGCAACGAGACAAAGGAACTCTGTGAAGTGATACTCATGTCCCATGAACGTGCACAGATAGACCTTCATCAACTTCTCGCAACGTGGCTTATACTTCTCCTCAGGGACAGGCTCGGCATCCTCGCCCTCCGCTCCGGTTCCCTCTGCGCCTTCAGCGCCTGGCTCGCCAGGTTGGCTAGAGCCCTTCTGCAAGTCGGACCCAGGACCGCCCGCGCCAGCATCCGCGCCCGACGACTTGCTCACCGTAGTGCTTGGGCCAACGGCGCCCATCTCGATGGACACATCCTGCGACGACATGGCTGGTTGTTCGTAGAGTGGTGGGTTGAGAACATCGGGTAGGTGATATCACATGGTGAGTTAACGGTGTTAGGTGCGGTATAGCGTGCATACTCATGATTAGGTTGCCGTGCGAGAGATTTCTCTCTTGGAAAATTGGAAAAACGCTCTTTTGAGGGTATAAACTCTGGTTCCAAGAAGTGCTACCCTTCCCATCCCATTGGCACGAAGATACACTGCAAATAGCACCAAAAGCCACACCACGCACGCGGACCCCCCGCGCCATACGCCTCGCTGAAAACAGCGCTCTCGCTCGTTTTTTGGTCTCGTGTCAGACTGAGAAGGGGGTGCCCAGCCCCAGCCCGGGCCGGAGTGTGGGGGGACAAAACCCGGCCTGTTCGACGCTAGCTGCAACGTAAGAGCTACTCGAGCTATAGCAGGCCTGTGCACTAGCTGGCTCGCGTGCAGGACCGCGCAAACCCCTGGTTTAACCGTGATTTTCCGTCTCAAACCATCAGTTCAAAGGTGCTAAATAGTCGACTTGACTGAGTCGCGCGGAACAATAGATTGGCGAATATGGAAATGTACGTTGATTTGGTTTGGAATCTCTCCTTCAATTAGCAACTCTGTCTCACATTGTCTGCTATCAAGCGGTTTTACCGCCCTTTCAGCGCTCCCCAGGGAGCTGCATTTGCTAGGGTATGTCTCGATTCTACGCTCGTATCGCCGTTGAAACCGCCTCATATGTGATCGCTACACTGATACACACATCTCTAACCACACCACAGAGTCGGCACGGTTGGCTTCCTCAGCGACTACGAGGTCAAAGAGGTCCTTGAGTCATCCGCATTCGCAGACTGTCTCTCGCTTGCGGAGCACAAGCGCGCCATCTTCAAGGCAAAGCGCGTCGCGGATGACGCTAAGCGCACGGTCAAAGCCGTTATGGCCGGCAGGTCAGGAGCTCTCAAGCGAGGCGAGACTCTGGCACAGGTCGAGCAGAAGCTGGAGACTTCGACTCGACAGTACCAACTACTCCGCGAGCTACAGGAACTGGCATGGTAAGTAGATGACATGAGTATTCTTAGGACTTGATGCCCTCATGTAGTTTGGAAGGTGCTTAGCTCCGTACGAATGTATGTGTGTGTGATTGTCGGGATGAGGAAATTGACTTACAAGACATGTGGTAGTGAGGCCAGAGCACTCCCGATGATACATCGCGTGTTGGCCTGACTGACCTTCGACTCAGCTCATGTTTACTCGGGTCCACTTCTGAACACATTGCTGTTATCTTCGTGTAGGGTGAAAGAGAAAACGCTCAAGTACCTAGCCAAGCGACCTGCGGCAACCCAATCCCTGGACCACATCGACAACTTCCTGACACAATTCGGTGAACTGAAAAAGAAAATGGGCTTCGAACTCACTCCACAGGAGGTCCTCCACCTCATTAACCATCGTCCTACAAGCACCGTTGATCTGCACGTCCTCGTTGAGGACTACTCGGAGCGCCTCACACCTGAACAGGTCGAAGCACTTCTTAGCCTTGTCGCCGAGTGCTTGCCCCCCGCACCAGCGGCGGACGAGTACTACGAAGAGGTAGAACAAGGCGAGGAGGAGGTGCAGAAGGGAGATGAAGAGGAAGAAGAAATTGCTGACGATACCGATATCGCTCGAGACCAGGAGCGCCTCCAGAGGGTGGCTGCCTCTGCCTTGCAGACGTATCTTGCCAGTGAGGAGACTGAGCTTAATCGGGATGCTCGTGCCCAGGCTGATGCAGAAAATGAAGGACGAGACGGCGCAGATGACGACGCGGTTCCCGCTGGAACGGACTTGGCAATGGAGGCCTTCGATATGCCTCTTCCGGTTGACGATGAGATGGAGATCATCGAGCATGTCGAGAAGGAAGAGGTCACAGTCACAGCAACCACCACTACCACCACGGGGAAGAAGGGAAGGGGTAAGAGGTGAGTGGAGCAGCAGTAGTAATCGTATCACAATCCCTACATGCAAACCATTCTATGTATCATAAAGCTAGCCTCTCAATTCTCGCTGTACATGAGACCTTGATGGAAATTGGTGAATATAATTGTATGGTGAGTGAGAATGAGATTAAACGTTAACAAACAAAACAAATGTCACTTACGAAGTCGAAGACGAACAGGTACAGTAAGTTCGGTGGCGAACGATCTCTACTCTGCAGCTGCTGCGACAGTCGGACTCGTTACTGACGTTTGTGTCTGAGGAGGTGACTGTGACTGCGCGGATGCTTGCGCCGATGGTTGTGTGGATGCTTGTTTTCCCTGCTGTTGCTGCTGCGACTCCTGCTCCTGCATCGACGCACCGTTGCTAGGCTGGAGCAAGATAGCGTATTCAAGGGTGTACATCCTCGCGAGGCTCCAGTACCCACGGATGTCGTTCTGTCTCAGCAAGTTGCCAGCATCACAATTCAAAGGCGAGTCTGGCTGCGGAGCCGCGAGGAGCACCACGATGGCCCGGCATACGCTCTCAAGAGACCAGGTCGGGGTCCATGTATCTTTGAGCACGTCAAGGCAGATCTCACCACGCTTGAAGTGGATATTGGGGTGGCAAATTGGTGTTACAAAGGTGAATGTAGGCGGAGAGTGGGGATATGTGGGGGGCACCACAATCTTCAACTGGAAACGCGCGTTCTCGAACGGTGTGTCAGGTGGGCCTCGAATGAAGGCGATCCAGTGGAACAGATCGGTTTCCTGCTTTGGGAATAGGATAATGTCCGTTTTATCATCTGTTGTGGCCAGAAGCGTTGCGAGATCACTATTGTCGTTGGAAGCAAGTGCTTTGGCGAATATCGTCGCATAGGGACAGTGCTTCTGGATCTCCCTGGAGGGAGGGAGTCAGGAAGAGAAACAAATTAAGAGGGAAATGAAGGGTTAGCTACAGAGCTTCAGTCGCATTAAGGCACGTGAAGACAGGTGGCCTAGGAATTAAGCAACACGTACCTCCATTCCTTGGATAATCGGTTCGATGTCAGCATGTTCGACTTGAAAAGAGGTCCAGGATGGCCTTGGTTCAGTGTGGGTGTGATTCGTTGATTGATTTACTTGCGTTGCTGCTAGCCACGAGCTGTTCCTCCCGGTTCGATTACGGCTTTTAACTTCGTCCGATCTAATTGTCGGGTCTCTAGCACGTGGGAAAGGCGATAACCCTGGTTTCTAGATACTTCGTCAAACTCAAGTACAGATTAGAACACAATATTTAGCCGTATCGGGTTAAAATGGCCGCGACATTTTTTGTCCTCTTAGTCAGTCAGAGAGAGCAGGCGGACTGGGCGGGGAGGTCATGCTAGTTGTAGGTGCATGTGACATGCGGATTTGATGGTGAGATGCGTTTATTGTACATAGATAGAAGTCATTGTACGGCATTTGTGAGACTATGATGTCTCCTATAACGACGCTGCCACTGGAAACAACCTTCTGGGTTGCTGTGTCAGCACTGCTTTGAACAGCTAACTACGACCAGAGGTGATGGTTGTAGCGGATTCCGTGACCTCCTGCGTCTGCTGCTGCTGAGACTGAGTCTGGTTCTGTTGCAACTGTTGTTGAGTCTTTTGGGATTGCTCTCGCTGCATCCGCTTGATGTCGGCCTCAAAGACCCGGACTAGACCGCTAAGTTCTTCGTGGCAGTGTTGCAATGTATCGTTGATGGATTCAAAGAAGAGCTCACTCTCAACAGACATCTTGCCAACAAAGTTGGGCTGGGTGGACAAAACGACGGCGTTGTCAACAAGGATGGCGGCAGTATGGTGCACACGCTGGCACAAGAAGTTGACCGTGTGTTTCACCTTGCGATAGAGCGTCGTTGCAGCCTCATAGTATTGGTTATGCACGTCTGCGAGGCGCTTGTCGATGTTCGCAATCTAGAGGGTGAACATGGCGGGGGACCAATAATATGTGAGGAGGAGAACAATGCAAAGCAAATTTTGGGACGCTAAAGGAGAACAACCACAGCAACACAGCTCCACGTACAATTCGACGAGCGTCTTCAAGCTCGCTTTCTAAGCGAATGCATCGCTTCGATAGAGACTGAACCACACTTAGGGTAACCTGAGCAGATGTCTCGCTTTGGGAGACCGTGATGCGTTGGTTGGCAAGGGTGTCAGTCTTGGGCGTGGTGTGCCACGGCCTACGTGCTCGTGTATCCTCTGGTAACTTCACTTCGGCACCGCTCTCTAGTTGGGGTTGAGGTTTTGACGCTGCCTGGGATGATACTGAGCTATTTGATGCTGCTTGAGCTTGCGGAGGCAACGACTCGCCTTTGCTCTCGAAGGACTGCGCAGGCATTGGAGGTGGGAGCGCAGGCACTGCATTAACTGCACCGCTCCTAGCCACGCCTTCACGGTGTACCTGGGTTTGTGCCCTTATCGTGCCTTCATAGTCTGTGTCAGCGGTTGGGTATGATGTCGGACTTGTCGGCTCGGTAGATGTTTCTTGTGCCTTCGTGAAGGCCATTCCGCGATCGGATAGTGCGAGGCGGACACCATGCATTGGTTCTATGTCTTTGTCGCGTGGTCGGCTCGTGGCCCGGGATTTGGGTTTGTGGCAGCCGAGCAGGTGATCCAAAGATTGTGGATACACTATCGGTACACACACCGGTTTATCGCAGGTTGTCACGTGACATCCTGGTGCGTCGCCTGCGGACTGACCTGATGATGATGCGGCTGAGCCCCCACTTACCCCAGGATGATGATGCAGATGGCGATATGGTGAAGGGCTTGTGGCACAACGTGGCAAAGCATACGCGACTTTTTCTCCAGAGCAATGCTTGCAAACACCTTTACCTTCGTTGTCAACGGACTCACCGACACACCCGCACTGACAATGGCATACGCGTACTCGAGCAGCAGGATGCCTAGGGGCACGCTTCTTAGTTTTGGCATCTGAATTACCCTTGGCCCCATGTACGAGTGCTGTATAGGGGATCGAATTTGCGAGTCTTCGTCGCCAAACTGCTATTTCTTTCTCATGTGTCATCCTTTGAATTTGTCGAAGTTCCTGCAAGTGCTGAATCCAGAGCGCGTTGAGCGATGTGATAAACTCGATGGTTCGTTTAGGCCTGCGGCCGAGTCGCAGTTCAGCTGTGGCGTATTCCCGCATTAACTCCACGACTGCAGGTGGGATGGCACTATTCAAAGAGAGCTTGTTGGAGGACTTGTCACCCTCCCCAGGGTCACCTAGTCCAAGCTCTGCCAGAACCCTCTTGATCTCTACCTCGTTTGGACGATACTTGGGTTTCTTGCGCGAGGGTGCTCCGCCACTACTAGAGCCACCGGTCGTAGAATCATCATTTTCCTCTTCGTCGTCGTCATTTTGATCGTCTTCATCCTCGAACCCAGCTGACATTTCATCGTCGGTCGTAAGATAGTTCGGCACACGACTAGCGTAAAGACGCGGCTCACGGAAAGGCACCGCTAGTTTACTTTCGAGGCTGGATTGGAGGCCCAATGGTGCCACTCCCCGAGCAGCCCGAGGCTCGTCAGGAAATTCCGCTGATTTCATATCTACACTTCTGGCAAGCTCAGTTACCGCCGTTCGGCAGCCCTCGATGAGGCGCTCCTCAGCTTCCCAATCGGATGCCGGTGCAGCTACTGCAGCCGCTGCGGCTGCGGTTGCAATTGGTGATGGTGTGCCCAAATATTCACCTCGTATCCTTGCATTCTGAGGAGTCTCGAATAAATGAGTGTGAGTGTGCGATGGGAAGATCGTCGACGGAACTGATGGTGACCTCAATGAATATGGATTGTCCTCGCCTACACGGTCAGGAGCGCCATGCGCCCTGGTGTAGTTGGGATGCAGGAAGGGGATAGGAATGTTCGATTCGGGATTATCGCGGACACTCCACACCGGATTTGGTGCTGTGTCCTTACTTCTCTTTTGCGTGCTTCCACCTGGTGAGCTACCAGCGAATTCTGAACAGGCTGGATTGACCACCTCATCGCTCGACTCCAGTGTGTTGAACTCACTTTGACGCTGGAGCTCTAAGGACTGCGTGGTGGACGTGCCTCGATCTTGTTCTTCGAGATGCGTAAGGTGCTCTTCAGGAAATGCAGACGGTCTGGAGGAGGATGATCTTCGTCTGGCGGCTGGACTCTGGTCCGTCTCAGATCGCTCTGCAGTGGGATCGTGTCGTTCCGGCCCAAGCTGAGAGCGCCCTAAGAGCTTTTGTGGACCCGCTTGTGATTGTGTTTGTGAAGCGCCGACTGTGCTTGGCTGCGGGGACTTGGCTTCGGTCGGCAATGGAGGCTTCCGTTGTTTAACCGGGGTCACTGAAGGCGCCTTCAAAGGAGATGAGAGGGTAGCTGAGCGCCGAGGCCTGGTGGGAGACTTTAACGCGGCGGATTGGGGTCGGTTTGTTGTCACCATGCTGGGTTTGCGACCGGTTGTCGTCGTAGTCTCTGGACGTGGCTTAGTACTTGTTGTCGGATTCTGGACCGCCTGAGCGGAGGGAACTGTGGATTTACCAAGTGGTTTGAGGCTAGCATGTGCGAGCATAAATAAAGCTTGCTTACGCGCCTGGGGATCATCCGACTGGAGTGCCTTCAACGGGGCATCGATGTCATCTCCCATCGCTGTCGTCGATGGGATCGTGGAGAGCACTGCATCTTTCGAGCCTGACTCAATTGCAGCCAGTGTAGCGGCGGAGGCCGACGAGAGGGCAAGGGCAGTAGAGACCTCCTCCTTCAACCTTGCTGCCGTATCGTGTGCCGCCTTGATCGATTCCTCGGCTCGTTGTCGAAGCAAGGCATCTCGAATCCCGTGAGTCTGTTGAAGTGCGTTAAGAAGTGCCTGGCGCTCAGATGCTATGGCGTCCAATGCCGCCTCCTTCGACCTCATCTGGTCTCGTGCTGTCCTCAGCTGCCGTGCCTGCAGCTCCACAACGTCCTCAAGGTACTGTCGATTTAGAAACGCTGCGTGGATATCTCTCTGTTGGAGCGAGAGCAACTCGTCTCTGCGTTGAACTATCATATCACGCAGCGCAACATTGTCACTCATATCGCGCAGTTCCCTCCGCATCAGCGCCACCTCTGTGACTTCGGGCTCCCGTGCCCCAATCGGCTAGAAGTGAGTATAAAGATGACATGACCAAGGTGGCGCGTCAGCTGAAATTCTTTCTAAGCGAAGTTACAGGCCATGTACGCAGATAGGGAGAAACAGCTTCGGAATTCAACATAATTGATGCAGAGTGGTTACATACCTTAAAGTCCTCAGATTGGTACTCACCCAGATCATGGGCCCGCTCGACTAAGAAACGATGGAGCTCTACTCCATCGCGAATATGGCCGAGCATCTTGTGATCGGGTGAAATGACCTGAGGCCGTCAATCAGTGCAGGTGCTTCGTGGCCCGCGTAGGTAGTCTGTGGTGCGCTTGTCTACGTAACGCACAGACTATCACGCCCAAAAACGGCTACGTGGAAATGTAACTTGGCTAACTTGGATCAATGATCCCATCCACCCTGGACCGGAGGTCATTTGCGCGCGAAAGAAACAACGCTTCACAACTATGATAAACGTTATGCCGGCGAGGAATATGACTCGGCTAAGAACCTTCATGGCATTCCAGTGTGGGGGCTGCGAGCAGCGTCGGCTCACGGTCTCGTACAAGCACTCGTAGGTAAAGTAATAGGCATTAGCTTCGCTGCTGGGCGTAAAGCTAGTGAAATACAAGATGGTACTGTAAAGCGTTTTATGCTCAACAAGAGAGAGTTGCGTGCGATGACGCAGGGCCAATTCGGCCTCATGATTCGTAAATGTCTTGATATGAGATGGACTTTCAGGAAGGCCATGCGGCAAGTCATGATCATAAGGAGTCGTTGACTTTGACAGTTGCAGCCAGATCGGAGCGCTACAATATGATAGGGAAACGCATTCAGGATGCAATGAGAATCCCCACATCAAATCGCCGGCTACACCCCACCACCAGGGCGGTTAAGTCGGGAGGTCGATTTAGATGATCGAGTGGTGCGAATCCGAGTCTCTAGCCGCTGTTTGGCTACAAGAGTTGGGTCGACGGAGTGACCTGATCAGTCCATCAACCCCATATGCCCGAAAGGAGAGAAAGACGTAGCTATTGGGAATTGCGATACCATGATTTGTTTCGTTGTGGAAGTCAGGTTCGGAATCGGGTGGGATATTGGTCCTTGGTGGTTCGTTGTCATGGGAATGGATGGGGCCTAGCAAACTGCAACTGCCATGGAATAAACAAGGAAGATCATGAAATCCCAGACCAGACAAGGGAACACATGGGGAGGAGTGCGTGTGCTTAGGATTGGAGAGAAGAGTGGAGGCGAAAAGTACAACAAAACCTGATGAGGGAGAGTTGGCGATAGGCCGCATGATTTCGTTTCATGCAGACCTTAGTGTAGCAACCTAGGTCATGTTATATCACTGCTTTCGGGTGCAAGCTTCTCGCCAGCGCTGAGTGCATGAGAGTCAAAGGGTCCAAGAAAAGAAAAGGAGAAAAAATGCTAGCGGGATCGATCTAACTCCAGATGACGGATGGGCTACTCTGGCACACTCAAGCGATGTCAGAGGTGTGAGCGATTCAACTAAACCGACAAAAGCAGTGAAGCCGACATCCTTTGACAGAAGTATGTATAAGCAAGTAGCTAACTTGACCATACGTAATCAGCAGATTAACGGATAGCGTGGGCAGGGAAAGTATAAAATCAATGGGGACACAGGGAAAAAATTAATAGACAACGCAACACGTAATCCAAAATTAAAGCAAAACTACATAAAAACGAACCGAGACAAGTCACAAAACCTTGCTATGAGTCGATTTCTTGGTTCAATTGTGTGTGTTGGTGTGAGTGTAGACAGAGTCGTCATTAGGCACGAACACTTAGTAGCAACGTGCGGATCTCCGATGGAGCGAATGGATGAAGGTTGAAAATGCATGAATGAATTAAGAATATGAGGGAACATTGTTATAAACGAAGATCTCCATCAATTCGGACTCGGCGGTAGTGACTACCTTGATCGCTCAACACGCGTGCGAGCGGATTCTGCGGCCTCTTCCGAGTTGTACGGAACGTATACTCGCTGTCGCTGAGATTACTCGAATACTCTTGGTCGTACTCACAACCCGTGGTATCCAGACCATACGCAAGGCCAAAGGGGCGAGGGAGCGTGGTTGGGCTAGGTGCGGGTTTTGTCACAGAGTGTGGCTCTGCGGCTAGGACAGGACTCGCATTACCAACGAGGAAGAGCTTCTCGTAGTTCGACATGTCCAATGCGACTCCAAATGCAGGGCGGGGTGAGCTTTCAGGGTGGTGCTCCTCGAGGAATGGTGTTCCTCGCAGCTCTGGATACAACGGGAACGACTCTCGATTCGTCTCTCTGGGCTCAGGCGATGATGCTGAATCGATGCTATCCAACTCGTCCAGATCAATAGATTCCATCCGGCTAGGAAGAGGACGTTGAATGGATTGTGGAACTGTCGAGTGACTTCGATAGGCAGCTTGATACATCTGCTGTGTGGGCGTCTGGGACAAGAAATAAACCGGCGAACCAATCTTCGTCCTTGGTCGAGGGGTACTTGCAACCTGGGGAAACGTTCGGGATTTGCATGCCAAATCAAAGAACACCATGGACGTGTGCTCACCTGCATTGGGGATATGACTCAATGCGATGGTGGGGTTGGATTCGATATCAACCGCCTCAGATGGATCCGTGTCGACGAATTTTCCGACTTTGTACTCGGTAGATATACTAACCTGCTGTTGAGAATTGGTATCCTCGATGGTGGTCTGCTTCTCCGACGCGCGCGAGAAGGAAGTCGCCGTCGGAAGTGTGTGCAGTGATTCCCCGATGGACGTCGAAGCATCGGAACTAATTGAGTGCTTGTGTTTGTGAAGCCGGCTCGAACCGCCTAGGCTATGGCTGGAACCGTACATCCCACCACCGTCACTCAACGCAGCATCTGTTGCTAAGTGATCGTTGCTACGGTCAAGCACGCGCGGCATCTGTTGAGACGCACCAAGATCAAGTTCCTTGGACGCGACTGGAAGTGGGAACTCCTGTCGGTGCTCGCGCTGGTCCTGATGCTGTGGGAGCTTGTTGGAACCAGCCTCGCACGCACTCTCTGCCTCCGCTTCCGAAGTCGCATTGATCCCAATGAAGGACGCTGCCGCTGACATCAAGCGGTCTAAGATGCCGTTGCCGGCAAGAGGGTTGGTTGTCATGAAGGTGGTCCGACTGTCGATGCCAGTCCTCCACTCTCGACCTCTGAGCTAGAACGTACAGGCACGTGCTTGCTTGCTCGTTCGCTCTACGTTCACGTCACACGGCAGGCTCAATCGCCGCGGTGATACTAAGTTTGCGAGGAGGAAGTAGCGCGTCAACGACTATGGAGTGCGGTTATATAGTTGGTTGCGGAGAGATTACGGTAGGGGGGATAGTGCAAGCTACGGCAGTGCAAGACAAGGTAAGGCAAGGCAAGGCAAATCGGTTGATTCGTCAGCTCGCTCTAGATATGGGAGGTGTTGATACGCAGTAGATTGTGAGGAAGAAGTATAGGTATGAACACACAGGCATCGCTGAACGAAACATATTCGGCCTCGCCGGTTTCCCTTGCGCATGAGTGAAATCCGAATTTGTGTCGTTCGCTGTTTGGTCCAGTAACGGACCATCGCGGACGCACCCTCGTGTATGCCACACGGCATCCACGCCTGCAGCCATCCTGACCCCGCGCAGCACGATCTATTCGACTCGGAAGCGCTCCTGACTAGCGGACCCCATAAACAAGCAGAGGGTCGGAGATCCGCTGCCGCATTCCAGTTTGGCCAGTTCAGGTTAAGGTCGGATTCGTCCCAAGGATGTGTCCCCGCGCAGGCGTTTCACACGGGTTTGTGCGCGCAGCATGCAAATAAAATCATAATACAGCGTGCGGAGGGGATGCGGAGCCAGGTGTGTGATACGCCCGCGCGACACGGCCTAGAAGACCGCAAATGATGCAGTGAAAGACAACTTGCGCAGTCTCGGTGCCACGGCATGTGTCGAAGGCGTGAAGAAGCGTTTGCAACTTGATATTGTGATACATACCTTGTGGGGGTGAAAAAATAGCGCGGATACAAGTAGTGACAACACACTGCTATCGACCTGTAGTACTACACCACGTCGCAGAATGCGCACTGGGCCGTATATCCAGCTCGAGTAGAAATGTGCCCAACTGCGTTTTTCCTCACTCAGACCGGGATTGGCTCGGGTCGCTGGTCGGTGGTATATCGGCTGCGTCGTCGGCTGGCACACTGAGACACTGAGACACTGAGGTGGGAATAATACTAACTAATACTGCTGTGCAGTGCTAGCCACCAGTGCTCTGATCGCTTGATCCAGTCAACCAGTCCGGCCACTCGCCACGCTCACTCAGTCACTCACTCAGTCAGTCAGTCAGTCAGTCAGTCAGTCAGTCAGTCAGTCAGTCAGTCAGTCAGCCAGCCAGTCAGTCAGTCAGTCAGTGAGACGGACGGACAGACGGACTGTCTGGAGAGAGCACCCGCAGGTGTGAAGCGCAGTAGGGTGAGAATACGGCGTATCGTCGACACTATCAAACCACTCGTCATGTGATATACTCTCGTCTTAGTCGCTCACTCACTCTCTGGCTGGACGAGACTCGGGCCAGGACGGATACGAGCTACGGTACATATCTGACTCACTTCAGTGAGTGGCACACTGGGGTCTCGTTCGTCGCCTTACGCACGCGAGGGGGGGAATTCGGGCCGGTTTCGAGTATCGGATGCACTCATGCATGGGTTCTCACCACGCAATACCCTCGCAACACGATGCAAGGTCTGAAAAGACACCTGGTATCCAAAACTCAGACGCAGTCGGTCCTGGGGTGATCACGACAATAATTGCGATTTACACACGGTGCATAAAGTGCCTGAGGATAATACGCAGCGGGGGACATAAAGCGTGTGGTGGTTGATAAAATGCAATATTGTCCACATCTCGGCACTCGCTGTAAGCTCGCGAGATCTAGCATTATATCCCCGCGCTCAAGGCCCAGATTCTGCCCAACTTTCAGTCGCTCTTCAGTTCACTCAGTTACCGGCCGGCCCGACCGCCGGGCCAAGCGCCAGAGACAGGGCCGGGACTGACTCGCCTAAGAAAAAAATGTAGGGAGATTTGGAACTTTGTTCCACATTATAAGACGGCTTTAAGACGGCTCTAAGGAAATATCCGGTTGGATTTGAGGCCGATTTGCGCGCCAGTGTGGGGGTTTTATGGAGAGAAAAATATATATATTTATTCTTAACTCAGTTATACATCCAATACATCCACTCGCATTCACTCTGCACATCCAAGCATACACGCATTTTCACCCCAAACACCCAGCCAGCAACCTATACCCAGGCTACTTTTTTCGTTTCTCACACCCCCGGTTTCCGCACGGGCACGGGGTGGGAGGGGTATATCCGCGCCGGATCGCCACCTCGACGCGCACACCAATTCGCAGTCGGGTGCGAACACAGGCTCAATCGCGACAAGATCGCGGGCTTCTCGGCGTGGCCGTGACGTAGCCGCGGAATATCACCTGGTCGGCCCACAGTCCTAGCGAGAATGTGAAGCAGTTCTGGATCCGAGGTACGCTCCTGACTTCAAGTCTGTGAGATTTTGATGGCAAGCGGCGTCTCGAGGCGACACCCTGGGATGGATCATAAGCACAGGCAAATCGGGCGGTTGGTCGGCTGCGTCCCGATGGATGTGCACATATCCTGCGGTTGGCTTCGACCCGAAAGTATCCGTTACTCGCGGAGTTTCAGGGAGTTTCAATTGTGCCCTCACATGGTCAGACGTCCCAGGGTCACCGGTACCTGAGACAAATGGTGATGTCACGGCCTAACTCTGGGTGCAATTCGTAGCCCAAAGGGTAATTGGATTATTTCGCTGATTATTTAAGTCGCACACACTGACCCGCGCCGAACATATCACTCCATATCCCCAGCTATGCTTCCACTCAAGAGTGAACTCCAAGACTGAGAGTCTTCCTGCGAAACCACAGCGCGATGCATGAGAATACACAGCTTAAGCAGCACATCGAGAAGATACTACTGTATGAATGTGCTAGACCTGCACAGGCACGCAAGGGTGTCTGGTGGGGCACTCTAGGTATAACCAATATCAGGCCGATACAAATAATCTTGAAGCGAAGGTACGTCTTGTTTGTGACTTAGGGAGGAGGCATGATTGCAAAGGTGTGGAATCATATGGGTATGAGTATACATATAAAAGGTTCTTTGTACATGAATCCATCCAATCGACCAGGCACATGACGAAAAAATTAAAGAAAGCTCTGACGTTACGAAATAATAAAGGGAGGAGATGAGGAGATGAAGAAATGAGATGATGAGATGAGGAGATGGGAAGATGTACTGTGACACAAACACACATCTCCACAGCGCGAGGATGAATGTGGTGACTGCACCGTGTAATTATCTGAAAAGCTGTTGAAGCCAGCCGTCGTCGGGGAAGGACTTGCAGAGTGTCAGCGCAATGATGGCCATAGACTTGATGAATAAATGCAGGCAGGGTGCGCATGCGAGCTTGAACGCGTTGCCGACCGAGTCACTGACTACAGCAGATCGCTGCGTGCTTTCAATTCCATCAGAAGCAGAAGAAGAAGAAGAAGAAGAAGAAGATAGGGTACTTTGCTTCTCAAGATCAGTCTGCTGCTGGCGTTGGACCTGCTGTGACTGTGCGGGAACTCTTCGTTGGAGTTGGACAGCAATTGCACGATCATTCTGCAACTGCAGAGTCCCGGCCCAGGCCGAACCGGATGCAGCGAACGATGACGCCAAAGGAGTGCCAGCAACACATGCGCCAAATAGCATGGCAAGAAGGAAGGGTCGACCCAGCAAAAATCCCACGATGGTTGGACAGATGATGGTCAACAGAACAGTCACGAGCGCACCATGGATTGAAACCCGAGTGAGATGGGAGATGATACGATGGTAGTCGGGGGTGAGAGATCCCATACGAATACCCATGCCGCGTTCAGTGCGCTGATCCAATTCAAGCATGATCGCCGTGAGTAACTCGAACGAGGCATCGTTTGTGGCTCGATTGACGAGCGCAGACGCCCAGAAAGGTAGCATTGCACCTACAAACAGACCAACCATAGGGAAGGGTTGCAGGATGTTCAATTCGAATTTGAGGGGAATACCGTGGGACACCAGAAGATAAAGGAACATAACCGCTGTCGTCGTGAAGAAACTAGTGGCGGTAAGGTAGCCTTGGCTAGCGCTTGCACTCGCGATGGTCTCTCGCTGGACGTAATCGAGTGGTGCTTTGTGCGAAGCATACGCATCGCCCGCTCGAGCGATGCCTGCGACGCTCCGAGCGAGAGGATTCAGGAGTGAAACCAACATGTGCGAGCCAAGAAGCGATGCAGCGCCTAAGGCGACGTATGGGATGCCCACAGCAGGCAATCTTTCGTTCGCAATATAGGCGATGACTGCAAGAACAAAGGTTGGGAAGACGCTTGACTTGTATCCCAACGCGAGACCATAGATAAGACTAGGAGCGACGCCTGCTGAGCATGCGTTAGCACACTCGGAGGTGGGACGACTCCGTGGGTTGCCAAGGTAGTGGTGATATGCAGTGATAAAGACCGCGCCCCAGATGCCCATAATCATACAAACCCCGATTGAGACGGAGTACCATGATCGATCCCGGCTATGGAAGGCCCACAGAACAATGAAAGATGTAAAGATTGTCGAGAGAACTGCCGTAAGAATGTAGTGGTTGAGCGCCATGAGGCGGATTGTGTTACGTGAGAGGATCTCCTGAGCTTGGAATTCCTCCACAGTGACATTATTCTCAAGGCCCGATCGGTCGTGGTGGAGCTTTGCGATGTGGAAGTGATCACGATAGACGGACTCGTACTGAGACACCTGTAAGCCTGCTGATCTCTCCGATTCAGGGTCAGACTCACCACTGCAACAGGTAAAGAGTGGCTTGCCTCGTCGGAAGTAGATGGCAGAGATTGCAGATGCAAGAAGACAAGCAGCAGCCATAATCAAGGGATGTACCAAGGTTTCCCATCGCAGCTCCCAATCCTGATACATGGGCGAGTATATGATACCCAGGAACACGAGAGCCAAGACTTCGATCAGGATGGCAAGGGATTCCAGTTCCGTGCCCGAGACACCGCCAACAACTTCACCTACGAGCGCAGCCAGCACGGCTGGGTTACGTGGATCTTCAGCTGGCATCACCCTCTCGTACATATCAGCAGATAATCGTGAGCTCAACTTGGATGCACCCGCAAAAACACTAGCGGACATTCGTGCGAAGAGAGCGATCGAGCTCGCTCCTGCGGCACCGCATAGCAACGTGCGGCCAAGCAAGGCCGCACCAGACTCGCTCATGAAGCTGGACTGCTCCTGAATAATGAGGGTAAGTACCAACAGGGCGAGTACACCCAATGCTACACCGCCAAGCGTGCCCGAGGAAGCGGCCTTGCGAAGAACTTCAAATGCCGGTCGAACACCCAATCTACCTTGAAGCAGAGCGCGAACAGGTGTTAGGAGAGCGGTCCTGCGGGCCATGTCGGTAGAGTAAAGAACGGCAGCACCAACAACAAAGTATGCAAGTGCACTGAGCGCACCCAGAGTCCAGTTGTTGTCCGTAACACCGAGCAGCAGGTAGAGTAGGATCATGATGCTAACGCAATAGATGGCTAAGTAGACATACATCTTGTGTGTGAAGTTGGCAGCGCCAGCCTCAACAATATGCGCGATTTTCTCAATTCTTGCGTAGGTCTCATTCCCGTCTGCGCTCTCAGGACTGGGAAAGCTGCTTTGCGCCGAATCTGGCACTCTCTTGAGTTTGCCGCGGGTCCGTAGTGCGGTGAGCAGCAGGACCAGGCATATAACGAATACTGGCGTCGTGCTTTCGAGGCCAATCATGACTCGTTTCGCGAATTTGTAACGTTGCGATGCCCCGCGAACAACTCTATTTCAATCGTATACTTGTAAGGCGATTCAACATTTTTCCATATCGGCTTTGTGTGTGTTCCACGCCTTCTGCCCACTTCTGCACATAACTCACAGAGTTGTATGGTGCACGCTTGCTTGATTTATGTTGTAGACCACCACTTGCCTCGCGACACGACGTGCGTCCGCCGCAAATCGTGAAAAATCGAGCACCTCGCTTGAGAAGGTCATCATCACGCTAGCCTTCCTGAGGGTAGGATAAGACTGGTTGTAAGGGCGTCCCTGAACAAGGTATTTTTTGGTACTATACACCCACCTGGATCTGCTAGTCGCGCCAGAGTTCAGGACTGGCCATTGATATCTTGCTAATACCGAGCATGGTACCCGAGCAATCCCAGGCGCCGAACCGGATAAGCAGCGGTGGTGGGGCTTCGGGTCACGCTAGCCCCGCAAACCATGCGCACGTGCATGCGCACCGGCACTATGACACAGAACACGCCCGAGAGGCTGGTGCTGTGAATGCCTTCACACCGCTGCTTCACGCACATCAACCCCGAGGCAGCAACTCTGTGCCAGTCCATCAGCAGCAGCATGGATATGGCGTATATACAAGCTATGGCACAATACCTGTACGTTTACAAGCTACTGTGGTGCTGCATGACGCGGACCTCAAGCCCAGCTCCACCTCTATGTCACGTTCCACCTCTACGCAATCACGTAAATCCTCGGTAAAAAGATCCTCACATCAGTTCTCCTCCTTATTCCCCTTTATCTAGCGCTACTGGCGGCTCTTCCAACGATGGGAAGGCAATAATATCTTCCTGTGGGATGGTCGGCTTATCGTAGGCAGCAACCCAGGTTGTCTTCTCATCACGCTCAGCATCATTGTCGCGACTCCGATTCTTTTTTCGCTTTACGTTGGACATTATCTACATACCGGATATCAGGTTTTGAATTACGTTCTCGCATGTATATTACTCTTCTTCCTCCTCCGAACGGCACTGGCTGACCCTGGCATTCTGCCAAGATCCCCACACATGCCGCCCTACCCGCTTCCTCCGCTCCGAGATGAGCATGAGGAAGCTGACGGAACACCTGTGAAGCTCTGCCCATTCTGCAACTTCTATCGCCCTCCGCGAGCGCGCCACTGCCGCTTCTGCAACAATTGTGTGCAGGAGTTTGATCATCGTACGTATTGCTCTGTTTTCGCGAGGCTATCATTTGCTTGGCTATTCAAGCGCTCTGTATAGGGCCTGTTGGATGCAGATCACCTCATCACGCGCCCTCAACTCTCCCGTAACCCTCCCTGGATCTAGACTGCCCGTGGGTTGGAACGTGCATTGGCTATCGCAACTACCGATGGTTCCTCATCTGTCTGCTCTTCGCAAGCATCTATAGTCTGATGGTCTCGATACTCTCCACGCGAGTCTTCTTGAGGATTGTTCGAGGTGTCCTCCGGATTCCTTACCCACTGCGGCCCTCCTACTATGATGCTTTTAAAATGGGTCTGGACCAACGGTTTGCTGCCTTTTGCCTTGCCTTGTTTGGCGCAGCAGTGTTCGCGTTTGGATTGGTGCCCCAAATCCTCTATCAGCTGAAGTTGTTGATGATCGGTCAGACCACCAATGAACACGTCCGTAACCGTTTTGGAGGTCGAGCGTCCCCTTATAACCAAGGCTTCTGCCGCAATCTTCAGCGCGTAATGTTCGAACCGCTTGCGCCGCCACGGCTGGATCTCCGCGTATGGGTCGATGAGCGAGGCAAGCCTGTAGCTCCAGCAGAGGTTGAAGATCCCGTAGGGTATGTTATCGCCGTTCAGAAGGCACAGGAGCTCAACCTTGAGCCGCCCTACCCTGAACCGCCCCGTCACTGGACGGATCTTGACAGTGACGAGTATGAAGACTCCTACTCAGACGCCTCAGCTATTTGAAAGCCAGATTGAAGCATGGTTCGATTAATAGTCCAATTTGTGTCGTCGATCGATTCCTAAAGAACCATGCTGGACTTCACTTGAATGTTACACTCCAGAGTACTTCTTGATAAATCAACCACCGTACCATTAGTTCGCTCTGCTCCCAGATATCTCATAAACCATTTGAATATGGTTGGTTAGTTTATTATGTACAAACGCACAGCAATGTTGTGCATGTGGAAGATGAAATACATTCTGCTTTGTCTCAAGGTAGCATTGGGATCGGTCGTAGTTCGTGTACATTGCATGATGCCAGCGAATGTGAAGGCTGAGATACAGGGCAAGGTGGGACGAAGCAACCGGTTATTGATCTGACTCAATCAATCGCTAGGACTCGCACTAGTCGTTGCAACCTCTCCCACCCCTCTTGAAAGTGGTCAGAGGAAGAGCCTCACTCCATCCCCTTTCTTGCTCTTTGCAGCCCTCATCCGGTCATGAGGCTTGCTATAGTGGCTGTGCACAGACGTCCCTCAAGCCTAATCCGACACTGGAAGGCCATATGGGTGGGTACCCAGTGAATAGTTGTAAAAATCCCAAGCTGAGGCTGATGGGACAGCATATCAGGGTTGCTTTCCCAACGGAGTTGTCGAGGAATCCGCCATACATCCCAGACCTTAGTCTCGCTTGACCTTCTTCTTACGGGTGTTGGGGTCTTTCTTGCGACGCGGTGGGTTCACGCGACGGAACTCGCGCAGGCAGTCAGCCAATGGCTCGACGTACCTTTCAAATCCCAAGGCGCGCATAGAATCGAGGATATCATCACCGCTAATTGTCTTGCGGTTGTCAAGAGTGAGTCGGTCCGCGGCCTCGCACGTGACAAAACCAATGAATTCCGACACACACTCCTGCACATACTCCTTCGCGCGTTGAGCCACCTTATGGTCCTCAGCTGGGAGTGCTTTTTTCATGATTAGCGAAACAACGGCGCTAGGTAGCAGCCGTTCGTTCGGCTTTGTCTCCTTCTCCGACATGGCGCGAGCTATACAAATAGTGTGCAGCAGCGCAGCGCCAATGCTTCCCAGCTTTTCACGCCTTGGAAAAGTGTGATTTTTCAAGGTTTCTTAAGTGCACGAGTGAGGTAATAAGATGGTCGGGTGCGAATGAGCTTGTATAGGAGTCGTTAAAATCTACTTGTATAAAGCCAATGCTATTGCCCGATACCTTTGAATCTGGCGCTAGTCGATGGGAACACAGCGAAAGGTGGAGCTTTCCCCAGTTTCTCACGATCCACTGGTCCGTGCCCACGTCTTAGGTGGTGTTTAGCATACGATTGCCTCTTAGCATACCCAGCAGACGATGAGCGAGTACTGGCCTGAGCGATCCCGCCCTGGATCAGGCCGCGATCCTGGATTCGCCAGGCATTACCATGCCGAAAACCGGACCGGGTCCGAGAGTTCAGATCGAAATGCGAAGGGAATGCGGGAGCATTCGCAGTCATCGCACGAGCGATCGAGCTCACAGTCAGCTAGTAGACAGTATGTGCCTGGCTCGTACTCGTCCCAATCAGGGTCAGCGCAGGATCGTAGGTACGATCGAGAACGCGAACGCGAACGCGAGCGCGAACACGAGCGCGATCGAGGCTCAGGGGATCGAGTCTACGACAGGAGTCGGTCACCGATGGAAGGAGGGATGAACACGAAAAATGGCAGTGAGCATAAGTATAATCGAGACCGTGACTGGGATCGAGAGATGGGCCGGCGAGAGAGAGATCAAGAACGAGACCGTGAGAAGGAGCGAGACCGAGATCGAGCCCCGACGCCTGCTGGTGATGCTCGAAGCATGAAACGAGACGGGTACGAGCGTGACCGACCGCCTTACCATGCAGATCGAGCCACAGATCGAGCTCCACGAGAGCGAGAAGGAGATCGGTATTATGTAAACTCAGAACCAATGGACCGAGATCGAGAACGTGAGCGTCAGAAACAACGCGACTGGGATCGTGAGAGGCCACGCTTTACGGACTCGGACAAACTAGATCGGGATCGCGACCGAGAACGCGATAGAGAACGCGAGCGTGAGCGTGATTACGACCGAGACAGAGAACGTGATAGGGTATGGGACAGGGATCGTGACTACCGAGACAGAGACAGAGACAGGGTTCGAGATCGAATTTATGCAAGTCGAAGGGAGACTGATCGTGGTCGCTCTCGTTCCCGCTCTCGTTCACGTCATCGGTCTCGATCTCGATCACGGGATCAAGATCGGGAGCGGGAGCGGGATTGGGAACGACTCCGTCGCTCACCCCCGAGAGAGGGCTCGCACTCACACTCACGCACACGTTCGAGATCACGATCGCGGACTCGTTCTCGATCGCGATCGCGATCCCGCTCGTCATCTCGTGACAGGAGGAGGAGAGATCGGAAATATGATGGATCCAATCCTCATGAGGAACAGGAGTCACAGAAAGGTGACACGAGCGACTCCTCCATGGTCACGCCGAACTCTGGTCAGCAATCTAACCTCTTCACTGGACCAGGTGCTATGCCGTTCCAATTAGACCTCTCGAAAATGCCTCCCGAAATGCAGATGCAAATGCAAATGCAGATGCAGATGCAGATGCCAATGTACAACGCAAGCTATATTGCCATGTACAGCTCGGAGGAGGAGGCGAAACGCCAATATGAGGCAGCGTGGCGTCAATATGAAGCCTACGTAGTCCAATACCAACAGCAACAAATGGCGGCTTACGAAGCTTGGCAAGCCCAGTTGACTCAACAGCAACGAGAAGCTGAGGCCAAACAGGCAATGGAACAACGATTGAGACTCCAGGCCCTAAAAGCCAAGCAGGAGGCACTAGGAGCGAAGGCAAAGCAAACTAAGGAAGACGAGGAATCTACTGCATTGTTCGCCGAATTCTTCGAAACCTTCGCTGGGGACCATCTCAAGGAGCAGAAAAAGAAGGGAAAGAAGGATAAGGCTGGCGAGCATAGTAGTAGCGCACAGACAATTGAATTCGTCAAAGGTGGTGAGGTGTTCGAAGGCACGTACATTGATGTCGAGAGCAGTGCTGAAAACTCCGGGCAGAGCATGGTCTCAACAGCTAGTGGTACGAGCAATGCTGGCAAAGCTGTATCTGGGTCCGCACGATCGCTAGCTACGGCTGCTTTATTGCGGTTGCAAGCACAGCGTGTGTCTCAGAAGTTAGGCCTTAGCAATGCGAACTCAGTCGATGTAGAGCAGACCCTGAAAACAAGTGGGGCTCCCTCAGACTCAGTGGATAATACCATGGTGTCGGCTGGCGTTGTCGCGCCGTCCACTGCAGCAGATCGCAACCCCACCGTTTCTGCTCCTGCTGAGCCGCCTCAGGCCACCGACGCTGTTACTACGAACTCCTCGACATCGACATCCGCCACACAATCTAAGCCAGCCGCAGCAAAGCTCTCGTTCCAACTCAAACCCAGTGCGCTTGGAGCACCCAAGAAATCTATTTTCACTGCAGCGTCAGCCCCGGCCCCGTCTACATCTTCGCATTCACTTGCGCCAACCACACCTCCGAGCCAGCAGCAACCATCCCCCTCAAACACAATCACAGAGACTACGAATACCAGCCCTCCTGCTGCCATCACTTCGGACACTTCACCCGCTACGAAGGCCGTTGCTGCCAATGTAGCCAGACCCGTTGCGGGAATGCAAAAGAAAGGCAGTGTGGCCTTGCTCATGGAGCAGCTGATGGCAAAAGAACAACAAGAGAAGGCTCAAGGTCAACCCCATGTTGAGTCGCTCACGGATCGCGAAGCACATGTTACACGTAAGAGTGTTATCTTAAATCCTAAACTTGCTGAGTCGGAAGGTGGTTTAATCATTCTTGGCGCCGAAACGTCCGCGGCTGCGATGCTAGTCTCAGACAAAACGCTCAAGAAGAAAGGTAGTCACAACACAAGCGATCCTTTCTCCACAAATCTGTTTGTCTCGGGTCTCCCTCAAGACTTCGATGAGGACAAGCTCGTTATGTTGTTTGGTCCGTATGGCGATATTGCCAGTGTAAAGATCATGTGGCCTAGGACCGACGAAGAACGCGCTCGGAACTCAAATACTGGCTTTGTGGCGTTTATGGATGCCGGATCTGCCGTGGCTGCGCGGAACGCGATTGACCAAATGGAAGTCGCTCCAGGCCGTCGACTCATTGTTATGTCTTCGAAGCGTGTTCCGATTCCGCCCACACCACTTGCAACTCGTGCAGCGGTCATGTGGGCGTCTGCGGCACCAAATCGCCACTGGAGCCAATTTCAGGATGATGAGAAGGTGGCAAAGGCCGCTCCAAGCTATGCCAGCCAGCTTTCATACGCAGCACCGACGGGCTATCCCCGTGTGCAAGTGCAATGGCCCAAAGACCCAAGACGATGTCACCTTATTGATCTGGTCGCTCTGTACGTTGCCCTCCACGGTCGCGAATTCGAGGTAGCATTGACGAACTCTATCATGGAGCAGAAGAAACGTGACCCCAACGATCACGCCTTGGCTGACTACGACTTCCTGTTTCCGCCATCGTCGATTCCAGAGAAGCGTGCGGCGCAGTGCCATGAAGAACGAACCTACTACATGTGGAAAGTCTGCACACTGCTAAGGAAGCCGGAGAACCAGTCCACCCAGTTGGCGCCATTCCAGATCTGTTCAGGTGGAGCATTTTATCTTCCACCGCTTGGTAAGACGCCAGGCTTGGCGTCTTATGCCGAAGAGTTGACGAAGTTGCCGAAGACCAACCTTCCGATTTCCGTGGCAGCGATGCCGCAGCAGTCAGATATGGCTCCGGAGGAAATTGAATTCTACTCTGATACTGTAAGTGGCCAGGATGCTGCTGATTTCGAGCATGCTTTAACGCGTGAACGTTACATCTGCGACATCATTGCGAGCCTCAGTTCATCTTCCACGCCAACGTCTGAAATACTAAGAGCGATCCATGACGAAACCCGCTTGGCCAATGAGGCTCAAGAGAAGCGCGACTTGGAGTGGGCCCATCGATTCTACATCGAGGAGCGCCGTCTCCAAGCATCCACCAGCAAACGAGTTAAAAGTAAGGGTAGTGATGCCTCGAAGACGGCTCTTATCGGCCACATGGCGATTGATCCCTTGTTGGCGGATCAGGCGAAGGATGATTCAGAATCGGACTCTGAAAATATGGACGAAATCGAAGTCGAGGATGAATTCTCGGAAGAGAACGAGTACGAGTACGATATGTACCTCGAATTGAGTGATTGGAGAAAGTATTTAAAGAAGCAAGGCCGACGTGCGCAGATTCGCGAAGAAGTGCTGGCCCAAAACCGAGGCATGTTAACTCCAGCGCAGCAGCGTAAATGGATTACAATTCTACAAGATGCAGCCCGGACGCGAGATTGGGTGTGTTATGCTCTTTGCTTCGCGATGGATCATGGTTGGGCGGCAGAAGATATCGTGGAAACCCTCATTGAGTCAATTCTAAGCCCTAAGGCCACGTGGCCCAAGAGACTGGCCCGATTCTATGTCGTAAACGATTTGCTCCACAACTCCAATGCGCCGATTGCATACGCTGCAACATATCGCTCTTTGATCCAGAAGCGCGTTCTCGAGATCTTCGAATTCATAGGCCGCCAGCTGAAGGTGCTAGAACGAGAGGAATCGAGGATGGCCGCGGCGGAAGTCCGAAGTCAGATTGCCCTGGTTTTAGGCACATGGCAAAAGTGGTCGTTCTTCCCTGCTAGTACTCTTCAGGGGCTGGAGCAAGCACTTGCCGGAAAGTTTGCTCAGAAGTAATTGGTTAGATCCTCTGCTCGTCCTTACGCAATAGCAATTGTCTGCAGGCGATCGGGCCGATAGTTATAGTAGCGCACACAGGGACATGTTAGCGTGTTCAACTGTGTGTTTATGTACATAAAGCATTAAATGGATTAACACGGAAATGCAACTAGTCATCTAGCTTGTCCTTACCTCCCTGCTTGTGTGAACCTTTACCCTTCAGCTCGACCTCCACTTCATTGACATCCTCTCGGAAGATCGGCACAGGCTGAGTCTCATCATACGCTGCTGTGTAATACTTGGGTGCATCTGCATAGCGGAAGAGAGCTTCGCGGGGATCTTCGTTTGCAATCAGCTTCGTCTTGTGAACCAAGTTTTTCAGGAACTGATGTTGAATACCTTGTGGGATGTAACCCTGAGAATTCTTGGATGGTGGTGGAATAGGTTTAGCAGATGCGAGTTCATTCGGTTTAACTCCAGGCCGTCGAACGCGGCTTTGACCGGCTCCTTGAGCAAGGGGCGTAATGATTTCCCCGAGCTTTGTGTAGTCGACAAACTCCGAGAAGTCCTTTTGTCGTGCAGTACGAGCAGACGCGGCGGCTGCGCCTCCGCGTGACTTTCCTGGAGCATAAAGAGCCTTGACTACACCATTGGAACAGCCGACATAGATCTGATTTGTGCGCTCGTTCCATGTGGTAGAAATCGCAGAGCCGGCCTCCAACGAGATCTCTTGTAGCGGTGTCCAGAGCGTCGTTTGGAAGATGTGTAACTTACCGTGCTTCTGCTGGGCATTTGCATTCTCTTTCGCTGGCTTTGAGTCTCTCTCTTGCTCCTCTTCCTCTTCATCAGCGTGATCGCCTGACTGCTCAAAGCTATTACGCACTCTAAGGGCTATTTGGGCGTCACGCAAGGTGCTATCCTCCTGAGCTCCTGATGCACTGATTTTGCCAAAAACACGTTCGTAACTCGATGAACCGGTCAGCAAGAATCGCCCATCTGGACTAAATGCCATATTGGTTGTGTCATAGGCATTCCATAATCCCTCGCGCACGCACGTGGGCTTGATAGGGTTGCGCAAGTCCCATACCTTGAGTGTGTGGTCACCACCTCTCGACAAGAGAACTTTGTCATTGTGAGGTGCAAACAGAAGTGACGATGTCCATGTTTCGGAAGCATGTGCAGCCTCAATGTCAATTGATGTAAATGTAAACTTTGCGCCAGGTCGTGAGTCCCAAATGTGGATGGCTCCGTCTAACGAGGCGCCTGCGATAGAATTGCCGTCCTTGCTGTAGCAACATGCGGTAACGACGGCGCGTTTGCCTGGGCGAGGCCGAACCTTCATCAACCCAATTGAAGCCTTGCTGGCCGTAACGAGATCCCATTGCCGAATTGAGCCATCTTCACTCGAGGTAATACAGTAGTTGTACTGCTTAGGGTGCCATGCTCCTCCCGTACATGGGGCCTTGTGACCGTCAGTCGCGGAAAGGTCACGAACGTATGGGTAGCCACGAGCAAACTTGGTCTTGAGGGAACCCTCTCGTGAAAAGACTTGCCCCTCCGTTGCGCCTGTTACAACAAGCAACAGAGAAGATGCCTCTGGCGCTGCCTGAATGGACGTACTGTACGCAGGGTTCCATTCGAGGTGCTTAACTGGATATCCTTCGGACGGAACAAATGCTCGAAAAGGCAGCATACGCGAGTCCATCTCGGTGAAATCGAATAGCTTGACATCATATGAGGCAGTACCAGCGGCGACGCGCGTACCGCTATGATCAACTGCGAGCGCTGTCACCGGGCCAACCCTCGATCCATCATAGTCTCCCGCACCGGAGCTGCTGTAAAGGCGCATGTCAGCCTCATGTGTGGTGGGGAGCATTTCGCGCAACTTCGTTTGATACATCTCTTCTAGTTGTTTCGATTGTGCCTCATCGTCTGCTTCATCCGAGTAATCACCTTCATCGTCCAAGACACCTGGTCGAGCGAGTCCAAATCCTGACTCCTGAGGCAGCGAGGTGCCATCTCCTCCACGCACACGCTTGATCGACCCTCGGCCAAAGTCTTGCTCTTCTTGAATTGTGAGCTCTCGTTGCGGTGGCGGGCTGATTTGTGGAGGCTTGATAGTAACGGCCGGAGGGGCTGCTGGGCCAAAGTCACTATCATCATCGTCTTCACTCTCGGTGTGCTGAGCTTTCGGTCCCGCTCTATTTGAAGAAGTAGGAACGGCAGGTCCGAAATCAGAATCATCTTCCTCTTCATGGTGAGCACTAGAAGCCCTCTGGGGTTCTCTCGTCTGACTTGACGCACTCTGGTTGACAGATGTTGCGGCGACTGGCGCCAACGGTGGTTTGGACTGGGTCTGGTTAACCTTCTTCTCCTCCTCTTCCTCATCCTCATCGTCGTCAGCATACGCTGAGAGCATGCTCAAGGGATTCGCACTCGTATTTGTCGGGACCTTGGGCGCGGCTGACTGCGAGGACTTCCCAGTCGCAGCGCCGGACGCAGGTAATGACCCCGAAGGCTTGTTCGGCTGGTGAGCGTTGGGCCTGGTTTGATTGGAATTTCGCTTTTCCTCCGGCTCTACACCCCGTTTACCAAATCCCATCCACTTTCCCTGTGGTTTTCCAGTGCCAACCTTCCTAGCCCGCGCATCCTGGTCACGATTCGGGCCAGAACGCTCCTTGGTCGAGCCGAAGGAAGTGGGGAGACCCAGTTCTGCAAGTTTTTCGAGGGAGAAGTCTGATGACATGTGGGCTATATCAAGATCGATTGGGACTTACTAACTGTTCCGATCGAGCTGTGGTGTTGGATGCGAACCTACCCTCCCGGATCCCTCGATTCCGGATTAGTACTCACTGTGTTCAAAACGGAATTTTTCCAACCCACCGCTGATCCGTCCTCCAGGTGTCCGCTCCGAGCACGGTAGTTGGGTCCCCTCCGTGCGCTTGGCGACAATGAGCATGCTACATGAGCTTTCCTTGAGAGAAGTGCCACGCTGTACGAACCGAGGCAATGCCAGGAACACGCGCTTCATATTCGCTCGCGCTTCGAGGCTGTAAGCAGTATGTGATTCGATTCGGACTCTCCGGGGATTTACTACAATATGGCAGGCGGGTGTCATTGGTATCCTTGAGATCTCTCCATATAATATGTACGATAAGCAAAGGCTCGATCCTGCAAGTAGAGAAGACCTGATATCATTGGCCTGAGCGTACTGTGTGGTACACTTTGCGCCTCATGCGAGACGCCTATACATCTGAAGAGCACAAGGCCAGGCCCTTTAAGCAAAGGGGCGACTGGAAGCTCCACCTTTTGGATTTTCTGAGGTGCAGACCACTCGCCGCCTCTCAAAGCCGCACGCAAACTTGAGTCGCCGCAGTCCTGAGCCATTGCGTTGGGAAAAAAAATCCAGGCCAGGACGCTTGGGAAAGGTAGATCAGTCTGGGGGCTGGAGCGGCTTTCCGGGACCAGGGGTGCGGGATCATTCGAAAAAAAATGGCGAAAAATGGGGAAAATCGGGAAAAATAGGGAAAAATGCAGGAAGTGCGGTGAGGTGTTTCAGAGGGGATACTGCGTCCGAGTGGGAGTGTTGGTGTATGCAAGTGAATTGATTGTATAGATGACAGCTAGATGCATCCATTCTGCTGGATATTATATCATCGCAGCTATTGTGATACCGTCTTTTTCCTTAGACAGCACCCAAATGAGTCACTTTCCCGCATTCTGCATAGTTACGCCCCGCTTTGGCAACATTCGCCTACGATGGGGCCTTCCGCCCCTGCGCAGACACGTACATCTCGAAGTAGTAAACTTACTTTACGCTCCAAATCGCGCACCGCGATCCCGCTCGCCACGCTCTAGGACCTAAAAAACCCATGCGTATTATTGCGGCTTACGTACTGGCTGTGCTCTGCGGCAACGAGAACCCCTCGGCTGCTGACATCACCAAGATCCTCGACTCCGTCGGCATCCAGGCTGATGAGGAGCGTCTCAACAAGCTTGTCTCTGAGATGCAGGGCAAGGTAAGTGACGGAAAAGGGCTTAAAACAGGTCCCCAATGACTGAACTTGAGTCTAGTTGCGTGTAGTAGTCGCGCGATCTCCACACTGGGCAACATGGAATCCAACCAAAACTGACATAGATCTCATACCTCGACCGCATGTTACCTCTTGCACACCTATCTAGTCCATTGATGACCTCATCACCGCTGCAGACGAGCTCCTCGCTAAGGTTGGCCCCATGAAGGGTGGCTCCGGCTCCAGCTCTGGCTCTGGCTCTGGCTCCTCGTCGGGCTCCAGCTCTGGCTCTTCCTCTGACTCTTCCTCTGACTCCTCCTCTGACTCTGACTAAGTTACACAGATGACGATGGCGTGAGGACGTGAGGACGTGAGTGGTAAGAACAAACTCCTGTCAACACCACAGAACGAAGCAACAGGATTGGCAAATGGAAAGACCAAGATAAGCCTAGTCTCCATTTCACGACAAGAACTACAACACACGGCGTGGGAAGGTCTCTTTCTCCACCGATCAGCCAGCCTGCCTGCGTAATCTCGTATTGCCAGGACTTGGTCGGTCTGGTATGGTACGTTACAGTAGCGGAGATGAGACTAGATTAGACGTATCTCGGCCCTGGTGCACGCACGGACGCACATTCGCACAGAGAATACAGAATGCAATAATAGCACGGTCTACACGGTCAAAAACGAACAGCCTGAGCGGAGCAGACGCGACGAAAAGCATCGTTTGGATGCTTAAGCGCGGAGGGTGAAAATAGGGTGTGTAACTTTGGTGTGTCGGGTGATAACTGAAACTAGAGACTTGTGTGTAAGTGTGTAAGTGTGTATTTGTTTAGGTTAGTATAAAGGGACTTGATGGAGTTTGTTTACAAACGGGGGAATGTGTTAAATATGTTGTTTGAGTTTGCAATACATTAGGTTTGCCAAATGAGGCATGAGCATCCGCTCTATGCTTAGTAGGAGCAAGGCCGCAATGCAAAGACGAACCGAAGGGCCCATGGAAGGGCATACTGACGCCATACGGCGATGGTGTGACATGCCTTATTGCGGACAACTTGCATGTCAGAACACCGCAAATACCTGGAGAGCAGGCACTTGGTTGGGGGCTTGCTGAGGTAGCGTGTCGATAGCTTTCTCTTGTCTTCACTCTTCTCCCTTCGGTCTTGGTTCAATAAACAAGTCCGCTCGAGCATATACGAATCTGTTGAAACGATTATCCTTGATTCGATCATATGTCCACTTAATTGGCCCCTCGAACAGCATGTTGCTTGATGACCAGAAATTGTGGCAAATAGTTGGCCTCGCTACTTAGTTCGCGTTCCATTTGCGAATCCATGCCAAGTAGCAGAAGCCTGCGACGATACAGCCTGTCATGGCGCCACCCATGTCCACCCACAGATTATTCATAGCTGAGCGTGACCCGCTCAGCAGGGCGTGTGCCAAACTGCGTGCAGGATTGAGGTGCCCGCCGCATACGGGGAAGCTGATCGCTCGAGCAGCAATATATGCAAAGCACATAATAAGAGAGGACATGCGACCCTCATTGTTGCGAACTGAGAGGATGACAAAGAGTAAAAAGCACGACAACACTGCCGTCAGAGCAAAGGCGGCTGGCGGTGTCGCGATCATGGGAACGGCCAACGCCTTTCGATCTGAAATAATCGCGAGGACCAGTGCAACACCTGCGATGCCTCCAACAAGCTGAACGATGATATACGCAACGGCTCGGATGACGAACCAAATGCTGAGATTGGTATACAGGTTGACAATGAGCAATCCCGTCGAGAAAGCCGGATTGAGATATCCGCTGGTCTGGTTGGAAAGCTTCATGGTGATAAAAACCATCGCGTAGTACAAGAAACCGTCAATGAATGCCACCGTGATCGCGCGATCGAGTGTGATACCACCACCATTGACAATATTCGTCACGGCCACCATGCTGCCCGCAAGGAATGAGAACAAAAGTGTGCCGAAAAACTCGGGCGCCATGGAAAGGTAAACACTCTTCGCGAGCCCCTTCTTGGCTCGCTCGCTTGCCCTGTTCATCATTTGGCAACTCCCTAGAGGGTCAGATGCGGTGCGTGTAATGTGTTAGCAAGGTCTCTTGGCGCGTTTCCTTCGTCATGGCCTCGCAATTGGTCCCCAAAGCGCGCCAGCCGCCATCACTCTAAAAGATCTTCTCCTTCCGCGTCCAAGAGCGCAGGTGACTGTGGGCTTGGAGAAAAGTCAAGGGATCACGTTGAATTGGCGCATCACTCCACGCAGATATAATAAGGCTGCGAGTCATGGCACTCAGCCCAACCCCGCGTTTCGCACAGCTAGCAAATGAAAACTGTGGCTCAGATTTGCATTTGCGGGCACCAAAAAATTAATTGCTACCAAGGGAGCTGGAGGCCGAGGGGAGCGTGCTGAGTTGGCGGAGCTGCCTCTGGGGAATGGCGGCTAGGATGTCTCTAGCACTTCGTCAGGTGGGTTTCCAGCTCGGTAGGATCCACATCGCTGGTTGTCTGATGAGTGCTTCTTCTAGTTAGGTGTAATGAGTCGCAAACAGTCGCAACTGTAGCTCGCAAGTTGGACATCCAGCAGGCTGTACTTATGGGGTTCGGGATTCACATGCCGAGAACACAGTCCGTACTTGCAGCTGATGCGTCACCCTGTGCGCTTCGGAGCTCTTCGTGTGCATTCGAGTGCATCTCCCCACTCGTGCGCCCAGAGAGAGGCGTGACAGTACGGTCTACGCAAATTTTTCGCTGCCCGTAAAACTATCGAACGAGGTTTAAACTGACTCTGTAGATAGGGTATTTCCAGTGTGTATTTCTCAAGTGCCAGGCAGTGCCTCGCGCAGAGACGCAAGTAGTGATTTCTCCTCGGGTGCGTAACTCTGGACAAGGTGACCACGTCCCAACCAGACCCCGGTATGGATGCCAAATCCGCTCCTCACGCGCCGAGCCGTTTCACTGAGCAGTCACAAATGGAGACAGAGGGGTCGGGCCTGACGCATGTATGGACATCCCGACAGCGAGACCTCGTCAGAGCCCTTCTGCGAGGCTTCCTCGTCCGCTCCGCCCTCGCCGCGCCCGATGTGCAGCGACTGAGGTACAATCTCAGGTCGACCACCCTCCAACTCACGACCCTGGAAGCGGAGCTGGCTCAGAGCGGGCACCCGTCCGCTGCTGCAAGTGGTAAGGGTGGTAATAAGTCTCCTGGTTTGGGTTCAACCTCGAGTCCAAGCAATAGCCAAGACGGCCAAGACAAACCAGCAGGTACCGAGGCTACTGGAGGAGAGGAGTCAGTCATCAGGTCACGAGGTTTTGTCGCCTCGCTCATCGCAACCCTCCAACAGGAACGCGCAGCACTCGTGACCCAGTTCGTGAATCGACTGGAACGTGCACTCGCGCCGACATTTATTCTGAAGTCGCACCTCAGCCAGCATCCTGAACTTAGACAACTCGCACTTGCAACAGGCGTTTCGGGGGTGTATGGAGACTCGGGCTTGGGCGATGAATCGGACCCATATGCTGTGTTGAAGGGGGTTCCAGCTATCGCCGATACAATAGTAGCAGTACCCAAACGCTCATTCAAGATGCCGATAAGGCTCGAAACTCACGTGATGTTACTAGCACAGGTGAAGCGAGATTTGGAGGCAGCACAACAAATCGATCGCCGCAACACTCAGACCCGTCGATCCACAGAATCCGCTACGGTGTCAAAGGTCACTAGGAAAGGACGCTCGAACTCGACTTCAAGCAATCCGGGGAGTATGGATATACAGCGGATACCATCATCCAAAGTTAGTGTCTGTGCAGCGAAGCCGCCCGTCACCGTTACCGCCTCCATCACAGGGGACCCTTTGACACCCCCGACACCGGTTTTGAGTCAAAGTCCAGGTCGAATGCATGCCACAAGCTCCCATTCAACACAGGCCTCCCCGTCCGCCGTGAAACCAAGTTCCTCCCAGATCAGTCACAGTTCGGCAGGTGGCTCGGATCATGCGAAAACCCCCAGCATCAGTTCAATTGATGATGTACTGAAGACGTTAGCCTTGACCTCTAAAAAGCTCTCCGTGCCAATCACGGTACAAAATCATGTCGATGAATCAAACTATTCGTTATCGCCCGTGGCAAGCCCGAATGTAGCCGGGGCTCCAAGTGTGGCCTCCTCTTCTGGCTCTATCTCTGTGCCTGCCTCCGAAACGCAAACGGCAGCCTCAAGCCAGCGTCTAACACAGATTCTGTGTGATGCTCGACTGCTGCAAGAAGCGCTTTTGGGAGAATCCGACGATGACGAATCAGATTTGCTCCAGGAGGATTTCATTCTGAATCCCCAGGACGCAAATCAGCCACCTCAGCGACTTAGCTCTGTAAGCGCCGGTGGTACCGCAGGGGACAAGGTTCACCAACTGGAAAAGGGCGAGGAAGCCGCTGTCTCAAGAAGCACCAGCGATGTTGGTCGGAGTCTTGCATCATTCCGAACGGCCATGGAGTCGCAATTCCGACGACGTACTCTGCCTCTCAATCAGCAGCAGCAGCAGCAGCAGTTGGAGGAATTGCAACAACTGAAGCAAGAACTCGAGCACCCTCTTCATGTCCGTACACGCAGTCGAGGCAGTGTAACAACTACTGCTGATAATAGCACGGACGGTGCGCTAGAGACCCCGTCACCTTCCTATCCCGCGACCCAGAAGGGACCTCAACCTTTGTCGCACACTCAATCGGCGCGAGTGGGTTCGAGCGAAGATTCAGCTGTGCAGCCGAAAGCAGGTGAGCCGTCCCACAAGCCGAACCTCACTTTATCATCGACTCTGCCGTCTCCAACGGCACTTCCGACCGGACTTCCGCCTCCGTCCATCATAAGACGTAACAAGTCAGTTGGTCACATTGACGCGCCGCAACTCAAGGCAGTCGCTGCGTCCTCTGTGTTGGCAGCCAATCATTCAGGCTCAGAGTCTAAATCTGGTATCAAGCATCTGACTGTGAATGTCGAACAGGATGGCAGCTCGGCTTCCAAGGCGCGATTGGACAACATATCGCCAACTTCAATTCCGAGACCCCGAGAAGTTACTCCCATCCCGCGGGTTCCAACCCTCACCGTGCCAGCCGCTGCTGAGTCTGGCCAGCTCTCATCCAAATTACCATCACCGTCTGCCCTAGCTGGAATGTCGCACTCAACATTCAAACCGAAGGATACTCAGCGTTCTCAATTCTCTAAATCCGCGGCTGCATCCTCATCGGCATTGGCACGATCAGCCACCCCAACCCTGCCGGTGTCTGTTACAGCATCCTCGCCTCTGGCGGTGGGAGACCTGATGCTCGACACCTCTGACAATAGGCCGTCCTCTGTTTCTGCTTCCGTTTCAGGATCCACTCATCGCAGAAGTGGCAGTGGCATTATACCGCCAGGGAATCTGTTGCGGCAAGAGTCTGCACGCAAAGGCGCGAGCGACAAAGTCGAGCAGCCCAATAATTTCAGAGTACATAGGGTGCAAGTGATTAGCGAGTCCGCTTCGTCTCCATCCGTGAGTACTAACAATTCCACTCCACCCTCTCAGCAGGCTTCGCCGCATGTATCTTCTCCCAACGAGCGAGGATACAGCTCCGCGTCGCATCCTACCCATAGCCACACTGCTACTTCAACCGTGCGTGGTATTTCGAGTGTCGGGATCAGTCGTAGTAGCAGTAGTGCATCCAGCGGGTTGGCAAGCGCAGCCGCTGCAGCCTTTGCCCTACGTGTAAAACGCCAGCTTGCTTCTGAATCACCCGCTTCGTCGTCATCATCCACCTCAGCCTTCGAGCCACATCTTACGGCACAGAATGTTGAGTAGTTGTATAGTATTTTTCTTTTGATTAGTTTAGTTCCGTCCTACGTTGATTGGCATGCATGGAGCGCCCGATCAGCCTAATCTCATAAAGAGGAATTCAAGTTCTGAACTGCTAACGTATGTTTATTCGGCATGTGGGTATGTGGGTATGGTGGAGGAGTAGGATAACAATTAGTTAGGCAATAGTGTATCGAATTTGCTGACGAAAGGGCAACAATCAGACTGTGTAGATGTGTGCTAAGGGCTACGTGTGCGAGGAGATATTGGAATGATGGGAAGATCGTAGGAACGCGTGTGCCACCTCGAATTTACATGTTCTCATAAATCCAGGCATACGGTTTGTAGAACCACGGGTCGCGATAGTCTGACGCGAGGAAGTGGTTTCGAATCGTCTTGTAGCGCCTCTCTGCTTCACGCAAGCGCAGGCAGGGGAAGAAGAAGAACCGAATGAGCACTTCAAGCAAGAAGGTGATATAGAACAGTACAAACATAAACCAAGCCACTAGGGTGACGCACAGCTGAATCAACGTTAAGAGCAGGACTGCCTTGTCAAACTCCGAAGCAGTCGAGTGTTTGTGTCGATCAAGCGTACGAATGAGGTTCTGGTAAGGAATCACAACGAAGATGTAGCCCTGCCAGAAGATCAAGAGCTTGTCCATGAAGTACAGGCGCCCATAGGGGGGTGGGCAAGGATCGCATCGTTTGCGCTTGACCAGGAAAAGTAAGTGTGGGGCAGCGCAGTAGGGGAAAAACGTCTCGCGGTGGTAGTGGTGATCTAGCAGCCATATGTCGCAGATAACACTAAAGATAATAAACAGACTCACGACACCCGCAGCAGACGTAATCGTGGTGTTGAAGAAGTACGAAGCAACGGTTGTGAAGATGGCGATCGCGAATGCGACGTAGTGTGCGATAAAGGCAAAGAGATGGTACCAGTATTTTGATCGCAGCCAGTCCATCAGTCGAGCGCAGCAGCAGCAACTACTTTCTTCCTGCTTCTCCGTCGGTACGGCCGATCCTTCGATATCATACATCTCCTTGAATCGGCGTGCCTCGAACTCTTCATCGGGGTCGGAGCTGGTTTCACTGTGGTAGTCCAGTGAAGACATGATCTGTTAGTGTCCTGCGACTTGGCGCGGGCTACGTACGGCTCCTGATCTGTGTGTCAAGTCGGATCGCGCTCAAATCGGGTCGAAACGCGAGGAAGCGCGAGATTCTTCACTACGCAATTGTTTGTTGTCGAGACTCAAGGCAATGCGAAATTCCGCCTGAGTGTGGAAACGTCTGTGAAGCTCGTTAGAACCGCCTTGATCGAATGATACAGCTTTTGGGCCGCGGCAATTCCGCGCAGTGCGTATTTCACACCCGTTTCCGATGTAATCTTGGTCCTGTTCCCGGAGCAAATTTACGGTCACGAAAAAATTGGTGTCAACCGAAGAGTAGTTGCAGAATGGTACACACTGTGCACCCTCAGATCGCAGGTTGTGGATAGTCCAGAAGATATTACAATCAAGTAGTGCAGGTGTCTATTAGGCGACAGGCTAATTCGTGAGGTCAGAAGTTCCCGAGAACATGGCGGAATTCAAACGAGAAGCCGACAGAGTCGAGATCCGGTATCCAAGAGTACTCACGGAGGAAGATGTTCAAGTACCGGACGATTTTCATGGCGATCCAGACGAATATACTGATCAAATCGTCGAGCGCTCGCGACGGCGGGCCGACCAGGCCATCCTTGAGTCGCTCTTCGTAGCCATTGCAGAGAGTAGGGCTGAAAGTGAAAACGAGAGCAGGGCTGAAGACACACAGATTGATAGTGGCACAACGACGAGCGACCGACCAGGACCAGAGGGAGACCAGGCCCATGCAATGAGGGTAATGGACGACCCTCGGATACGCTACGGTATCTTCAAGTACCTCACTCCGAGCGAAGTCCTCAAATTTGGCCGGACCTGCAGAAAGGCTCGAGATTGGGCACAGGGCGAAGAGTATTGGGCTGTGCGATGGTATCAGGACTTTGGACCGACAGAATACTGTGCAGCAGTCAACCGCAGAAATGCCGAGTGCATGACCACAGCTGCCAATAGCATATGTTTCCAGGGACCGGTGGGACTGCTCGGCATCTCGCTTCGACAGCAGTACATGTACCTCAGAAGTCGGCAGCAGCTCAGTCAGGGACTGAGGCTGGCGCAAATTGCACCACGGATCCGCGCCCAAAGCTTCGCAAGGCTAGAGCCGAAGCAATACCAGGCGTACACAGCCCTGATTCAGAACATTGCGACGCATTCCGATGGAGTTGAAGCGGCTGCGGATATTGCAACTCTGAGCAAGGATGGCATCTCGCCCGCGCTAGCAGCGAAGTGTGAAACCAAGATTATGACGGGAGCCTATCGCAAAGCAGTCACCACAAGAGCCGGTTACACAAGTCAATAAATTACATCTGGTGAACGAATCTAATTAACAACGGCTTGAAAAACTTCGACATTTATTACGATGCTAAGACAAGAATGTGAGTTTAGCCAAACGAAAACGAAAGGACCGCTAAGATCTCGCAACCCTGGTGTTGGCCAGACTTGCTGTTACTCAACTACGAAGCCATTATCGGAGAGGATATACGGATATGGGACGCGTTATCACATGGTTACTAATGCGAACCAAGATATGTCGTAACATAGCCAGGAGAAGACGCATGTACGAATAAACAGAGTATTTCGACGGCCTAAGTCGGCGGGAAGATGGGGGAACGTGCGAGAGCAAGGAAAAGAGGGGACTTGACGTTGGCGATACAACGAGACGCATAGAGTTGGGTCAAACCAAAGGGAGGGGAGTAGAATCCGCAGGACATCAGTGTCATACGATGCCCGCGTCATCAACGTTCACACAAGCGGAGCTAACGAAAAAAAGGAAGCATCAAAGAAACAAAACCATGTGCTGAAGAATCAGACGAGTGTAAAACAGATGAGAGCAACAAGTAGTGTGGTGCACCGCGAGCAATTCCAACACACAGTACTCAAGTGGAGTATTGAGTGTTTTCGAACATGAGGACCAAAGTGTCAAGGCTCTCAAATGCTCACTGGAGTATTACTCCTCAAGTGTCGTGCGCGTGGAACACATGGAACGCATGGAACACACGTGGATACAAGCCTGAGGGAAAGTGTGGAACAGCACTGTGCGCACCACAATTCATCCCTATCACCTATCGGTGACTCACTGCCTGGTATTCAAAAGAGCAAGGTCTTCATAGAGCTGATTGCGTGAATACCCACTCTACTAGAGAGCGACCGTAACTCGGACTTCAAGTCTACTTCGAGACAAGAAACATCGAAGCGCAAAACTTGCAGGGACTCGCGAGACCAGGGGGGTCACGAAATGACACGAATCAGAATCGCATTGGAATGCGTGGGATACCCCGCTCTTTTTCTGTCCAGGGGGGGGCTGGGCGTTGGGCCTGGTCACGATAGAACCGTGAAATGGGCATCTTCGTCGAAACTATCACTGTGAAGAAGTAATGAAGATACTAGGACTCAAATATAATATATAATATAAGGTGGGATAAGGTGGGATAAGAACTTGGAGTGGGTTATTGGTGGAAATGGCTTCGCCGAGGAGACTCAGAGCGGTAGCGTTCCGCTAAAAATTCGCATGGCATAGTGTGGGGAATCCGAACGGGTTGCGGGATATTGTGGAGCTTGGAGTGAAATGCGCGTGCGCATGTGTGCGCGTGTGGACGCGTGCGTAGTTGTTTGTGCATCGCTGTCCACACCTGGGTAGGATGCTGTGAATTGGAAGCAGGTTGTTGATGTTCACACAAGCCTAAATTTGTCCCTGACAACTACCCTACGGCACTTCTAAAAAAAAGTCGTGGTGTCCGTAGCGCTGCGCTTGGGATTGTCAATGTCGCGGCTGGCAGCACAGGTAGTAGATATGACAATGGGAGGTGGAGATGCTAGTGGTTATGAACATTGAAATACTACGGAGGACTGCGGCGATCTCCCACCGAAATGTGAGGGATGTGGCAAATTCCTTAGCATCTGAAGATCCAAGAATGTCTCGTACATAAAAGTGGCTAACGCTGCTATTGCAACTTTCGCAGCGATTGAATGGGCAGATGCTAGCTAATTACTCCTGCTTTTGATCAGACTCAGGTCCAGACGCCACAGCGGGCGCGGGAGTCGCAACAACGGGCGAGGCAGCAGCCGCAGTCGCAGCAGTAGCAGATGCAATCGCAGCCTCAGTGGCAGCCGCGGAGGCAGCGCGGTGAGTCTGAAGTCGCGCATTGCGAAGGAGCTGGTAGATTTCATCCTTTAACACATAATCGCATGGCGCGATGCCGTACTTGCACTTGTAGGTAATGTACTTGGCGCAGTTATTCTCGAGCAGCAATCGCACGACTTCGGTGTGACCGGCGTAGCATGCCATGTGCAAGCAGGTGAGACCCATATCCGTGGTCTCGTTGACATCCGCAGCCCATCGGATGAGCTCACGAGCCATGTCAACGTTACCAGCAGCGCAGGCGCGGTGCAAGGGAGTGGCGCCAAGGCGGTTCTTTGAGTTGAGCGAAGCGTTCTTAAGGAACATGAGCTTGACGAGCTCAATCAACTCAGGCGTGTTGTACTTGGGGTCGCGGCCCACGAGATAGTGCAACGCCGTGTCGCCAATGTAAGTCTTCTTTGCGATGCGCTCCTTGAGTCGAATGATCATCGGATCGTTCGGATCGGCTAGATAGGAAGCAAACGGGAGGGGTTGAAATCGTAAGCGAGGCAAGATCATGGTGATATCTAGTTCCAAACGCAGTGTACGCGTGGCAACTCAGTGTGTGACGTCATTGCGGAACAAGAAACGGTCGCGACACTCGCCGCTTTGACGCGCGCGGATGCAGGTTTCCAAGTTGAGTGGATGCCGCATGCGATTGAAACCGGGAGCATACGATAGCGCACACAAAATAAGGGTACGTACCTCCCTCGGGAATAGTAGGCGGTAGATCGTGCATGTTTAAAATGTTCTTTTCGGGTGGCGTGTTCTGTTTGATTCCGTTAAGGATCTCTCGAACGGCGTTAACGTCGACCTCGTTCTTCTTGAGCAGGTGGAAGAGGCGGGCGGCAGGGTTGCCAAACATCTCCTCATCTTCATCCTCATCCTCTGCCTCGTTTTGGACGTCCTTCTTCTCCTCCTTCTCCTCCGAATCGCCGTGAAGCTCCGCCTTCTGCTTCACGTTTTCTTCCTTATTCTCGCTCGATTGTGCCGCGCCCATTTCCTATAGGTGGATAAAGCGAAAATAAGTATATAGTTGAGTACACCCTGTGGATATGTACGTGAATCGTGCCCTGTCACCACACATACACCCCTCACTCCTGTGTAATTTGGGCGTAAACTTCCCCTCCTTGCCTCACAGTTGGAATTGAGAATTCCGTCGCGGAGGAGTTTTGCATGAACCCATCCGCCCTTGTACGGAATTTGCAGCGACTTGGTCAGGGCTTCGCGTGCAGCTGGACTGGGACTGGAAGTGTGTAGGTCTTCATGTCCCGCCCAGTGCCCAGTGTCTAGAGCGCTGTAGCAATGATACAGGGCGCAGCTAGTACACTGGATGACCGACTGGCCGTGAGTTTTTTGGGCCTCTATCTCAACGCGATGATGACGAACGAGTCAATTAGTTCCGCGCTCGCGACCCGTAAGCAGAGTTCTGGCGGGGCAATCGCTGAGACAACGCATGAAACTTCCTCTGATACTCCTGAAGAAGCACTATACAGCCCTGTTTCGACGCCCTACGTGCTTTCTTAATCCGCATGTACACCAGGCACTCGCGCCTGGGCGTGCGCCAGCAGGGGGTGAAATTTTTAAATTGAGCACATTTCCAGCAAGGTCAAAAGTTAGTATATGCAGTGTCGTCGTGGTTAGAAAACACCTTTTCCCGCATGACACGCACACGCTAGACTGAACTAGACTGTTATTAAGTTGAGATCCTCTGGCGAGTCCCGCCAAAACCTCAGCTCTACACAAGTCAGCGAGATTCATCAGGCAAGATGAAAATCGGTGTGATTGTGCAACGTATCACACGCGTGCCGGGCACTGGATGCTACAGTCCGGGTCTGGAGATGGACGCTGATGCGTACATCCTCGGACTACGGCAGCTGCGTAGCATCTACCCTCAGCTCAGCGTCGTGGAGATCCATCCATACCCACCCTCTGAGGGCTTCGCTGCGCCCTCGGCAGTACCGCTTGCCGAGCAGATTCAGGCGTACTGGCGTGAGCTTGACTCATGTGACGTGATCATTGGCTTTGAATCACTCGGATCCGAAGAACTGATCGAATATCTCGTCGAGCGAAAGCGAAGATACCGCCACCTACGCAAGGCGACCGAAGGAGTCGCAGCAGTCTTGACTGAGCCTGAGAGTGACCAGGACAAGACCAAGTACATCATTGTCGTGCTTGTACCAAATCTCGAGGCGATGAAGTATGAGTTAAAGTGGTTAATGACGCTCTGTGCTTCCCCCGAGGTGCTTGACTATGTGGTGAGCAAGGACATGACCCTCCAGTCCATGATCCAAGACTTCATCACGTATCTCAGCTCGTCTGCACACGCGACGCGGGCAGCTGCAGGTGTGAATGCACGACAAAGGCGCACGAATCAGGGTGCACAGGCTACAGCCATCCTGGGTACTGTGACAATCCCACAAGAGGTAGAGGGTGGAAGCTCAGAAGCAACCACCGCAATCGGTCAAGCTGTCTCGTCATCTTCACAGCTCCAAACCACACCTTTCTCGTTCAACTTGTTACCTACACCTCTATCAGCACAACCAGTGACGCCTCCAGCATTGTTTCCACCAGCATTATCACCAGCATCTCCTTATCCGCCAAGCGACGCTGGTTTTATCGCTCCTGTCACGACTGCGCCGCCGCATCCTCTCCTTCCAACTGTGCCAGGCGTTTTTCCGGGGATATTACAACCGCCACCGGGACTTGGTCATCCTCCAAGGTTAGTAATTCGACCGGGTCATGTGGCACCTCTAGCGCCTCATTCAGGAAATGCTATGCCAGTCCCATGCTCTGCTCCAGGACCAGATCTCCCAATTGGGATCCCCTCAACGTCGTCATTATCATGTGTTACACTACAATCTGCTACGCCTGTTCAATCACCTGTTGAAACTCCGATGGCTACTATCGCCTGCGATGCTCCTCCGGTCGGAGCGTCACTACAAGCTCCAATGCTTGCATTGCCTACACCACAACAGCAGCAAACTGTTCGGTCGTCAAGACCCACCAACCCGATTGTAATGGCGAAAACGCCGATCGGGAACATTCAGGTCCCTGAATACTTTGCGAACATCAAAGTGATTAACGTATCCCATCACCTGAACCTGCAAAGCCTGGACCTCCCTAATATTCGCACATTGTTGACGATTCTTTCCCAGAAAATCAACCGGATCAGTGCTGACGTATCTTTGCGGCAGGCATTGAATGAGCCAGTTGAATCCAAATCGAGACATTCTGCCATGCTTGACCTATTTCTGCAACCTCGGTTTTGGAGATTGCCATTTGGCAGGCAAACCGGTGGCAGTGACAAGGTGTTGATGCCGATTCTGACCCAATCAGGAGATGCGGAGATCGAAGAAAGTGAGTGTGAGGAACGCATTCCTGCCTCAGCTGAGAAACTCGAGGATGACCTAGAGGAGATAAGCGACACTGAAGGTGAAGGCCCGGAAGGCGATGAAAACGCAGCCGAGCCGGAACTGGGCAGTGCTGCGGCTCCCATTCCCCGAGATACAGACAAGTTGTCAAAAGGAAGAGAGCACTGCCGAACCGAATTGATTCACTTTGCAGGGTCATCCCCTTACAAGAACACCCGAGCAAATGTATTAGCAGGACTTCAGCTGATGGAAAAGTATCCTCACATATTCACTTGCTTCCGAATATTTATTTGCCCGTGGCCTGCTCCTCGCTCAAGTGTTGTAACCGATGCCGAGTCCAGGCCGGGACGTAGTGAGGTCCGCTTTGCTATCCCAATGAGTCAGCTGGAGGAGGTACGATCAATGGTTGCGCGCTACAATGCTGAGCGACAACGGAAACTTCGTGCCTACCGCGAAGCGGTCAATGTATGGAGGCAGGCCAAAGCGGCAGCAGCCGGTAGTGGCTGTGAGCAAACCCCGCCACCCACGAAACCGATCCTGCCCGGACGTGTCATTCTCACCACGAAGGGCTATGTTTCGAATAAGCAAAAGATGGCAGCTTACAGTCGAGCGTATATGGCATTGTGCTGCTCGGCGTGTGAAGGCTTCGGCTACTATATTCAAGAAGCTGCTCTAGCTGGATGCGCCGTTGTGACATCAGAAGCTCCACCCATGATGAACGCACTACAATACCGTGTCGCCTTAGCGAAGGCAAAATCTGAAAGTCCGATGGGAGTTGGTGGCTTATCATATGAAATTGAACCCCTGGAAATCGTGCGTGCAGCTGAGCAGCTGATGAAAAGTGACGCCGATGCTGTCATGCATGAGGTCAGTCTAGCCGACGAATGCAGCCAGGTCCACCACAACCAGGAGGATCTGCGTCATGCTAAACGAGTATTCACATCACTTCTCAACCTTCGTCGCCGATCGGAGATGTTCAAACATGACTTGCATAACTTTGTAGACGTCCTGTACTCTCACCTTAGAACCACTCGTCGACTTGAGACGCAGTTCGATGAATGTGTGGAATCTGCATTAGCGCATCCCACTCTCATGGGTCCGGGTATGGATCCCCCTGCTCCAGCAGCAACAAGCGCAGCAAGTGACTCAGTTAGCTGCTCACATCTTTCAGCCCCCGTGACGTCACAGCCCATTCACCCATTTGATGCGTTTGTCGCAAGTATATTGGATTCTAATGGCAAGCTATTGGTCAAGGGAACTCGGACTTCCGCCGCCGGTTCCTCCACCAACTCCACTGCTTCAACTCAGCACAGTGCGTCAAATCCAATTCCGACTGGATCCAAGCGAAATCCGCAGCGCAATGCTCCAAAGTCGAACCAGCCGCAAGCAATAGAATCTGCAGTCGCGTGTGAAGCTGAGGCTACAGGCGTGTCTGACTCGACTTGCAAACCCACCGCAGCGGACTCGGCTGTGTATCCCGATCCAGGATACACAACGGTCATCTATGACCAGCCGCTCGAAATTCTATACACTAGGAATCCGAAGTACTGTGAAACGAAATCCAGAACTTCGGGTGGGAACAGTCCGGCGGCTGCGAGCGAATCCCCAGAGGGAGAAGAAGCCAAAGAAAAGCCCCAAGCGTGGGTTCTACTCGTGATGAAAGGTGACAACTACATCCCCGGCGCACTTGTTTCTGCTTACAGTCTGCGTCATTTCGGGACTAAGAAAGACATCGCGTGTATGGTCACCGATGATGTATCGGACCAAGCCCTGCGAGCGCTCGCGACGGTCTGTGACCTAATTGTGAGGGTCCCATATTTGAGCTACAGTTGCGCTCCTCTCAAGACTCAAAACCAACGTAACATTTACCAACCGTGGGTCAATCAGGCCTTCACGAAGTGGGCATGCTTGGGCCTTACGATGTACAGCAAGGTGTTCTTTTTCGATGCCGACAAGATCGCACTGCGAAATGTGGATGAGGTGTTTGACGTACCTGCTCCCTGTGGTACATTTGGAAGCCCTTGGGCGACAACGAGCATTGGTGACTATGTTATCACAGCGCCTGGCACAACAGAAGTGTTGCCACCGCCGCCTGATCCGAAGGCGAGTCAGGGTGGAGTCGATTCGGGTTTGACTGATAAATATTATGGCATTGGACATGGAGAAATTGTTCCTGAAGAGAGGATCGCGGCAGGAATTTACGAGCGCGGTTGTGTTCTGATTGGAACCATGGTTGGTTTGGTCCCTAATTTCGAGGACTATGTCAATTTCCAACGTATGATGAAGGCCAAACAACCGTTTGGCTTCCCGATGTGCTACAGTATGGTAGATGAGCAATCGATTGTTTATTACTTTGCGTTTGAAAAGAAGGTTCCTTGGCGTATGATAGGTGTTTCGTACAATGCAATCCCATGGCATCTCAAGTTCCTGAATGGTGTACCACCTAGTGTTTTCCATTACTTTAACATCAAGCCATGGGATCAAGATCGAAGGAACTGGTTGGATCTGGAGCCGTGGTGGCTGCTTGCCAATCTCTTAATCGAACGGTCTGTGCTACAACCGAATGGGCATGGAACCGCAATTGAGCGGATCGAGAATTTGTTGAAAATGGAACAAGAGAAAACAGGCGGTAGCGAGCCACTGGACGATCGCAAGCACCTAATGTCCTTCTTCAACGACGATGATCGCACGCTAACACCGCTTCAAAGGTGTGGCTGGTGTCAGATTCTATGCAACGAGCTTTCGAAATGTATTCGTCGACATCCAACCCCAGACTTTGTGAAAGAGGCAGCCGAGGCTGTGGTCTTCGGAAATGGTACTGTCAAGATTGCTTACACGCCCTACCGTGGCGGGCACGTAGAGGATGGGGGAGGCAGTGGCAGTGGTTCATCCCGTTCCACACCGGCACCGATGATCCTCCAATCAATCGATCTCCTCATCCCCTCTGATACTCACCCTCTTATGAACCAGGATGGAGTGATCGTATGTCCGGTGCTTAAGGAGATGTTTCATAGGTCATTTCCAGCTACCGATACATCGGAAAGTCAGCAAGGCATTAGCTCGATCATGCCTGTAGGTGTTGTCAAACCTGGAGGTGTGCGGCATCTCACACCAAAGGATCTCCATCTTGCATTAAGACTAGCAAGTGAGGTGAGCCACAATAATATCCGCTCTGGGATGCCGGAACCGACTTCTAATCCCAAGCAGCAGTCTTCAGGAAGTATGGGAGGAGACTGCCAAGGATTTGGCCCGGGAGGATGGCGTAGTAAGTCTGGCAAACTAGGCTCGGCTTCACCCGAAAACGCTTCAGGAGAAGCTGTGGAAGGGACTTCTTCAGGGACCAAGTTTGCGCGTGAGCGACCAAAATCCTCGCAGCCATACAAACGGAAACAAGAACGGAAGGAGCAGAAGCAGGCCCAAGCTGACCCTGAGTCACCAGACTCTGCATCATCGCGTGAGGTCAAGGATGGAGAGTCCGGTCAACCAGGCCGCAAACACCATCGTCACCGGGATCGACAGCAATCGCAACAACAGCAACAACAGCAGCAACAGCAACAACAGCCGGCTCCTCCACAATCTCGTCCGCAGTCTCAGCGCCAACATCGCCAAAATCGCGGAAACCGAGGTCGCAGGCAGAACACTGAGGAATCAAAAGGTGACACCGAAACGAGTGCATCCAAGCCAGAGTCGAAACACCAATGAGTGAATGTTGATGCGAATTCTGGGGTGTGCCATGTTTTGACATGCCCAGTAAACACGAACCCAGAATAAAGCCGGAGCTCACTCCATCTAAACTTCAATGTTCACTGCAACCCATATTTATTGTGCATTTCGATCCAAATTGACAACCTGTACATAACCACGACATGAATGAACCAACGGCAACTCAACATTTTTGTTGTCGTGACATATTCCGACTCTCCTCCATTCCGAGTGCTTGTTCAAAGATCTCTTCTGGCGATGCGTACAAACGCGAAATGGACGGCTCCATCTCCTGTCGATATCTTGTACTCACTTCTTTGCCTGCTGGGTGTGACAACTCCTCTTGGACCTGGTCCTCGGCTTCGTCCTGATCATAGTCATCACGTGGTGAGTTACTTTTCCGAGGTGTGGAAGGTTTCGAGGAAGAAACAGCAGTCTTACTCTCCTGCGAGCCTTGTGGCTGGAATTTGGATTTGGGTGCTGCCAATGCCTGACCGCTTGAGTCAAGTGTCCTTGGGTGCAGAGTCTCTCGAGGAGAAAGCATCTTAGACGCTTGTTGAGAGTTAAAGGGGTGACCTTTCTGCATAAACCGCGTGATATTGAGCTGCTGCACGCTGCCATCTTGAGCTTGTGCCAAGAGGCGTGCCGCTTCTTCGGGGCTGACTTCAAGTCCGGGTTGTTTGTTCACGTCTCCCCGCTGCTGTTGGATCCCTTGTTCAATTGCTGCTATCCGCTTGGTGACGGCCTCAAGTGACTCACGCAGTGTGTCCTTCAGTAGATTCAGTGCTCCTTGTAGCTTCGTAGTGTTCAATCGGTGCTGTTTGTCCCCCTCCATGCGGTGTGCCTTCTCTGCCTCAATCGCGTCGACAATCTCGGTCTGTTGCTTTACAGACTCGCATGCCAATCTCCGGACGCGATCCTCGCAGTCTCGAGTCAGTTCTTGTACCAGCTTCGACCGTCCTCGCTCACTGGCGTCTTCAAAAGCTAATCGCGCCTTGCGCTCTGTATCCAGTTGATGTGTCAGCATTTCTCGCAGAGCGTTAAGCTCATGGCCTAAACGCTCCGCTGCAAATCTCCTTTCTTGTTGTTCAGCCATTAGTTTCCTCTCGAGGTCATCGATTTTGGTTGCCAGTGCGGTCACTGACGCCAACGATGCAAAGCCAGCTGCCATATTAGCCCCTCCCATGCCTGTTTCCTGTCCGAAAGTCCCACCAGCCAGTCCAACACCACCTAACTTGGCCGCCGTCTCAAACTCGGCGAGTCGAGCTTTGTTCTCCTTGACATAGGCTCGAAGCGCAGCGAGTTCCTGTGCCTGGGTCTGGACCTCGAGCGTGAGCTCATGTTGCTTGGCTGTGAGCTGCCGAATCCGTGTATCGCGAGCTAGGACCTCCTGCTCGAGTGAAGCATAGAACTGAGCGAGTCGACTTTCCTGATTTCTCAAGCGTTCGTCAAGCATAGCATGTGTGGCCCAGCTCTGCTGGATCATAGAACTCTCGCTGGCACGTTCAGCAAGCATATTCGCCATGGAATTCTCCAAGCCTCGTGCGCGTGCGGCCAGAAAAGACGTCATTTCGGTGTGAGAAACTGGATCTGCTTGAATGGGCCAATTTTGTGCGGCGCTTCCTGCAGCACCTAGGCTCTGCGCGGGCGTAACATCCCGCGAAGGGTGTATACTCGGCAGGCTATACGCAATGCTGCGCGAATTGTCTTGCATGCACTGCGCTGATCTGGGGTTTTGGATTACCTACCAAAGAAGAAAAAGTAGTAACGGTTCCTCGGAGAACAGTTTGTGTTATGGGACACTGCTGGTGTAGAGTCAGAGGTTCTGTCGCCGCACTAATCAGAAGTACTAATATACGTTAGTTTATGAATTAGATCACTTGTACGTACATCCGCCATGACAAACGGCAACCCTAGCTCACTGGACATTCGGACCGGCACGCGTAAGCACAGGAGGGGGGAGCGAGGGACCATCCTCATCCGAGTCAACAGCTGCGGCAGCGGGTAGCGGAGAAAGCGGCGGGGCCGTCCGGCCGCGAAGTGTGGGTGCTTGAGGAGGTGTGTTGGGTACCGCAGGTGGGGTCGACACATCTTTCGGCACTTGAAGTGGAGCCAGAGGTACAACGACTGCACCCGTGGGTCGTGTCGGGTTTGGCAGCGCGACGTTCGGGGAACTTGCCTCTACAGATGTCGGTGAGGGGATAAGACTCGGTGGAGCAAGCTGCTGCGCTTCCAGAGTCGGTGAATTGAATCCAGAAGCGACACGCGAGGAGGATGCCTGGCTTGACGCAGTCTGATTGGGCTGAGCAATCGATCTCGAAGTCAAGCTAGGAGCACCAGGATTGTTCAGCACGCGAGTTGTGTTAATCGGTGCCACTGGAGGTGTTTGTGTGGGGCCTTGCGTTCGAACGCTGTTCAGATATGGTGAACGTCCCGCGCTGCTGTTAATCACGGGTGGCCTGTGCGGTTGTTGCTGCGCTTGCTGCTGTTGTTGCTGCGGCTGCCGAAGTCCAACATAGCTCTGTGCGGCCGGGGATGAGTGGTAATGACCGTTCACTGCGCTCAGTACATTCGCGACTGCTGGCTGCAGACTATCGCGTGAGAGCAGCGCAAGTAGATCTGCGCTTGGTGAGCCAGGATCGGCTCCAAGTTGTGCCATCTTCTGTGTGATTTGCTCATGAGCCCACAGATAGTCCTCAAGTGTAGTGAGCTGCTCGAAATAAAGGTTGCGATGCAATCCAGTTGGGCTCAGGTTGACCATCTTGGCAGCGCATTCAATTGCTTGTGCCTCAACTTGAGCTCGTGCACCTCTCAGCTGACCGATAGTGACTGTGGGCGCGAAATCGATGGGCAAGAATCGATTGGGAGAGTAGGGGCGAGGGTCCTGCCAATTGGAGGCCACATTGACTTGTGGTTGTGTCTTGGCTTGGTACGGGTTTGTCCACGTCTGGCGCTGTTGTGTTTGAACAACTCCGGCCGCTTGGCTTCGTGCCATCATACCATTATCAGGGCTTTGCTGCATTCGCCGCTGTTGTTGTTGTGGCTGCTGGGCATAGTAGGTTTGGCTCGCGCTGGGCTGTACATAAAAGGGCTTAGGATTCCACATACCACGACTCATCTGGCCATTGTTGTTAAAGCCACCAGATTGTGTCTGATTCGACTCACCTGGCCATCGAATGGGACGAGGGACGATCGCCTGAAGATGACTCTGTGGCACGTATCCAAGTTGCTCAAGCTCAATTTGGCTTTGTAGCAACTCTTGCCCCTGCTTCTCAGCGTGAATTTGATGCCTCAACTCACGACGCAGCCACTCTTTTTCTGCCTGAAGAACCTTTGGATCACGATGTCGACGTGAGTGGTCCGATTCATCCTCGTTCTGAATCAGCCGATTAGCCAGCTCATCGACGAGCTCGTCCTCAGCGTCATCGTCGTCATCATAGGGGAGATGACTTCTACGCCTGGTCTCACGATCATCCAGATTTTCTTCCTCGCCAGAGGAAGACCCATCCATCGAAGACGTCACATCTGAATCCTCTCCTGATCGTCTGTGTCTACTGCTGCCGCTTCGTCGTTCTTGGCGACGGTTCTTGTCGACTGGACCAAGCTTCTCATCAATGAGACGCTTTGCACGTCTCATCCTGGCTCTTTCAAGCCTCCTCATCTCTTCCTCCTTCTCCGCCTGAGCCTGACGTTGCGCTTCAGCAAGCGCCTCTGGGTTTGGTTCTTCCTCTTTTGGTCCCTCGGTTAATACCGAGGGACCTCGAAGTAAGGACGGCGGCACCGTTGTAGCAACGAAGGGAGTAGGTTTTGCTGGCGAGGAAGGAGAACTGGGAAGTGATGTCGGCTGCGAACTGTTTCCAAGTGCTTCAACCTCTGATTGTCGCGCTTGATCCAACATTCTGGTGGTGACCACCTTTGTAAAGTCAACCGCGCTGGATGAAACGCCAGGAAGCCATGTGGGCTTGGTTACCCCATCAGAGACTAGGCGCACCTTCGGCGGTAGGCCGAGTGCTGACAAAAGGGCGTCAGCTTGGTCAATGAGATTGCGCAACTCAGCGATACGTTCGAGCACTTCGACTTGCGTCGAGAATAAGACATTGGATAGTGCATGCACTCCAGCTGCCAGGGTAATCCAAGCTCCACCTGGGATCGTCTGTGCTTGTTGATCATTGGCACCATCGCTATTCCTCGACTGGATGAGCGCAGCCACCGCTTGCCCAGGGGCTTGTAAGCCCGCAATATGCAGATCCTCACAAATCGAAAACAGGGGAGGTTCCAATGCTACCAACTCATTCCTAAGCCAGCCCACCTGGCGCGCGGCTCTCCGAAGTCTCCTGCGACGTCGGATCGCTGCATCACTTGAAGTCAATTGGGACTTGGAGTTGGTGGCGTCTGACTGTCGCGAAGCGTCGTTGGAGATAGGCATCGCTCCCTTACAATGCTCACGCTGCTTTGTGTTCTGCTCTTCGACCATATCCGGCTCGTACTTGGAGGCGATTTTCTGAAGAGCCTGTGCAACTCGTTCACAAACGGTGGCCGCATGACTGGCGTTGCGTAGCGCTGGCTCCACGATTGCCAAGGCCGCTGGGTCGGAAGGTAAGACAGCTGCTGCAAGTTTGTTTGCAAGTTGTCTGACAACTCGCAGCTCCGCACTAATTGCTGCAAGGTCGTTCTGAGAAGATGAAGCATGCAGAAGGGATGAACCCGAGCGAACAAGACTGGTACTAGGCTGCGGTGGTAAGGAACCTGCTGCGGTAGCCGCCTCGACTCGTGGGGAGCTGGCGAAGTATGACGTCTCTGAGTCACACTCGGTAATTACGCTCTGGTTGTCATCCATGAACTGGATGAGGAGGCGGTTTTTTGCATCGGATCCCGTCTGACTTTCGATGCTCGCGCTATCGTCATCATCATAGTTGTCATCAAGACCATCGCTGGAATCACTATCATCATTGGCAGCTTCTTCGTCCTCCTCTTCAGTGGCTCCTAGGTTCTGTAATACTGATTGTGGCTGTTCGATCTGCTGTGAGATATGTTCATGTTTGCCAGCTGAAGGATTGTGTTGCTGTCCAGAGTTCTGGCTAATTGACAGGCTACCAAGACCCGCGATGGATTGTTCGATCAACTCCTTCTCTCGATCCTGCACAAGCTGCGCATGATACTGCATACGGGCTTGCATCTCCTGCTCAACGGTATCAGGATGCACTCCTTGGCAACTATCAGAAACATCTGCAATGTAAGGGCTAAGAAGATGGAAGGGGGTAACGATTCGACCAGAGCGCACCTCGACAATTGTGGAAGCCAGTCGTCGACCTGCTGAAAGAAATACCTCTCGATTTGTTCCATTCTGGGGAGATGGTAACAGTGAACGAAGTGCAGGGGTTTCCATCAGTGGTCCCGTGTAGCTCGTACCCATCGGTGAGGTGCCAACACTCGATGACCCAATAGACTGGGGTGTGCTCAGCGTGGAGTTGGTCGAAATGTTGGATGGAGTTGGGACTGGGAACTGAAGAGGGATGATGGATGCAATCTGAGGTGCAACACCTGCACCGGATGCAGGTTCTGGGAAGAGGTTTTGAGCTACTGGGGAGTCTGAGAGCATATGAGTTCCAGTGGTGCTATGGACGTCGCTTGTTGCTGCCGTTCTTGAGGACCCGATCCATGCCGGATCGGGAAGTGAGAAATCATGTGCATCATCCATCAACGTTTCAAATGCGTGAAGCGCGCCTGGATAGCGCGAGGATCCACTTCGGAAGCGTGTTACGGTACCTTCAACCCACTCTCCGTCAATCCAAACTTGGACAAAGCTTCCAGTGCGCAATCGAAGTCGGAACTTAGCTTGCTCCATGGTCAAGCCCAGTGCTTCAAATGGATTCATGAGGAGAGATGGAGGCAATGGTGCCTTTGGTGTCTTCCCGGGTGAGTGCAAGTGAGGGCTTGCAGAGGTTGATGGAGTGCTCGATTGCACAGCTGCACTACTAAACGAAGGCGCAGCAGACGAGGACTCAGGAAGCGCAGACGATGAACTCACTGACGATGATAGAAGGGCATTCATCTTACGGGCTCTTCGTCTCGCCAGTCTGGCTGCTTGCTGCTGTTGCTTTAATCTCTGCTGGCTCATCTCCTTCTCCAGCTCTGCTTGCCTTCGGGCCGAGTCCTGAGCCAGTGATTGAGCAAGTTGCTGTCGAGTCATAAGAGTTGGAAGCAGACTCTCTGAGGCTGTGTAAATGCTGAGAATGGCCTGATAAGCCTCATCAGGAGTCAGATCAAAGGATCGGGTCGAGCCTTCCGTCTGGGGGGAATGAGGATTTTTCTCCTGGCTCCCGAAGGTTGCTGATGATGTCGAGGCCTGGGTGACGGGATCTGAGGGTGGGTGCGCAATACCAGAGGCAGGAGAGACCTGCCACATAGTGCTGAACTTCATGAGGGTCTCAAATTTCTCGCGTTCACGCTGGGAGATCTCCTGCATGACCTGATGCAATCTGGCATTCTCCTCAGCCATCTCGACGAGTTTGCGTTCAAGGGCTAGATAACGCTCCTTGAGTCCACGGTTGTACATTGTGCGGGGATCGCCCAGCAGGGCCTGAATCGGCTTCACATTGAGCTGGCTCAACTTGTCTCCCTGCGGAACATCCAGCCAGACGGTAGGTGGTACATGGGAGTGTGATCTTCTCCCAGAGTGAGGATCTCGCGCGCCCACCTTTGGCGACGCATGTCTCGACATAATGATCGGATAGAATCACCAACACTGGCGCTCGCACCAGGGTCAGAGCGCGCTAAACGCTAGCAAAGGCGAGTGAAATATACCAGACTTTACGGGTCGACACGATCGCGTGTTCGTGTCGGTTTCGTTCGAGTTCTGAAGGAATTACGGAGTGTGTGAGAGTGCAGAGAGGTGCAAAGAGTAGCTCTAAGTGAGAGTGAGGTAAACAAGCGCCACACAGTCACTGACACTCAGTCGAACTCCGGATAGCACACCCCGACACAAGTAAGTGACTTGACCTAGATATTTTGGATCTGTGGTGTGTTTCGAGGCGAATAACGCTGGCCTGAGGGGTCCTTCGCAGGCCAAGCCCATGCACACGGCCAACACTCAGGACAGGCAAGTTGAAGGCGGTCGAAGCAGCGCGCCAGAAGATGGTATATATCGGTTTCCAGCCCCCTTGACGTGGACGGTGTGACGTTCTGAATTCTGGTTCGGAGGGGTTGGGGGCTGGAGAGTGAGAGTGATGTTGTCTGGAGCGCAGTTGGAGTACGCATTGAGTGCTCAAAATGGAGACTCCAGTGAGAAATGTACTCATATTGTCTTGTTCCTATCTCGATCTATACTTGAAAGTTGTTGGTTTATTGATATAGGATTCAGTGAACAAGAACCTTCAAGTGTCGCTTGCAAAGTCCTGCAGCATGGATCGAATAAGGCAGGATTATGGCGTAATCAACAACACGCACGTACGCAGCTAGGGCGATAAGTAACAATAAATAATGAAAAGCGGTATGCTTGCGTGCAGAAGTTCTCCTCAACCGACATGCGTGCTCAAGTTCGATCCATCGCTGATGCATCTTATTTGAAGTTAACCTTAGCTTGAGAGAAGTCAAGCTCGGGATGTGCCTTCTTGAACTTCTCAAGGGCCTCCATCTTGGTGAGCTCGTCGATCGTAGGCTTGCCCAGCATCTTGGCTTGTTGATCATATCGCATCTTGTTGACCATGTCGCGAGTTTCACCCTCCAAGTCATTGATGCTGGCGTTCTCAGGCTCAATCTTCTTGATGTTCACGCGAGGCTCGCCCTCCACTACTGCAGACCACCATTCCATGCGCTTTTTCTTGCTCATGACGAGGTTGAGTGACTTGTTTCCACGTAGGTCTGTTTCGATTGTCCAAGGAGTGGTATTTTCCACGTCGATAGGTTTCTCAAGCTTGCCCTCGAGAATGGTCTCGCCATTAATGCGAAGAGTGAGATTATTGCCATCCTCGTAGTCAATCTCGCATTGCTTGCCGGTGACGGACGCTGGCAACGGAACATTGACCCAAACCTCTCTGAGATTCTGGCCCCACTCGTACTTGTCAAACTTGTAGCCGCGGGAGGAACGTTCGGGCTGGAGCAGTTTCTTTTCCTCTTCGGTTTCCTCTTCTTCACCCTCCTCCGTGCTCATTTGGTTAGCCTTAGCTGTAGCACCCGGCGCGCTGCTCGCTGGAGTTGCTTCACCCTGAGAGGACGCTCCTCTGGTCTTCGCAGCAGCAGGTGTGATGATCTCCTGGACGTCATCCTCAGAGTCCTTAGCCTGCTGCTTGCTCTCTTGGGGCTGCTGCTGTGCCTGCTGCTGTGCCTGCTGCTGTGCCTGGCGCGCGTACTTGCTCAGGAGCGCCTCTACCTTGCTCACAGCATCGGGCGTCGAGAGCACGCTGGTGTGGCGAGCAAGGAAGGAGAATATTGTGTCGACCATGCGAAGTTCACCTGCCTTGCCGAGTTTAGCAGTGTGGGCTAGATGGAAAAGTCGAACGAACACACCAGTGATGAGCCATACCGCACACTACACGAGATATCCTAGTCCGAATATCAGATCCACCACAACTTCCTGCGCGCGTAAATTCTGCGTGATTTCACGCGATGCTCTAAGTGTACAAGGTGCTACATACCTGAAAGAAGCTTACTGATGTGTGCGTCGTATGCTGTAGACATTTTCAGAGCTTCGCTACGGATAGATCCTGAGAAATCAACCTGTTCCAAGTGAGATAGAGGCAGTGTTTGTCGACCGTGGGAGGGTGGATGGAGTCACCTGGCTTTTTGGAATAGTCGAGTTTTCGAAATTTTTATAGGACAAGCTGAGAAAGGGATAGTATAACGGGGCATAGAGAAGGGACATGGCACATAGCACTGCCTCGGACGAATACCCAGTAAGACATGTGCTGTTGAAGAGTTGTATTTTGTTTCGAGTGACCGGGCTCGAGATGTGATGAAGGGTTCTCTCTTGTAACAACCGAGTCGCTCACCGGCAACAAGGTAGTTAGGTATGAGAACTCTCTTGAAAGCTTCCCAAACTAGTCAAAACGTATGCGTGAAGCTCACAGACTCATGCTTAGCTCCTCAGTCGGTAAGGTTAATACCTTGCTGGTCTGTTCTGTGATGTCATATGAAATACGATTTTGCGAAGGGAAAGGAGGATGTGATAAACTCTTCATGGAAGCTCTTAGCATCCATACCCGTGAGTAGACCTCTTGGGTTCCCCATCTGATTGCACACAACCCACTCGAGCTGGACCAGCGCATGGCCCTTTCCGGTCCTTGCGAGAACCACTCGAGCCCGCTTGATAGAGTTGAAGCAGCATCGACACCTTCTAATCAACTTGCCCACAGCACAAGGGACGAGCACGTTGCCTCGTTACGGCAGGAGAATAACACTGAAAGGCTATGACTAAGTCTTGCAGATGTGACTTGGCCTCGCTACATGATACATGGTCAAGAGGAGGTAGGCTGCACGGTCGGAAGACACCAGTTCGACAACCTGACTGGCTCTGGGATTCCTGGAGGTGTTGCATGGGTTGGTTAGCTACGGTCAGGTCGCGAATACTTAATCACTAAACATTCTGAACCTGCAGTGTAATTTCTTACTCCTCCGTGAAGTTACGACATCCCCAGCCAATTCTGTGGAGGTGTCCACGCAGTCAGTGTACCGGTATGACAGTGGGCTGATGAGGACATTCAGATGGAGAAGAATGCCGCGTTGTTCGCGATTTGTGACGAGCGTCTGGCCGTCGAGCGCGGAGACCATCTCAACACCTTCGGCAGGATATGGAAGAGATGTGATGCCGTCATGAACCTTCGTTTCTCAAACCTTTCCATAGGCCCCGTGCAATCACCAAGGCGCACAGGAAAGTGAGCGCCAGAAGAAAACATTGCTCTGGAATGCTTGAAAGAGCCATAATCCTTTTGTGTGAAGTACACGCGCATCAGCTTTGTGATCAGTTCACGAACTGCAGACATCATGGGGGTGGTAATCTTGCTCTTAATATGCGACCTTTGTCAATGTTTGCCACTTTGTTTGTACTGTTACAGCTCCCTGTTTGGGCCATCGAAGTGTACGGAATTTGAGAATTTTCAGATATGTCTCCAGATTGGACCAAAATAAAAAATTTAGTTGCTGAGAGCCATTTCTCAAGCGTGACGCACCGGAGATGCGGCGCAGAGCACTTGAGGAGCAGCTGTTGAATGATGTGAGTGTCAGCGAGCCTGCTGACGCAGCGACGATGACATCTACATCATCCTATATCCAGCTGTCGTAGTGATTTACCCTGGGAAAATGTCAGGTACAGATCCAGGCTCGAAAATTTTCCCAGGCAGTCTGCAACCAGCGGATCCACACCCATTTAACTCCACATATGACTGCGGTGATGACGACTTGAGTCATGCTACATCTCCATATATATTCTATGGAGATATCCTGAAATTATAGGGAACATAGAATGAATTATACTCATCGATCGTACTCACGTCCTTGGCGCGTGCTACGCAGTGTACGCTAAGGTGAACAAAAACCACTCCATTATTGCATCAGTTGTTCGTACTTTGCTGAGCCACTCGGGGAAAGTGATCAGAACACATCTGGGCCTGCTCGTAGATGCATATAGAATTCACCGAGGCGTGAAGGCGCCTTCTCGGTCCTAAATCAAGGCGAGAGGCCTGACTGCTGCCCGGTAATGAAACTCATTTCATTGTGAGAAGGGTGATCTAAAAAATTTTTATGTAGTGACCATAGGCATCTATGAAGACAGAAAAAAATCCTGACTCATGCATGTGCACGTCTATCGACAGTATTTTGAAGTTCGTATAGGTAGATTCAGCAGAGAGGACATACATCGATCGCGGATTGTATATTGGGGACCTGGTTGGGATTTTATTGACTATGGAAACGTCCAGGTCCTAAAATCGAGAAGGTATGGGGTGCTGTCTGGTATAACGGTGTCGAAACTAACGTGAGGTCCGCATTCGGAAAATTGCTTCGATGTTCTCGAACCCTTGCAGGCGCTGAACGTGCTCAAACATCGGCCTCCAATTATAGTTAACTAGTTCTGAGAAGCCTTCCTCAAGTGTTGGTTCTAGATACACGTGTTTGGATGGAGTGAAGGTTAGACATCATGAGACCAGGTGCGCCGAAGGCTCTAGCACAAGGGCGCAGAAAGGCAAACAAAGAGAGAGCGAACGTAGCAAGAGAAGTAATGTACCTTGGTAGTTCTTCTTGAACATATGGTATACCATGTCTGGGATGGCTGGAATGGCGTCTCGTGTAGTAATTGCCCGGACTTTGTTTAGGTGCTGTGCCAAATCGAGCGATGTCCTCACGATGATGCATCTTACAGGCACACCCGCTGCTTTTGCGATGGAGATGTAGTTGGCACGTTGCTCTACTGTAACATTCTGCCTGTCTATAACAACACTCCGCTTGGCTGCGACGGCTTCAGTAAATTTCTTGACGCATCGGGCAGCCGTACGCAAGACATCCTGATTGATCCACACATATCCAGCCGGCTCAAAGACTAACTTGAACAACGTAGATTTACCACTTGCGGGTGGACCCACAAGCATCACCACTTCCTGTGTTCCTTTTGGCTGAGGTAGAGCATCGTTGCCGAAGTCCTCCACTGAGAATCTGGGCGTAGTGTACTCCCACTGGTCTTTGGTCGGTCCATCTTCGCCAAGAAAGACCTCTTCTGGAGTCATATAATGCAGATTGATGTTTTCAGCGAAGACCCGATCGACATCGGAGAAGTCCGGTGAGAACCCCTTACCATCGCGAGTGTGCTTGAATCCAGAAATGCGGCCCTACATTGGAGGTGAGCGTGTTATTAAGTTGCTCGTAAGCTATCAGTGCAGCACACCTAAAAATTTTTTTGATGCTTCATGGCCCTGTGTCAAAAGAGCGAGAAACTTTCTGGACATGGGACCAAGCTCCACGTACCCCAGCATCACCCACGTAAAACGATGCCGTATGATCTATGCACTCATCGGACAATCCAAGAAGAGACAAGCCTTCGCTCCAGACACCTATCGATGGTTTCCGTAGATAGCCGCTTCCAGAGCATACAAAGACTGCCAACGGAATTGGGTAAAGACCAAGCAGCACTTGGTCTAGCTTTGAAAGTAACTCTGACCGCTTGTCAGCATCCTGTGCTCCAGACTGATTTGTGAAGACTAATAATATGCATCCATTTTTGTGTAGTGTTTTCAGCTTCTTCGGCACGTCGTCATGGAACCAAATCCAGTCCTAAAAATAGTGGCGGCACACAGGGTCAGGGTCGGGGCGGTGAGGAATTTTTTTCTTTTCTTCCCTCCGCTGGGTTGGCGAGGTCATGGATGAGATACATAGATGCCTTGCGTTTTCATGAGATATGAACGTACATCTGCGTTCTTCGGACGCACCCCGCCCGATCTGGGCACTATGAGCGTGTGATCTAAGTCGAAGGCGGCCACGCGCAGGCCCTTCCGCTCTTTAGGCAGCTGAAAATTCGGGCTCGTGGCGTAGAAAATATTTCCCGTGGTATCGACGCGCCAGTGAAGTGTCTGGGTCTTGGACTCCGCCTCCTTGGTCTCTACATTGCGCTCTACTTGAGGCACCTGACGGTCCTCCGTGCAGACTCGCTTGCGTGACGGTTCCAAGCTCATTAGTCCGACACTTTTTCGCGGGAAACCCGAAAAATAAAAATTCCAACGGAAAATTCCCTGAGAAAAATCGAAAAATTGGAAAATTTCCATGCTTTCCGCTCGCGAATTGCGCAGCTGTACCGTGTGATCGAGGCTCGCCAGGAACAAACTCGGCGCGTGTACACACTGTCCGCTTTCCAACACACTCAACGGCACTCGTAAGTGCCTACAAATCTAAGCCTATACCTTGCTATCAGCATGTGGGCAGCTAGAAACTTTCTCCGGTCAGCGACCCGGGCCACGGCTGCGCTTTCTGCACGCCCTGCGACCCGTCGCGGACTCACACTTGTGCAGACCAGTCTAGCAACCCGTCCACTTCTGCACGTCGCCGCGAGACTGCGCGCCGGAACAGTGCTCCCCTCTATCCGGGACCACACCGCAATCGGCGTTCGGACTTTATCGATCAATCTGTTGCAGTCACGCGACCGTGGAGAGGTGGCGATCCTCATCCCGCGGTCGACGCCGCTGCTTGCGACCGTACAAGCGGCGGTTAACGCGAATGATGCTCAGCGAGCCATCTATCTCTTCGAAATGGGTAACGTGAATCACATCCAGGCTCTGCTCGCAGGTACGAACGACGATACACTCGGGTCTCCTGATGCGATTGCGAGCCAAATCGTGCCGGGTCAGTCTGTACTCGCGCAGCTCGGTGACTTCCCTTTCATCATCGAGTCACCCACACTGCTTATGCATCTCGCGCGTGCGTACCTGACATTCGGTGCGATCGATCTGGTTCACCGCATGATCTCGAAACACATTGCACTGGATCCCCCTACGCAACAGCCTCAAGAACAAGACCAACAGTCACTGCAAGTGCAGCAGGATGGTCAGCAACCAGCCATAACTGGGGGGCGTCCTTTAGCACAGCGTTACGCCGCCCTGCTTAAACTGGTCGCCGGACAGGGTGTGATGTACGTTCCGGTCCTTTACACTATTCTTGGTCACATGTTGGACTCGGGGGCTGACCTCACTCCAGACGTGTATGAAGGACTTATCATTCACGCTGCTACCGGTGATGCCGCATCAAGTCTGGCGCTGCTTCAGTTCGTTCACTCTCGCCACGTTGCAATGACACGTGCCGCATACATGGCAGTCGTAAAGCGGCTCCACGTTCAAGGCCTTGTAGACGATGTATTAATGGTCTATCGACTCGCGTTGGAGGTCGGCATAGATCTGTGTGATCGTGCTGATGATTATCGCTTGGATGCTATTAGCAAAGTCCCGGATGAAATTCGAACAGAGGAAACAAAATTCATGCAAAGGCTCTCTGAAGCAGCTAAGGTTCGGTCATGTCTCGCGATCGCAGCTGCACGGAGAGGTGACGCTGGTCTCTTGCTTCGCGCGCTGAGGCTAAACAGTGATGGTACGCCCATGGTCCCATTTTGGGGCGAAACCCCAGCGCGGCCACTCAGTGGTTCAACTGAATTTGCGTTGTCTAAGGGACGAGGGGTGAGTGTTTGGGCTTACGTTGAAGCTGCACGATACCTCGCTTCGTCTGCAAGAGAATATTTCAGGCCTTCGGAATCCACTGATCAGGACCTCTCGGCAGTTGATGAGCTCGTTGATCCAGCGGATGCTGAGTACTATCTTCGACATCTCAACGCTGCAGCACACTATTTAGCTGGCGGTGCAGCCGATGAGAAGTATGACTCTCTCTTGGATGCTGAGGGGTCACTTGACGCAGACACGGTTGAGCCGGGATCCAATGCACAAGACCAAGGTGCTAACGGAGACCAAAGCGGAGGCAATGGGTTAGCTCCAACTTGGCAGCCTCTGAACCCAACCGTCGCCACCGCTGCGCTCCTGAGCCTCGTAGAAGAAGCGATCAGGCTCGACCGCTGTACCGTTCCATTAATCAACTACGCAATTGCTGCGTTGATTCGTCAGAAGCAATGGGCTGCTGCCGTCGTTGTGTACCGTAAATTATTCTCATACCCGCCATTTGCTCTAACAACGAATCGCTTCGCGATGAATCCGGATTTTGCAACAATCGCACTTGTAGCACATGCATACCTAGCCCTGGGCCCATTGGGTCAGGACCATGGTGCGCGTCTCTTTTTCTTGCTTGTCCATCACGGTAACACGCCTTCACGCTCACTTACAAACAAAGTGTTCAAGTACATTTCCTCACTTCCTGCACCCGTACCGGGTGTACCTCCCGAACATCCGATGTCCCATTTCACCGTTGAGGCACTTCGGGTTCTTCAGCCATTACTATCCACTACCTACTCTCCCGAGTCTGCAGCACGCGATAATGCTTATAGCTTGGAGACAAAGACAGAGCCCGAAATCATGAACCAAGAAAGCGCTGAGGGTAAACTTGATCAACAAATCTCTGTCTATTCTTCAATCTCAGGCTCCTTTGCTAGCCCTGACGTCCAGTCTATTCCAACACTTGTCAGCGAGATGGCAGCGGCAGCAGAGAATGTGACGTCCCAGATTACCGTTCCTCCGGAACTTCTTCCACGTACCTTTGATATGGCTCCATCAACACGAGATTTGCAGCTTATGTATGCAAAGGATACAGGCTTAATGTACAAACGACCAGTAGTGCGTGTATTCCCTGTTGCAGCAACCTCGCAGCCCCACAAAGTCCATCCCTTGGCTCATCTTGCACCGCCTGAGCTTGCTCAGCAGCAAGACTTTCGTTTTTACAGAGAGTACTATCACCGCAAGAAAACGAGTGTGCCGCCGACAGCTGGTATGAAGCCCGACCGCTCACGTTTTGACTCATTATTCCTGACGGATCGCCCGTCGCCTTATGCAGCTCAGGCCCAGGCTCAGGCTCAGGCTCAAGCTCAGGCTCAGGCTCAAGCTACGAAGGACCATCAGTCCCCGTCCGCCCATCAAACCGTATCATCTCGAACACAATCACAAAAGCAATCTAGCGGTGCTCGGCATATGCACACAACTTCGTCTGGACTATTACAGCACCCAAACAGGCGAGGGGTATTAGCCTCACGACTGACAGATAGACGCGCCTTCTCTACTCTGTCTGCAATACCCCATCTTGGAAGGCACTTTAGCTCCACTCACATCGATAGTTACCAAGACAATCGCCCGCAACAGCCGTATCATGGACAGCCTCCATCCAGGGCTAACCGTGGCCATCGTGGGTTGTCAACTGAGGAACAGGCTAATCTCTTGGCAGGTCACAACGTCTTCATCCAAAACCACTTACAACCTAAGGACAAGGTGGCTGCTGCTGCATCTGGATACCTTCACGGACCATCAGACGCTTCAACTTTGCTAAATTACAGTAGCCGAGCGCCTCTCGTTCTCCTTGACAAGCTGAATGCCATTAGGCGAGACATTGCAGCAAACGCAGCCCTCCTCCAGCGGTTGGCAGAGCGGTTGCCATCTGTCCAAACGTCGGCAACATCGTCTGCTCGAGGCTCATACCAGGCTCAGCCTGGTGAAGTGCCTTCGTATCATCACGATGCAGGTGCGCTCTGGCAAGAAGCTCTGTCGATCTGGAGGAAGATCCAGCAGCTCCAGCTCGCAGTGTGTGCTTTGACCATCCACCCAACGGTCCTTAAGGCCGTCTTGACGTACCCCCAGCCAATTGAGTTGCCACCAAACTTCAAAGAACAAGTTGCTGAGCAAAGTATTGATGCTCGACGTATTACAGTCCTCAATAATGCCTTGGGCAACCGACCAACCTCAGTGAATACCACTGACAGGGTTCGATCAGGTTTTCCGATGATGAACTTTGCTGATCTAACCAAAGGGCTGGCAATTGATACAGGCGTTCCATCAGATATATCGGATACCGATTTCTCGCCACATGATAGATACTTGTTCCTCTTGCGCATCCTTGTTCATGCACCAGCGTTGAGCTACGAGCATGTAATCGCCAACACTTACAGTAGTATGGCCCTCTTTGCAGCCCGAAGTAACAGTTGGGCAGTATTTGATGCCAGCTGCCGAGACGCGCACAGTATTGGTGGTGATGAGCATGGGTTATTCCAGAGAACGTGCGTACATGTCTTCTGCGATACGGATAATGTCCGGGGTATCTATCAAATGGTTAATAGTGCCTGCCATCGCTTCGTCTCCGTTCGCTATCCGGTGCTAATGAGGATCTTTCAACTCGCTCATCGTGCGAATGATGTTCCTCTTATTCGAAAGATCGTCCAGACCATGGGCACGACCAAGCGTATTATTCCTGAATCGTTTTTCCTTGAGGCTTTTCGTGGGGCCGCGATCCAAAACGACATGGCATACCTGAACTTACTTGCAAAGCTTCGTTTGGCAAGCACGCAATCTTTGGCCATTCCATCCTATCAGGTGTCAGCCACACTCCAATTCCTCGCTTCGCAGAGAGCACTTTCACAGGCCTTCCAGTATTTGAGCCGTGGAACCGAGCTCAGGGCATTCCCTTTCCTTAGTCAATTCCTTGGCATGCTGGATAAGCTTGTCCCCTTCCGAGATCGAAATGCCAGCCCCTACCTTCGTTCAGGTAGCCACACTTATGACGCCCAAACACTTCCTGACGGGCTTCGAACCCTAGACTTTATCCAGTGTTTGCCACTCAATGCGAAGTTTCAAGGAAATCAAGCCCATCGCAACTTCGCAGCAGTTTTCAGAGGCCTCCGAAACTCCATGCCTGCACCAACTTTTTGTAAAACATATGCGAAGGCGCTTTCAATTGTGCTTGAGATTTACCGACCATTTCTACAGGGCGAACCTATTCGGCCAGTTCAAGAGGGCGAACCAGTGCCGGCTCCCCCGCCCCTACCTCACCACGACCAAGTTGGTTTGGATCTTAGCGATGCAATGGATCCTCTCGTCCGCGACGAATTAATCGGGGCGCTTCTCTCGTCATCAAACCATATGTCGGCCCTTAAACACATGCGTAAAGCTTTAGCTCGTAATGAGCTGTCAAAGCGCACGCTGCTCATAGCAGCACACTCGTGGGTACCGACTACTTCACCCATAGCATCGCCAAGAGTGATGCATGAACTTATGGAGCTCGCGGACACGGCCAGTGCTAACGGAGGGCGAGCTGTGGATAAGGACGGAGCCAACGCATCTCCGAGCTTTTACTTGGCACTGCTAAACGCGATGGCTACGGGACTACCCGCACTTCATGTACCGCTCATGTATGTTCCAGAACCCTTGCCCCTCAACTTCTTGCTGCGCAAGCTAAGTGCCGTTAACGAACCCTTGTCAAGGCTAAATCCCGTATTGCTGGGCAAAACACGGCTCGCAGCCTTCGACTTGGTTTCGCTTCAGCCCCCAAATGGCGAGATTGGGCGTGACTTTACAATCACGCTACACCGCCTGCCAGATCTCGAACCTGAGTCACGCAAATACCGCTCTGACCATGCATTGATGGCCAAGCGAGGGTATGACATTGATCCTAGAATGCCCTTCACTCATCGCCTGGTTGGCACGAATGACATGCTGCCAGAAGTTTTTGAGGAGCATTTCAGCGTTGTGTATTCTAAATTCAAGCACACCTGGTGTCAGATGATCCATACTGCAGTTCCCCCGCTCTCTTCCCAGACCCAGCAACACCCAATGATGCGAGCGATCACTGCAGCTGCAAGATACTTGGGCGTGGATCTAGAGTCTGTGAAGTCTGAGCAGCCATCTACTGCCATGTTTGATGAATCAGCAAACAGTCAATATATCTCACCATTGTCTGAGTGGGATATTCAAGACAGTGAGATGCCTATGGCTGTCGATGACCCGGAGAGTCCTGACTATTTACAAGTCCAGCGACATGGCATTCTACTGGACAGTGTCATTACCTTTGATAGCAACGATCAGGGAATCTTCTCCATGTACCCGTCATCGTCACCGCGATCTGGCTATTGGACGCGATTTTACACATTGTATCACGCTCTTGCAATGATTAAAAGCATCGAATATCACCAGAAGGAGGCCGGCACTACCAACACCACTTTCCAAGAGCATGCGGATGGGTTCATTAAGGATCTGCTTGAGGATAACTTGTTTGCGTTCGGCCGTGACGAAATGATGGCACTAAATCAATTGAATTCCAATTACCTCCATCTCGTCGCGAAGTTCAGCCAACCACCCACACCGCAAAAGGGACTGTTCCAGCCTATGCCTACACCAAAGCCTCGAAACGCAGCGCAGGCCGCAGAGGAGCCTCCAAATGAACTGAAGCTGTAATGATGCAGCGGCATATATAGCCGCAGCACTGCATAAACTTGTATATAGTAGTTACAACGATGTGCAACTCCAATTTATTGCAACTGCCACATTGTGCCAACCCGCTCAGTCTTTCTTCTTCTGACCCTTAGTGTTCTGCTGAATGCTAATACCAGGTGCTGAAATTTTGCCGACTACAAGAACATTGACGAAGTCTTGTTCACCAATTTGCTTAAGAAGCTGGATTTCGTTCTGTCTGTTGTTCGCTTGCTTCTGGAAAATGTACATGGCGTCTGTGGTCATCTTGCCTTTCTTACCTGTTCCTGGAACGATCTTGGCCTTGTACTTGTTATCTTGAATCGCGTGATAAGGCGCCAGCATCGGAACTGCATAAAGCAGAGTGTCCTCCGCGGCAGGTTTGCCTGTCAAGGAATTGAGCAATATCTCAGTACCTTCAGTTGCTTCTTGTGCAACCTTGACTTCGTCTTCATCGTAATCAACAGCAGGCCTCTGGGACTTTGATTGATTCTGCTGTTGTCGTTGCTGCTGTTGCTGTTGCTGCTTCGTCTGTTGCTGCTTTTGTGGCTGCTGCTTCTGTTGCTTCTGTTGTTTCTCTTGCTGCTGTTTGCGGCCACGGTGCTGCACAGTCTCCTCCTCCGAATCTGTTGACTCTGGCTCGGCACCTATGACTTTGACCTGAATACCGTATCGCTGGGCGGCCCACAGTCGATCTTCGTCATCTTGGTCTTTATACTTGGCAAGCCTTGCAAGCTGTGCCTTTGATCTCTTTCGCTGTGGTGCAGTCGGCTGCGGCTTCTGCTGCGGTGCTGGCGCTTTCGGCTGCGTGGAGGGTGACGTCGATGCTGTTGAGCCTGCCGGCTCTGATTTAGATTGCTCTGGACTGATTTGTTGATTACTCGGTGCTTTGGATACTGTTAGGAAATCGCCAAGTTCCACACCGGCTAGCAGGTCGTCCTCCTCATCCTCGGCCTTCATCTCTACACCATCGTCAGCAGGCTCAGTCTTCACTTCGGGCCCTTGGCCCTTACATACGCCTTCGTTAAGTGTCAAAGAAGAATCCTTCTCTGGCGCTTCCTCTTCTTCCTCTTCATCACCGTACTCATGGGATTGCGAGGCGGCTGCAGCAGCTGCGCCTTTCTGTGCAGACCGAGCCGTCGTCGCAGCGGGTGGCTCATCCTCAAAAACTTCAGGAGTGACAGCGGCGGTGCCGTCCTTGATCGAATCCAAGGAGCCATCTGGAGACAAGCCACGAATATAGCGCTCATTCTTGTGGCGAGCAATGGATTCATCATCACCTAATCTGAATAGGATTGTTAGGCCCATAATGTAAGGTGGCGGATCGAGGTAGTTTTTCTTACCTCGAATCATGAAAGAACCCGCAGCAAGATACATACCAGTCGGAGGCGTTTTTGAGACTTGGGAAGCGAATACCCAATACGAACGAACATTGGGAATCTTCATGCTCCAGGCCGAAGAATAAACCAACGGCATTAAGCCGGCTTGCTGAAGCGATAGGAGAGGGACCGGTCCCCCAGTTGGGTTACGAACAATTACACTTGGACTACCATGTAGATCCGCATGAATATAGATATCAGTCGAGGTCATGTAGCGCTTGACAAGCATTTCATTCTGGTGCGAGTCTTTGCCACCTACAACGAGGAAATTCTCGGACGTAATGAACCAATGGAACTTCTCAAACCACATTGGCTTTCGACGGACCTTCAATGCCACTTCCTTCACTTTGCCAAGTTCCTCTTGAGAACGCTTCTCGGCGGCTTTTAATGCCTTCTCAGACGCCTGAGCAGTAGCTTCAAGCTTTTTAAGTGTACTCTTGCGCGCGATATAGTACTCCTGAGCATTTGCATACGCAGACAGGGAAAGCTTCAAGTCGATGGAAACGGGATGGCGTGCGGTACCAAGGGCAGGGTCCAATAGACTCTCTTCTTCCGCGCCCTCCTCTTGATTGTCCCCCTCCTCTTCCTCATCAGAGTAATTCGGATCCGAATCAGAACTTCCTTCATCACCATCATTGGCGGCATCCTTCCCTTCTTCCTCCTTTTCTTCCTCCTCTTCCTCCTCTTCTTCCTCCTCTTCTTCCTCTTCTTCCTCCTCTGCATCATCATCACTGGCATCGGAGTCTACACTGCCCCTTGACTTCGCAGTTTTAGAGCGGGCTAGCATTCGCTCTTGGGTTGCACGCATGGTGATTTCAAGAATCTTAGCCTGAACATGCCCTAGGGACCAGGATAGCTTCACTGTGATTACTCCTTTTTCCAAGTCCAGACTCTCGATGATGAGGGCGATGGGGTTCAGCTTGAGCTGTTGCTCCCTTACGATCCGGGCAATGTCGTTCCAGTCAATTCCACGCTCTAGCTGAGCGTTCACGGCCTCGATAGCTTTACCCACTGCGATAGCGTTCTCCTCGATCAACTGGCCTTTTAAGCGTAATTCTTCTGCTTGGGTTTCAAGGGCTCGCAAACGTGATTGGTGCTCTTCTTTCGCCTTACTCAGCTTTCGAATCGCCGCCAACTTCTCCTTAAACATGCGTAGCGCATCACGTGTGGCTTCTTTGGAAGAGTAGTAGTGATCGACGGCTTCCCAAAAGGTTGGATATTCCACCCATCGGGAGCCTTCGGGCAGCTCCTTTTGTTCATAAGGTGCAGTGCGAATAGGCATAAACTCGTCGTAGACAGTGACTGCAGTCTTTGATTCGACTTTTGCATCTCCAAGAATCTGGGCAGCCTCCGGTGCATCGAGTTCTTTCCGTAACTTCTCGGTGGGATCAAATTCCTCATGCGCAATCAGATAGCCTGGTAGAGGAGTGGTTGTTTTGACTTTTTCCAGCATCTCAACCGCTGAGACAAAGCCCTTCATCAAATTGTCGTAAGTTCGCGATGCGGCACTAGCAGTCAGGGCGACGACTTGTGCCGCTGAAGCTTCCTGGTCTAAGAACGCCTCTGCACGCTCTGAGAGTGTGATCTTGCCTGAGGCGAAAAGCTGAAGCGCTAGTGGACATACTAGGCTTTCCTCCTGTGCTAGATCAGCGACGGTTACGGCATGGGCCGTGAGCTGCGGTCCGAACGCCGATTCAGAGAACAGGGATGAGAATGTTAAATCGGCAAGACCCTGACCACTGCCTTTTCCTCGCTTCTTGCGCGAGGTCGGCTTAGCTGCACCTGCTAAGCTTGCACCTTCTTCGGCTTGTTGAGCCAGGCGCTCGACTTTCTCGGAGATGACTTGATAGAGCAGCCCCTTCCTTAGAGAATCGATCGTTGGCATGGCAGCAAATTGGCCGACCGGATAGATAGACTTCACATTCATCAGCTCCTCAGAAGTTGGCGCGCTTCCTATCGAAGTTGCAGCTGCTGAACCAAGTGCATTTGGCGTCGACTCACCGGTGCTTGTCGATGACGCAAGTAGCGAGGAGCCGTATGCTTGTTTCTTCAGAATCGCCAGGATTGCGAAGCTCTCATCAGTGAGGACGACATTACCGTTGCCGAATAGCTCAACGATGAGATGTAACGTCTCTTGACGGTGTCTGAAGCTGAACTGAACAACTCGATCGAGACCCAGTTGCTGAATACCTATCAAACGTGCCCCCTGTTCGTGAAGTAGATGGGAATTAACCACAAGACCAAGTGACGAATGTGATGAGCAAGCGCTTACGTCATATAAGCCGTTTAGAAAAAGACACTGTTATCGGCCACAAGCAATAGCGCTGGCAAAGAGTGACCAACGTACACGTAGGTGTTTACGTAGCTTCAGAACGAAGCCTGATGGCTGAGCATCTGTCTCTCGATCGAAACTTGTGAGGTGCACTCGAAGACCACTTTCGACCACAATGAAGTGCTTCTTGTCCTATATGCGTGGGCGTCATGCAATATATGGCACATGAGCTTTGGTAAACACCTAAATTCACACGAACGTAGCTTAGAGCGCAGGTTTGGCGGTCCATGCGGAAATCCGTTAGGCGAGCGTTACTGAAGATAATGGCGTGGGATTGCAAGCATACTCCACAAGACGCGACAAAATGGAGAAACGCACCTTGCCAGCGAGTTTGAGCAGGTAGGCCTTACCCGACATGCTGTAAAGATTGACCAACTTCAGGCCCACCGCGCAGTTCATCTCCTTGGCCATCGCGCAGATGTCCAGTACGGACATGCGCTTGATCGTCGCCATCTTTAACCTTGCGAAGAGCGCTAGAGAAGCATTACAAAAGAGCGTTTCAAGTTAGTTTTGCTGTTAACACATGCGAACCATGCCGTTCATTACTCGTGGTATCGTGACCGCATTTCGAAAAATCCACCACAGGGTGGATGAGATCTTAGACTCTGTCGTGAGAACCACCATTCATAGTCCACACCAGATCCCCAGATCGGGTCTGATACCATATACACGGAGCCTTGAGCCATTGGAAAGCATGCAGGCAGCTCCATAAGGCTTCACGTACAAGGGATAGGGACAAAGTTTATTGATCTTTACAGCAACGTCGCTCAGCCCTGCTTCTTTCTCCACAGCGGCCATACAACCATTCAAGATGCTTCCCCTACTGAACGTGAGATAACGATTGCACCTACGGCAGTTCTAAGCATTTAATAGAACAGGATTCGATCAATGGGTCTGTTTATGCAGATACTTCCGAATGAATACCTTTGTCGCGTTAGATCCGCTCCACACACCCAAAGGCTCAAGCGACCGCTCACTTAGAACGCACTTACACTTGACCAAGCAGTGACAGAAATCAATAAATAAATGTAATTTGCCTGGTTGTGGTTGCCACGTTTGGTGCAATAAAGTCACCAGTCGAAGCAATCTAAGCGTGTGCGACCAAGTGAGAACGTACTCAATCAATTGGGTGATGGGGTGGGGATTCGAATAAATATGTCGACGTGTTGAAACAAACTTGGCCACAGCGACTAGTGAACTCAAAAAAATGTTCAAGGTCGCTACCCGCTGTGTGTTAGAATGTGATCGCGTAGGATAGGGGTTGAGAAGAGCCTAAGCGTTGAAGAATGAAAGTTGGCCATTTAGTCAACTTCCTCCATACCACCAGCAGCCTCAGCATCATCAAGAGGAGGAAGCTCCTCAGTGCTCTCGGTGGTGGTGTCAGCAGCAGCCTCATCACCAGTGTTGATGACGAAGCCGATGATCTTGTGGATGCGGTTAGCGAAGACAGTGGGGTCGTTGAGCGAGAAGCCCGACGAGATGAGAGCAATATCGAAGAGCAACCAGACAGTGTCCTTGATGGTGTTGCCCGACTCACCATCAGCAAGGCGCTTGCGGAGCGACTGCATGATGGGGTGCTTGGGGTTCACCTCAAGGATCTTCTTGGAGCTAAGCATGCCAGCCATGGGGGATGACTGAAGAGGCTGAGAGCGCATGATGCGCTCCATGTTGGCGGACCAGCCGAACTCGGAGGTGACAAGAACGCAAGGAGACGAGACGACACGGTCAGAGAGGACAACCTTCTCAACCTTGTCACCGAGGATCTCCTTGATCTTGCTGCAGAGATCAGCGAACTGAACCTTCTCCTCCTCCTTAGCCTTCTTCTCCTCCTCGGTCAACTCGAGCTCAAGACCCTCCTTGGTGCAGTTGACGAGCTTCTTGTCCTTGTACTCCTTGAGCTGAGTAACAGCGTACTCATCCATAGGATCAGTCATGAGGAGGACCTCGTAGCCCTTCTTCTTGAGAGCCTCAAGGAAGGGAGAGTTCTCAACAGCCTCACGAGACTCACCGGTGATGTAGTAGATGTACTTCTGCTCGGGCTTCATGTTGGCAACGTAGTCCTTGAGGGAGATCATCTCGTTGCCAGAGCGAGTAGAGGGGTATCGGAGGAGCTCAGCGAGCTTCTCACGGTTAGTAGCATCCTCGTGGATACCGAGCTTGATGTTCTTGCCGAAGTTCTCGTAGAACTTGGCGTACTCCTCCTTGTTCTCAGCAAGGTCATTGAAGAGCTCAATGCACTTCTTGGTAAGAGAGCGGTTGATGGAGCGGATGAGCTTGGTGTGCTGGAGGTTCTCACGAGAGATGTTCAAGGGAAGCTCCTCAGAGTCAACAATACCCTTGATGAAACCGAAGTACTCGGGGATGATGTCCTTGCAGTCCTCCATGATGAAGACACGTCGGACGTAAAGCTTGATGTTGTTCATCTTCTTCTTGGTCTCGAACATGTCAAGTGGAGCAGACTTGGGGACGAAGAGGATAGCCTTGAAGGGCAAGGAACCATCAACGGAGTAGTGAGTGACAGCGAGGTGGTCCTGCCAGTCGTTGAAGGTAGCCTTGTAGAAGGCAGCATACTCGTCGTTGGTGATCTCCTTGGGGTCACGAGTCCAGATGGGACGAGTGTTGTTGAGAGTCTCCTCGTTGGTCTTGGCAACCTTCTGCTTCTTCTTCTTCTTCTCCTTCTCAGCCTCATCCTCGACGGCAACATCCTCCTCCTTCTCCTTCTCAGCCTCTTCCTCTTCGACCTCCTCCTCGACGTAGGTGGTGGTGACGAGCTCGATGGGGTAGCTGATGAACTCGGAGTGCTTCTTCACGAGCTCCTTGATGCGCTTGGGCTCAAGGTACTCGTACTGGTCCTTCTTGAGGTAGAGGACGATGCGAGTACCGCGGGTGATGTTGTAGGTGTTGTCCTCAGTGACGATGAAGGAAGAACCAGCCTCAGACGACCACTTGTACTGAACATCGTCGTTGGACTTGGTGTAGACTTCGACACGGTTAGCAACGAGGTAAGCCGAGTAGAAACCGACACCGAACTGACCAATGAGGGAGATATCACCACCAGCAGCCATAGCCTCGACGAAGTTCTTAGTACCGGAGCGAGCGATGGTACCGAGGTTGTTGATGAGCTCATCCTTGGTCATACCGATACCCGTATCAGCAATGGTGAGAGTCTTGTTCTCAGAGTCGGGGATGATCTGGATCTTGAGCTGCTTCTCCGACTCGAGCTGCGAGGGGTCAGTGAGCGACTTGAAGCGGATCTTATCCAAAGCATCGGAAGCGTTGGAGATAAGCTCACGAAGGAAGATCTCCTTGTTGGAGTAGAAGGTGTTGATGATCAGAGACATCAACTGCGCGATATCCGCGCTGAAAGCTATACATGGTTATGCCGAATAGGGTGCAAGTTGTGAGTGAAAGTTCTCTCGTCAAGCTCTCTCAACATGAACCGAGACCTACACCGGATCCAAGGTGAAATACCCATCTAACCAGTGCTGCGACCCCCTGTGTGGATTTTAAACTGGCATTCCCCGACTCGAGATTCGAGTCTCTGTTCGAGCTTGTTCCGGCTGCGCGGGGCGACAGTTGCAGCGAATAAAGATGAAAACTGGTGTCGTGTGATGGGATCATCGCACACAGGGGTAGATCGTCAACGCCCATGCGGTGGATGTTCGTTGGGATGGGTCACCATGGGTGGAACCAGGTTGGATCTTGGGAAAAGTCCCCAATAGCATTGCATAAATCGAGACATGTCCATCGTAACACGATAAAAATAACAATTGAGGAAAATAGATCACCAAGTGACCTATCTAATTAACGTACCATATTCATTCGAAGTCGACATTTATACAGAGTTTTACGCGATCTAAACCCTTGTTATAAACTGCGCAAATGGCCGATTTTCCCTCAGGCCCGTGGCCAGTCCGGGCGGTTAAACCGGGCCTGGGCCGTTTTCCACCACAATTCCGCTGCGAGAAGATATTTCGAGAACAGTCTCGCTCGCTCGCCCGGGGGCTGTCTTTCCGCGCTGTTTTCGGGCCGGTTCCGCAGGTATCTCGCGGTGATCGACACGGAGTAGGCTTTCCAGATGGCGATGTGCTCTGCCACAAAGCCATCTTGAAAACGAATGGATCCAGCAGTCGGAATCATTTCAGTTTGGGCGGTGGTAACCAGAATTCAGCCGAGTCAGCAAACTGGATTTCTTTGGGAACAATGTAGGTGCGAGCGCTGAAGGGGCATAAGACGTTTATTTTCAAGTCTACAGAAGGCAGTAAAATGTAGTTCCACTTTTATTTACCCATTCTGGCGTCGGTCAGGACTCCAAAGCGCGTTCGGAAAGTTGGTGTGGGAAGGGGGGTGTTCAAAAGGTAGGTGGGTGTGGTGAAATTTGAAAAATCGTTCCAAAAATTTGGAACTCGGTTCAAAAATCTGGAACTCGGTTCCAAAGTCTGGAGCAAAGTTCCAAATAGGTTCCAAATAGGCTCCAAAAAGTTCCAAATCTGGCCCCTCCCGCCGACCGCTTGGCACCGGGGGCAACAAAAGGTATGTTGCGGCGCAAAGGGGGAAAAAAGAGCATCCCAAGAGCAAGGGTTTGTAAAGAAATAGACAGTCCAACATGGTACGTATGCTCGTGTTATTATGTGCATTGTATTCTTAATCACCAGGTGTATTCAACGCGACTGTTTTGTATTCCATAACACCACGCTTAGTATGACAAAACTGGTGCAACTGCACCTTGAGCCACTCCTTGGCCGACCTTGAGACCCTTGTTGCACCACCCTGAGGCACACCGAAGCGCCTCCCCTGCGCTGTTTACCCGCCGAGGTGATAGCCCGTGCATGTTTACACTGCACAGGATGGGAAGCATCCGCGCTTGGGCGCGTATCGATGCCCATCGCGGACAGAAAAGCCAAGGGTTAGGGCTTTCGGGGTGACGGTCGGAGAGGGAAGGCTTGAGGGAAGGATATGCACGCTGTCGCGTGTGTCTCCGAGGTGTGGTTTCAGGAGAGAGAAGACACCGTGCTAATCTATTTTTCCAACCTTCCACTCCTACCATTCGTCTCGTATCTAGGGTCGAGTTCGCAACAAGATGGTTAAGCGCGCATCGCGCCAGCTCATCGAGAAGTACTATTCTCGTCTTACCTTCGACTTCGATACTAACAAGCGTATCACTGAGGAGGTTGCTGACCTTCCTTCCCTCCGTGTTCGCAACAAGATCGCTGGTTTCGTCACCCACCTCATGAAGCGCATTCAGCGCGGCCCTGTCCGTGGTATCTCCTTGAAGCTTCAGGAGGAGGAGCGTGAGCGCCGCATGGACTTCGTCCCTGCTCGCTCGGCTCTTGACAAGGATCACATTCCTATTGACAAGGACACTGAGCAGCTCCTCCAGGCTCTCAACGTCACTGGCATCCCCGTCAGCACCGTTGATCCTGAGCGCCGTGCTCGTGGCCGTGGCCGTGCTCAGAAGCGCAAGTAAATCGTTTGGTCTTCGTTCGTCCCTCGCCGTCCCTCGCCGTCGATTCACGACGTCGAAGTGAATGGCTGAATGATTTATGATCTACTTGAGCTGGCTATGGCACAGCCCAGCTTAGCACAACGTATCGCAGCGTAGCGGCTCGGAGCGACTCGACAACTCTTTGAGTTGTTGTCATCACTCTACCATGTGGCTATTGAAAGAATAAAAACAAAATATCGTGACGTTTCTTTACAACCTGTGCGTGTCAGCAAGCAGCGCAGTCCAAGAATAGGCAAGAGGGCGTTAGGATGTCGGAATCAGTGCTGAGCGTGGGTGTTGGCGTGAAGCACATGCATCAAAGCCTTACAACATGTTTTAGCCAAATTCCCCCCCCCCCCCC
>Ga0180217_1000361_pt1 | contig 78059 bp, 74 predicted proteins | sample eDN3rd37CBELigOP_FD_128521 | JGI IMG/M metagenome (GOLD analysis project Ga0180217, IMG submission 128521) | Enriched Organic Plus compost microbial communities from Emeryville, California, USA - eDNA 3rd pass 37_C BE-Lig OP (version 2) (version 2) ...
GCACCCCGTCACCAACGCCTACACGGAGAGCCTGAACAGCCTGATCCGGGTCATGAACCGTTTGGGTCGTGGATACTCGTTCGAGGCGCTACGAGCCAAGATTCTGTTCACCGAGGGTATCCACAAAGCACCGCCGCCGCCCAAGAACTACGGTGCGGACATTTCAACACTCGTCCGCATGATCGAGGCGGGGGAGCTTTGATCCCGTTTCAACCCACTTTTACGAATAGCCAAAATAATCAGTAATTATCACGTGGTATTGAAATGCAGATTTGGAAGTTGTAGATCGCAAAACATTCACGGCACTGTAACAAATACCCGTGTGTCTGTAGCTGGAATCCAATAAAAAGGGCATGCCTTTTAAGACATGCCCTTTTTATTACTTTTTATTATGATGAGACTGGTGGGTCTCAGGAGCGGTTGAGCCTGCTGGCAATTCTCATGCGCAGTGCATTGAGCTTGATGAATCCAGCAGCATCTGCCTGGTTGTAGGCACCGCCGTCATCATCAAAGGTTGCGATGTTCTGGTCAAACAGGGAGTCTGCCGAGTCACGTGCGACAACATTCACGCTGCCTTTGTACAGTTTGACGCGCACCCAGCCATTGACATGTTTCTGGGTATGGTCGATCAGAACCTGTAGAGCTTTGCGCTCAGGCGACCACCAGTAGCCGTTGTAGATCAATGCGGCATAGCGTGGCATCAGATCGTCCTTGAGGTGGGCAACCTCGCGATCGAGCGTGATGGACTCGATACCCCTGTGAGCTTTCAAGAGGATCGTGCCTCCCGGGGTTTCGTAGCAGCCACGTGACTTCATGCCGACATAGCGGTTCTCAACCAGGTCGAGCCTGCCGACGCCGTGCTTGCCACCGATCTCGTTAAGGCGTGTCAGAAGCGATGCAGGGCTGAGCTTTTCGCCATTGATGGCAACTGGATCGCCATTGACGAATTCGATGTCAAGGTATTCAGGTTCATCCGGAGCCTTTTCAGGGGCGACAGTCCAGCGCCACATGGATTCTTCGGCTTCGGCCTTGGGATCTTCCAGGTGGCGGCCTTCATAGCTGATGTGCAGCAGGTTGGCATCCATGGAGTAGGGGGCACCACCTTGCTTGTGCTTCATCTCAACCGGAATGCCGGCTGCTTCGGCGTATGCCAGGAGCTTTTGTCGTGAGAGCAGATCCCATTCGCGCCACGGCGCAATGACCTTGATGCCAGGTTCGAGGGCGTAATAGCCGAGTTCGAAGCGGACCTGGTCGTTGCCTTTGCCGGTGGCACCGTGCGACACGGCGTCAGCACCGACTTGGCGTGCGATTTCAATCTGGCGCTTGGCGATCAGCGGACGTGCAATCGATGTTCCCAGGAGGTACTCGCCTTCGTAGATGGCATTGGCCCTGAACATGGGAAACACAAAGTCGCGCACGAACTCTTCACGCAGGTCATCGATGAAGATGTTTTCTGGCTTGATGCCAAGCTTCAGGGCTTTGGCCCTTGCTGGCTCAAGCTCTTCACCTTGTCCGATGTCTGCCGTGAAGGTGACAACTTCGCAGTTATATGTATCCTGCAGCCATTTAAGGATGACTGATGTATCCAGCCCACCAGAGTAGGCGAGCACTACTTTGTTGACGTTGCTCATGAATTGCCCTATTAACGCTGCCGGCAACACCGGCAAAATTACATTTTAACGCTCACTTCCCAGCCAGGAATCAGTCCAGACGCCCGAGCAGCAAAAATTCCATGAGGGCTTTTTGCGTATGCAGGCGGTTCTCGGCTTCATCCCAGACCACGCTTTGAGGTCCATCAATGACTTCAGCGGTGACTTCTTCCCCACGGTGAGCCGGCAGGCAGTGCATGAAGAGCGCATCAGGCTTGGCCTGGGCCATCATGCGGCTGTCAACACACCAGTTGGCAAATGCCTTGCGCCGTTGCTCGTTCTCGTCTTCATAGCCCATGCTAGTCCAGACGTCGGTTGTCACCAAGTCTGCTCCGGCACATGCCTGCATCGGGTCGTCAAAGGATTGCCAGACATGGTCGGGAACCCCTTGCAGCCTTTCAGGATCAAGCTGGTAGCCCTTGGGGGCACTGAAATGGAACTTGAACCCCAGCAGTGCAGCAGCCTGGATCCAGGTATAGGCCATGTTGTTGGCGTCACCAATCCAGGTCACGATCTTGCCTTCGATCGACTGCCTGTACTCGAGATAGGTGAAGACATCGGCAAGGATCTGGCAAGGATGGAACTCGTTGGTCAGGCCATTGATCACGGGTACCCTCGAGAACTGCGAGAAACGCTCAATGCGTTCCTGGCCGAAGGTGCGGATCATGACGATATCCACCATGCGCGAGACGACCCGTGCGGTGTCTTCGATCGGCTCGGCACGCCCGAGTTGGCTGTCATTGGTCGTCAGGTGGATGACCGATCCACCCATCTGGTACATACCCGCCTCAAATGACACCCTTGTCCGGGTACTGGCCTTCTCGAACACCATGGCCAGTGTCCGGTCGTGCAGTGTCATGTGAGGTTCGTAGCGCTTGAACTTGGCCTTGATCAACGCGGCACGCTTCAGGACATAGTGCAGCTCATCTGCACTGAAGTCATCAAGCCGCAAAAAGTGCCGAATCTTTGGCGAGGAATTGGGGACGGTTGTCATTTGCTCTTTCGTCAAAAATGAATCTTACGTCTTGTTGCCAAGGAATTGCTTGACCATGGGTACCAGGGTATTGGCAAGAATGTCAGCCTCTTCCTGGTTCAGGATCAGCGGTGGCAGCAACCGGATGACCGTATCACGGGTCACGTTGATGAGCAGGCCGTGCGCAAGGGCGGTCTTGGCAAGCTCTCCACATGGACGATCCAGTTCGATGCCGACCATGAGCCCTTTGCCACGGACTTCAACGATACCAGGCACACCTGTCAGCTCTTTGGAGAGCTTATCAAGCAGGTATTGGCCGACCGTAGCGGCGTTGTTGAGCAGATTTTCTTTTTCCAGGGTATCCAGAACGGCCAGACCAGCGGCACACACCAGGGGGCCTCCACCAAATGTGGTTCCATGGTTGCCAGGCTTGAGAACACCGGCAGCAGGACCCCTGGCTGCGACGGCTGCGATCGGCACACCACCACCTAAGCCTTTGGCAAGCGTGATGACATCAGGCAGGATACCCGCCCATTGGTGGGCAAGCCATTTGCCTGTGCGACCAATGCCGGACTGGACCTCATCGATCATGAGCAGCCAGCCGCGCTGGTCACAGAGGGCACGCAGATCCTTCAGGTATTGTGCGTCCGATGGACGGATGCCGCCTTCGCCTTGGACCACTTCAAGCAAGACGGCAACAATGTCAGGATTGTTGGCCGCGGCCTCTTCAATGGCGGCGATGCTGTTGTAGCGAACTTGCATGAAGCCTTCGGGCAAGGGGCCGAATCCGTGGCGTGCCTTCTCGCTACCTGTGGCGGCAAGGGTGCCCAGGGTCCTGCCATGCCATGAGGATTCCATGGAGATGATGGTCGGAACCTTGATGCCCTTGAGATAGCCATACATGCGTGCGAGCTTGATTGCACCTTCGTTGGCCTCGGCACCGCTGTTGCCAAAAAAGACCTCGGTCATGCCAGAAATAGCGACAATTCTCTGTGCCAATTGCTCCTGTAAGGGGATTTCATACAGGTTCGACGTATGAATGACCTTTGCAGCTTGCTCCGAGATTGCCTTGACCAGGGCAGGATGGGCGTGACCAAGACACGAAACTCCGATACCAGCCAAGCCATCAAGGTATCGCTTGCCTTGCTCATCCCAGAGCCACACGCCTTTACCGTGTGTGAATGCAACAGGCAACCGTCCATAGATGTTTGAGAGTGCAGAAGTCATTGTTGTCAGATCCTGTGAAAAAGAGCCTGGATGAGTGGCAAGCATTCAAAAAAGAGCCGAAAAAACTACCATGCCGGCAAAGACCAATAATAAGGCCGTTGCCGGATGGCTTGTATCAATTTGATCAATGAAATCGATCAAATCGCAAGGGAAAGTATCAATCATATACAATCCACACTGTCATCGTGTGAATATGTTGCATCGAGACATCTTTAGGTTGCCTATGACCTGCTGCCCATGAGCGTCACTCATCCGTTTTTTGTCATTTTTGGCGAAACGCGCAGCGGCCAGCGGTTTCGCCCGAGTGACTGGGCAGAACGGTTGGCTGGTGTTCTCGCTCCGTTTCGACCCGGTGGTTCCGTACAGAACCACCTTGGCTACTCACCCTATGCATTTCCATGCAGGATCGGCAATGTGTCCTGTGTGGTCCTGGATTCGAGGCTGAGGGAAGTTGAACCACTGGCATGGAAGTTCGTGCATGACTTTGCCAGGGACAATGACCTCAGGACCGAAGAAAAGGACTACAACTGGCTGATGGGGGTCACCAAGGGCCTGCCGGAAAAATAAGCTTCCAGGTTGTCCATCAGAAGCTGGGTCATGGCATTTCTGGTTTCAACCGTGGCGCTGGCCACGTGAGGCATCAATACCGCATTGTCCAGTTTCTTGAGTGCATCCGGAACCTTGGGTTCATTTTCAAAGACATCAAGGCCGGCTCCTCCCAGTTCACCGCTGGCAAGCAGTTCTATCATCGCCTGTTCGTCAATGACACTGCCACGGGCGATGTTGACCACAATCCCCCTGGGGCCAAGCGCTTTGAGCACTTCACGGTTGACCAGTTTCTTCGTTTCCGGCCCTCCGACAGTTGCAATGACCAGGAAGTCGGCCCACTCGGCCAACTCGACCAGATTGCCCACATATGTGTAGGGAACGCCTTGCCTGGGTTTTCTGTTGTGGTAGCGCACTTGCATGTCAAAGCCACTGCCACGACGGGCGATGGCTTCGCCGATGCGTCCCAGGCCAACAATACCGAGATTTTTGCCTGATACCCTGGTGCCAAGCGGCATGGGAGGTGATTTGTTCTCCCAGTCATTCGATCTGACGAAGCGGTCGCCTTGCGCAATCCTGCGCGCGCAGGCGATCAACAGACCCCAGGCCTGGTCAGCCACGCAGTCGCTCAGGACATCGGGCGTATTTGAAACCTGGATGTGTCTTTCCTTGATGGCATCAAGATCGAAGGAATCGTAGCCCACACCCCAGCTACAGATGGTTTTCAGATTGGGTAGGGCAGCGATATGTTCCCGTTTGCAGCCAAATCCGGCTGTTGTGACGATGACCTCGACGTCAGCGGCCGACTTCAGACATTCCTGTTTGTCAGCAGCTTTCCACAGCGCGATGACGTCATACTTCGATTGCAGAAGTTCATCTGCACCGGGGCATCCTGCGAGGGGGCCGATTTGCAAAATTTTGTGGCGCATTGTCATCCTGTTGTTGTGTTTGACGCTAAGCAAGATGGAGTTCGTATTGCTGCAAATTATCACTTAGGATGAGCGCAGACAACAGCTTTGCGCAGGTTCCTGCATGCGATGAGAAAGCAGTCTCAATCGGTGGGGCTTGTCGCACATCGGGTCAACGGAATGGGCCCAGTGCTGCAGACACGGGATGTGGCCGCTCAGAACGACAGGGGTGAGAAAAGGGAGAAAAGGAGGAGAAAAAGGGGGGGTAGAAAGAGAAAATTTGGACGTGAGCACAATCACACAGCAGTGGCTCAGTCGCGACTGCGCTTGTGTGAGCGGTCTTCAGAGTGAGCGTCAAGGGATCCGCAAGAAAAGTGATTTTCTGGCGTGATTTTCTTGCAAAAAAGAACCATCACGCTAGGCATAACGCCTGGCGAGAAAGTGTTTGAGTAGGACGAATTCATTCAGGCAGAAGTCAATTCATGACCTCTGCCTGGCAGTGCAGCTTTTAAATCAAGCCATTGCCTTGAGGGCGGCAGCCAGGCGGCTCTTGTGACGAGCAGCCTTGTTTTTATGGATGATTTTCTTGTCGGCAATACGATCAATGATGCTGGTGGTCTTTTTGTAGACTTCAGCAGCAGCTGCTTTGTCGCCTGCGGCAATCGCTGCACGAGCGCGCTTGATCGAGGTGCGGAGCATGGAACGCAGGCTCGAATTGTGCTTGTTACGGGCAACGGATTGACGGGCGCGCTTACGTGCTTGTGCGGAATTGGCCATAGTAGTTTCTAATTACCTGATAGGTCTAAATTGTTTCTGTTGCAAAAATACCTGAACGGTAGCGTGATCCTGTTGCATTGAAACACAACTGGCTTCTCAAACCCTTGCAGTTTGGCAGGGTAAGCGAGTGGTTCCAACTACAACTGCCAGCCGTTTCTTAAACTGGATAATCGCGCATTCTAGCACGATAGCACCATTTTTGGCTAGATCCATCTTGATCAAGCTTAGCCCTGTGGCAAGTGCAGCAGGCACTGCCGACAGGGGTCGGAACTCCTGGGTAGCGCCGTTACTGTGCCTGGATTGCACGCTGGTGCGGCAAGGCAAAGATGAGGTCGAAAACCCAGGTAAAAACAAACGTATAGACCAGGAAGAAAAGCAAAATCAAAGCTTCCATCCTGAATGCCTCGATGATGTCGACTTGGTACCAGTACATGTACAGTGGCAGACAGAAGAGCAGCAAGCCGGTCTCGAAGATGCTGCTGTGGACAATCCTGGTCATCAGGGAACGTTCTGTTCGCTTCAGTTTCTGCTCAATCTTTTCAAAAACGGTATTGAACACATAGTTCCAGAGGACAGCTACCGTAGAGATTGCGACAGCAACAGGCAAGGACTGGCTGGATGTTCCGCCGCTCAATACTGCGAGCAACATTGCCGAGAGGACAATGGCCAGCGTTTCAAAAGTAGCGACATAAACGATGCGGCGAGTACGGGGGGGCAAATAAAACAACTTTAAACTCCACGAGCTTCGTGCTCAGTCAGATCCGGCCCGCCCCGGAAGAGATTGTGCATGAATCGAGCCACGGTTTCCGCTCGCCTAAGCATTGTAACCTATTACCCTCAAAAAGGCACTTTCAGCCCGGGCGCAGCCTGGTGGTCTGGCCAACGCACCAAAAAGTATGGACTGGGCAGGCTTTCTTCCTGGGCGAAGAGCCTGCTCAGGTGGGCTTGCGCATGAAGTCTTGCATCCTCAGACCGAGGATGAACAAAACAGCCAGATAAACCACGCCGCCACCACACAGTGTCAGGGCAAGCCATCCGGCCCTTGCAAAGATGGAAAGACTGCCATCGACCCAGTTGACCTGCGAACCCAGCCAGCCCAGGCAGACAGCCAAGGCAGCCAGCGCCACCGCAATCCGCAAGAGAAACAGCAACCACCCCGAGCTTGGACGGTATATATGGCGTTTTCTGAGACCGATGTAAAGTGCAGCAGCATTGATGCATGCGCCTAGCCCGATGGAGAGGGCAAGACCGGCATGCTTGAGCCAGGGCACAAGGATCAGGTTGAAGGCTTGTGTGCAAAGCAGTACTGCGATCGCGATCTTGACCGGGGTCTTGATGTCTTGCTTGCCATAAAAGCCAGGGGCAAGGATCTTGATCATCAACAATCCGATCAGGCCCACGGAATAGGCCATGACTGCCGTTTGGGTCTGGGCAACGTCATTGGCGTTGAACGCACCATACTGAAAGAGGGTGGCGACCATGGCATCGGCCATGAGGATCATGCAGACTGCAGCGGGAAGACCCAGGAACAGGACCACCCGCAGTCCCCAGTCAAGGAACGCACTGTATTGGGTTGCATTCTTGTCGGCATGCGCCTTGGACAGGGTGGGCAGCAGCACGGTGCCGATGGCGACCCCGATCAGTGCTGTCGGGAACTCCATCAGACGGTCGGCAAATGACAGCCAACTCACGCTGCCTGGCGCAAGCCAGGTTGCGATGTTGGTGTTGATGAGCAATGACACTTGTGCGACCGAAACACCCAGGGTTGCAGGAGCCATCTGCCGGATCACCCGGCGTACTGCCGGATCCTTGAAGGCAGATTTGACCGGTGTGCCAATCCGTGGGCGCATTCTTATCCTTGAGAGCGCGATCCATTGCACAGACAGTTGCGCAATGCCGCCAATCATGACGCCAACTGCAAGTGCATAAATGGGCTCTGCAAACACGTTTCGCAGCAGGTAGGTCCCGCCTATCATGCTCAGGTTCAGCAGTACCGGCGTGAAAGCCGGTACGGCAAAGCGCTTGTAGGTGTTCAGGACCCCGGAGGCAAAGGCCACCAAGGACATGCAGATGATGTAAGGGAACATCAGGCGCGTCATCCAGACGGCGGACTCGTAAGCGCCGCTACCCTTTGCGGTTGCAATGCCACTGGCCATGAGCCAGACAATTGCCGGGGCCGCCAGGATGCCGATGAGCGTGATGGTGGTCAGTGCGGCAAGCAGGATGAGGGCGACCCGGTCGATGAATTGCCTGATGTGTTGCTCATCCTTGCTGGTTTGCTTGATTTCACCAAGGATGGGGATGAACGCCTGGGAAAACGCGCCTTCGGCAAACAACCTGCGCATGAGGTTGGGAATGCGGAAGGCGACCCAGAATGCATCGGTAAGTGCTGTAGCCCCAAAAAAGCGCGCGATAACGATATCGCGCACCAATCCCGTTATCCGGGACAGCAATGTCAGGCTGCTGACGGTTGCTGCAGATTTTAAAAGGCTCATCTGGGGGGCATGCGGATGGCGCCATCGAGCCGAATGGTTTCACCGTTGAGCATTTCGTTGGTAATGATCTGGTGAACCAGCTTAGCATAGTCCTCTGGACGGCCAAGGCGGGACGGGAAGGGAATGCTGGCGGCCAATGAATCCTGCACGTTCTGTGGCATGCTGAAAATCATGGGTGTAGCAAAAATCCCGGGTGCAATAGTGACGCAGCGGATACCGACCGAGGCTAGGTCCCTGGCAATGGGAAGTGTCATGCCGACAACAGCAGCCTTGGAAGCAGAGTAGGCAGCTTGCCCGATCTGACCGTCAAACGCAGCCACAGAGGCCGTATTGATCAGCACGCCACGCTCGCCGGTTTCCAGTGGCTCGTTTTCAACCATGGCACCAGCAGCCATGCGAATCATGTTGAAAGTGCCGACGGTGTTGACGTTGAGCACCTTCTGGAACAGCTCAAGGGAGTGGACACCTTGCTTGCCGACAGTCTTGGCAGCAGGAGCAATCCCGGCACAGTTGACCAGCCCGTAGACGGGGCCAAGCGCTTTGGCAGCCTCGACGGCAGCTGCGGCATCAGATTCTTTGGTCACATCGCAGTGGACATAGGTCTGTCCAAGTTCTTTGGCCAGTTGCTGGCCGGATTCATCCTGCAGGTCGGCCATGAGAACTTTTGCACCATGTTGCGTCAACATTCGCGCCGTACCTGCACCCAAACCCGATGCTGCACCAGTCACAATAAATACTTTGTCTGCGATCTGCATGTGATTAGAGCCCCTGTTGTGCTTTCGGACAATTCAGCAGAATTGCCCGAAATTGCTGTTGAAAACAGAAGAAATGCGACGAATCTCAGGCAAGAGCCTGCAGAAGACGTTGATGGATTTCTTCCACGGAACCAACGCCGCTGATTTTACGATAGCGCACGGATCCCGGTGCTTCACTGGCCATTTTGGAGTAGAAGTCCACAAGCGGGCGGGTCTGCTCACGATAAACAGCAAGCCTGTTGCGGACAGTCTCTTCCTTGTCGTCATCACGCTGCACCAGCGGCTCGCCGGTAACGTCGTCCAGTCCTTCCTGCTTCGGAGGGTTGAACTTGACATGGTAGGTGCGACCGCTTGCGGGGTGTACACGGCGTCCGCTCATGCGCTCGATGATGTCCTCCTCGGGCACTTCGATCTCGACGACATAGTCGATCTTGATGTCGGCATCAAGCAATGCCTGAGCCTGCGGGATCGTGCGTGGAAAACCGTCAAACAGGTAGCCCGACTGGCAGTCAGGTTGCTGGAGTCTGTCCTTGACCAGGCCGATGATGATGTCATCAGAGACCAGAGCACCTGCATCCATGACTTTCTTTGCTTGCAGGCCGAGTGGGGTTCCTGCCTTGACTGCAGCACGCAGCATGTCGCCGGTAGAGATTTGTGGGATACCGAAGTGTTTGGTCAGAAACCCAGCCTGAGTGCCTTTACCAGCGCCAGGGGGGCCTAGCAGAATGAGTCGCATGCATACTCCTGTGTAAATCGAGATGTTTTATGGCAATCGTGATTGCCGTGTTTGTTTATTTGTCAGCAGGCTTGAGGATGAAGATGGTTTCTATGATCAAGCCCGCAAGTATTTTTTATCCTGAAAAGAGTTGTCGGAACCGCTCCAGGTCTTCTTGCGTGTCTACGCCGCCATGGTGCTTGATGTCCGTATTACAAACATGGATTTTGAAGCCATGTTCGAGCACGCGCAACTGTTCAAGCATTTCAATGGTTTCAAGCGTCCCTGGTTCAAGTTGCGGAAAACCCTTCAGGAAAGATACACGATAGCTGTAAATGCCGATGTGGTGCAGGAAGCTGACAGGAACCTTGTCATTGCGAACGGCTGGAATCTGCTGGCGTGAAAAGTACAAAGCCCTGCTGTTTCTGTCAATGACGACTTTGACAACATTGGGGTTGCCTGCCCTGTGCGGCTCACAGATGCTGGCGCATGTGGCCATGGCCGACTCGGTGTCGTTCATGAGCGCACGGGCAACCTGATCGATGATCAAAGGGTCGATCAATGGTTCGTCGCCTTGCACGTTCACGACGATTTCGTTCTCTGCCAGGCCAAGTGCCAGCGCCGCCTCAGCAAGTCTGTCCGTTCCGCTCTGATGGCTTTCCTTGGTCATGACAGCCTGAATGCCATAGGCTTTGGCTGCTTCAAGGATACGAGCATCATCTGTGGCGATGGTGACACTGGCAGCGGATGATTTCAGCGCTTGTTGTGCAGTGCGAATCACCATGGGCAAGCCACCGATATCGGCCAGCATCTTTTCTGGCAGTCTTGTGGAATGCCAGCGTGCGGGAATGATGACGTGGAATTTCAGGCTCATGGGCTTGGACCCTGTCAGTTACCGGGCTTGGTGGTGTCAGTCAAGGGTTTGGCCTGCGATTCAAGCAGAACCGGAATTCCATCTTCAATGGGAAACGACAGTTGGTCTGCACGACAGATAAGCGCATCCTTTTGGGAGCTCAGTTGCAGGCGTCCCTTGCAGATAGGGCAGACCAGAATGTCCAGCAGTTTGTGATCCATTGAAAGTACTCTCTAGAAGAGATAAGAAGTGCATTGCACAAATTGGGTGACCGCATCATTGCGGACAGATTTTTTTCATTATATGAGCCTTGAGGACTTGCGGTTTGGACCCCTTGTTTTCAAGTCCCGCAGGCGTGCGTCAAGCCACTCAAGTATCCCATTATTGTTCAGCCATACAGCATCGGCCACACCTACCCAGATTCTGGGGTCTGCAACAGGATCGAAAAGCAAGCCTTCGTGCAGGGAGCTTGGTTTGCCAGTCTGAGCGTTTTGAGAGTGATCGATCAGCTTGATGGCGTCTTTTTCTGTCATCAGGATAATATCTTCAGACTGGCTGGCAAGCCATCGGGGATCGATCCTACCGTGATCCGGCAACGGGATACAGCGCTTGGGATCAACCCCAAGTTGTCTGAGCTCATTGAAAAAACGCTCTGGCACTCCGATTCCGGCCATGGCCAGAACGTGTTTTGTCGCCTGTCTGCCAGGTTGGCTGATGTGTTCGATGAAACTGTCGATATCGAGCGTCTGGCCGCTTTGCAGGTGAGTGAAGTGCTGGATGGTGACCGCGAACTGAAATTGCCGTGGATTCTGGCCAACTGAGGAGTCTGTGGGGGTGGGCATGGTGGTGCGGGTCAGGATCGCATCCACATCCGACAGGCGCGATACAGGCTCGCGCAATGGGCCAGCCGGGATCAGCCAGCCATTGCCCGTTCTTCTCTCATCCTGTACAAGCAGCTCAATATCCCTGCCCAGCTTCCAGTGTTGCAGGCCATCGTCGCTCAGGATGATGTCCACGGCCGGATCAAACTGTAGCAAATGTTGGACTGCTGCCGCACGGTCGTGGAATACGCTGACACTGATGCCGGTTTTTTGGCTGACCATGGCTGTTTCGTCGCCAAATTGTGAAGCGTCAATGTGGCCAGCGCCAGTGGCAGGGGATGATTTCTTGCCCGAGCCATAGCCTCGGCTGACCAGTCCGGGCGTCCAGCCCCGTTGCCTCAGACCGGATATGAGGCTCAGGATCACCGGGGTCTTGCCTGTTCCGCCCACATAGATGTTTCCAACCACAACCACCGGGACCGGGGGCTGGTAGGATTTCAGCAAGCCCGTTTGATAAAGCTTCTTCTTGACCAGGCAGACAAGGCCGTAGACCAGGCTCAGCGGCAGCAGCACCCATGCGAGCACACCACGCTTTTGCCATTGCCTTGAAATCCAGGTCTGCCACATGACTATGAATCCGGAATACGGGCCGCAAAACTGATTTTGGAAATGCCGGCCTGGCGGGCTGCTTGCATGGCGGTGATGACACTCTGGTGCGATGCATTGGCATCAGCCCTGATCACCAGTACCAGCTCACTGCCTTTTTCCATGGCGTGTTTGCCCAATTCGACGACCAGCGCCTGCGGTGTGTTCTCATCAAGCAGTTGTCCGCCGATGGCATAGAGTCCGCTTGATGTCACTGACAGCTCCAGCGAGGCTGGCAGTTCGGCTTGGACATTTGCCTGTGGCAGATTGACCTCGATCCCTCTGTCGACGGCGAAAGTCGTTGAAATCGCCAGAAAAATGATGATGACCAGCAGAACATCGATCAGAGGGATCAGGTTGACTTCCGGTGCAGAATCAGAGTGTCTTGGACGGATACGCATGTCTTGGTCAGCGTGAATCGATCTGCGAAATGATGTAGCGTGCAGACTGTTCGATCTTTAGAAGAAGTCTATCGACGTGGGTGCGCAGCATGCGATGGGCGATGATTGCAGGCACGGCAATCAAGATACCGAAGCCGGCGTTGTACAAGGCAACTGAAATGCCCCGTGCCAACTGTGCAGGGTCTGCCGTTGGCCCGAAGGTTGCAAAGATCTCGATCATGCCCACGACCGTGCCAAACAAACCCATCAGCGGTGCCACGGTTCCTATCACCGAAAGCGTGGGCAGGTATTTCTGCAGCTCGAAAGCAACGTCAGCACCGGTCTCTTCTGCCGCCAGACGTATTTCGCTCAACGGCTTGCGACGCTCCCTCAAGATGGCTGCAAGGACCGTACCACACGGGCTGGACTGGGCCAAACGTTCGATAGACTCAAGATCCAGTGCATTGCCACGGAGCATGCGCTCGACTTCCTTGGTCAAGGTCGCAGGAACGACCCTAGATGTCCTCAGGCTCAGGATGCGTTCGACCACGATGGCAACAGCGACAAACGACAGAAAGATCAGCGGCCAGATGGGCCAGCCGGCATCAGCAATGATGGATTGCAAGGTGAATCCTCGAATAAGAATTTCAAAACACCAACAGCACGGTATCGTACGTTTGGATGCAGCAGGAATGCAAGTTACAGCGAGAAACGATTCTTCAAAAGTATCCACAGAATCTGTGGATAACTCTGTCAGTAACTCAAATTTGGTGGATCAAGTCTTGCATTTAGGTTCATTGTGTAAAAAATGATCAATTCTTTTTGTTCATTTATATAAATCAATATAAATCAATATGTTATGAATTTAATCTTATCTATAACTTCATAAAAATGACGGAACTTACGCTGTCGCATAAGGTGCAGACGCAGCAAACAAGTGTTTATGCGGGTTGTGGACATTTTTGGGCTGAAAGCCTTTGATTTTCGTAAAATGCGAGCCATGGAACCTTATCAAACAGACGATTTCCTGACCGTCACCGAGCTGAACAGGTTGGCATCGCAGGCTTTGTCCGAGCGTTTTGGCCTGGTCTGGTTGCGTGCTGAAATTGGCACCTTGACGCGTGCGTCGTCAGGGCATGTCTACTTGACCCTGAAAGATTCGGAAAGCACCGTCAAGGCGGTCATGTTCCGCTCCCGGGCCTTGCTGTGTGATTTTGAGCCCAGCCCGGGCGATGCCGTGCTGGTACAGGCCAGGGTCGGGTTGTATGAGCCCAGGGGGGATTTTCAGCTCAACGTGCAGATTCTGCGCCGCGACGGTGTTGGTTCCTTGCACGAACAGTTTCTGCAACTGAAGGCCAAGTTGCAGAAGGAAGGGGTCTTTGACGCTGCACTCAAGCGCGCGGTTCCCATGTTCCCCCGTGCCATAGGCATCATTACCTCCCTGGCTGCTGCGGCTTTACACGATGTCCTGACGACATTGCGCAGAAGGGCGCCGCATATTCCCGTCATTGTCTATCCGGCAAGTGTGCAGGGAAAGGATGCTCCCCTGCAGTTGCGTCAGGCACTGGCCGTTGCCAATGAAAGGCAGGAAGTCGATGTGATCCTGCTGGTCAGGGGCGGTGGCAGCATTGAGGATCTCTGGGCTTTCAATGACGAGTCCTTGGCCCGTGAGATTGCCAGTAGCAGTATTGTGACCATCAGTGGGGTCGGGCACGAGTCAGACGTTACGATCGCTGATTTTGCAGCAGACCTCAGGGCTGCAACGCCGACAGCGGCTGCAGAGCTGTGCTGTTTGCCAGCCATGGAGGTGCTGGCCAAGGTCCAGGCGACGTTTGAGCGTATGCAGTCACTTTTTGAGCGACGGATTGACCGGTTGGCGCAGAAAGTGGATCAACTGGCATACAGCCTCGTTTCACCTTCCCAGAGGCTGGCAAGGCAAGCACAGTCCTTAGCGCAACTGGAGCACCGCTTGTACAAGTCCAGGCCCGATGTGGCCCGGTTTGCCTCAGTCTTGCAGTCGCTCAAGGTTGCACTGGCGCACCAGTTTTCACGTAAGTTGCAGTTGCAGGAAAACAGGCTGTCACTGGCGCAGGCCAGGATACAGGCATTGGCTCCGCAAGCCACGCTCGAGAGGGGCTATGCCATTGTCCGGGACGCGACCGGAGGCCTGGTCAGGGACGTTGCCCAATTGACCGAGGGCGACGCTTTCGAGGTAGAACTGTCCAGTGGATTCATCCAGGGCGAGGTCAGGAAGGCCGTGCGCAAATGACGGCCATTGCGCCGACTGGTCAATTGCTGCTGGCGTTAAGGACCGCAAATCCCATATGATCTTTGAGGATGGAGCCATGCAAAGTTGCATGCTTGGCTACAATGATGCGATGCTATTGCCGATCATTCGGCATTGACCAATAACAATCAACAACCTGACTTGAGAGGATTTGGCACTATGACACATACACTTCCTGCATTGCCTTATGCCCTGGATGCTCTGGCACCCCATATTTCGAAAGAAACGCTGGAGTTCCACTATGGCAAGCATCATCAGGCCTACGTGACCAACCTTAACAACCTGATTCCCGGTACGGAATTTGAAAACGCTTCACTGGAAGAAATCGTCAAGAAATCTTCCGGCGGTATCTTCAACAATGCTGCACAAGTCTGGAACCACACCTTCTACTGGAACAGCCTGAGCCCGAATGGTGGTGGTGAGCCTTCCGGTGCCCTGAAGGATGCCATCGTGGCCAAATGGGGTAGCGTCGAGGCTTTCAAGGATGCATTCAGCAAGTCAGCTGCAGGCAACTTCGGTTCAGGATGGACCTGGCTGGTTAAAAAACCTGACGGCAGCCTGGACATCGTCAACACCAGCAACGCTGGCACACCACTGACCACAGCAGACAAGCCACTGCTGACCTGTGACGTTTGGGAGCATGCGTACTACATCGACTACCGCAATGCACGCCCCAAATACCTTGAGGTTTTCTGGAACCTGGTGAACTGGAAGTTTGCTGAGCAGAATTTCGCTTGATGAACTGATCTCAGTTCTCCTGAAAAACGCCAGCCCATGCTGGCGTTTTTTTTACTATCATCGGCAGTATGCACTGTAAGTTTGGTGTGCATAGTCACTACAACCTAAAACTCGTGGGGACAGGAGATGTCAATTAGAGATGCTTTTATTTGCGACGCACAACGCACGCCCATCGGCCGTTATGGGGGAGCTCTGGCACAAGTCAGGACCGACGATCTGGCCGCCATTCCAATCAAGGCTTTGATGCGCAGGAACCCCGGTGTGGACTGGTCGCAAGTCGATGAGGTCCTGTATGGCTGTGCAAACCAGGCTGGTGAGGACAACCGGAACGTGGCACGCATGGCAAGCCTGCTGGCAGGATTGCCCGTAGACGTCCCCGGTGCCACCATCAACAGGCTGTGCGGCTCCGGAATGGACGCGGTCGGTACAGCAGCAAGGGCTATCCGCATCGGTGAAGCCGACTTGATCATTGCCGGTGGCGTTGAGAGCATGTCACGTGCACCATTTGTCATGGGCAAGGCCGATACCGCTTTTTCCCGGAATGCACAGATTTACGACACGACGATCGGGTGGCGATTCATCAACGCCATCATGAAAAAGCAGTACGGTGTCGATTCCATGCCAGAAACGGCAGAAAACGTGGCAGAGCAATTCAATATTTCCAGGCAGGACCAGGACAAGTTTGCCCTGGCAAGCCAGGCCAAAACGGCTGCAGCGCAAAAGTCAGGCTTTTTTGATGCCGAGATCTGCCCGGTGGAAATTCCACAGCGCAAGGGTGATCCAGTCATCGTCAACCGCGATGAGCACCCACGCGAGACAAGCCTTGAGGCGCTGGCCAAGCTCAAGCCCGTGGTCAAGGAAAACGGTACGGTGACCGCAGGGAATGCTTCCGGAGTCAACGACGGTTCGGTTGCCGTGCTGATGGCCAGTGAAGCCGCCGTCAAGAAGCATGGACTGACTCCACGCGCCCGGATTCTAGGAATGGCAACAGCCGGTGTCGAACCACGCATCATGGGGATCGGTCCGGCACCCGCCTCGAAGAAGCTTCTTGCCAAGCTTGGTATGACCATTGACCAGATCGATGTGATTGAGCTTAACGAAGCGTTTGCTGCACAGGGCCTGGCGACATTGCGTATGTTGGGTGTTGCTGATGATGATCCCAGAGTCAATCCCAATGGCGGCGCTATCGCTCTGGGCCATCCGCTCGGTGCAAGCGGCGCAAGGCTGGTGATGACAGCGGTTAACCAACTGCACAGGACTGGCGGAAGGTATGCCCTTTGCACCATGTGTATTGGTGTCGGCCAGGGTATTGCTGTGCTGGTCGAACGCGTTTGAGGTGGTGATCAAGGTGCCATGATGTGGTTCTAGATCGCTGTTTCAGCCATAGGCCCTGCCTTGTGAGCATTTATGCGTTTTTTGCTTGCAATGCGGGGCCATGTCTTTTGTGATCGACTGGATCCGTGAAGTCGTATTCTGCGTCTGGGATGGCAGTTGGACGGTTCGCGCACCGGGCCCCAAGGTGAGGTTGATCAGCGCCACACCCTTACTTCAATCCGATGATTCTCATCCCAGCCTTGATATTGCGTTGCTGGAACCAGCCTTGATTCATTTCCAGGACATACCTGACCGGTTCTGTTGAACAATGCGAATCCGTGCTCTGAGGTTGCATGTCCTCGATATTTGTGATTGTGCCGTCATTGCGAAGAAATGCGACTGACAGTGGCACAAAGGTGTTTTTCATCCAGAAGCATTGCACCCCAGGGGTTTCAAAGACAAACAGCATCCCACGGTTTTGCGGCAGTTGTTTGCGCCACATCAGTCCTGTGGCCCTTTGTTCCGGAGAAATGGCCAGTTCCGCCTCAATCTTGTGCATCCCAGCGTAGAGGGTGACAAGAGGCAGTTGAGCTGAGACAGGCTGTGCTTGCGCAGGCACAGCCACAGCACCATTGAGCACCAATGCCAATGCGGCAACAGTGCACCTGAGAACAGGTTTGACAGAACCTGACAGCAATCCAGGCAACAAAAAAAGACATCCCGCCGGCAATGCCGGCGAACGAAACAGGCAAACAGACATTTGAGATAAAGGGGTGATGACCCCTTAAAATTATGCTGTTGTTATATTAACTGCTTGTTTGCCTTTAGGTCCTTGAGTGATCTCGAATTTGACTTTCTGACCTTCCTTAAGGGTCTTGAATCCATTCATCTGGATAGACGAGAAGTGAGCAAACAGGTCTTCTCCTCCGTCATCAGGAGTAATAAACCCAAAGCCTTTTGCATCATTAAACCATTTGACGGTTCCAGCACCAGCGGTAGTGTTTTGAGTGGATGGGGTTGTCGGTTCTGACATGACGACTGCCTCTTGTTGCAATATGACACTGAGAGAACAGCAAGCATATTTTGCCGTTACTCATCCAAAATGCACTTGTATGCAAGCTTGCTAAGCGCAATTTGGAATATGCTGCACTCTTGCTGCATTCGTCAAGTAGTTGTCGGGTTTTCTCTAGGTAATTTCTGACGATAAACTTTGGGTTGATGAGTGATTCGTCATTCGGGAAGTTTCTGATTAATTTTCTATTGCATTAGGAACAGAGATTCAACATGCCCACGCATTTTGGTTCATCAGGTGATCTGCTTCTTGAAAAGCAGACGACCCAGGTAAAGCCACCACCCATGTACCAGGTGGTCATGCTGAACGATGACTACACCCCGATGGAGTTTGTCGTGCATGTGTTGCAGAAATTCTTTGGCAAGAACGAAGAAGAAGCCGTGCGCATCATGCTCCAGGTTCACCATGAAGGACGTGGTATCTGTGGTATTTATCCTCATGATGTGGCTGCAACCCGTGTGGCGCAGGTCTTGCAGTTTGCCAGGTCAAAGCAGCATCCTTTGCAGTGTGTGATTGAACCTGTTCCGGAGTGATATGGTCTACCTTGATAAGGGCATGGTGGCATAAGGGTAACTTGCAGGATATGGGTAAAGCCATGGCATGATAAAGTCACTACAGATGATCTGGGCCAGGAGTCCTTCAAGGTGGCCGCTGGGTCACCGTTTGAGTTTTAGATGCTACGGGAGGAAACGTGATTTCCCAAGAACTTGAAGTCAGTCTGCACATGGCGTTTGTTGAGGCGCGTTCTGCCCGCCATGAGTTCATCACCGTTGAGCATCTGTTGCTGGCACTGCTGGACAACGCAGCTGCTATCGAAGTGTTGAAGGCTTGTGGTGCGAACCTGAATGAGTTGCGTCAGAATCTGCGCAAGTTTGTCAACGACAATACGCCTGTCATCCCTGAGGGCAGTGACGTGGACACTCAGCCGACACTGGGCTTTCAGCGGGTGATCCAGCGCGCCATCATGCATGTATCGGCCGGCGGCACTTCCAAAAAGCCCGTGACAGGCGCCAATGTGCTGGTCGCGATCTACGGGGAAAAGGATTCTCATGCGGTGTATTACCTGCAGCAGCAGGGGATCACGAGGCTGGATGTGGTCAACTACATTTCGCATGGCATCACCAAAAGCCAGAATTCTCAGCAGACGCCGCAGGCTTCCCAAGGCAGTCCTTCTTCAAACACGACCGAGGAAATGGCAAGCGATGGTCGCCAGTCGCCACTGGACCAATACGCACACGACCTGAATGCTGCTGCGTTGGCTGGTCGTATTGATCCGCTGATCGGAAGAGAGCAAGAAGTCGAGCGGGTGATCCAGATCCTTTGCCGGCGCCGCAAGAACAATCCCCTGCTGGTCGGTGAGGCCGGTGTCGGCAAGACTGCGATTGCAGAAGGGCTTGCTTACAGGATTACACGCGGTGAAGTTCCCGAGGTGCTGTCTCAGGCGCATGTCTATGCCCTTGACATGGGTGCGCTGCTTGCCGGTACCAAATACCGAGGTGATTTTGAGCAAAGGCTCAAGGCCATTCTCAAGCAGCTCAAAGGCAATGAGAATGCCATCCTGTTCATCGATGAGATCCATACCCTGATCGGCGCCGGGTCGGCATCGGGCGGAACACTGGATGCCTCCAATTTGCTCAAGCCTGCACTGTCTTCTGGCCAACTGCGTTGTATCGGTGCGACCACCTATGCCGAGTACCGCGGAATTTTTGAGAAGGACTCTGCATTGTCACGCCGCTTCCAGAAAGTGGACGTTGCAGAGCCGTCGGTCGAACAGACTGTCCAGATACTGCGTGGACTGAAGCAACGCTTTGAAGAGCACCACGGTGTGAAATACTCGGCCGCAGCCTTGACTGCAGCGGCTGAGCTGGCAGCCCGCCATATCAGTGACCGTCACCTGCCTGACAAGGCCATTGATGTCATTGACGAGGCGGGGGCAGCACAGAGATTGTTGCCGCGCTCCAAACAGAAGAAAGTCATCGGCAAGCCGGAAATCGAAGCCATTGTCAGCAAGATCGCACGGATTCCGCCGCAGAGTGTTTCGACGGATGACCGCAGTCGACTGGCCAACCTTGAGCGTGATCTCAAGGCGACGGTTTTTGGCCAGGACAAGGCGATTGAGGCACTTGCCGCTGCCATCAAGATGGCCAGGTCAGGTCTTGGTAAACCGGACAAGCCCATCGGTTCGTTCCTGTTTTCCGGGCCCACCGGGGTTGGCAAGACCGAGGTTGCCAAACAACTGGCTTTCGTCATGGGTGTGGACCTGATCCGGTTCGACATGTCCGAATACATGGAAAGACATACCGTGTCACGCTTGATCGGTGCGCCGCCAGGATATGTGGGCTATGACCAGGGTGGTCTTCTGACGGAGGCCATTTCCAAGCAGCCCCACTGCGTCTTGTTGCTTGATGAGATCGAAAAGGCCCATCCGGATGTATTCAACATCCTTCTGCAGGTGATGGATCACGGGACACTGACGGACAACAATGGGCGCAAGGCTGACTTTCGCAATGTCATCCTGATCATGACCACCAATGCTGGTGCCGAAGCCATGAGCAAGCCGACCATCGGCTTTACTGGCAGCAGGGCCAGCGGCGATGAGATGGCGGACATCAAAAAGTTCTTCTCGCCTGAGTTCAGGAACCGTCTGGATGCCATCGTTCACTTCAGCCAGTTGAGCAAGGAAGTGATCCTCAGGGTCGTGGACAAGTTCCTGATGCAGCTTGAAGACCAGTTGCATGAGAAGCGGGTCGAGGCCTCGTTCACGGATCGCCTCAGAAGCTATCTTGCTGAGAAAGGGTTTGATCCCTTGATGGGTGCAAGACCCATGCAGCGGTTGATCCAGGACTTGCTCAGACGGGCACTGGCTGATGAGTTGCTGTTTGGCAGGTTGGTCAATGGCGGCAGCGTCACGCTGGACATCGATGATGAAGGCAAGGTGTTGTTGACCGTTGACTCCGACTCTGAGGGTGCCTCAACCAAGGCAAAGGGAAATAGTCCCTCATCCGGCAAGGAACTGGTGCACGAGGAGTAACTTTGCATGCCTTGGCCTGAGCGCCGAGGTTTTTCACGCTCACCGGTAAAAGGAAAGGACGGTGCCTGATTGCCAGGTACCGTCCTTTCTGTATGGGTTCATTGTTTACAGCCGTCAGGAATCTGGATCAAGGTTCAGTTTGCCGACCCGGTTTGCACCATAACTGGACGCGCCAGCTTGATATTCATGGTCTCCAGGATGCCCAGTATCTGATGGGCATGATGTATTTTGGCGGTTACGGGGTAGGGCAAAGTTATGCCAAAGCGCGCCAGTGGTGGGAGCGTGCGGCAGCTCAAGGATTGCCTGAGGCACAGCATGATCTTGCAGTGCTGTATTTCAAAGGCTTTGGCGTTGAGAAAGATTACGACAAAGGACGCAAGTATATGACGTTGGCCCTTAGCCAAGACTATCCCCAAGCCTACCATAGCTTTGGCGTCATGTATCTAAAGGGGATTGGTGTTGAGAAAGATGAAACCAAAGCAAAGAATTCTTTCCGTGTCGCCTGTGAAAAGGGATACAAACAAGCTTGCTAATACTATTAAAGGCAGACTTCAATGGTGCCGGCTTTTGATGCGAAGCCACACGCAGTAGCATCAAAACATTTCGGGGCGATGCAGAGTTTCCTGATTGCTCAGCGGTTCCTGAGCAGGGAAGTTATTCTGAGCGCCGTAAAAAACCTTGTCTTTCAGGACGGGGAGGACGTCAAGACTTCCCTGTGCTGCCAAACCCGCCTGCACCACGGTCGGTCATGGTCGAAAACTCTGAAACAAACTCCAGGTTGACTTGTGTGACGGGCATGAACATCAGTTGTGCAATGCGCTCACCAGGCTGGACGACGTAAGGTACATCGCTTGAATTGGCCAGGATCACGGCGATTTCGCCCTGGTAGTCTGAGTCGATCACACCGATGCCTTGCGCCACGTGAACTTGATGTTTCAATGACAGGCCAGAACGGGAGGCCACGATGGCAACCAGTTGGGGGTCTTTCATGTTGATTGCCAGACCCGTCTTTACCAGTGCCTGTTTGCCGGGCTCGATAGTCAACGGGGCATCAATGCAGGCTCGCAGGTCCATGGCCGCAGAGCCAGGGGTTGCGTAGGCTGGAAGGGGGAAGTCTTTCCCGAGCATCAGGTTAAGGACACGAGCCTCAATTTTTCTGTTCATGGCGTGAAGTCTTGGCTTATGTGAAAGGTATAGCAATGCCTGCGGATTTTACCAGTTGGCACTGAAAGCCTTGGCTTTCAGGCAGGGCGTGGGTAGCGCATGCAACCAAACCACACTCCTTGAGCCCGGTGCCTGCTTGTGTTCAGCGTTAGGAAGATCGTTTTGCCTTGCCGCTTGAGGAGGGTGATTTCTTTTGCCTGATGACCACATAAAAGATACCGACACCAATGGCAACAGAAGAGACGGCAGCGATGAGCAGTGACATTTCACCCGAGATATGGGCGGCCTCGACACTTTTGGCTGCAAGGTAGCCCGGAGCCAGTAGGGCAGGCATCCACAGGATGGCTGATCCGATGTTGGCCATCTGGAATCGCATGTGGCTCATGCCCATGACACCGGCCACGGTCGGGATGGTCGAGCGGATCGGGCCCAGGAATCTTCCGATAAAGACCGCCACAAGTCCATAGCGATAGAAAAAAAGCCGTGCCCTGGCAACACCCGTTCTGTGGCGCTTCATGATGCCCCAGCGCAAGATCGAGGGGCCAAACCATCTGCCGAGCCAGTACGAAACCCAGTCACCAAGGATTGCACCGACGATGCCACACAGAATGATGGGCATGGGGTCAAGCACACCGGAGCCGACCAGACCGCCGGTAAAAAACAGCAGGGTGGTCGCTGGAATCATGATTCCGACGATCAGCAGAGATTCGCCAAAAGTCAGTAGCCCTACGATCAAGCCAGCCCAGGACTGGTTGTCATGTATGAACTGCTGGGCAAGGTCGATATATTCTTGCATTAAACCTTTGTGCTCAGTGATCAGGATTCGTGGTGTAACGCTTGGCGATCTCGGTGATGATCTGACGTGCCACCGACCCTTTGTCAGCCGGACCCAGGCAGTAAGAGCCTGATTCGTCAAAAATCTCGACAGTGGTCGTGTCGGCATCCATGACGTTTTGTGCAAGATTGCCGACCAGCATGGGAACATTCTTGCGCCGTCTTTTTTCTTGTGCTTTCTCTGGATCCAGGGTGGTTTCGGCAGCGAAACCTACGCACCATGGACCGTTAGGCAAGCGTGCCACTTCGGCCAGAATATCAGGGTTCTCGACAAACTCCAGGTTAGGTGCGCCTGCGTTTTCCTGTTTCTTGATTTTCTCGGTGGAGTGGTTGGCCACTCTCCAGTCAGCCACTGCTGCGACAGCAATGAAAATATCGGCCTGTGTAGCCTTTGCCATGACAGCATCGTACATTTGTAATGCCGTCATGACGCTTGTCCTGTTGACCTGGTAAGGGCAGGGCAAGGCAGTGGGCCCAGAGACCAGCTCTACAGTGGCACCCGCTTGAGCGGCAGCCTTGGCAATGGCATAACCGGTTTTGCCGGATGAGCGGTTGGTGATGACACGTACCGGGTCAATTGGCTCGCATGTGGGGCCTGCAGTGATCAGCACACGCTTGCCAGCCAGTACCTTGGGCTGGAAGTGTGAGATGACCGCGTCCAGGATTTCAGCCGGCTCCAGCATCCGACCATCACCGACCTCACCACATGCCTGGGAACCGCTACCGGGTCCCAGGATGGTGACGCCGTCTTCCTTGAGTTGCCTGACGTTGCGTTGTGTGGCTGGGGCTTCCCACATTTCCTTGTTCATGGCGGGCGCAATCAGCAAGTCAATCTTGCTGGCAAGGCAAAGCGTTGACAGCAGGTCATCGGCCAGCCCATGTACAAGCTTGGCCATGAAGTTGGCCGTGGCAGGCGCAACCAGCACCAGGTCAGCACCTCTGGTCAGGTTGATGTGGGCCATGTTGTTGTCCATCCGGCTGTCCCACAGGTCGGTAAACACAGGTCTGCCAGACAGTGCCTGGAAGGTGACTGGTGTGATGAAGTGACATGCGCTTTGCGTCATGACGACATCGACAGTTGCGCCGTGGTCCTGGAGTCGTCTGAGCAGCTCTGCGCTTTTATAGCAGGCGACGCCGCCAGTCAGGCCAAGCACAATGCGTTTGCCTTGCAGTTCCATCATTTACTTGCTCCGCTTTTCAGGGGAAACATGTTTTTGCCGCTTCCAGCGCAGCAATTCATCCAGGATGATGAGTGCGGCGCCGAAAGTTATTGCCATGTCGGCAATGTTGAACGCAGGGTAATGCCATCCCTGCCAGTGCAGGAGAATGAAGTCCACCACACGACCCGTGTCAAGACGGTCGATCAGGTTGCCGATGGCGCCACCAAGGATAAGGGCCAAGGCGTAGCAGAATCGTTTCTGATCCTTGTTCTTGAACAGCAGCCAGAGGATGAACAAGCTTGCCAGCACGGCAATCGCGCTCAGGATCCAGCGCTGCCATCCGGCCTGGTCAGCCAGGAAACTGAAGGCAGCACCAGTATTGTAGACAAGCGTGAAATCAAGAAAGGGCAGCACATCAAGTCGCTGCCCATACTCGAATCGGGCTTGAACAAACCACTTGCTGAGCTGGTCGAGTACCACGACCAGCGCAGCAATCCCTAGATACCGGGTCACGTAGCGGCTTCGTTCAAGTTGGCTATGCATCGTCCGCAGATTTCCGGATGCTCGCTATGGGTCCCGACATCCGGCACATAGTGCCAGCAACGGGCACACTTGCGATGTTCGCTGACACGGGCGAGGATCTTCAGGGGACTGTCCTTGACTTTCACAACCTCTGCTGAGGATACGATCAGGACAAACTTCAGTTGCTCACCGAGGCTGCTCAGGATCTCGAAATCGTTACCATCACATTCGATGCGGATCTCGGCCTGAAGCGATGCACCGATCTTGCCTTCGCTCCTGAGTACTTCAAGGTCCCTGAGGACTTCTGCCCTGATTTCACGGATCCGTTCCCACTTGGCCTGCAGTCCTTCGGTATTGGCCAGGTTGCCAATCTCGTGGTAGAGCTCGGCAAAAATGGTCAGCTTCGATGGTTCGGATCCGGGTACGATGGTGCCTTCGTCCTGAAGTGTCTGCCAGGCTTCTTCGGCTGTGAACGACAGGATCGGGGCCATCAGCTTGAGCAATGACACGGTGATGTGGTACAGCGCAGTCTGGGCGCTTCTGCGGGCCTGGCTCCTGGGGGCGCTGGTGTAGAGCCTGTCCTTGAGAATATCTAGATAAAAGGCACCCAGGTCCTCGGAGCAGAAGTTCTGCAGGCGTGCTACTGCGGGATGGAAGTCATATTTCTCGTAGTATGCGAGGACATCCTTTTGCAGTGACTGTGTCATCAGAAGGGCATAGCGGTCAATCTCGAACATCTTGTCGAATTCGACGCTGTCCTTGCTTGCGACAAAGTCAGACAGGTTCGCCAGCAGGAACCGGATGGTGTTTCGGATCCTGCGGTAGCTTTCAACCACACGCTTGAGGATTTCGTCAGAGATCGAGAGTTCTCCGGCATAGTCCGTGCTGGCAACCCAGAGGCGCAGGATTTCGGCACCAAGTGTGTCGGAAACCTTTTGCGGAACAACCACGTTGCCCACGGACTTGCTCATCTTCCGGCCCTGGCCGTCGACAACGAAACCATGGGTCAGCAAGCCCTTATAAGGGGCACGACCGTAGAGCATGCAACCGGTCAGCAGTGAGGAGTGAAACCAGCCACGGTGCTGGTCTGAGCCTTCCAGGTAAAGATCGGCAGGCCATTGCAGTTGTTGGCCATGAGAGCCGTCTTCCTGGTTGTTGGGTCCGCCCATCACTGTGGAGTGTGTCGAGCCCGAGTCAAACCAGACGTCAAGCGTGTCACGGTTCTTTTCATAGTTCTTGGCGTCTTCCCCAAGGAGCTCGGCTGGATCCAGGCTTTGCCAGGCTTCAATGCCACCTTGCTCAACGCGCTTGGCCACTTCTTCAAGCAGGCGTGGCGTATCAGGATGTAGTTCACCGGTTTCCTTATGGACAAAAAACGCCATGGGTACACCCCATTGGCGCTGACGTGAAAGCGTCCAGTCAGGCCGGTTGGCGATCATGTTGTGAAGGCGTGCCTTGCCCCACGATGGATAGAAGGCCGTTTCATCAATGGCTTTGAGCGCCTTGTCACGCAATGTGCCGCTACCATCATTGGGAGTGATGTCCATGCCTGCAAACCACTGGTTGGTTGCGCGGTAGATGATGGGCGTCTTGTGACGCCAGCAATGCATGTAGCTGTGCTTCTCAGGTTCTTGCTTGATCAGGGTACCGGCCTGCTCCAGGGCTTTGACAATCTCAGGATTGGCTTTCCAGATCATCATGCCGCCAAAAAGCGGAAGGGACTCGCTGTAGTGTCCGTTGCCAAGAACAGGATTGAGAATCTCATTGTCTTGCATGCCATGAGCCTTGCAGGACAAAAAGTCCTCAACACCGTAGGCTGGTGCGGAGTGAACCACGCCGGTACCTGTATCGGTTGTGACGTAGTCACCCAGGTAAACCGGTGATGTACGCTGGTAGCCAGCATCGAGTTTGGCAAGCGGATGATGGAAGCGGATGCCGTCAAGCTTTGATCCCTGGCATGTCGCAACGATTTCACCACTTAAGCCCCAGTCCTTCAGACACGCTTCTACCCGCTGGGTAGCCATGATCAGCATCGATCCGGTGGCCCTGGGTGTGTCGAGTTTGACCAGTGCATATTCAACTTCGGGATGCAGATTCAGAGCCTGGTTGGCAGGGATGGTCCAAGGGGTGGTGGTCCAGATGACAATGGCACCATCTTCCACTTTATCCAGACCGAACGCCTGGGCCAGAGCCTCATGTTCGGCAAAAGGGAAGGCGACGTCAATGGCTGGGTCTGTGCGGTCTGCGTACTCGACTTCAGCTTCAGCCAGAGCTGAGCCACAGTCAAAACACCAGTTTACGGGTTTCAGCCCGCGGTACACGTAGCCTTTCTCAAGGATGCGGCCGAGTACGCGAATCTCGTTGGCCTCATTCTTGAAATTCATCGTGAGATAAGGATTGTCCCATTCGCCCAGGACACCGAGGCGCTTGAAGTCGGCCATCTGGCTGGCGATCTGTTCCTTGGCGTATGCCCTGGCCTTGGACTGGACTTCTGCAACCGGAAGCGACTTCCCGTATTTTTTCTCGATCTGAATTTCGATCGGCATGCCATGGCAGTCCCAACCCGGAACATATTGCGCATCAAAGCCAGCCATGTTGCGGCTTTTGACAATGATGTCCTTCAGAATCTTGTTTACAGCGTGACCGATGTGAATTGAGCCATTGGCGTAGGGAGGTCCGTCATGAAGGATGAACTTGGGCCGCCCGGCGCTGGCCTGACGAATGGCTTTGTAAACACCTTTTTCTTCCCATTGCTTGACCCACTGGGGCTCTCGTTGTGGCAAGTTGCCACGCATGGGGAAGGAAGTGTCAGTCAGATTCAGCGTATTTTTGTAGTCCATGTTGCGCAAAATATTCAACCGCATGCATCCGGTCTTGTTGCATGGCAGCAGTCAGGGTGGGAAGATCGGGAAACTTTTCTTCATCCCGCACGTGTTGCAGGATGTCAATCTGCACGAGTTTACCGTAAGCATTGATGCTTGCATCAAGGATATGGGTCTCGAGCAAAACTTCTGTACTTGAACCAACGGTCGGCCTGGTGCCCAGGCTAGCAATGCCGGGTAGTGGTTCAGGTCCAAGACCATGGACCTGAACAACATAGATGCCAAACCTGATGGCGCAGTTTGAAGGAACTCTTACATTCAATGTGGGAAAGCCCAGTGTACGACCGAGCTTGCGCCCGTGAAGGACATGGCCACTGATACGGTATGGCCTTCCTAGCAATGAGCGTGCCGCTGGCATGTCAGCGCAAGAAAGGGCCAGGCGCAGGTTGGAACTGGAAATTCTTTCGCCCGAGATGTCCTGGACATCTTCAAGCACGACCAGTTCAAAACCGTGTTGGATGCTTGCCTTGCGCAAGGTCTCTACGTTGCCTGAACGTGCGTTGCCATAGCGAAAGTCAGCGCCGACAATGAGCCAGCGCACATTCAGCTGTCCAACAAGCAGGTCCTGGACAAAAGATTCCGGGCTCATGCTGGCCATGGCCTTGTTAAAGCGCAGCAGAACGATCTGCTCGATCCCTGTGGCGGTAATGCCTGTCAGTTTGTCTCTGAGCCCGTTGATGCGCAGGGGGGCCATCTGTGGCTTGCCTAGCAGTTTGGCAAAAAAAGCCTTAGGGTGAGGCTCGAATGTCATGACCGAGGGTGTCAATCCCCGTTGCCTTGCTGCATTGACAACTTGTGCGAGCATCGTCTGATGGCCGCGGTGAACGCCATCGAAGTTGCCGATCGTGAGCGCACAAGCCGGAGCGCTGTGTTTGCTCGGGAGGTTTCTAATGATTCTTATCGGTTTCATGTCAGGCATAAGTTTACAATCTTGTGAATTGTTCCATGGATTTGTTCCGACTTGCATGAAAACCGTTAAAGAGCGCTGTCGTTTTGTGGTGCTGATTTCAGGGCAGGGCAGCAATTTGCGCGCGATTGTGCAATTCTGCCGTGAAAACAATGTCAGCGCTGATTTTGTCAAGGTGATTTCAAATGTTGCGGATGCACCTGGGATCGAGTGGGCAAAACAGCAAGGTCTGCCCACGGCCATCATTTCGCACAGGGATTTTGCATCAAGGCAGGCGTTTGATGTCGCTTTGGCTGAGTTGGTACAGCAATGTAATCCCGACTATGTCATCCTTGCCGGTTTCATGCGCATCCTGACCAAGGATTTTGTGAGCAAGTTTGAAAATCGACTGGTCAACATCCATCCATCGCTGCTGCCTGCGTTTCAGGGATTGCATACGCATGCCCGTGCTTTGCAGATGGGGGTGGGTTGGCATGGTTGCACCGTTCATTTCGTGACGGCAGAGCTTGATCATGGCCCGATCATCGCCCAGGCAGCGCTTGAGGTAGAGGATGGGGACGACGAAGCGTCATTGCGCAACAAGGTGTTGAGTCTGGAGCACAAGCTTTACCCAATGGTTGTATCGTGGCTGGCCAATCGCCAGGTGGATGTGGATTCAACGGGCAAGGTGACTGTTCGTGGTGTTGCCTCGCGCCACCTGAAAGGATACCTGTCATGAGATTCATGGGACTTCAATGTGCAAGACTGGGGCAAGATGCATGAGCAGTAATAAATCAAAGCCGAATGTGAAAGGAAAAGGGAAATTTGCCGCAGGCCACAAACCCATCGCCAGGGTCTCGAGGCTGGAGCAGGTCATGGAGTTGCTGGCCGACATCATGAAGTGGCAGTACCCTGCTGATCAGTGCATTTCCCGTTATTTCAGGGCTAACCCGAAAATGGGTGCGCGTGACAGGGCTGAAGTCGCCGAGGCGGTCTTTGATGTCCTACGGCATTTGAGGCGCTACCGGCGTGATGCTCAAAGCTGCCCTGTACGCTTGCAAGAGTGCCTGGCCTGGCGCGGCCTGTATGCGACCTCCAGACTCCAGGCGCAGTTCCAGACTGGCAACAAGGACTTGGACGAGTGGCTGGCTCGGTGCGACTCCATCGATCCCCAGTCCTTGCCTTTTGCTGTCAGGTACAGCCTGCCGGAATGGCTTGCAGAACGTTTTCTCAAGATGCCACAACCGGAGTCGCTGGCCGGATCACTCCTGAAAAGTGCACCCATAGATCTGCGTGTCAATACGCTCAAGTCCGACCGGAACCAGGTTCTTGAGCAGATCAGGGGCATGTTTGAATCTGACAAGACCAAAGGATTTACTGCAGAACCAACACCGTTTTCCGATGTGGGCATCAGGATTGGAGGTCATCCGCCCATCCAGAAATGGGGACTTTTTGAGAAGGGAGTCATTGAGGTCCAGGATGAGGGTTCACAGTTGCTTGCCAAGCTGGTCGATCCCAAGCGCCACGAAATGGTCATAGACTTTTGTGCCGGCGCTGGTGGCAAGACTTTGGCGCTAGGAGCCATGATGGCTTCGACTGGCCGGCTTTATGCGTTTGACATCTCAGCTGCCAGGCTAGCTAGAGCAAAGCCACGGTTTGCGCGCAGCGGGCTGAGCAACATCTATCCCGTAGTAATCCGTCCAGAGAAGGACGACAGGGTGGTGAGGTTGTCCAGGAAGGCACACCGGGTTCTGGTGGATGCGCCATGCACCGGGCTGGGGACATTGCGCCGCAATCCGGACCTGAAGTGGCGTCTGCAGCAGGAGGAGCTTGAAAGGCTGCTTGTGCAGCAGGCATCTATCCTTGATCAGGCCAGCGCTTGTGTCAGGCCGGGAGGTAGGCTGGTTTATGCGACATGCAGCCTTCTGGCAGAGGAAAACGAAATGCAGGTCCATGCCTTCCTGGAAAGAAACAAGGACTTTGAGCTGGTGCATGCAGGAGATATGTTGCCCAAATCCCTGCTGGAGACAGAGTTTTCAGCACTGGATGAGCACGGAATGCTACATTTGAGACCTGACTGGCATGGCACAGACGGTTTTTTTGCTGCGGTCATGCTTAGAAAAGACTAAAAAGCGTTATATTCTGAATTGGCAGTGCCCACACAGATAAAGCTTAAAAAACAAATTGTGGGCACGCAGCAACATGGGTATTTACACCTAATTGTCAATCTGATTGCAAAATCAGTATTTTTAGTAAGACCAGTCTTTTTTCATGCTGGTTGGAGTGAGTGTCAAAAGTTTGATCCTTCGCAATGTCACAGGCAGTTTTGTGTTTCACAATTGTGGGGCCTAGGCTACACTCAACCTTGTTTTTACATATATAAGCAGGATTTCATTTTTCATATGGACGCAATTCTTTCGTTTGCTGCGGGTGGTTTGACGCAAGCATCTTGGTGGGAAATCGTGGTTTATACGCTGGTAATGACCCACATTACTATCGTATCGGTCACGATCTACCTGCATCGCTCACAAGCTCACCGTGGTCTGGATCTGCATCCGATCGTTGCCCACTTCTTCAGGTTCTGGCTGTGGATGACCACCGGTATGGTCACCAAGCAGTGGGTGGCCATTCACCGTAAGCACCATGCTCGTTGCGAGCGCGAGGGAGACCCGCACTCACCGATGTTGTATGGTATTGGACGGGTTCTTTTCAGGGGTGCGGAGCTGTATCGGAATGAAGCCTCCAATGAAGAGACCCTAAAGAAATTTGGCCACGGGACGCCAGATGACTGGGTAGAGCGTAATATCTATTCGCGTCATACGACCCTGGGCATCTTCATTATGCTGGCCATCGACCTGGCTCTGTTCGGTGCTGTCGGTCTGACAGTCTGGGCTATCCAGATGGCGTGGATCCCGTTCTGGGCCGCTGGCGTTGTCAATGGTGTCGGACACTATTGGGGTTACCGCAATTTTGCCAGCCCGGATACCAGCACCAACGTTTTCCCGATCGGCATCATCATCGGTGGTGAGGAACTGCATAACAATCACCACGCATATGGCACCTCGGCGAAGTTTTCCAGCCGTTGGTTCGAGTTCGATATCGGTTGGTGTTATATCCAGACCCTGAGAGTTCTCGGTCTGTGCAAGGTTCGCAAAGTTGCTCCGAAGCTCAAGCTTGCCAAGAATGAGACCAATGTCGACCTGAGGACTCTGCAAGGGGTTATTGCGCACCGCTATGAAATCCTTGCCCGCTATTCCGGTCTGGTCAAGAAGGCATGCCAGGATGAGATTGCCAGGATTCGTTCCAAGGGTGACACCAAGGTCAATGTCGAGGAACTGGCTTCTGCAGCAAGCTGGCTAGGCCGCGGGGAAGAAACCCTGGCGCCTGCTGAACGCGAAAGAATTTCCAAGGCTTTGTCGCAGACCGAATCACTGTCATTGTTGATGCAGATGAGACAGGAGTTGGTCAAGCTCTGGGAGAGCTCAACGGCAAGCAGCGAACAATTGCTTCATGACCTTCAGAACTGGTGTCAACGTGCCCAGCAAAGCGGCATTGAAGGTTTGCAAGAATTCGCCATGCGCCTGCGTCGTTACGCTGCATGATCGATCAGCTCAATGAAAGTCAGCGTGAGGCAGTTACTCACGCTGATGGGCATGCGCTGATCCTTGCGGGGGCAGGTAGTGGTAAAACACGTGTGCTCACCACACGGATTGGGTGGCTGATCCAGCAAAAGCAGGTCAGCCCTCATGCCATTTTGGCGGTCACCTTCACCAACAAGGCTGCCAATGAAATGAAAACCCGTATCAGTGCCATGCTGCCCATTCATGTGGGTGGCATGTGGATTGGTACGTTTCACGGGCTGTGCAACAGGATGTTGCGTGCCCATTACCGTGACGCAAACCTCCCGCAGTCTTTTCAGATACTGGATGGCACAGATCAGCTTGCGGCCATAAAACGTGTGCTCAAGGAGTCTTCCCTGGATGAAACCAAGTTTCCTCCAAAGGATGTCCTGCGATTCATTGCCGGCAAAAAGGAAGAGGGACTCAGGCCAGACTTTGTGGTGGCGGATGACCCTTATACGAAGCGCCTGGTTGAGATCTACCGTCAGTACGAGGCGCAGTGCCAGCGAGATGGTGTCGTCGACTTTGCTGAACTCTTGTTGAGAAGCCTTGAGTTGCTGGAGCGAAACGAACCGATCCGCAAGCATTACCAGCAACGCTTCAAGCACATCCTGGTCGATGAATTTCAGGATACTAACAGGCTGCAGTACCGCTGGTTGCAGTGCCTGATCGGTCCTGAGACTTCGGTGTTTGCCGTCGGTGACGATGACCAGTCCATTTACGCATTCAGAGGAGCCAGGGTTGGCAACATGGCTGATTTTGAGCGGGACTATGCAAAGGGCAACGTGGTGCGCCTGGAGCAGAACTACCGCTCGTATGGTCATATCCTGGATGCGGCCAATGCACTGATTGCCAACAATACCCAACGGCTCGGGAAAAAGCTCTGGACCGACTTGGGCGAGGGTGAGCCGATCAGGGTCATTGAACTGCCGTCGGATCACCTTGAAACCCAATGGCTGGTCGATGAAATCAGGTCACTGATCAATGAAGGACTGCCAAGATCCGACATCGCAGTGCTCTACAGGAGCAATGCACAGTCCCGGATCATCGAGCATGGGCTCTTTACAGCCGGCATCCCATACAAGGTCTACGGTGGATTGAGGTTCTTTGAACGCCAGGAAATCAAGCACGCGATTGCTTACCTACGGCTTGTCGCCAACCTTGATGATGACCACTCATTTCTCAGGGTGGTGAATTTTCCAGCGAGGGGAATCGGTGCCCGGTCTGTTGAGGCTCTGGCTGACCAGGCCAGGACTTACGACACCAGTCTTGCCAAAGCTGTGCCAAGGGTGCCCGGAAAAGCGGGTAGCGCCCTGATGCAGTTTATTGGATTGATACAGACCATGGCGGAATCTGCTTTGAAGCTGCCGCTGTCAGAGCTTGTGGATGAGGTCGTTCATTCCAGTGGGCTGGTCGATTACTACCAGTCTCAGAGGGAAGGCTCCGAGAGGCTTGAGAACCTGCAGGAATTGGTCACTGCTGCCAAAGTGTTCGAGATCGAACAGTCTCTGGAAAAGGTGCCCGCGGGTTTGGTTCCTGAACAGGGTACCGAGGGTGAGGTCACCGAACCACCACTGAGCCCACTGATGGCTTTCTTGGCCCATGCATCGCTTGAGTCAGGTGAGACACAGGCCAATGATGGTACGGATGCCGTGCAACTCATGACCGTGCATTCCGCCAAGGGGCTTGAGTTTGATGCTGTCTTCATTACAGGGCTGGAAGATGGCCTGTTTCCTCACGAAAACAGCATCCACGATGTCGATGGGCTGCAGGAAGAAAGGCGGTTGATGTACGTGGCAATCACACGTGCGAAACGTCGTCTTTATATCAGCATGACCCAGAGCAGGATGCTTCATGGTCAGGTGCGCTATTGCCGCCCATCCCGGTTTCTTGATGAGATCCCGGAGGAGAACATCAAGTGGCTTTCAGGCAGGGCTCAGGAGAAAGTCTGGCGTGACTTACCAGTCAAGAGCTTTGGCTCCTTGAAGCAGGGGGGCTACAGTGCAAAGACATCATCCCTGGACAAGGAAGTTGAGATCAATGGGATCAGGTACCGCTCAGGCATGAGGATCGCGCATCCGAGATTCGGGGAAGGGACGGTCTTGAGTGTCAGTGGGTCAGGCCTTGATGCTCAGGCACAAATCAGGTTCGAAGAGGTCGGTGTCAAGACCTTGGCTTTGGGTATTGCAAAGCTCACCATCATTGGCTAATGAAACAGGGCAGTCCATATGTGCAAGAAGCGGCTTGATAGCCGCTTCTTGCATGTGTGCTATGAGGTGAATTTATGAATCCTGCTAAGGGTCGTTATTCCTGACCACCTGAGGCACTGAACTGATTTTCGATTTCCTCGATCTGCATTTGCAGCTCAAGCCAACTGTCTTCCAGTTGTGAAAGCTCAAACGAGAGTTGTCCGTGTTCCTTCATGACCTGCTGACGTTCATCACTCGATGACTTTTCATAAAAACCAGGCGAAGCCAGCAGTTGATCCAATTCCTCAATGCGTGAGCGGATTTTTTCCAACTGTTTTTCAAGGGTATTCAGCTTGTTCTGGAGAGGCTTTCTGGCAGCACTCAGTTGCTGACGCAAAAGGGCTTGCTCTCGTCTTTGCTGCTTGCGATCAATGCTGGAACTGTCCTGGAAATGGTTGCCGGGCTCGCTATTGACGTCAGTGGCTGACTGTCGCTCCAGAGCTTTTTCTTTGAGACTGAATTGACGGTAATCATCAAGGTCACCATCAAATTCGGCAATACTGCCGTTGGTCACAATCCAGAACTGGTCGACACAAGTGCGTAACAGGTGACGGTCATGGGACACCAGCAACAGAGATCCTTCATATTCCGTCAGGGCCTGGGTCAGCGCTTCACGTGTCTGGACATCCAGGTGGTTGGTTGGTTCGTCCAGAACCAGGAGGTTGGGTTTGTTCCAGACGATCAGTGCCAGGGCGAGCCTGGCTTTTTCTCCACCCGAGAATGGTTCAACGGGGTCCATGACTTTGTCACCCGTAAAGCCAAATCCTGCCAGGTAGTTGCGTAATTCTTGCTCCTTGGCTTCAGGCGCAATGCGTTTCAGATGCAGGAGTGGGCTGGCAGTCTTGTCCAGGATGTCCATTTGGTGTTGGGCAAAATATCCGATTACCAGACCTTTGCCTTCAATCCTTTCGCCGGCCAAGGGATCAAGCTGGTTGGCAATGACCTTGACGAGGGTTGATTTACCTGCACCGTTTACCCCAAGTATCCCGATCCTGGTTCCAGACTCGATACGCAGATCCACGGACTTCAACACGGTCTTGACGGACGTCTCTGTTTTGTAGCCAGCATCAACACCTTTGAGCTTCAGGAGCATGTTGGGTGAGTGATCTGGCTCCGGGATACGGATCTGGAAATCCTCTTCAAGACGAAGTGGTGATAGGTCCTGCATCCTGGCAAGAGCTTTGATGCGACTCTGGGCCTGCTTGGCCTTGCTTGCTTTTGCTCTGAACCTGTCAATGAATTGCTGGAGTCTGGCAGCTTCCCGTGATTGTTTTTCTATGGCCAGATTGGTTTGGCGAATTTTCTCGGCCCTTTGTGAGAGGAAAGAGTCATAGTCGCCGCGATAGCGTTCGATGCTCTGGTTCTCTATATGCAGGATGACGCTGCAGACAGAGTTAATGAATTCCACATCGTGTGAAATGATGATGACCGTGCCAGGGTAGCTGGAAAGCCATCTTTCCAGCCAGAGCATGGCATCCAGGTCAAGGTGGTTGGTTGGCTCATCCAGAAGGAGCAAGTCTGAGGGGGCCATCAGTGCTCGAGCCAGACTCAGGCGCATTTGCCAGCCGCCGGAGAATGATCCCACAGGGTTAAGCCATTGCTCTGGCTTGAATCCCAGACCTGAGAGCAACGATTCCGCCTTGGAGTTTGCTTGCCACGCACCGGCGTCAGCCAAGCGCGTTTCGAGCTCGGCAATTTCATGGCCATCCTTGGCCAGATCTCTTTGATGTTGCAATTGACGCAGGCGATGGTCGCCGTCAATGACAAATTCCCGGGCGGGCCGATCCAGGTCTTCGATGGTTTGCTCGACCCACGACAATGACCAGCTTGGCGGGATTTCAATGTCGCCCTGGTCAGGGTCAAGCAGGCCTTTGATTGCGGCAAACAGTGTCGATTTTCCACAACCGTTACGGCCAAGCAGTCCTACACGCTCGCCGGGATGAACTACGAAATCTGCATTTTGAAGAAGAACTTTTGTGCCGCGCCGAAGCGTAAGGGAGCTTGCCTTGATCACGTTGTCAATTCGCTTGCATTTAATAGCATGATCTGGTCTTCTGCTGCTGCCGTTGAAAGCCAGACAGGGTTCAAGTCAGGAAATGCTGCCAGGAAATTGTCGATTTCGTGACCGATCTCAAGGATAAGCCAGCCGTCAGGATGAAGCCGGGTCTTGACCTGATCGAACAGTTCCCTGATCAGGTTCATACCATCATTGCCCCCGGCAAGCGCGAGTTGCGGTTCGTGCAGGAATTCCTTGGGCAACGCAGCCATGGAAGTGCTGTTGACGTAGGGTGGGTTGCAGATAATGAGGTCGCACGAATTGTCTTCTGGCAACGCTTCAATCAAGTTGGTCTGAAGCAGTTCGACCTGCGATTCCAACCCATAGTGGGATACGTTACGTGTTGCTACAGATAATGCAGCTTTGGAAATATCCGTTGCGTAGACTTTGGCACAGGGAAAGTTCAGCGCAGCCAGGATGGCCAGGCATCCTGAGCCTGTGCAGACATCAGCGATTGTCTGCACACGGTCGGCGTCAATCCAGGGGGAAAACTGGGATCCGATCAGTTCCGAAATTGGCGACCTGGGAATCAGTACATCCGGAGTCACTTCAAATCGCAGGCCAGCAAGCCATGACTCGCCAAGAATGTAGGCTGCAGGAACCCGCTCAGTGCATCGCTTTTCGAAGACAGTGAAAAGCTTGTTTCTTTCCTCGGGCAGTACTCTGGCATCGAGAAATGGATCGAGCTGATCGACCGGAAGCGACAATGTGCGCAAGACCAGAAAAACAGCTTCATCCCAGGCATTGTCAGTGCCTTGTCCATAGACAACTTGTGACTGCTCAAGGCGAGTCACCCCGTACCGGATCCAGTCTCTGACACTGAGCAGGTGTTCAACGGCCTGTTGTTGCATTGAAGTCGTCATTTCAAGCCAGGAGCAGTGATTCAAGGGTTCGTTTGTAGATGTTCTTGAGCGGAATCAGGTCGGCTATGGCTAAGCGCTCATTGACTTGGTGAATTGTTGCGTTGATCGGTCCAAACTCAACCACTTGCGGGCAGATCTGGGCAATGAAGCGGCCGTCTGATGTCCCTCCGGTGGTCGAGAGTTCTGCTTCAATGCCTGTTTCCTGACGGATGGCCTCAGTCAGTGCTTCGCTTAGCTTGGCCTTCGGTGTCAGAAAGGGCAGGCCGCTAAGTTCCCACTCGATCCTGTACTGGATTCCGGCATCGGACAGAATTTTTTCAACACGAGACTTCAGTGTCTCTGGGGTGTTTTCAGTAGAAAACCGGAAGTTGAACTGAACGACTGTTTCACCGGGCACCACGTTGGTTGCACCGGTACCAGCGTGGATGTTTGAAATCTGGAAGGTGGTAGCCGGAAAATATTCGTTGCCATTGTCCCATTGCTCGTCAATCAGCTTCTGCAGGGCAGGCACTGCCTGGTGGACGGAGTTCAGTGACAGGTGTGGGTAGGCCACGTGGCCTTGTTTGCCAATGACGGTCAGTTTTCCGGACAGAGACCCCCGGCGACCATTCTTGATGGTGTCGCCAAGCTGCTTGACTGATGTAGGTTCGCCGACGATGCAGTAATCAAGCTTTTCATTGCGGCTTTTCAGGGCTTCACAGACTTTGACCGTGCCGTGCACGGCAGGTCCTTCTTCATCGGAAGTGATCAGAAATGCGATTGATCCAGGATGGTCGGGGTGGAGTTGGACAAACTCTTCCACAGCCACGGTGAAGGCAGCAATCGAGCTTTTCATGTCAGCAGCACCGCGACCGCAGATAAAGCCATCGACTTCAACTGGTTCAAAAGGATTGTGGTCCCAGCGCTCCAAAGGACCTGGAGGAACGACATCTGTGTGGCCTGCAAAGACAACCAGCGGACCGGAATCACCACGGCGGGCCCACAGATTGGTAACACCTCCTTCAGCAATGGTTTCGGATTTGAAACCAACCTTGGACAGTCGTTGCCTCAATAGATCCTGGCAACTGGCATCATCGGGTGTTACTGAAGGACGGGCAATCAGGTCCTTTACAAGTTCGAGCACTGGGTTTTGTGACATTTTTGATGCGATCCTTTTATGCGCGCAGCAGATCGTTGATGCTGGTCTTGGCTCGGGTCTGAGCATCTACACGCTTGACGATGACTGCGCATGCCAGGCTGTGTGAACCATCTTTTGACGGCAGCGAACCGGGAACGACAACGGAACCGGCAGGTACACGGCCATAAAAGATCTCACCGGTTTCACGGTCATAGATCTTTGTGCTTTGGGACAGGAACACACCCATGGCAAGAACGCTGTTTTCCTCGACGATGACACCTTCGACGATTTCGGAGCGAGCGCCAATGAAACAGTTGTCTTCGATGATCGTGGGGTTGGCTTGCAAGGGTTCGAGCACACCACCGATTCCGACGCCGCCGGAAAGGTGCACGTTCTTGCCGATCTGGGCGCAGCTGCCTACGGTTGCCCAGGTGTCAACCATGGTTCCTTCGTCAACATAGGCGCCAATGTTGACATAGGAAGGCATGAGCACGACGTTGCGACCAATGAAAGCGCCTCGTCTGACTGTTGCTGGCGGCACCACGCGATATCCACCCGTACTGAAAGCGTTTTTGCCGTAGCCAGTGAATTTCAGGGGGACCTTGTCATAGAACAGCAAAGGATCCTGGCCCATGATTTCGTTGTCTGCAATGCGAAACGACAGCAGCACGGCTTTCTTGATCCACTGGTGCACGACCCATTGGTCATCAATTTTCTCAGCGACTCGCAGTGTCCCCTGGTCCAGGGCATTCAGTGTGTGCTCAATGGCTTCGCGCACTGAAGCATCGACAGACTGAGGGCTGATGCCGGCACGTTCTTCCCAGGCACCTTCGATGGTTGTTTGAAGGTCAAGCGTCATAATGATCCCATTAGTTGAAATTAGTGTCGTCGTCAGGGTCGAATGACGGCAGGTCTGCCGTCATTACAAGTTTCAGGAGTGTAGCCAAAGACAGCCATTTTGTCGGCATTGCTCCAAGGCTGATGAGGGTGATTTCTGTGGTCTGCGATTCCATCAGAACCCACCCTTGTCGGGCCTGTGTGCCCCGTACTTTCAGGTTTTGTTCCTGGCTTTGGCAAATGCCACGATCCGGTGGGCACCTTCGATGCACTGCTCTACAGGAGCAACGAGCGCGATCCTGATGCGGCCTTTGCCAGGATTGATGCCGTCGGCTTCACGGCTTACGTAGCTTCCTGGCAACACCTTGACTGCCTGTTGATCTAGCAGGTCATGGGTGAAGATGAGGTCATCGCCTTTGACATCGACCCAGAGGTAGAAGGATGCCTGTGGCATCTCGACATCAAGTGCTTGGCGCAGGATGGGTACCACGGCCTCAAATTTTGCTCGGTAGGCCTGGCGGTTTGCCAAGACATGAGACTCATCTTTCCATGCGGCAAGGCTGGCAGCACTGACCAGAGGCGACATGGCACTACCATGGTAGGTCCTGTAAAGAAGGAACTTGGCCATGATCTCTGCATCACCAGCGACAAAGCCGGAGCGCAGACCAGGAAGGTTCGATCGCTTTGAGAGACTCGAAAAGACGATCAGGTTCTTGTAGTCATGTCGCCCCAACGCCACAGCTGCCTGCAAGGCGCCAAGTGGCGGGTTGCCCTCGTCCTGGTATATCTCGCTGTAGCATTCATCGGAGGCAATGACAAACCCATACCGATCAGAAAGCTCAAAGAGAAGTTTCCACTCCTCAAGAGGCATGATGCTCCCAGCGGGATTGCCTGGGCTGCAGGTGTAGATCAACTGGGTCTGCTTCCAGACATCTTCTGGCACAGTGCTCCAGTCCGACAGGAAATTGTTCTCAGGCAGGCTGTTGACAAAGTAGGGCTTTGCCCCGGCCAGCAGAGCGGCACCTTCATAAATCTGGTAAAAAGGGTTCGGGCAAACAACCCAAGGCTCGCCTTCAGACGGGTCTATGACAACTTGTGCGATGGCAAACAGCGCCTCACGAGACCCAAGTACTGGCAATACCTGGGTTTCAGGGTCTGGCTTTGCGATGCCATATCTTCTGGAAATCCATGCACTGATGGCATCACGCAACACCAGGTCACCCTTGGTGGGAGGATAGCCAGAAAGCCCATCAAGTGAGTTGGCAATGGCCTGCTTTACCAAGTCCGGAGCAGGGTGTTTGGGTTCGCCTATTGAAAGATCAACGAGTTGCATGCCGGTGTCTTGCGGACGCGCAGTTGCAAGCAGCTTGCGGAGCTTTTCAAAAGGGTAGGGTTGGAGGAGTTTGAGTCGTGGATTCATGTGCGGTATTTTACTGGTTTCATCACTGGATTCGGAGCAAACGCCAACTGTGCGTTACAATCCTGCAGCATGCGAAGGTGGCGAAATTGGTAGACGCACCAGGTTTAGGTCCTGACGCCGTAAAAGGTGTGCGGGTTCGAGTCCCGCCCTTCGCACCAATTTTCTAACAACAACACGAGCCGTCAAGAGATTGTTTTAAGCGGCTTGTACAGACCCAATCGGTGGTTATCTTTATGCAACCTGAGGTTGAAACTCTGACCGGCCTTGAGCGCCGAATTGAAGTCTCCGTCGCGCTGGCGGACGTGGAAAAGCAGGTTAGCGAAGAGCTCAAGCGAGTTGCTCGCACGGCAAAGGTGGCAGGCTTCAGGCCTGGCAAGGTACCCCTTTCCATGTTGGAGCGTTCCCACGGGCCTAGCATCCGTTATGAAGTGATCAACCAGTTGGTTGGTCAGGCGCTCGAAGAGGCTTTGCGCAGCACGGGCTTGCGCGTGGCTGGCCAGCCTACGCTTGAGCCGAAGACTGAGGGTGTACCAGAGGGCACACTGGCTTTCTTCGCTAAGTTCGAGGTTTACCCCGAAATCGAACTGCCTGATCTCTCCACACTCGAAGTCAAACGTGCTTCGTGTGAAGTGACCGAAGAGGCAATCAACAAGACCGTTCAGATCCTGCGCGAACAAAGGGCCAAGTATGTTCCCGAAGAAGGCCGTGCAGCTCAGGATGGTGATCAGGTCAAGGTTGACTTTGTTGGCAAGATCGATGGCGAGGCTTTCGAAGGTGGTACAGCTGAGGACTTCGTGTTCCCGGTAGGCAAGGGACGCATGCTGGCCGAATTTGAAGATGCCGTGCGTGGCATGAAGGCGGGCGAATCCAAGACCTTCCCATTGAAGTTTCCCGATGATTACCAAGGCAAGGCTGTTGCCGGCAAGACTGCTGAGTTCACCGTGACTGTGAAGGAAGTTGCCAAGGCTGAGTTGCCAGAACTGGATGCCGAGTTTGCCAGGTCCCTTGGTCAGAGCGAAGGTGATGTTGAGAAGCTGTTGGCTGATATCCGCCAGAACATTGAGCGTGAAGTCAATGCGCGTGTCAACGCACGCACCAAGGGTAGCGTCATGCAAGCACTGGTCGGCGCTGCTAACTTCGATATTCCCAAGTCTTTGCTTGACGCTGAAATCGAAAGCAGGATCAAGGCAGCTCGCGAAGAGCTCAGGCAGCGTGGCTTCCCCAACGTTGACAAGCTCCCGATCCCGCCCGAGACCTTCACTGAGGAAGCAACTCGTCGCGTCAAGCTTGGCCTGATGATCGCAGAATTGATCAACAAGGCCAACCTGCAGGCCAAGCCAGAACAGGTTCGTGCCAAGATCGAGTCGTTTGCCCAGAATTACGAGCAGCCCGCTGAGGTTATCAGCTACTACCTGAGCGACCGTGAGCGTCGTGCTGAGGTTGAGGCTGTTGTTCTGGAAGACAACGTGGTCGAGCATGTCCTGGCCGCTGCTAAAGTGACCGAAGAGCCCGTTTCGTTCGACGAAATCATGGGTACGGCAACCAACGCAAGCTGATTGCAGGCAAGCAAAGCATACCTATTGGAGTCAGCCAGAAATATGAGCACGAATCACATGATGAACCGGTTTACGGACTTTTATGCAAGCATGTATGGATCAGCGTCCGTAACACCTACGGGGTTGGGCTATATTCCCATGGTCATAGAGCAGTCCGGTCGGGGTGAACGTGCTTTTGACATCTACTCGCGCCTTCTGAAGGAGCGTGTGATTTTTCTGGTTGGGCCTGTCCACGACCAGTCGGCCAACTTGGTCGTGGCACAGTTGCTTTTCCTTGAGTCGGAGAATCCGGACAAGGACATCTCCTTCTACATCAATTCGCCAGGCGGTTCTGTGTATGCAGGCCTGGCGATTTATGACACCATGCAGTTTGTCAAGCCAGACGTGTCAACACTGTGCACTGGCCTTGCCGCCAGCATGGGTGCATTCCTGTTGGCTGCAGGTGCAAAGGGCAAGCGCTACGCCTTGCCTAATTCCCGGATCATGATTCACCAGCCTTCTGGTGGCGCCCAGGGTCAAGCAACAGATATCCAGATCCAAGCTCGCGAAATCCTGGATTTGCGTGAAAAACTGAATCGGATATTGGCAGAAAGGACTGGACAGCCGATCAGCCGCATCGAAGTCGATACTGAACGTGATAACTTCATGTCTGCTGAAGCAGCCGTTGAGTATGGCATTATCGACAAAATGCTCACGAGCCGTCGCGACGCAGCCTGAATCCAATTTTGAGTATCGAGAAAGATGTCTGAAAAGCAATCTACAAATTCATCAAAGAATCTGCATTGCTCGTTTTGCAACAAGACGCAGAACGAAGTACGCAAATTGATCGCAGGGCCCTCTGTATATATCTGCGATGAATGCGTAGATCTCTGCAAAGACATCATTCGGGAAGAAATCGAGAACAGCACGCGTGAGGCCGTTCGCAAAGAACTGCCAACGCCGGCTGAAATCAAGTCGTTCCTCGACCAGTATGTGATCGGGCAGGATGCTCCGAAGAAAGTACTGGCTGTTGCCGTATACAACCACTACAAGCGTCTCAGGTACGGAGAGACCTTGGATGGCGATGACGTTGAACTCAGCAAGAGCAATATCCTTCTGATCGGACCGACGGGTTCCGGCAAGACCTTGTTGGCGCAGACGCTGGCAAAACAGCTTAACGTGCCATTTGTCATCGCCGATGCGACAACGCTGACTGAAGCTGGCTATGTCGGTGAGGATGTCGAGAACATCATCCAGAAGTTGCTGCAGAACTGCAATTACGATGTGGAGAAGGCACAGCATGCCATTGTCTACATCGATGAAATCGACAAGATTTCTCGTAAGTCAGAAAACCCATCCATCACACGTGATGTCTCTGGTGAAGGCGTACAGCAGGCGTTGCTCAAGTTGATCGAGGGAACGGTAGCATCGGTACCACCTCAGGGTGGTCGCAAGCATCCAAACCAGGATTTTGTCCAGGTCGACACAACCAACATCCTGTTTATCGTAGGCGGTGCTTTCGATGGGTTGGAGAAAGTCATTCTTGACCGTACTGAAAGAACCGGTATTGGCTTTCACGCTGATGTCTCCTCCAAGAGTGAAAGAAGGGCTGGCGAGGCCTTTGCTGCAGTCGAGCCGGAGGATCTGATCAAGTTCGGCTTGATTCCGGAGCTTGTCGGCAGGTTGCCAGTCATCGCTACCCTTGAGGAACTGAACGAAGACGCCTTGATTCGTGTCCTGACCGAGCCCAAAAACTCCCTGGTGCGTCAGTTCCAGAAGTTGCTTGAGATGGATGATGTAAAACTGGAGATCACTCCTGAAGCGCTCAAGGCAATCGCACGCAAGGCCATCTTGAGAAAAACGGGCGCTCGTGGATTGCGCTCCATCTTGGAGTCGGCATTGCTCGACACCATGTACATGCTGCCGACCTACAAGAATGTCGAGAAGGTCATCGTCGACGAAGGCGTCATTGAGGGCAAATCCAAGCCTCAACTGATTACCCGGGAGCAGGCAGCAACGGAAACTCCTGGAAAGGACTCCAAGGCCAAGAATCTGGTGGCCTGACTGCATCGTTCACTTCACAGGCGCAACGGACATGTCCAGTCGCCTGCTGCGAAAACAGTGGCACGACATCCAGAGTCTCCCTTTGAAAGGGGTACTATGTGGTTTCTGTCCTGCTTTGCTTCAAGCTTTTGGTACGCCAATTCTCACCGTTCACCAGTACATTGGTTAGCAGCCAACACCACACTCAAAGCCAAAAACAAGGATAGCTTTGCTGTGGCTGCTATCCTTTACGCCGTTCAGGGCGGTTCTGCCCGTTATGCCAGTAAAGCCATCGCTGAGGTAAAACCGTCAGCTGAGTTTTACTAAAGTGACTCTTTGGGGCTTGATGCTGAAATGGGCGCTGAAGGGCCCCATCTATTAAGTCTGTGCCGATGCCTAAGTTCAGGCAAATGCAAACCGCCTCAAGGCCAGATACACTGTAAAACCCTTTGTTCACCAGGGCCATCAAATTCAGTGGTTTTTCCAGGGTAGGGCTTGATTACCGGGTAGAATGCCCCCATATGCTAGCCATGAATGCTAGCTTGCCGCACATGGATTGTGTGGCGCTGATTAGAAGAGGACACAATATGTCAGGTCAACCCACTTTTCCCGCTGAGCGAATTTCACTGCCACTGCTGCCATTGCGCGACGTGGTAGTGTTTCCGCACATGGTTATCCCATTGTTCGTGGGACGGCCTCGCTCAATTCGCGCACTTGAAGCTGCCATGCAGTCTGACAAGTGCATCATGCTCGCGGCGCAAAAGTCAGCAACGAAAGATGATCCAAAGCCAGAAGATGTGTATGAGATCGGTAGTCTGGCTACGATTCTCCAGATGCTCAAGCTGCCTGACGGTACTGTAAAAGTGCTTGTCGAAGGTGTGCAGCGGGCAAAGATCTTGTCTATTGAGGACAGTGAGGAGTTTTTCAATGCTGCCGTCATGCCTTTGCAGCCAGAAAATTCGGGCGACAGTGCCGAGTTGGAGGCTTTGCGGCGCGCCATCGTCAGCCAGTTTGAAGTCTATGTGAAGCTGAACAAGAAGATTCCTCCGGAAATCCTTGCGTCGCTGGTCGGTATCGATGATCCTGCCAGGCTGGCTGATACTGTTGCCGCTCACTTGCCGCTTAAGCTTGAGCAGAAACAGAAGATCCTTGAGATCAACGATATTGTTCCAAGGCTTGAGGCACTGCTGACCCAGCTTGAGACCGAGATTGACATCTTGCAGGTTGAGAAGAGAATCCGTGGCCGCGTCAAGAAGCAGATGGAGAAAAGCCAGCGCGACTATTACCTGAATGAGCAGGTCAAGGCCATTCAGAAAGAGCTTGGCGAAGGCGAGGATGGTGCCGATATCGAGGAACTGGAGAAGCGTATCAAGGCTGCCGGTCTGAGTAAGGAAGCTCGCAAGAAAGTCGAGAGCGAACTCAAGAAGCTCAAGCTGATGTCGCCCATGTCGGCTGAAGCAACGGTGGTCAGGAACTATATTGACACGGTCATCAGCCTGCCGTGGCGCAAGAAGAGCAAAATCAATAACTCGATCAAGCACGCACAAGAAGTGCTTGACAACGACCACTATGGACTTGAAAAGGTCAAGGAACGGATTGTCGAATATCTTGCCGTCCAGCAAAGGGTGGACAAGGTCAAGGCTCCGATTCTTTGCCTTGTTGGTCCACCAGGGGTCGGTAAGACATCACTTGGCCAAAGCATCGCGAAGGCTACAAACCGCAAGTTTGTGCGCATGGCTTTGGGTGGCGTCAGGGATGAGGCTGAGATCCGCGGACACCGCAGAACGTATATCGGTTCCATGCCAGGCAAGATCCTGCAGAACATGGGCAAGGTCGGGGTACGGAACCCGTTGTTCCTGCTTGACGAGATTGACAAGCTGGGCATGGATTTCCGTGGCGACCCTTCTTCTGCGTTACTTGAGGTGCTTGATCCAGAGCAGAACCATACGTTCCAGGACCATTATGTCGAAGTCGATTTTGACTTGTCGGACGTGATGTTTGTGGCAACCAGCAACACCTTGAATATTCCGCCTGCTTTGCTCGACAGGATGGAAGTGATCAGGTTGTCCGGGTATACGGAAGACGAGAAAATCCACATCGCGAAGGATCACCTGTTGCCCAAGCTCATGAAGAACAATGGGCTTAATCCGGGTGAACTTGAGATTCGTGATGATGCGATTCTCGACATGATCCGTTATTACACGCGAGAGGCTGGTGTGCGTTCTCTGGAGCGAGAAATCAGCAAGATTTGCCGCAAGGTCGTCAAGCAACTGGTCTCCAACCTTCCTGATGACGCAACACCTGAGCAGATCCGTCGTGCTGCTAAATCACAAGAGGTCAAGCAGCCAGTTGTGGTGACAAGCGAGAACCTTGGTGAATATCTTGGTGTGCGCCGCTACACCTATGGCATGGCTGAGAAACAGAACCAGGTCGGTCAGGTGACCGGTCTGGCCTGGACAGAGGTTGGTGGCGATTTGCTCACCATCGAAGTTGCCGACATGCCGGGTAAAGGAAACATTCTGCGCACGGGCTCGCTGGGTGACGTCATGAAGGAGTCGGTTGAGGCCGCTAGGACAGTGGTCAGGTCCAGGGCAGCTCGCCTGGGGATTGCTGAGAACGTGTTTGAAAAACGTGATATTCACGTGCACGTTCCAGAAGGTGCTACACCGAAAGATGGTCCATCGGCAGGGATAGCCATAACCACGGCTATTGTTTCCGCATTGACCAAGATCCCGGTGCGTGCGGATGTTGCCATGACCGGTGAAATCACCCTCAGAGGCGAAGTGCTGGCAATCGGCGGACTCAAGGAGAAACTGCTTGCCGCCCGTCGCGGTGGAATCAAGACAGTTCTGATTCCTGAAGAGAACGTCAAGGATCTCGCTGAGATTCCGGACAACATCAAGAACCACCTCGAGATCATTCCAGTGCGCTGGATTGACAAGGTACTTGAAGTTGCCTTGGAGCGCATGCCGGATCCTTTGCCTGAGCAGCCAGCACAGGAAGCGGTCGTTGCCAAGTCTTCTGAACTGGTGACGGATCCTGTGGTCAAGCACTAGGGCGTCTTGAACAGTCAAGTTACGGTTGTATGACGGAAAGTGTTGAAACCGTTCGCTTGGACAAGTGGCTGTGGGCAGCGCGATTTTTTAAGTCGCGCTCCCTCGCTACCGAGGCCATAGAACTTGGCAGGGTTCTTGTTGCCGGACAAAGAGTCAAACCATCAAGGCTGATCAAAGTCGGAGAGAAGGTGTTGGTCCAACGAGGACATGACCGGATAGAAGTCTTTGTGAAATTTCTTTCTGATGTCCGTAGATCAGCACCGCTGGCGCAGTTGCTTTATGACGAGACACTTGAAAGCCGCTCTGCACGTGTAGAGGCAGCAGAAAGAAGAAAGCTGTACTCTGAGCCAGCGACGACTATCCGCAAAGGAAGGCCTACGAAGCGTGATCGCAGGATGATCGAACGCTTTGTCTACGACGATTAAGGACAGTACAAGCGAAAGATCAGTGAAGGCCGTGTGTGCGGATCAGTCCGACCGCAAGGCCTTCAATCGCGAATTGCTGGCCATCCTGAACCTCTATGGGCTTGAACTCGGGGTTTTCAGGCAGCAGGGTGATCTTGCGGCCTTTCATGGATAGCCTCTTGACGGTGACCTCATCATCGATCCTGGCCACAACTATTGCACCATTGCGTGCTTCTGGTGTGCGCTTTACAGCCAGCAGGTCGCCGTCCATGATGCCGATATCCTTCATGCTTGCGCCACGGACTTTAAGCAGGTAGTCCGGGCGAGAACTGAACAGTGACGGCTCGACTGCGATTTCCCGCTCTACATTTTCCTGAGCCAGGATGGGTGAACCTGCTGCAACCCTTCCGATCAGAGGTACGAGCAGGGTATTGGTCCGGGATCCCATGGAAGTGTCCGTGGGTGTTTCAGGCTTGTTGTCCGGTTTGCCAGCAGTTTCGCTCAAAGCGCCATTTTGTTGCGTCAATCGAATCCCACGTGAAATCCCGGGCTTCATTTCAATGTAGCCTTTGCGAGCCAAGGCGCGCAAATGGTCTTCGGCGGCATTGGTTGATTTGAATCCAAGCTGCTGTGCGATTTCTGCACGAGTGGGAGGAAACCCAGTTTGACGAACCGACTGCTGGATCAGTTGAAGGATCTGGTTTTGACGAGCAGTCAGTGTGGTGGCCATGCGAAACTCCCGAGACTGTTTGGATATACAGTATGAATTTTGACGCAAACGATATGGTTTTGCAAGTTGCAATACCTTTGGTTTGAGCGATACGGGAAATACATGGCAAAAGGCCCACCAGATCTGGCTGGTGGGCCTTGGGGATGGTTGGCTACAGTTGAGCCAGCTTTAGCTTATCCCTTGAGAACACTGGCGATTGCCTTGGCAATCGTGTCGATGTTCTTGCTGTTCAGGGCAGCAACGCAGATACGGCCGCTTGAAAGGGCGTAAATGGCGTGATCCTGGCGCAAGCGCTCTACCTGTTCAGCGGTCAGGCCTGAGTAGGAGAACATTCCTTTTTGCTTCAGGACATAGCTGAAGTCGGTTTCGACGCCCAGTTCTGCAAGCTTTTGCACGAGCGTGTTGCGCATCAGCTTGATACGCTGGCGCATCTCACCCAATTCTTCTTCCCACATGGCAAACAGCTCAGGCGAGTTCAACGCCTCGGCCACGATGGCGCCACCGAAGGTCGGCGGGTTGGAATAGTTGGTGCGGATGATGCGCTTGACCTGGCTGAGCACGCGCGCAGCCTCATCGGCACTGTCTGTGACCAAGGTGAGGGCGCCGATCCTCTCACCGTAAAGTGAGAACGACTTCGAGTAGGATGTGCTGATCAGGCAGTTCAGACCTTTGTTGACGAACAGCCTGATGGCAGCAGAGTCTGCCTCGAGGCCATCACCGAACCCCTGGTAGGCACTGTCAAGGAAGGGGATGAGATCTTTGTCAGCAATGACCTGGGCGATCTGTTCCCACTGCTCTGGTGTTGGGTCAACGCCAGTCGGGTTGTGGCAGCAGGCATGGAGAACGACGATTGATCGGGCTGGGAGCTGCTTCAGGAATGAAAGCATGCCTTCGAGGTCAAGGCCGCGGGTCTGAGGGTCGTAATAGGGGTATTCAACAACTTCGTAGCCGGCTTTTTCAAAAAGGGCACGGTGGTTTTCCCAGCTCGGGCGGCTGATGGCAACCTTGGCATCGGGAACCAGTGTCTTGAGGTAGTCGGCGCCGATCTTCAGGGCACCGGTGCCACCGAGGGATTGCACGGTGACACTACGGCTCTGGGCCTCATGGTCTTTGCCCAGGATCAGGTTGCGTGTTCCACGGTTGAGGTTAGCCAATCCTTCGATTGGCAGATAACCGTGAGCCAGTTGTGCATTGACTCGCGCAACTTCTGCCTTGTGCACGCAACGCAGCAACGGTACGCGACCGTCGTCATCGTAGTACACACCCACGCCAAGGTTGACCTTGTTGGGGCGGGTGTCGGCGTTGTATTGCTCTGTTAGCCCCAGGATTGGGTCACGGGGTGCTAGTTCAACGGATTGAAAAAGTTTGCTCATTGTGCGGCCTTCGCGCCAGCGACAGCGCTGCTATAAAAATCCAGAAATATGGAAAAAAAGGAGATGCCCTCCGGCACCATCATCTGCATCTCTTTGCTGGTTCTGATGGCATGAGGCTGGACTGTGGTGCGGGATGAGGTCATAATGAATGGTTACCCAAAAGCTGGGGGAAACCCCACCTGAAAGTCTAACATGAGCCAAGGTCGTTTCGTCGAGTTTCCAGGGAGTCCATTCTCACTATTTCAGCCATATCCACCGGCTGGAGACCAGCCTGTTGCCATAGAGCAACTTGCCAGGGGTATCGAGGATGGCTTGATGTACCAGACGTTGCTCGGTGTGACCGGGTCGGGCAAGACATTTACCATGGCAAACGTCATTGCCAGGCTAGGCCGCCCTGCGCTGATTCTTGCGCCAAACAAGACTCTGGCGGCACAACTTTATGCCGAGATGAGGGAGTTTTTCCCGCGCAACGCGGTGGAATACTTCGTGTCCTACTACGACTACTATCAGCCCGAGGCCTATGTGCCATCGCGAGACCTGTTTATTGAAAAGGACTCGTCCATCAACGAGCACATCGAACAGATGAGGCTTTCGGCTACAAAAAGTCTCATGGAACGTCGCGACACGGTGATCGTTGGCACGGTTTCCTGTATCTACGGTATCGGTAATCCTTCGGACTACCATGCCATGGTCTTGACCTTGCGGGTTGGAGACAGGATTTCACGCAACGAGATCCTGGCAAGACTGGTCGCCATGCAATACACACGCAATGACGTTGAATTTACGCGAGGTATGTTCAGGGCACGGGGCGAGATCATTGATATCTACCCTGCTGAAAGTGCAGACTTTGCGGTCCGGATCACGATGTTCGACGATGAAATCGAGTCGCTTGCGTTGTTTGATCCGTTGACTGGTAAGGTCAGGCAAAGCCTTCCGCGGTTTACGGTTTATCCTGGGTCGCACTACGTCACGCCGCGAGAGACAGTCTTGCGCGCCATTGAGTCGATCAAGGAAGAGCTGAGGCAGCGCACAAAGTTTTTTATTGACCAAGGTCAATTGGTTGAAGCCCAGAGGCTGGAGCAGCGAACGCGGTTTGACCTTGAAATGCTTGCAGAACTAGGTTTCTGCAAGGGCATCGAGAATTATTCCCGCCACCTTTCCGGTGCAGCACCCGGTGAGCCGCCCCCGACGTTGATCGACTACCTGCCGCACGATGCCATCATGTTCATTGATGAGAGCCATGTCACCATGGGTCAGCTCGGCGGCATGTACAGGGGCGACAGAGCAAGGAAAGAGACGCTCGTCCAATATGGTTTCAGGCTGCCATCGGCGCTTGATAACCGACCCTTGAAGCTCGAGGAGTTCGAACAGCGTATGCGGCAAACCGTGTTTGTGTCCGCGACACCCTCGGACTACGAGAAGCAGCACTCGGACCAGGTCGTCGAGCAGGTGGTGCGGCCTACTGGCCTGGTTGATCCGGTGGTGGAGGTGTTGCCTGCGGCCACACAGGTCGACGACCTTTTGCAAAAGGCTAAAGAGTGTATCGCCCAGGGCCAGCGGGTACTGGTTACGACGCTGACCAAACGCATGGCCGAGGAACTGACGGACTTCTTGACAGACCAAGGTCTCAAGGTCCGCTATCTGCACTCTGATATCGACACAGTTGAGCGGGTTGAAATCATCCGTGACCTTCGCCTGGGTACATTCGACATTCTTGTGGGGATCAACCTCTTGCGTGAGGGGTTGGATATTCCGGAAGTGGCACTGGTGGCGATCCTGGATGCTGACAAGGAAGGTTTCCTGCGATCTGAGCGAAGCTTGATCCAGACGATCGGCAGGGCCGCACGAAACCTCAATGGCCGAGCGATCCTGTACGCTGACCGAATCACGGACTCCATGAAGCGGGCCATGGAGGAAACTTCGAGAAGAAGGGAAAAGCAGCTCAAGTTCAACATCGAGCATGGCATCCAGGCACGTGGGGTCAGTAAAGCGGTCAAGGAACTGATCGACGGGGTCGTTCAGGCTGAAGCGTTTGTCCGTGCCGATGCTGCGGTTCCTGATGTTGATCCCACGGATGAGAAGTCAGTGGCCAAGGCAATCCGGCAGCTTGAGAAAAAGATGTTGGAGCATGCCAGGAACCTGGAGTTTGAGCAGGCGGCTAAGGCACGTGATGCTTTGAATGCTCTCAAGAAAAAAGTGCTTCAATCGTGATCATTTTTGCACCAAAATAGTGCGTTGCGAGAAAGAGACTGAATGTCTAGCTTTTTTCCTGGCTAATAGATTACATTAGCTAACTTTTTTATCTATCTGAAAAAAATAAGATAATTGGTGTTTTTTCTTCGCGTAGCTTTGAGTGTTTCGTGAAAAAAAACACTGGACATATTTCGGGTTTTCCCTCAGAATTTGCACCATGATGACAAAAGTTCTCTTCGTATGCATGGGTAACATTTGCCGTTCGCCAAGTGCGGAGGGAGTGTTTCGCCATATGATCAATGAGGCCGGCCTGAGTGATTTGGTAGGAATCGACTCCGCCGGGACACACAACTATCACGTCGGTGAGATGCCAGATGCTCGAGCGCTGGCTGCAGCAAAGAAACGTGGCTATGAGATCGCGATGCGTCCGGCTAGGCAGATCACTGCCCAGGACTACATTGAAAACGATCTGATCCTGGCCATGGACTGGGAAAATCTTTCCGCGATGCAGCAGCAGTGTCCGAAAGAGCACAGGCATAAGCTCATGCTGCTCATGAGGTTTGCCAATGAGTTCGAGGAGGCTACAGTGCCTGACCCGTACTACGGTGGACTCGAAGGGTTTGGCAAGGTGCTCGACTATATCGAGGATGCCTGTCAGGGTGTGCTCGAAATGGTCAGGAAACGTGTCACACAATACCAGGCGGCTTGATTTTAGAAAGGGGTGTCCGGTCGATGGCTCAGTTGCTGCCAGAGGCCGGATGCATTTGAAAGGGTAGTTCCACATCTTTCTGACGAAGTAGCAACAAGGCAGTAGGTCTGTCAGGCAGGGTCATCTTGTCCTTCTGATAGATTCTTTCTAAAAAACCGCTCGCAACTCTGCAGCGGTTTTTTTATGCGCGCTACAAGCGTGAATGGCGCACTTTGGGCTGGAAAGTTTGTCCAAAAAAGTAGGCTTGCGAATTTTCAGGGTTTGGAGACTTTGAAATATTCAAAATAAATCATGGCATTAGAAAAAATAAATAGCCTTACTTGAGTAATCTACTCGGAAATTTGTTATACTTGAGTTGTTTAGTCAACTTAACGTGAGTGAATGGTAGGAAAGGGCCAGGCAAAGCCTAGTGAAATGCGGGTTTTGCAAAGTGCAGATATTCACTCTTCATGAGGACAATGACATGAGACTTACCACTAAGGGGCGATTTGCAGTGACTGCCATGATTGATCTTGCTCTGCGCCAACATAGCGGTCCGGTCACCTTGTCCGCAATCAGCCAGCGCCAGAACATCTCCCTCTCTTATCTGGAACAATTGTTCGGCAAACTGCGCCGGCATGAACTGGTCGACAGCATTAGAGGGCCGGGTGGCGGTTACACTTTGGCACGACTGGCTAGGAATATCACAGTCGCAGATATCATTTTTGCTGTTGATGAACCCATTGATGCCACCAATTGTGGTGGAAAGTCCGACTGTACAACTGGGACTGACGGCAGGCCAGGGGTTTGCATGACCCATGAGTTGTGGTCGGCGTTGAACCGGACCATGGTGGACTTTCTGGATTCTGTGTCGTTACAGGATCTGGTGGATCAACAGCGGATGCGCCAGCTACAAGAAGGCACAACAGGTACGCGCAATGAGGCCCCTGTAAGGATTTCTCCTACAGCAGCGGATCCTTTCGCGAGACGTTCTGGCAATACCGTGTCTGCTTAAGGTTTTGAAAATTTAAAGTTCCAGGAGTTCAAACAATGTCGGTCAAACCTATCTATCTCGACTATTCAGCCACAACTCCCGTGGATCCCAGGGTGGTCGACAAGATGGTGCCGTGGCTTTATGAACACTTCGGCAACCCAGCTTCTCGCAGCCATGCCTATGGCTGGGAAGCCGAAGCCGCTGTTGAGCAGGCGCGTGCAGAAGTGGCGGAGCTTGTCCGTGCTGATCCTCGTGAGATTATCTGGACCTCGGGGGCTACGGAGTCGAACAACCTTGCCATCAAGGGGGCTGCGGGCTTCTATGAGGAGCGCGGCAAGCACATCATCACCGTGAAAACCGAGCACAAGGCGGTTCTTGATCCCTGCCGTGAGCTTGAAAGGCGTGGTTATCAGGTGACCTACCTTGATGTGAAAGAAAACGGCCTGGTCGATATCGAGGCTTTCAAGGCCGCATTGCGTCCTGACACCATCCTGGTTTCGGTCATGCTGGTCAACAACGAGATCGGCGTGATCCAGGACATCGAGACCATTGGTGAGATCTGCCGTGATCGCAAGATAGTTTTCCATGTCGACGCAGCACAGGCAACAGGCAAGGTTGACATCGACCTGCAGAAGCTCAAGGTCGATCTGATGTCCTTTTCAGCACACAAGACATACGGTCCCAAGGGTATTGGCGCCTTGTTTGTCCGGCGCAAGCCCCGTATCAGGATTGAGGCACAAATGCATGGCGGTGGCCATGAACGCGGTTTTCGTTCAGGTACGCTGGCAACCCACCAGATCGTTGGCATGGGCGAAGCTTTCCGTATCGCACGCCTCGAAATGGCAACCGAGAATGAACGCATCAGGATGCTTCGTGATCGCCTCTGGAGCGGATTGTCACAGATTGAAGAAGTCTATCTCAACGGTGACATGGAGCACAGGGTGCCACATAACCTGAACGTCAGCTTCAATTACGTTGAAGGCGAGTCGCTCATCATGGCTGTCAAGGAACTGGCTGTCTCAAGTGGTTCGGCCTGTACTTCAGCAAGTCTTGAGCCTTCATATGTGCTGCGTGCCTTGGGCCGCAATGATGAGTTGGCGCATAGCTCGATACGCTTCACCCTGGGCCGCTTCACGACAGAGCAGGATGTGGACTTTGCCGTTGAACTGTTAAAGACAAGAGTTCAGAAACTGCGCGATATGTCGCCACTGTGGGAGATGGCCCAAGAAGGTATCGATTTGAATTCAGTGCAGTGGGCCGCACACTAAGTGCGCCGTGCATGACGAAATAGCAGGAGTTGCAAAATGGCATACAGCGATAAAGTGCTCGATCACTATGAGAACCCTCGTAATGTTGGTTCTTTTGACAAGAACGACGAACGAGTGGGTACCGGCATGGTGGGTGCGCCTGCCTGTGGTGACGTGATGAAACTGCAAATCAAGGTCAATGACCAGGGTGTGATTGAAGACGCCCGTTTCAAGACCTATGGCTGTGGTTCTGCCATCGCATCAAGCTCTCTGGTGACAGAATGGGTCAAAGGCAAGACATTGGATGAGGCACTGACCATCCGCAATACCGAGATTGCGAAGGAACTGGCCTTGCCACCGGTGAAGATCCACTGCTCGATTCTGGCTGAGGATGCCATCAAGGCTGCAGTCAAGGACTACAAAGAAAAGCATGGCAATTGATCTGGAGGCTTCAATGGCGGTAACACTGACAGCAAGTGCTGCTGATCATATCCAGAAGTTCCTCGCCAAGCGTGGCAAGGGCATCGGCTTGCGGGTAGGCGTTCGTACAACGGGTTGCTCAGGCATGGCTTACAAACTGGAGTATGTCGATGAGGCAATGCCTGATGATGAAGTGTTTGAAAGCCATGGAGTCAAAGTATTCGTGGATCCCAAGAGTCTGGTCTACATCCAGGGTACTGAACTCGACTATGCCCGTGAGGGATTGAACGAGGGCTTCAAGTTCCGCAATCCAAACGAAAAAGCGACTTGTGGTTGCGGTGAGTCGTTTACTGTCTGATGCGGTCAGCCTTGAATACACACCGAACTCCTAACTACTTCGAATTGCTGGGCTTGAAGCCTCAGTTCCTTCTGGATGAACAGGATCTGCAGGCCCGTTGGAAAGAACGGGCCGCGCAGGTTCACCCAGATCGTTTTGCTTCGGGTACTGCGGCCGAAAAACGCATTGCCATGCAATGGAGCGCTGAGCTCAACGAGGCATACAGGGTGCTGCGCGACCCGGTGGCCAGGGCGAAGTATCTGATTGAAATCAATGGTTATCCTGTTGAGGAAAAACCTGGTCAGCAGCTGGATCTCGAGTTTCTTGAGCAGCAGATGAGCTGGCGGGAAACGCTTGAGGCATTGCGCGACAATCAGGACACGGGCGGCAATAGCATGCAACAATTGCAGGCTCTCGCTGCAGAGGTGCAACAAGCGCAGCAGCAATGTGTCAGCAAGCTGGCACAGTTGATTGAGGCACAATGCTGGCCGCAGGCTGCAAAAGCACTTCAACAGTGGATGTTCATTGAAAAGTTTAATCAGGAAGTACTGCGGGCCACGGCCACAGTTGCCTGAACGGGATCATTCGTCACATTATGGCCTTTCTTCAGATATCGGAGCCAGGACAATCTCCTGCGCCCCACCAGCGTCGGGTTGCCATCGGGATTGACCTGGGGACAACGCACTCTTTGGTTGCTGCTGTCAGGCACAGCGTGGCCCAGGTGCTGCCAGATGAGCAAGGCAGGGTTTTGCTGCCTTCAGTTGTCTATTACCAGTCACCCAATGAAGCCAAGGTGGGATACGACGCTTTGCCTTACCTGAGGACACATCCTCTCGATACATTGCTGTCGATCAAGCGGCTCATGGGGCGTTCGCTCAAGGATGCCCAGAATGCACAAGTTCCATACCGCCTTGAGGATCGTGGCAACAGTGTCGCGATTGTGACAAGTGCAGTCACCGTAACACCGGTTGAGGTGGCTGCACAGATCCTGCGGGTGTTGCGTGAACGTGCCCAAGCGAGCCTGGGTGAGGATCTGGTCGGGGCTGTCATCACTGTCCCGGCATATTTTGATGATGCACAGCGCCAGGCCACACGCGATGCGGCCAGGCTTGCAGGCTTGACGGTGCTCAGGCTTCTGAATGAGCCCACGGCAGCCGCGATTGCCTATGGTCTGGACAATGGTTCCGAAGGTATTTATGCCGTCTATGACTTGGGTGGTGGCACATTTGACTTGTCTTTGCTGCGATTGACCAAGGGCGTATTTGAGGTGATCGCCACCGGTGGCGATACCGAGCTTGGTGGTGATGACTTTGATGCGGCTATCGTTCGCAATGCTTTGCAAGAAGTTGGTGTGAACGAAATCGATGCCGCCAGCTACAGACATCTCCTTTCGGCAGCAAGGCGTTTGCGCGAGAAACTGACCACGGAACACTTCGCACAGGAAGACACCGGGCTGGATGGCCCGATAGGGCAGTTGTCGTTGCGCCGTGAACAGTTCGAGCAACTGGCTGCACCATTGGTGGAGAGGACATTGGCATGTGCCAAGCGTGCGCTTGGAGATGGCAACCTCAAAGTCAGTGATGTCAAAGGTGTTGTCATGGTGGGTGGTGCAACCCGGATGCCGGTAGTACAAAAGCTGGTGGGAGAATTCTTCCAGCAGAAGCCACTGGTGGACCTGAACCCTGATGAAGTGGTGGCCATTGGTGCAGCCAAGCAAGCCAACCTGCTGGCAGGCAACAGAACAGCCGATGAAGATTGGCTGCTGCTTGATGTGACGCCACTGTCTCTGGGTCTGGAAACCATGGGTGGACTGGTTGAGACGATCATTCCGCGCAACAGCACAATCCCAGTGGCCAGGGCGCAGGACTTCACAACTTACCAAGATGGCCAGACGGCGATGGCGCTGCATGTCGTGCAGGGTGAGCGTGATCTGGTCAGCGAATGCAGGTCGCTTGCACGATTTGAACTCAGGGGCATCCCACCGATGGTTGCGGGTGCAGCCAGGGTCAGGGTGACATTCCAGGTGGATGCCGATGGCCTGCTCAGTGTCACAGCTAGGGAGCAGTCCACCGGAATTGAAGCCTCGGTGACAGTCAAGCCTTCACATGGCCTGACAGACGAAGACATTGCACGGATGCTCGCCGATGGCGTGGCCAGTGCCGACCATGATGCCAAGGAGCGCATGTTGCGTGAGCAGCAGGTTGAAGCCCGACAATTGGTGGAGTCAACGCGCTCTGCGCTGGCAGCAGATGGTGATCTGTTGTCTGATGACGAGCGTCGCATGATCGATCAGGCTATGGCAGAAGTTGAAACCCAACTCGAGCAGGGTGATCTGGAGTCGCTACGCAGGGCATATGAGCAGTTGATCAAGGCCACGGATGATTTTGCAGCCAAGCGCATGGATCGCAGCATTCGCGCCGCATTGACTGGAAAAACACTAGATCAGATTTAAAGGTCAGGACAAGCTATGCCCAAATTGACTGTTTTGCCACATCCTGAAATCTGTCCGGAAGGCGCCGTGATAGAAAACGCTCCCCAAGGGGAGTCGATCTGCAGGGTGCTGCTGGACAACCACATCGAGATTGAACATGCATGCGAGCTGTCGTGTGCATGTACGACTTGCCACGTGATCGTGCGCGAAGGTTTTGATTCGCTGGAAGAAGCTACGGACTCGGAAGAAGACATGCTTGACCGTGCCTGGGGTCTAACAACGCTCTCCAGGCTGTCTTGCCAGGCTATCATCAGCGATGAAGACTTGACGATCGAGATTCCACGCTACACCATCAACTACGCAAAAGAAAACCACTAGCGCTTAGGCTGTTGCGGCCTTCGCGCCGACCCGGTGTTTGACTAAATGAGGAGGCCGATACCGTGAGAGAGAATTCTGTCAAGCGTGCTTTACTTGCTGGTAAATCCGTCATCAATGGCTGGCTTTCAATCCCGTCTTCCTATTCAGCGGAGATCATGGGATATGCTGGGTTTGAAGCAGTCACCGTTGATCTGCAGCACGGCATGATTGGATTCGATTCGGCCTTACCCATGTTCCAGGCTCTGTCGGCAACACCCGCGATCCCTCTGGCACGGGTTCCTGTCAATGACGGGGCGCAGATCATGCGCCTGCTCGATGCCGGGGCCTATGGCATCATCTGCCCGATGATTTCGACTCCAGATGATGCGGCCAGGTTTGTCTCTGCCTGTAGATATCCGCCCAAGGGGGATCGTTCCTTCGGACCATCCCGAGGACTTCTCTATGGTGGTCCGGACTATTATCCTCATGCCGATGAAGAAATCCTGCGTATCGGCATGATTGAAACTCAGCAAGGATTGGACAACCTTGATGCCATTCTTTCAGTCGATGGCCTGGATGGGATCTACATCGGTCCCAATGACTTGAGTCTTGCTTTGGGAAGCAAGCCAAGCTCTGAGCCGACAGATGCTGTTGTCGTACAGGCTATTGAGCACATCTTGCAAAGAGCCATTGCCCACGGAAAAATCCCCGGTATTTTCTGTTCTGGAGGTGCGGCAGCGAAGATGCGTCTTGAGCAAGGTTTCAGGATGGTTACCCCAGGCAATGAGGGCAACCTCCTGTCTCAAGCCGCCAAGCAGGCCTACGCCCAGGCCAGGTCGCAAGGCGCTTCAGGCGCAGGTGGCTCAGGATATTGATTCCGTTTGCAGTTCTGAGTGGAGAATGGGCATGGTTTTTCCCATCCGGCTGTCGGCAAACCTGGGTTATCTCTGGAAAGACCTGCCGCTACTGCAGCGCATAGAGCAAGCTGCAAAGGCAGGTTTCGGTGCGATTGAGTTGCACGCACCGACGGCGCTAGCCAAGGATGTTGCAACACTTTGTCATGATCTCGGCCTGAAAATCATTTCCATCAATACACCTGTGGGCAATCCGGACAACGGTGACTTTGGTCTGGCTGCCCAACCTGACCGTGTTCAGGAGTTCCAGGCGGCCTTCCAGGAGACCCTGGAATGGGCGTGTGTGACTGGCGCGCGCTACATCCATGTTCTTCCAGGTGTCAAACCCAAGGGCGATCCCTTGCTTGGACAGATCTGTTTCATCGACAACCTGCGATGGGCGGCTGACCTCGCACAAAAGAACAACGTGTCATTGCTGCTTGAAGCGATCAATGGTCGGTCCAAACCTGGTTACTTCTACCATACTCAGGAAGAGTCTGATGCCATCCGCCGTGCATGCGCCCGAGAGAATATCAAGTTGATGTTCGACGTCTTCCATGTGGGGGTGGCACAAGGGGATGTGCTCACACGTCTGAGGACCTATCTGCCTTATATTGGCCATATCCAGATTGCCGGAGTTCCGGACAGGAAGGAACCGGATGAGGGTGAGATCAACTTCAGGGAAATCTTCCGGGTCTTGGCGCAAAGCGGATATGAAGGATGGGTGGGTTGCGAGTACTTACCGCGTGGAGACATCCTTGAGGGGCTGAAGCGCTGGACAACGGCTTGTTCTGTGAGCCTAGGGCAGCGTTGATGGTTGTGACCGGTTCGCTAACCAAAAGACATAACGCATAGCTTCTTCATACCCCATACCCCAAGGGCCTGAGACTGGTTTTGAGGATGTTTTGCTGTAGCGTCACAGCGACCGATGGTGTTCTCTGTGCATGAACTTCTGATCAAGTGTTGACCCGTTGCGTGACAAGCCCCGCCGTTCAGACGGCAGGGCTTGTTGTGCATTCGGTCAGAGCACGATCAGTTTTCTTCTTTTCTCAGGTGAGGGAAGAGAATGACATCACGGATGCTCGGGCTGTCGGTGAGCAGCATGACCAGACGGTCAATGCCGATCCCGCAACCACCTGTGGGCGGCATGCCGTACTCAAGGGCGCGAATGTAATCTTCATCAAAATACATGGCTTCTTCATCGCCTGCGTCTTTGGCCTCGACTTGTGCGGCAAACCGGCGTGCCTGATCTTCCGGATCGTTCAGCTCCGAGAATCCATTGGCCAGTTCGCGACCCGCGATAAAGAGCTCAAAACGTTCCGTGATCTCAGGACGAGAGTCGGAAGCACGGGCCAGAGGGGAGACCTCGACCGGGTAGTCGATGATGTATGTCGGATCCCAGAGCTTGGCTTCAGCGACTTCTTCAAAAAGCGCCAGTTGCCATGCGCCTACGCCGGCATTGGTGTGTGCGGGATCATTGACATCCACGCCCAGGCGGGTCAGCTCAGCCTTCAGGAAATCCACGTCAGAAAGCTGTTCTGTCGTGTAGTGCGGTGCGTTTTCCTGAATGGCTTGCACGATGGTCAGGCGCTTGAACGGCTTGCTCAGGTCCAGGGTCCTGTCCTGATATGTCAGGACTGCGCTACCCGTGGTTTGAATCGCGACATTGCGGATCAGCGCTTCCGTGAAGTCCATTAGCCATTGGTAATCCGTGTAGGCTGCATAGAATTCCATCATCGTGAATTCAGGGTTGTGCCTTGGGCTCACACCCTCATTACGGAAGTTCCGGTTGATCTCGAAGACGCGCTCAAACCCGCCTACGATCAACCGTTTGAGGTAAAGCTCAGGGGCAATGCGCAGGAACATCGGCATGTCCAGCGCATTGTGGTGCGTGATAAAGGGTTTTGCAGCAGCGCCCCCAGGGATAGGGTGCAGCATGGGGGTTTCCACTTCCAGGAACCCCTGGTCGACCATGATCTGGCGGATTGCCGCGATGGCTTTGCTGCGCAGGATGAATGTTTCTCTGGTGCGCTCGGTCATGATCAGGTCGACGTAGCGCTGGCGGTAGCGCATTTCTTGGTCGGCCAGGCCATGAAACTTGTCTGGCAGCGGCCTGAGCGACTTGGCCAGCAGCCTGATCTGGGTGGCATGAACCGAGAGCTCACCCTTGTTGGTCTTGAAGACTTTTCCGCTGACGCCCAGGATATCTCCAAGATCCCAACGCTTGAAGTTTTCATAGGCTTCTTCGCCAACCGAACCTTTGTCCAGGTAGATCTGGATTTTGCCGCTGGCATCCTGCAAGGTGGCAAAGCTGGCCTTGCCCATGACGCGCTTGAGCATCATGCGCCCGGCGATGGTCGCCTGATGGTCAGCCTGCTCAAGGGTTGGCTTGTCCAGTTCCCCGTAGAGTTGATGCAACTGGGCTGCCTTGTGGGTTGGCCTGAAGTCGTTGGGGTACGCGACACCTTGCTCGCGCAGTTGTGCGAGTTTTTGCCTGCGCTCGGCAATCAGGTGGTTTTCAGAGGGTTGGACTTGGTTCATGATTGGAATGTATGTTGGCGAATGTCATCGGTGGCACGCTGGCCGAACGCTTCACTGTGCATAAGGGCAAGCAGGTTGCGTGCAGTCGTTTCCGGGCTGGCAAGCGCGCCAGTCTGGTGGAAGTCGACAAATTTCTTGCGTTGCGGAAATACTTCTTCTGGCGTACTCCGGATGGTTTCCTGCATGGGGGTATCAACGATTCCTGGGGCCACGGAACTGACACGCAAATTGGGATGGCCTTCCAGGCTCACGGCTTCGGCATACCTGTCCATGGCGGCCTTGGTCGCGCAGTAAACACCCCAGCTATGTGATGCATTGCGGCCTGCACCTGAAGAAATGAGCATGAGCCTGCGGTCACTGGCTTGTTTGGTTGCCTGCAGAAAGCACGCAGTCAAGTAGATGGGTGTCACGATGTTGACGGTGAAAGCCGTCGAGATCGAATCCAGGTCAAGCAACTGGTCAGCCGGCAGGATCGGATTGACCACGCCGGCATTCAAGACCATGTATGACTTGTCCACTTCCTGCAGCAGGGTGCCCAGAGCTTGACCAGCAGAAATGGTCTGCTCCTTGTCTGACAGGTCTACCAGGATCTCATACCAGTCTGTGCCGTGTTTGGAAGCGAGCTCCTGCAATTCGGGCATGCTGCGGCGGCAGAGCACGATCACTCTTTCACCACTGGTTGCCATCTGGCGGGCCATGGCCAGGCCCAGCCCGCGGGTAACACCAGTAATGACCGTTGTGGGTACTGAGGATTGTGTCATGTCAAAGTCCTTGCTTCAGGCTGGCCTGGATAAAGATATCGAGGTCCCCATCCAGAACCTTTTGGGTATTGGAAACTTCAACGGATGTGCGCAGGTCCTTGATACGGCTTTGGTCCAGCACGTAGGAACGGATCTGGTGACCCCAGCCCACATCGGTTTTCGAGTCTTCCAGTTTTTGTTGTTCAGCCATGCGCTTGCGCAATTCAAACTCATAGAGCCTTGAGCGCAACATCTCCATCGCTTCGGCACGGTTGCGGTGTTGTGACCGGTCATTCTGGCACTGTACGACAATCCCGGTCGGCAAGTGGGTAATCCGGACCGCCGAGTCGGTTTTGTTGATGTGCTGGCCACCCGCACCACTGGCACGGTACGTGTCGATGCGCAGGTCAGCCGGGTTGATGTCGACCTGGATCGAGTCATCCACCTGAGGATAGACAAAAACACTGGCAAATGACGTGTGACGACCGCCAGACGAGTCAAAAGGACTTTTGCGTACCAGCCGGTGCACACCAGTTTCCGTCCTGAGATGACCATAGGCATAGTCACCCTCGATCTTGAGGGTTGCCGACTTGATCCCTGCCACGTCGCCTGGTGATTCTTCAAGGACTTCCACCTTGAAGTCCTTGCGTTCGCAATACTTGAGGTATTGCCGCAGCAGCATGGACGCCCAGTCCTGAGCCTCTGTGCCGCCGGCACCAGCCTGGATATCCAGGAAGCAGTTCAGGGGATCGGCTGGATTGGAGAACATCCTACGAAATTCCAGCTCTTCCAGTGTTTTCTGATATTCGTCGGCATCTGCCTCGATGGCAAGCAGGGTTGCGTCATCGTCGTCGGCTGCAGCCAACTCAAAAAGTTCAAGGGAATCGTTGATGGCCTGGTTGAGATGGTTCAGCGTAAGAACGACTTTCTCAAGGCTTTTCTTTTCACGGCCCAGTTCCTGGGCACGTTCGGGCTCGTTCCAGATGTTCGGATCTTCGAGCTCTGCATTGACGACTTCTAGCCGATTGGCTTTTTCGTCGTAGTCAAAGATACCTCCGTGCTGCTTGTTCCCGCTCCAGATAGTCACGCAATCTGGCTTCCAGGGCATTCTGACGTTCTGCTTCCATGTCGTATCTCTTTCTTTCTACTGAAATTTGTGTCAAGGATCTATTTTAACGCAGCCAGCTTGGTAGACAGGCTGTTCAATCGTCTTCCCAGGCGGCGTCGACCATGAGCTGCACGGTTGTCCTCGATTGCCAGGTGTTGGTGGCAATGCGGTATACCGCCTTGATCCGATCAGGCAATGGTGTGTCCTGGTTGAACCAGATGGCATCGAATCGCTGGTCCTGTCGCTCAAGCTGGAGCTTGAGGTGCTTGCCGCCGACCAGACGCTGGTTCAGGACAGTGAAACTGTCTTCAAATACAGGCGCCGCAAAACCTGCGCCCCAAACCTGCTGCTCAATCAGTGTTGCAGCCTGCACGTTGCAGCTTGCCAGCTCCAGAGATCCGTCCGTGTCAATCACCGCTTCGAACCGTTCCTTGCCTGTCAGGTCGATCACGGCCTGGGCCAGGGATTGTTCGAATTGCGCCATGTAACCATCGGCAAGCGTCAGGCCGGCCGCCATGGCGTGCCCGCCGAACTTCAGGATCATGCCAGGGTTTCGCTTGGCAACCAGGTCCAGGGCATCTCTGAGATGGACATCGGGAATGGATCTGCCAGAGCCGCGCCAGTTGCCATCGTCACCAGGGGCAAAGGCAATGACAGGGCGGTAGTATTTTTCTTTTAGCCGTGAAGCAACCAGGCCCACCACACCCTGATGCCAGTCAGGGTGATAGACGCAAAGGGCTGCCGCCATGCTTTGGTCATCAAATGACTCCAGAGCCGTCAGTGCCTGATCTTTCATGACCGATTCAATCTGGCGGCGCTGCTGGTTGATGTCGTCAAGCTGTCGGGCAAGGGCCAGGGCGTAATCGGGATCATCGGTGCTCAGGCATTCGATACCAACACGCATGTCAGTCAAGCGTCCGGCGGCATTGATGCGCGGACCGATGGTAAAGCCCAGGTCAAAGGCATTGGCATTGGCTGGGTCTCTGCCGCTGACTGCAAAAAGAGCCAGTATGCCCGGTTGCGTCTGGCCTTGCCGTATGCGTGCCAGCCCGCGGCTGACCAGCAGGCGGTTGTTGGCATCGAGCTTGACCACGTCTGCTACCGTCCCGAGCGCCACGAGGTCGACCAGTGTGTCGAGCCTAGGCTGAGATTCTGCCGTGAATACACCGCGTTTGCGCATTTCTGCACGTGTGGCCATCAGCACGTAGAAAATGACACCCACGCCAGCCAGGTTCTTGGACGGAAACCCGCAATTGGGCTGGTTGGGATTGACGATGGCGACGGCGTCAGGAAGTTGGTCTCCAGGCAGATGGTGATCCGTCACCAGGACTTCCATGCCAAGCTCGCGTGCCAGTTTGACCCCGTCAACGCTGGCGATGCCGTTGTCGACCGTGACCAGCAGGTCGGGCTTGCCAGCCGGGTGGTCGCTGGCCAGGCGTACCACCTCAGGCGACAGGCCGTACCCGGTCTCAAAACGGTTGGGAACCAGGTAGTCGACTTTCGCGCCCAGTGCTCGCAGGCCTCTGAGGCCCACGGCACAAGCCGTTGCACCGTCGCAGTCGTAGTCGGCAATGATCAGCAGGCGTTTGCCTTGGGCGATGGCATCGGCCAGGACTGAGGCAGCCAACTCAACCTGAGTCAGTCTGGAAGGGGAGATCAGGTTGTTCCACTCAGATGAGGTATCTGTGATGTCCGTGACCCCACGGGCAGCAAAAAGCCGTGCCAGTAAAGGGTGCAGCCCCTGCTTGATCAACTTGTGTGCGACTTCAGGTGAGTAAGTGCGTGTTCGTGTTATTCGTCTTTCCACCAGTTGCTCCATGGTTTTTTGGCAGTGCCATGACTGGCACCCAGTTTCCTGATGAGGCCTGGCAGGAAGGATCCGATGCGAGAACGAGGTTCTTTCCTGAGCGTGACGATTCTGTCAGGGGCGCTTAAGACCAGCTCGGCTTGAGGATGTCTGCGAGACTCCTCAATGAGATGATTCAGGAGTTCCTTGTACTGGTTCATCCACAGTTGCCAGTTGCCTTGCCTGGCGGCATTGTGCAGCACATCGATCCAGACCGTGTCTTTGGAGGGCTGGGGTTGCCAGCCCTTACCACCACCGTAGAGCCAGAGGCCGTTGATGGGGGGCAGACCGAGCTCCTCGCGCCGGGTGTTGACCGGATGGTTGTGCCAGGTCATCTGCACTTCATTCAGGAAGCTCCGCCAGGGCTTCCAGTGTTCTTCGGTCGGCCACCAGTCGCCCAGGTCACTGCCCTGGACAGCTTGCGGGGTGGCAAGCCAGGTTTTTTCCGGAAAATCGGCATGGACACGCCACAACCCGGGCTCGATGAGCTCAAGTCGGATCGGCCCCTGGTCGGTCTGCAGATTCTGGGCAATGGTCTGGTGCAAAGACAGAAGGTCTTCCCGGTCGGCGTTCAAGTCTTCGAGTTGCACCAGAGATGCCTTGTCGGTGCTGATGATGGTGCTGCAGGCTTGCGCCAGCCAGACCCGCTGCTGCTGGTCTGTGATCTGGGCGTGCAAAGCGGCCAGCGAAGGGCCGACAGGCATGCCCTGGTCTTGGGCAGCGCCAAGGAACTGGAGCCTGAGCCACTCGCTACATGAGCAACCCATGGCAAAGACATCGAAGCGGCGGACTTCAGCACTTGACCCGTCGCAAAGGCTCTCAAGCAAAGCAGGCACCTGTGGGTCGCTGGCCAGGAAAGCTTTGCCCAGGGATTCACACAGCGGTGCCGGAGGTAGCGCATCAGGAACGATCCATTTCATGGCACAGATTGTATAGCTTCGCTCTGTATCCATGACCTGGCGGCGTGAATTACCCTCAGCGCAAGTTTGGAAATGCCATAATTGGGTCAACGTTTTTAAAGTAGACCTATGAAATACACATTTGAACTGTGGATTGGCTCCAGGTACGCGGGCTTGTCCAGACGTCGGGCCGGTTCCAGTGGCCAGGACAGGTTTGTTTCGTTTGTTGCCATGATGTCCATGGCTGGCATTGCGCTGGGTGTGGCGGCACTGATCGTGGTCTTGTCGGTCATGAACGGATTCCAGCGCGATGTCCGCGACCGGATGTTGTCCGTCTTGCCGCATATCGAACTCTTTGCCCCTGGCCAGGAGCCTGGGGCAGTGCTTGAGCGGGTGGACGAGATTTCCAGACGGGCTTTGGAGCACCCCAAGGTGAAAGCCGCGGCACCATTCGTGGCTGCGCCGGCAATTGTCATGCATGGCCAGGCCTTGCGTGGTGTCCAGGTCAGGGGTATCGATTCTGCTGCCGAAGCGGACGTCTCTGATCTTGCCGGCCAGATGGTGGCCGGTTCACTCGATAGCCTCGTGCCCGGTGGATTCGGCCTTGTCATAGGCCAGAACCTGGCTGGGATGCTGGGTGTGGGCATGGGCGACACTGTCATGGTGCTCGCGCCCCAGGGCAGCGTTTCCCCGGCGGGGTTTTCTCCGAGACTGCGCCAGTTCACTGTGGTCGGAATTTACCGCTCGGGGCATTACGAGTACGACAGTTCGCTTGTCTTTGCACAGGCACAGGATGCGGCCAGGCTATTTAGGGATACCGGTTCTGCCGGGGTCAGGCTCAGAATCGAAGACATGCATGAAGCCGTGCAGGTCGCCCGACAACTGCAGTCACTGCTGCCATCGGACATTCTGGTGGCCGACTGGTCCAGGAACAACAGGACCTGGTTTGCTGCCGTCCAGACCGAGAAACGGATGATGTTCATCATCCTGGCCTTGATCGTGGCGGTTGCCGCATTCAACCTGCTGTCCTCACAGGTCATGGCGGTCAAGGACAAGCAGGCCGATATCGCCATCCTGAGAAGCTTTGGCGCCACCCCCGGAAAAATTGCCAGGATTTTTCTCGTGCAAGGGGCGCTGATCGGGCTTATTGGCACTTTGCTTGGCGTGGCGGGCGGTTGCCTGATTGCGTACAACGTTGATGTCATTGTTCCAGCCATCGAGTCATTGTTCAATGTGGAGTTCCTGCCGCAGGAAATCTATTTCATCTCGGCGCTGCCATCGGATCCGCGTATGCAGGATATTCTTACCATCGGACTGACTTCCCTGGTCCTGTCCTTGCTGGCCACGCTTTATCCGAGCTGGCGTGCTTCCCGTGTTGAACCTGCACAGGTGTTGCGTTATGAATGATGTCCGTAACAATGTGGCCCTGAGGCCAGATCAGGCAGTCGTGCAGGCTGTCGGCTTGGGAAGGCACTACCAGGAAGGAGACCAGACACTTCAGGTCCTCAGAAAGGTTGACCTTGTGGTCGAGCAGGGTCAGATGGTGGCGATCGTTGGTGCCTCAGGTTCAGGCAAAAGCACGCTGCTGCATTGCCTGGGGTTGCTGGATCGTCCCGATGAGGGTGAAGTTCTGGTGTGTGGCAAACCTACGGGCTCTTTAGGTGAGAACGAGCGCAGCCGGTTACGCAACGAGATGCTGGGATTTGTCTATCAGCTTCATCACTTGCTGCGTGAGTTCAATGCGCTGGACAACGTGGCCATGCCGCTGGTGGTCAGGGGGACTGCATTGAAAGAGGCGCGTAAAGTGGCCGAACCTTTGCTGCATCAGGTGGGACTGTCCGAACGGATGCATCATTACCCATCGCAGCTTTCTGGTGGCGAGCGTCAGCGTGTGGCCTTGGCCAGGGCATTGGTTGCATCACCAAAATGCGTCCTGGCGGATGAGCCAACTGGAAACCTTGACCGCAAGACCGCGTTCCAGATGTTCGATCTCATGGATCGCATCCGCCGCCAAAGCAATGTCGCGATGGTCTTGGTCACACACGACCTGGAACTTGCGGCCAGGGCCGACAGGGTCTTGAACATGATGGATGGCGTGTTGACCGAACTACAAAAGGCCGCTGTGCCAGAGTGATTACCTGCCATGCACGGGAGTACGGCATTCAGACTGCTGCAAGAGGTTTGCCAAGAGGCTATCAAGGAGCTTACAAGGGGTTTGCATGGGCTTTGGCTATGGACTGTTTGATACTCACTGCCATCTTGATGCTCTGGAGTATGAGCAAGACCGGCAGAAGGTGATGCAACGCGCCCTTGCAACAGGGGTGCGCGGGATATTGATCCCGGCAGTCGATGTGCAGAGTTTTGACAAAGTCAGGTACTGGTCGCACCAGGCGCCTGGGGGTGCTTATGCGGTGGGCATCCATCCCATGTATGTCCGCTATGCCAGCGAAGATTCGCTTGAGCAGTTGCGATCATATGTTCAGGCGCATATCGATGATCCACACCTGGTCGCGATCGGAGAGATCGGACTTGATTTCTTTGTTCCGGAAATCAGCCAGGGTGAAAGCAGGGAGTTGCAGATTCACTTTTACCGTGAGCAGCTCAAGATTGCGAGGCAGTTCGGACTGCCGGTCATTCTCCATGTCAGGCGATCGCAGGATGAGTTGCTGAAGTGGTTGCGACGTGATGGCTCAGCCGGAGGTATCGCACATGCCTTCAATGGCAGTAACCAGCAGGCCGGTCAATTCATTGAGCAGGGTTTTGCGCTCGGGTTCGGCGGGGCCATGACCTATCCCAGAGCCTTGCAGATTCGCAGACTGGCAGTCGAGCTGCCGTTGGATCAAATTGTCCTGGAGACCGACGGACCTGATATTGCTCCTGCATGGATGTATACCAGTAAACGCAACGAGCCGGCCCAGGTGGCCAACATCGCCCAGGCGCTGGCCAACCTCAGGGGCTGTGCACGTAGCGAGGTGCTGGAAAAGACAACACAAGCCGCTTTGCGTGTCGTGCCGCGCACACGGGCACTCTGGACTTAGTGCATTTATCGTGCCGGTTCAACCACGGTTCTGTTGTGGCTAGTCACACTTGTTTGCCAATCGGTGTGCAGGCAGACTCTTGGCGACCATGTATTGCGAGATCTTGGCGCAAATTTGTCTTTTTCTTCTGCAACTGCCAAAGCTGAACTGAATGGAAAGCCACTTCAAAGTTTTCCTGATGACGCTTGGCCACCTTTTCTGCGGCTCTGGTGGCTTGGGCCTGCCTGGCTGCTTGGGATCTGGGCTGCGCAGAACCAGCCCAGCCTGCAGCCCTGGTACTGGTTCGCTCTGACTGCCTGCGTGACAGGTGCTGGGGCGAGTCTCGTCTTTCATCGCAGTCGCGCACAGCCCGTGTGCAGCATTTCACCGCGTCGCCGATTTCTGGTGGATTTCTGGTTACGAGTCCTGGTGTTGCTGACGGTCATGCTTTTGGCATGGGGCTGGACCATGCTCAGGGCTCAGTGGCGCCTTGACGGGGGGCTTGAACCGGCGCTGGACAACACCTACGCCCATGCCGATTTTGTGATCACAGGCATACCTGTGCAGCATGCACACGGCGTAGCCAGTTCGGTGAACGTGACAGCACGGGTTGTGGCTTCCGAGCGGATCCCGCTCCTGGATAAAGTGCTCATCAGGTGGTCAGGCGCGTGTGTTGCTGACTGCCAGACAGTGGTTCGCCCTGGGCAGCGCTGGCGTGGCCTGCTGCGCTGGAGGAACATTCATCCACCTTTGAATTTTTTTGGTGCCGACAGGCAGCAACAGCAACTGCAACAGGGCATTCTGGTTTCTGCTTCGGTCAAGGGTACTGCCGAGTTACTGGGAGAAGACGATGGCCAGGACTGGCGTATCGCACTTCAAACGATGCGTCACCGTATGGCCATGCGTATGCTCAGTGCCCTGGATGGCAAGCCTTGGGGCCCGGTCATGGTGGCACTGGCCATTGGCGATCAGCACCATCTGCAAGCATGGCACAGGGAGGTGTTTGCCAAGACCGGTGTGGCCCATCTGGTTGCCATCAGTGGAACCCACGTCGGACTCGTGGCGTCACTGGTTGGAGGACTTGCGGGCTTTGTTGCGCGAAGGTTCAGGTTGCCTGATGTTCGGGGTGTTGGTGGGTTGACACTGGTTCATTTTGTACCGGCCCAGGTTGTTTTTGCCGCTGCAGGATCAGTGGCTGCACTTTTGTATTGCCTGCTGGCAGGGTGGGGCATCCCGGCTCAAAGGGCTTTTTATGGCTGGCTGATCGCTGCAACCATGCTGGTCTGGCGCAAGGCCGCAAAATGGCAGGAAGCACTGGCCTTGAGCGCTTTTCTCATCACGGCAATGGATCCCTGGGCGGCATTGGGGCCAGGGCTGTGGCTTTCCTTTGGTGCAGTGACTGTGCTACTGGTCTTTGCCAGGAGTCTTGCAACAGGTGGGCTTGCTGGTGACAAGGCCGTCCAGGCGGATTCCAGCAACAGGGTGGCTGTTTTTTTACGCCGTTGCTGCAAGAGTTTGTTTGCAATGCTCAGGCTGCAACTGATCCTCACATTGGCGACTGCACCACTGGGGGCCCATCTGTTTCATTCTGTGAGCCTGGTCGCCATCCCGGCGAACCTGTGGGCTGCTGGCTGGGTCAGTGCAATGGCCTTGCCGCTGACTTTGCTGTTGGGCGCGTTGTCGGGGATTGCTGTGCCAGATGACTGGCTATATTGGCCGGCAGTTGTGGCCCATGGCAGCGTTGCCTTTGCATTATGGCCAGTCGAGTGGCTTGCCCAATTGTCATGGGCGAGTCTGGAGGTTGCGCAAGCACCGGCAACAGTGCTGTTCATCAGTCTTGCAGGCGTTGCCCTTGGTCTTGGGGTGCCCTATGGCCTGCCGCGTTACCTTGCATGGTTTTTAATGCTGCCCCAGTTGTTCTGGAAACCTCAGGCACCAGAGCATGGCGGTTGGCGGCTGACTGCCTTTGATTTTGGACAAGGCAGTTCAGTATTGATCCAGACTGCCCGACATGCGGTTCTGTATGACACGGGCTGGGGCAATGGCCAGACCGATGCGGTATCCCTTCATATTTTGCAGCAGTTGCAGGCAATGGGAGTGCGGCGTCTCGATGATGTCGTGATCTCTCATCCGGACCTGGATCATGTCGGTGGCCTGGGCACGCTGGAGAGGACGAGGGACATCGGGCGTTTGTGGGGATCAGGTCTTGTAGGCAGAGACTACGTGGCGTGTCGGCGCGGACAGAAATGGTCCTATGACGGGGTTGAGTTCCTGATGATCGGCCCACTGGATGGTTGCGCCAGCAAAGCACTGGCTGACAAGGAAAGGAACCGTTGCTCATGCGTACTCAAGGTGATGGGGCAATGGCACAGCGCCATTCTGCCTGGCGACATCGATACATTTACGGAAAAGCAACTCCTTGCAGCCAGCCGGTTGGAGGGTGGAGGCGAGGATCATGGAAACTGCATCAGACGGCAAAAGCGCAGTCGCAATAGCCGCAAACAACGTGGTGGCAAGGGCCATTGTGCTACCAGGTTGACACATCAAAAAAAGAACAGGAAGGTTGACGCCAGAGGTTATCGCGACAACCGGACACGGCAGCAGGCTACCGGCACGGATGGAGTCAGGGCGGGTCCAAGCGATGTCGTCATGATGGCACACCATGGCTCGGTGAGCAGTTCGTCCCGTCAGTGGATAACGGCGATGGGGGCCAAGCACGCCATTTCCCAGTCAGGGCGCTTTAACCGCTTTGGCCATCCGGCACGATCGGTCGAGCATGCCTGGCAACAGCAGGGTGCACGGGTATGGGCCAGCGCGCGCCATGGTGCGGTCCAGGTACTTTCAGACAGCCATGGGCTGCAGGTGCAGAACGCGCGCGATAAAAGGCGCAAGTACTGGCATGATCTGAGCCCTGGCTGATGAGGTCAGGGCACTTGACCACAGGTCGGTTCAGGCAGGATGATCAATAGTATTCTTTGCTGTAAAGGCATCCTACAATGAAACTCAGAATGTTTAAGGAGAAGACATGAGTTCGCCACGCGTAGAGTCGATCGCTTGTACCAGCCAGAGCGGAATTCACCGCATGGCCTACTATGAATGGGGTGACCCGGACAACAAGGACGTGTTGCTGTGCGTGCATGGATTGACTCGCAATGGCAGGGACTTTGACCGCGTCGCACAAAGACTGAGCGGGCGCTATCGTGTGGTTTGCCCCGATATTGTGGGAAGGGGGCTGTCGGACTGGCTGGGCAATCCGGCAAGCTATCAGGTCCCGCAATATGTCAGTGATATCGTGACGTTGCTCGGGCGCTTGCGTCCAGCCAATCTGGACTGGATCGGCACTTCCATGGGCGGTTTGATTGCCATGGTCTATTCTGGCATGTTGGGCAAAGCTCGCAGCGGCAAGGCGCCAGTGCCTCCTGCTAGGCAGCATGCCAGCATTCCGGAACCGCTGATTCCCATCCGGAATCTGGTGCTCAATGATGTCGGCCCCCGTGTCGAACCTGAGTCGATCATGAGGATCGGCAGTTATGTTGGTGAAGAAAAGTCTTTCCCGAGCTACCAGGCTGCCGTGGACTATATCCGTGAAGCGTCTGCATCATTCGGTCTTAAGACTGATGAGCAGTGGGATGAGTTTGCCAAGCACTATTTTGTGGAAAAGGATGGCAAGTGGATCAAGCACTACGATCCTGCCATTGCCCAAGGCTTTACGGGCATGACACCCGAGGCATACGAACGTGGAGAAAAGTATCTCTGGGGTGTTTTTGAAAAAATGCAATCCAGGACTTTGGTACTGCATGGTGTCGAGTCAGATCTACTGACAGCAGAGTCGGTCATCCGTATGAAGGCCTGCAATGCCAGGGTGAGCAGCATCGATATCCCAGGTGTGGGCCATGCGCCAAGTCTCATGATTGATCACGAAATCGACCTGATCGAGAAGTTCTTGACCGAGGAATAGATCTTGCCAAGATTTGACCTGCATTGTCACTCTATTGTTTCCGATGGTGTGCTTGAACCATCGCAACTGGCCCAACGTGTCCTGGCAAACAAGACTGATGTCTGGTCGTTGACCGACCATGACGAGATTGGCGGAATTGCGCAGGCACGGCAAGCGTCCGAGGCACTGGGTCTGGGTTTCATTGCAGGTGTGGAAATCTCTGTGACTTGGGCAGGCCGTACCATCCACGTGGTCGGCCTCGGCATTGATGAGACCAACCCGGTCCTGGTCGATGGGCTGGCGGCAACCCGTCATGGCCGCCTGGAACGCGGCCGGGCCATGGCCGCAAAACTTGAGGCACTGGGCATACCGGGGTGCTTGCAAGGGGCGCTCAAGTACGCGGGAAATGAGAGCCTCCTGAGTCGGACGCATTTCGCAAGGTACTTGGTCGAACAAGGCCATGTGCGCCACATGCAGGAAGTGTTTGACCGCTACCTGGGCGATGACGGTATCGCCTATGTCCCCACGCGCTGGGCCAGCCTTGAAGATGCTATCAACTGGATCCGTCAGGCTGGCGGGATTGCCGTGCTTGCTCACCCGGGGCGCTACAAGTACAGTACACAGCAGTTCGATGCCTTGTTTGCCCAGTTCAGGGACCTTGGCGGGGTAGGGATCGAGGTCGTGACCGGCAGCCATGCGCCTGCCCAGTACCAGTACTACGCGCAGGTTGCCCGAAATTACGGGTTTCATGCATCCTGCGGTTCTGACTTCCATAGTCCGGATGAGAGCAGGATGGACATCGGGACGGTGCCGGACCTACCCGAAGACCTGAGCCCAGTCTGGAAGCTCATGGGATTTTGAGCGGCGATCAGTCCTTTTTCTCTCTCATATCGCAAAACGGCAGGCACCGAGCATCTGGCAAGTTGTTAAGCTTGATTCTTGTTGAAGAGAACAATCAAGATTGGGGGTATGAAGTGGCAGTAGAGACTGCACCCAAGAATTACATCACCCGGGTCGGATATGAAAAGTTGCGCGCCGAACTTGAGCACCTGGTCAAGGTGGAGCGTCCCGAGGTGGTGCAGACCGTTTCCTGGGCGGCATCCAATGGTGACCGATCAGAAAACGGTGATTACATCTATGGCAAGCGGCGCCTGCGTGAAATCGACCGGCGCATCCGGTTCCTGACCAAGCGTCTTGAGATTGCCGAGGTGATCGATGTAGCCGCGCAGCCTCACCGCGACCAGGTATTTTTTGGGGCGACGGTCGACTACCTGGATGACAACGGCGAAGAGGTGACTGTCACCATTGTGGGGGTGGATGAAGCGGACCCGCTGCGTGGCAAGATCAGCTGGATCACGCCTGTGGCCCGGGCCTTGCTCAAGGCCAGGGAAGGCGACAGCGTGACGTTGCAGACCCCAACCGGGCCGCAGACACTGGAGATCATCGGTGTCAGGTATCGCGCAGAGGATGCGGCCTGATGGTTTGGTGAGACAAGTTCTGACCCAAGTTTTTTTGAGACTGAGCTATGATTGATGCGGTGTGGGTCTGGATTGACGATGTACCGGGATCTGGCATGGTGTTGCCCAGGCTGGTGCAGGCTGCAAGGGGATTGGAATGAACTCGGAAAATCTGAATATTGAGGATGCAGGCGTGGAACAGGCTGTGATGGATACCGGCAGAATGTTGCAGGAAGTCTCAGAAAAGTGGGACAGTGAGCTGGTCAGCGAGATCAGTGACTACATCGCCATCCCTGCCAAGTCGCCTTCGTTTGACCCGGAATGGGCCAGCAACGGCTACCTGCACCAGGTGGTCAGGCGTGCCGCCGACTGGGTGCTGGCGCAAAACGTCGAGGGTCTCAAGCTTGAGATCGTCGAGCTGCCAGGGCGCACGCCAGTGCTTTTCTTTGATGTGCCGGCCACGCGCCAGTCGTCACAGACCGTGCTGATGTATGGGCATCTGGACAAGCAGCCCGAGTTCAATGGCTGGCGTTCCGGTCTTGGACCATGGACACCGAAGTACCTGGATGGACTGCTCTATGGGCGCGGTGGAGCTGATGACGGCTATGCTGTCTACGCAGCCATTACCGCCATCCAGGCGCTCAAGAGTCAGGGACTGACGCACCCGAGGATCGTCGGGCTGATAGAGACATCGGAAGAGAGCGGTTCTTCGGACCTTTTGCCTTATGTCGACCTGCTCAAGCCGAGGATGGGCGATGTGGGTCTGGTGGTCTGTCTGGACAGTGGTGCAGGCAACTATGACCAGCTTTGGCTGACCACGAGCCTGCGCGGCTTGATTGCCGGCACCCTCAAAGTCGAGATCTTGACCGAAGGCATCCATTCTGGAGACGCCTCAGGTCTGGTGCCATCAAGCTTTCGGATCTTGCGCCATGTTCTCGATCGCCTGGAAGACAGTGCCACGGGACGCCTTTTGCCAGAAATCTTCTACTGTGAGACGCCAGAGGTCAGGCGCAAGCAGGCCGAGCAGACTGCTGCGATTCTGGGTGAGACCATATTCAAGCGTTTCCCATGGGCACACCATGACTGCGGTGGTTCGACCCTGACAGCACTGCCCACGACGCTTGATCCTGTGCAGGCACTTCTGAACCGGACCTGGCAGCCAGCGTTAAGCGTCACGGGTGCCGAAGGCTTTCCGTCGCTACAGAATGCCGGCAATGTGCTCAGGCCCTATACGGCGTTCAAGCTCAGCCTGCGCCTGCCACCCCTGGTGGACGCTGCGGCAGCTGTGCAGACGCTTAAGAAAGTTCTCGAGGACAATGCACCTTATCAGGCGAAGGTGACGTTTGAGCCCGATGCGCATGCCAATGGCTGGCATGCCCCAGAAAACGCCAGCTGGTTCGAGAACGCACTGCAGCAGGCAAGTAAGAGCTGCTTTGGCGAGTCAGTAGGTTATATCGGGCAGGGTGGGACCATTCCGCTCATGAACATGCTGAGCAAGGGTTTCCCGACATCGCAGATGATGGTCTGTGGAGTGCTTGGGCCGAAGTCCAATGCGCACGGGCCCAACGAGTTCCTGCACGTTCCCTATGCCAAGAAGTTGACTGCGGCAGTGGCCCAGGTGATCGCCAGGATGCCCTGAGACGCCAGGCAAGTCTGGAAATGGCAATTGGTCCTAAAGGCTACAATTGCCATTCCTTGTCTGGCAATCTGATATGAATTCCTCTAGCACTGATCCCAAGACCCAGGCACAGTACGCTGTTCCTGGTTTCAGCCACGCATTGTCTGTTGCACCGATGATCGATGTGACAGACCGCCACTGTCGGTTCTTTCATCGCCTGCTGGCGCCCAAGGCCGTCCTCTATACCGAAATGACCACCACAGGTGCTCTGCGGTTTGGCGACCAGGCCCGGCATCTGAATTTCAATCCTGAAGAGCACCCAGTGGCGTTACAGCTTGGTGGATGCGAACCCGACGAACTGGCGTTTTCTGCAAAGCTGGCGCAACAGTGGGGCTATGACGAAGTCAACCTGAACTGTGGCTGCCCTTCGGAACGAGTCCAGAAGGGGGCGTTCGGTGCTTGCCTCATGCGTGAGCCTGCGCTGGTGGCCGATTGCATCAAGGCCATGCAGGATGCCGTGACCATTCCTGTGACAGTCAAACACCGGCTGGGCTTAGATGGCGTGACCGACTATGCCTTCTTGCAGGATTTTGTGGGCGAGCTTCATAGGGTCGGATGCAGGGTGTTCATCGTCCATGCTAGGCACGCCATCCTCGGGGGATTGTCGCCCAAGGAGAACAGGGAAATCCCGCCATTGCAGTATGACGTGGCGGCGCAGTTAAAGCGCGATTTTCCGGATGCACGCTTTGTGCTCAATGGTGGGTTGACCGATGTCCAGACTTGCCTTGAAGAAATGAAGCGTTTTGATGGTGTGATGCTGGGTCGGGCCGCTTGGCATGACCCGGCTGTACTGGGCAGGCTTTCTGTGGCCATGGGCCACTGTAAGACCGTGATGGCCGATGATGATGTCGTGCTGGCGATGGTGGACTATGCTGCGCGCCAGCTCGCCCAGGGTGTACCACTTCGGGTGGTGGTCAAGCCGATGCTGAGTTGGCCCGTGGGCAGAAGAGGCGCGCGCCAATGGCGAAGGACGCTCTCGGACAACGCTGTATTGGCAAGCAATGATCCTGGCGTACTTGAGCGAGCATGGCAGGCTCTGAAGGCCCACGAAAGCACGGAGAGAGCCTGATACCGAACGGGGCCGATTCTAAGTCAGGCGTGCATCATGCCCGTTTTTGACATTCTCCCCGGCCTGATCACAGGCACAACGGTTGACATCCTCACCGGCCTGAAGGCCGGAGATTCCTACGGCGCTCAGGGGCGGCATTGAGCCGCGCCTGAGTCGCTTCGGTGGGTTCCTGCTGCTGGCGACCCTACTGCATCGCTCACTTCACAGGCGAACCGGGCGTGTCCCGCCCTTAGCACATTGATCGCGCCGACCACATCGGCGTTGTTCTCA